>Ga0129333_10005055_pt1 | contig 12351 bp, 25 predicted proteins | sample CPB6_08_DNA_FD_94474 | JGI IMG/M metagenome (GOLD analysis project Ga0129333, IMG submission 94474) | Freshwater to marine salinity gradient microbial communities from Chesapeake Bay, USA - CPBay_Sum_0.6_0.8_DNA | ecosystem: Environmental > Aquatic > Marine > Coastal | place: USA: Chesapeake... | reverse complement strand
TCTGATGACTTCTTCACGAACTTGATCTAGAAATCGAGCAGATCCCTCATCAAGATAGCCTTTGCTTACATAATTCTCAAATTTATCTTCAGGATTGTAAGGAATACAGAGAGTTCTTACTGCGTAACTCATGAGTTCATATGCTGTGCTTTTCATACTCACCTCCCATTTACAATCAATTAAAGAATCGGATTTTACTTATCTTATTATTGATTAATGGGAGGCGAGCGTTTCAGTTATTTTGTAACTGGTATTTTTATTGCTACTTTTTTGCCACCGATTTTTACAACAGTGACATTTACTTTACCTTCTTTTTTACAGTCTTGAACTATGCCTTTACGGAATTGTTGACGAGCCATTTTTTCTCCATATCAAAATGTTAAATTAAGCAACTTGCCAATTAAAACAAGCACGGGATGCTCTGACTGCATGCAGACGGGGATAAAGAAAACAGGAATCTGTGGGTACGTTTCTAGACACTGTTTCGCGGCATGCATTAATACTTGATAGCCTAAATACGCAAATAATTTACTTGACAACAATCCGACTAAAAAAACCAACAAATATTTTACTTTTTGGTTTGATAAAAGCTTCAGTGCCGTATTCAACTTATCTTTTAAACTCATTACAATCTCCTTCTGTGAAGAGATTATACTTTGACAATAAACACATTATAAATTACAGATGGTTTGCTATCAATGTATTTAATCAAGATTTATTTTATACTCAAGAACAATACTGTTTTTTCTGTATGGTATTGAAAAACTTCCGTATTTATCAAAATCAACTGTTATTTTTAAATTGTTAAAATCAGTGTTGTTTTTTTTAGATATGGACACGTAGTCAATCTTTATATCTGTATACTGTGCAGAAACACAGTAACCTGAATTTTGTATAGGACTTCCTACAATGCAACTTGGAAGATGTACGTCTTTAAACAAGAATGCAGCTATTCCACTAATTGCGAATGATTCCAGCATATCTTTTTAACTTTTTAGTGGATATCTTTTAATTTTGCGATTGATAATCTTAAGTACCGAGCATATAAAAAAATTACAAAATAAAGCAAATAACATAAACATTGATACTTTATGTATTAAAAACACAATTCCAATTATATTTAAAGCTTGCAAAAAATATTCCATCACACCCTCAATATTGAGAAATATAGAAAGAACAAAATCAACAATATCAGTAAAAGATCATCCATATATCACCCCTTGTAGGAGAATCGGAATCTGTTGTTTTAGACTAAAAAATATGATATATTTAATTATTATACAGATTCTGGAGATTTTATGGCCTATCTATCGCAAAAACTTAAACGCCGTATAGTTATTGCGGTAACTAGCGAAAAATACGGAAAAGAATTAATAGATGCAATAGAAAGTGGAACTGGACAAGTTGGTCCAACTGGTCCACAAGGCGATGCAGGTCCAACTGGCCCACAGGGTCCAACTGGTCCACAAGGAATTCAGGGCGAAACTGGTCCACAAGGTATTCAAGGAATTCAAGGGATAAAGGGAGATCAAGGAGAGCAAGGATTAAAAGGCGACACCGGTGACACGGGTCCAACGGGTCCAACTGGACCGAAGGGCGACACCGGTGACACGGGTCCAACGGGTCCAACTGGACCGAAGGGCGACACCGGTGACACGGGTCCAACCGGGCCAGCGGGGCCGAAGGGTGATACCGGCGACACAGGTCCAGCCGGGCCAGCGGGGCCGAAGGGTGATACCGGCGACACAGGCGCAACTGGACCAACCGGACCATCTGGATTAGGAGGAGAGGACATTGGCTCGCCGGTTGGTTTTTTAAGTCCAGAATCAGTTGCTTTATCAATAAATGACATGGCAAGATTGTTAACAATATCTCCCAGTTCTGGGTCTTATGTGTGCTTCGTTGGTGGGCTCAAAATAACCATATCCAGTCCATTGTCTTCTATTTGGTCAGATTCAAATGGATTACATTTTTTCTACATAGATGAAAACGGAATACTGCAAACCACTTCAGTATTCAATGAGTTGTTAATCACTAAATATTGCATAGTTGCAGTTATATACTGGGATCGCGACAGAGGCGAACATATATATTTTGGTGACGAGAGACATGGGATACACATGGAAACTAGAACACATCTGTATCTACATACAACTAGAGGCGCTCAATTTGATAGAGGGTTGAAGTTGGTTGGTTTTTCTATTGATGGAAGTGGCTCGTTAGATGCAGACGCTCAATTCTCATGTCAATCCGGCATAATATGGGATGAGGACATCAAGATAAATATTCCCGCACAATCTTCATTTCCAGTTTTTTATCGTTTGGATAGTAGTTGGAAAAGAAAACCTGCGGATTCGTTTCCAGTAATATACTCAAACCAGGAAGGATATACTGCGAGCACTATCGCTTACAATTACTATGATGGAACATCGTGGACTTTGCAACCGGTTTCTTCAAACAAGTATGTGTTAGTACATATGCTTGCAACAAATAATATCGAGTACCCCATTATAGCAATATTAGGAATAGCCCAATACGACAATAGAACTCAAGCTAGAGCTGCTGTTAAAGTAGAGACTCAACAATTGAGCGGGTTGCCGTTTGCAGAATTTGCACCCATTGGGTCTGTCATTTATCAGACTAGCAATTCTTTTTCAAATGTGCCAAAAGCAATAGTTGTATCGACAGATACGGGCGATAATTATGAGGATGAGAGAGGCGAGTTGTTTAGACCTGGGACTTTGTAAAAGTCCTATTTAATGTTTAAGTAGAAGACTCGTCCCTGAGTCTTTATACTTCATCCAAGTAGAGCGCGAAGTTCTTCTGGCAGAAGTTCTGTGTTTACGTTTGTCTTAACTTTCTTTGTTTGACCAAGTTGCTGCTGACGAGCTTCGATAGCTTCATCTACAGAGGTGATTGATTTTGTATCTGCACCTCTTTCAATCAAAGCCTTGCGAAGTAGACGCAATTCTTTCAACTCTGGATCTGCAGATCCTTGTCTAGATCCTGGTGTTTTAGCTTGATAAGATTGACCAGCGTTCAGTGACTTGTCCTTGTTGTGCCAGTTGGAAACAAGACCGGATACATATTTTCGCAATTCAGATCTGTCTGATAGCTTTTTTTGATTTGCAGCGCTATCTGAAAAAGAAACCTGACCAGTTGAAAACATGTTGGTTACAATTTCAAGAATCTGGGCACGATGTTCTTTTGTTACAACGTCATGAACTACAGTCTTGCCAGGAACAAACTCGATTCCCGCTTTTTGTAGGACTTCCATGGTTGCGTTAAAAACTGCCTCTCGCTGTGAAAATGACATACAAACTCCTTACAACAAACTAGTGAAAAAGAACCATTCTTCTTCACATTCAAATATAGAATCGGATTTTGCCAGATCTATTTTTATAAATTTAGATCTGAAGCAAATTCAGAGAAGGACAAAGTTGAATTGCTGGTTCTCCAAACAAGACACTCGAATATCTTTCTGTTCATTAGAGTTTTTCTATTACCCATCTTGAGATACGATGCGCTGATTAAAACTCCCAGCTTCTCTTCGCTGTTTGGAATTGTCATGTTGATCTCTGTATAGCAGAGACTGTTCCAGTGTTTCTCGTCCCACGGATCGAGTAGTTTTACTGTGATCGGTCTGCTTGAGCAGAGCTCTTTATGTCTTGTGTCCAAGCAGCTTTCCACTAGATCTTTAGAGTACAAGTTGAGCTCGTCAAGTAAAGTATCTTCTTCTGTTTCAGACCCACATCCGACTGCAAGAAAAACTAATGCAAAGTTTAATAACTTCTTCATAAATACCTCAGTATTTTGCTATCTCGAGTTTTCTTAACAGATAAGTTATATGCTGCGGTTCTCTAAAGTATCTATTGTTGAACTCGTATATCTCTTCGTCATCTAACAGTTGATTAATAAAATCACCAACTTCCTGACGATACGCAACTGGATCACATTTTTTTAAAACAACCGATGCAGCAAATCTATAAGCGCCTATCTGCATAGGCTCTATAGAATTGTCTATCATACACTGGAAATCAAATTCAATTTCGTCCAGAGTTACTTCTTCGTTCATCTTCTTCCGCCTCAATACTAAGCTGATGCAGATTTTTTACAGGTCTTACTACAAGACCCACTAAGACATCTGATATCGACAAGAATGCCAGTCCACCAATGATTATAAGTAGTATATTTAAGTATTCATTGTTCATTTTCTTTTCCTCTCTCTCTTAGTTGGTATCTGGTCTCAAACCAATCGTTTACCTTCTTGTTGTCTGTTACAGAGATCGTAAACGGACCAGCTTCAAGATAGACTATACCTTTTAAAAAGTTCTTCTTGAAGATAAATCGAAAGCTTGGAATATGTGCTGAAAATTCTATACTGTACTTTGAGATGTCAAACCCAAACTGAAACCAAATACACATGTTTAACCTCCAATTATCTTCTCAAGTGCCAGCATCGCTTCAAATGACATAGCAAGATCTGCTATGTGTTCTTTGTCAAACTGTCCCCATGGTGTTCGCTTTATGAGAAAATTGGGCATATCAACATGTGACGGGACTATCGCGCAGTAACCGGCGTTCTTGTCGCTGATTAGTTTAAGATTCTCTTGTTTCAAGAGAGACTTTAATCTACGAGTATGCTGATTCAATACGATTCTAAGATAATTGTGCCTATTGAACTCTAACTTAATATTTTCGCATTCTTCTTCTGTTGATTTGTTGTCGATCTCGCTGCGATACAGTTTATTTCTTAATTTCTTTCTTTCTTTTGCCCATTTATTTCTCTTGTCAACTATCCAACATATTTCAAGTATGTTTTGATTCATCGCCAAGCCCTCTATGCAAGAGATATAGATGATATAGAATCGAAATTACTGATGAACAGGTCCACACTTGACAATTTTTAGTAATTCAGGGTTGTGGTTTTTGGAAACTAATAATCTTCTAAGATTTTTAAGAGCGACACATTTGTTCTCGCCATATGCAGCAAACATTTCCTGATCTATACTTAGATGGCAAAGATGTGGATCGTAGTTCATAGGACATACATCTAGTGTTTCCGTTGGTTTTTTAGGCTCAGGTGTTGCACATGAAACACTTGTGAGCAAAAATGCAAATACAAAAATCTTCATTTTATCTCCTCGAGCTTGTTTTCAGCATATTCTTTGCTCTTGTTTTTCTTTCTTTTTACTAAAAACTCTACCGTTAAAGCAGCGAGACCTATTATTGTTATTGCTATGTTGAGATGTAGAAAAATATCAATCATTTAGCACCCAGAAAGAGATGATTCGTAAACTATCTTTGACATTTTTGCAAAACCTATAAACTTGCCGTTGCACGATATTCTCATCTGATCCAGTATTATGTACATTCTTGCTCTTGCATATAGGTGATGCATTGTTTTATCTGTAAAATCCATATTTACACTTGCTCAAACGTTTAAAAGTATTTTTACATGCTCTGTGTTTTCGACCCAACTCAATTGCTCTTCTAACCATCTCATAAAATCACAAGCATCACTAACACTTTCATAGTCTTCATAGAGTCCATCTGGTGTTGCTTTCCAGTTGAGAGAGCTTATGTTGAAAGTGTAATTATCAGCACTAACAGCGCGATCGTTGAATATGCTATATATATAGCCTTTGCTGCTATGGACAAACCAGATTTTAGCACTCGTGCAATCGGCGTGCAGGGCGGGAGTGATTGCATATGGTCCTAACACCTGTACTAGAATAGATTCATCAACGTGTATCCAGCCTCTCTTTGTTCTAATCTTTCTAGCATCTACCTTGCTGCCGAGAATAGTTATGTTATCAAGCATAACGTGCGGCTTATCTGTGTCTGGATAAAAATGCCAAATTTTGGTCTTGTAATCTTCCATCTGCAGTACGAAATATTTTGTGTCTGGAAATCTAATCTGATAAGCCTTTGAAAGCGATGATCTAATCATGCTTGTCTCCAAGTATCATCTTGGTTAGCTTATTTGTTCTATGCCAGTAGAGTTTTGTCTCGAGCCATCGCATGAAGTTGCAATTTAGCTCTGTGTTGTCTTTTCCGCCAATGCTAAACGTAGACGCTAAGTTGGATTTTCTAAACTCTTCTACGGAAAGGCCTGAAATTGCGTACAGATTTGTTTTCTTCCAATCATATAAAGTGAACACGTTTCCATCTTCATCTACAAAACGCCAATGACCTGAAATCTTGTTCTCATCGGTCTCTTCGGCCTCTCCGAACAACTCTGCAAGCTCGACGTATGTTGCCTTGATCCATCCGACTAGATAAGTACCGTTAGAATCTGCATCAAAAGATCTTCTGTAGTCGCTCAGTGGGCCAGATGGTACATAGCTTTGATCTAGAGCTGATTCTACTCGCAAACTGCATGCGTTGTTTGTCATTAGCCACCTCGCTAAATACAACGTGCCAAATCTGATTATTTAAGAATCGGATTAGACTCGATATAATAGATTATTTTGAGATAAACTCTTCAACCAACTTTGCGACAGCCGTAGTGGCAGGACCTCTTATTATTCTTTTGAACTTGGAAGTTATCGCAGTTTCTCTAATGTTTATCTCTATTGACGGCACTTTAACAACATGATTTATCTTGTCGATGTAGTAGCAAGCAGGGCTTACGTTTCCAGAAGTTCCAATAGCTATAAACAGATCACATTCATATAAAGCTTTCATAGTCTCATGTAGAAAGAAAGGGGATTCTCCAAACAAACAAACATGAGGCCTAATACTTGGATCAAGTCCAACGTCTTCAGATGTTTCAAGTACTTGATTTGTGTCTATCTTTCTTATCTTCTTCAGTTCTCCGTGTATATGGATTACATTTTTACTTCCAGCACGCTCGTGAAGATCGTCTATGTTTTGAGTTATTATTGTTACGTCGTGATGTTTTTCTAGTTCCGCCAGCGCTAGATGTGCTGCGTTTGGTTCTACTTGTTTCAGTACGCGTCTTCTTGCGTCGTAGAAGCTGTTTACTTTGTGTAGGTTTGTTTTAACTGCGATTGCAGTAGCAACATCTTGAACGTCATGGTTTTGCCATGTTCCATTCTCATCTCTGAAGGTTTGAATACCAGACTCTGCAGATATGCCCGCACCAGTAAGAATAGCTATCTTCATGGTTTTTCCGTTGTGGTTTGTGGGGCTTTAGGCCCATCCTTAACTCTAAAGATTATTCGGCTTATCTTATCTTTTTGACGATTCGCTATGGCTTGGTCGTGAAATTCTTTTGACTCTGGAGTATCGGGTGTGTGATGATATTTTCCACTTCTCGCCACTGAATCAATTAAAGCTGCGCCTTCTGGAGATAGAGATTCGCCGCTGTGCCATTCGCCATGGTGATTTATCGCAGATTCCAACAACAACTTACCGTATCCTTTTCCCTTTTCTTTTGTTTTTATACCTGCAGAGACAGGCCTACCATCTCTAAAACCAGTAGAGAAAGCGTCTGTTTGTACAAGAGTTCCAGCGACACCCTCTTTACTTGGATCTTTATGTCGAGATAGTGTGTGTCTAGTGTCGCCTAGCTTGTTCTTGAATATGTGATGATACATATTCTCGCCCTTGTCTGTTGTTACCAAATTAGTTGAATCATGATTTTCTATCTCATCCTTGCCGCCGACTTGATGAGGTCTTGCCATAGTTGCAAACTCAAAGGACTTTGTTTCGTAAACTTTAGCCTGCTCCTCTGGTGTTCTATGATATGCTTTTTCTAATGACCATTGTCCGTTTTTGTAAACCTTTAACTTATCCATTGATTATCTTCCGCTCAACCTTCTTAAGTATAAAGAACGCAGTTGTTATAACAGCTAATTTAAAAGGCAATGATTTTATATGCTTTACATACTCATCGTTGCTCATAAAATGAGTCTCTAAATACGCAGGACTGGCTTTTCCGCATGTCCGCAATCTGTTCAACTCGCTCCAACCTATTATAGCAAGTTTCTTAGTAAAAAAGTTAATTATGTTTAAAGCCATTTTATTTAGCATGTTGTATAACCTCAGAAGATTTAGTCAAACTCTTCGGACTCATATTGATCGTAGTTGATGCAATGTGCTATGGAAGGCATATAAAGACTTAAATTTATTGTAATCAAATTTATTACAATTCATGTAAATTCTACCTCAATATTCCATAGATAAGGTATCGGAATTAACTCAATACAATGTATAATATAATAGATTATATTGGGAATGGTATGGAAAAGCTGACTAAAAATAAACACGGACAATGGAGTCTTGCTAAAAAGAAGTACGATCCAAGTGATTTTATTCTTCAATATAACGGCCCACACTATCAGGCAACAAGCATAAGCGATCAGATGGCGGATCTAAATGAAGGCATCGCTCCACGTAGTGTTAAGGAACACGATGAAATAAATAGGGAAAAATCAAACACTATACTGCCACCTGATGCAGCAAAAAAAGAAAGAACATACGGACCAGTGAGTCATTCGTACTCTGTGATAGATAAAAACAAGAACAGAGAAGTTGGAGTAATAGATTTAGACATGAAGCCATCGTCTGCAGGATACATGTCTCAATTCTCGTATGCAGATCCCGACGATGAAGATATGGTAGATCTAATGTCTCATTTTGAGGACGCTGCAAAGAAACATGCAAGCACTAAGTTCGGTTGGAGCGTAGAGCATGGACAGCCTGGACATCCCGAACATGGAATACAGCCAGCAACTTCTATTGAAGACTATTTCTATCCTGCTGGGGTTTCCACATCTAATCAAAAGCATACCGCTAAACTTAAAAATCAAAAACAAATACGCGAACAGCAGTTTATGAACAATATCATCAAAAGGCACAATGATATAAAGTCTGGAGCATATCACGTTCCAGATTGGAGTTCTTTTAAATCAGAAGTTGTAAATCCAAGCGATTTAGATGGCGAAAACAAAGATCGGCACTTAGGCTTAAACTAAGATTGTCAAAGATTGCAATCAAGCGACTTTCTATCGTTCTTAATCATAATAACATCCCTTGCTATAGGTATTTGTTTTACTTTATTTTCTTCAACTGATTATCTTTAATGTGATAATCTGAAGCATGGTATTCGACAATGTCTTTTCCATAGATATACCACTCTCCATTGCCTTTTTCTATTTTTTTAAGCAATTCGTCGTAGCTCATGTCCATTCTATTTGCTGATCTCTTCAATAGATAGGTTTCTTGAATAAAGCCATTTAAGCTTGATATAAAAGCTTCGGTTACAGAGATGCTTCCATTACCAAAGGATAAAGAGTGGCGATGTACCATAAATACAGTTCTATCGAGATAAACTCTCACCGTGCAAGATTGATATATCTCAAATGCGGCACTCATAGCTGTATCGGCGACACAGATAGTCTTAAATCTGCTCATGGTGTTTATGATGCTTTCTGCAGCATCAACTCCGCCGCCATTGCTCTTGATGTAGATAAGTAAAGTTTCTCCGGTTTTCATATTCTTCGTGTGGCTTTTAAGATCGTCGTCCAGACCCCAGTTGATTTCAGAGTTCATATTGAACATTGTCTGCTTATCTGTCTGCATTTCAGCCAGAATTTCGCGCGGTATGTCTGGAGTTGATTTCATCGGACCGCAACTGATCAGCGCAGCCAATAGCGCTGCAAGTATGTCACTGCGCTTCATTTCTCAACCCTTCTTCGTCCAGAAAGACCAACCGAAAGCTCTTACGGACCAATAGTAGGAATATACCAACGGCAGGTTGAGAGCTTTCGATATCTCAGTCTGCTGCTCTAACTTGGTCAGCATGTAGAGCAAGAAGAAGTCATCTGCATCTTTTCTAGATATATCTTTTGGACCGTACTTGGAGTACAAGAAATCGTGGATGTTGGCAGACTCGGTCACACAGTACTTATAGAAAAGAGTATCGCGAACCCAGTTTCCATAACCAGATGGACCTGCTCCGTTTACCACACCCTTTACTACGTCTTCCGGATAGAAGTAGCAGAAAGCTCGGTAGGTATCGAGTATATAGTCGATCTTCTCTCGCCGCATGCAAATCTCTCCAATACTTACTACTTGTTTTACTCGTGCTGAGGTTTTTCTTCGTGAGCTCTATCTGTTTGCCACGATATCGTCATCTTTTTAGTGCTAGAAACAAAATCTACGGCACCTATGACACGAGCCTTATACATGAGTCGAAACATTCGCCAGAGCTCAAAGATCTCACCTCCGGACGGGGATTTCTTTAGCTTATGCACTATCATTTCAGAGCCTCAAGAATTAAACGTGTGTGTTCGTCGATATTTTTACTGTAGTGATAGAAAGCCTCTGGGCTGGTATAACCTACGATTCTCATCTCCTCCACGGTACGGATCAGCATTAGTAGTTTGCTTTTCTTATTTATCAGGGTGTAGGCTTCGTGGACTACTTTTTGTGTATACTGCTCTTCTTCCAATATGGTCTTTGTTGACCGCATCTTATTTAGATACATGTCGCGCTCTTACCAAGATGGTGTAGCCATGGGTAAAATCTTCTTCGCTTATAGCATAGATCCTATACATAAGCCCAAGAAGGCTGTAGAGAACCATGATTCTGTGATTGTCTGAATATAGATCCGTACCCATACCTCAACACCTCAATTTACCTAAAGCTATGCGATTTCTTATGGTCGATAAACCGGATATATACGCGCTGCCGCTTACTATTCTAGTCCTATAGAAGACAAATAGAAAGTTAAAGAGCAAGTCATTTTTGCGCTTGGCCTTGGTTGACCTGATTCTCTTACGCATGTCACCCCTCCATCGGCTTGACGTCCCACTTGATCTGAGACTCTAGCAGCTCCCACTCGTGGATCCTCATCCTACGGGTGGTGATCATGAACCTCAGCAGAACCGTCGTCTTATAGCCTCTCTCAAATTTGTTGTTCATCCTAAGCCATCCATCTCGGCACTCCACTTACTCGGAAGCCTCCTGCAAAATACTCTTGTGCACTTACAATCCTCAAGTGATAGAGGGTGTCGACGAACCGAAAGAAGTCGGTTCTACTCTGCTTGTTCATATATTCAGTCTCCTAAAACACCCATCTTGGATCTATGATCTTAAGCTTTAGGGTGGAGTTGAAGAAACGAAACAAGATCGCCCTCTTGTCCTTGTACTTTGGGTAAGATCCATGCTTTCTTTCCCATGCGTCCATATCTGTGTCAGTACCTCCAAGGCCTCGGTACCAGTCTTGCTTTCACTTCTTCAAATCTATCGGCGGCAACTTCTATATCCACCCATCCAATCACTCTGAGCTTGTAGAGTCTAACCATGAGTCCAAAAAAGACCGTTTCCGAGTCACGGATTTTGACCCTTTGCTCCCCACCCAATAAGTGCTTAAATTCACTCATGTAAAATCTCCACTCCCTCCCCACCAAAAAATCCACTAATATCAACCATCTCCCCGACCTAAAAATATCCCCACCACCTACTAAAAACCTAAATATACTCTTAATACCTAAAATATCTATCACCACTAAAGAACTCCAAACCTAATCTATAAATCCTAATCTAACCAACTCTCCTACTAGTCCTAAGAGATATATAAGAGAAGGACTAAACGCATGGAGCTAGACTAGGGATAGAGGGAGAGGAGACAGTAGGGATAGGGAGAGAGTAAGTGGGAGAAGTGGGGTAAAGTGCGGTTCCGGCGGGTTCCGGAGGTGGGGTGGGGGCTGCGCACTCCGACCAACAGTTTCCACTTAACTTTTATCAATTCCCCAAGCGTCTACCACCCTGAGCTTGGCCATAGTCCCCATGAGCCAATCTTTGCAGTAGCTTTTCTTAATTCTTGACACCTCATCATCTGAGTAGAACAGTTCGAAGAAGGGATATTTCTTCATAGCTTATTCCCTAGCCATCTCTTTCAGTGCTACCGCTATGCACAATACAGCAAACACGACAAGAACATCAGTCATACTATCCTCCTCCTAGTGTATAGGGAGTTATCTTCAAGACATGAAGTGTGCGGGAGAAATAGATCAAGGTCTCGAACCTCATTCTTCTCCCGCTGTAGTGAAATTCTTGCTTAGTCATTTGTTCAGCAGTCTCATCTTTTGAAGTGCCTTCTTAAAGTAGAAGAAACAGTTTCGCTTCTGGTACTGTTTAATAGTCTCTTCTAATAGAGACCGACGTGCGCTAGATTCATGTGCGCTATCAAAGTTATGACGACCCATCCTCTCCCTCCACACGTAGCTTTACCAGCATATAGACAAAGTCCCACTTGACCGTAAACATCTTAGCTCTCTTGGCTAGATCTTCTTGTTTCATTCTGAGACCACCTCTAGTTTACACAGAACATAAGATAATAGTCCTAAACTCTAGAATCTAGGATCAATCGGCGTT
>Ga0129333_10005054_pt1 | contig 12352 bp, 9 predicted proteins | sample CPB6_08_DNA_FD_94474 | JGI IMG/M metagenome (GOLD analysis project Ga0129333, IMG submission 94474) | Freshwater to marine salinity gradient microbial communities from Chesapeake Bay, USA - CPBay_Sum_0.6_0.8_DNA | ecosystem: Environmental > Aquatic > Marine > Coastal | place: USA: Chesapeake Bay... | reverse complement strand
GTCTAGGCTTCATTTGGTTGAGACTGCCCCTCAGAGTGCTTCTCCCGGACGCAGTTCCTCGGGGAACTCATCCAGGGGTGGGATTCGAAGAGTCGCTGCCGAGTGAACCCTGACCCACGGGCTCGCAGCTCCGGCGTAACACGGAACCCCACACTTGGCGACGCCGCCGGCCTACCTCCGAGCACTTGAAAGTTCTGTACTCCTGGTGGCGGTTCGGCTTTCTGCGCCGCCTGCCGGTCAACTGATCTTGGTGCTCCGCCCATCTGCCGCCGGGAGTCGGACCACACCGTTCATCTCGGTATCCGCGCGCACGGACTCCACGAGGACATCTGTCATAGCGTCTCCCCCTCGTCGATAGTGGGAAGCAAACCCAGGTGTTCGGGTGGGTTCAAGCGATTCACCGGAAATGAGAGTGCGACTCAAGAGGAACAAGGATGAATGCGGATTGGAATTTGTGATGAAAAATGCACCATGAGGCAGCAGACCACATCCTGAGCCCAAAGTCCCTACTGTCCTTCCACTCGATCGTTGTCGACTCCAACCTCGAGGACTTGCGTGGGAGGACACCGTTAGAACGACGTCGCAACCCACGGTGTGCCCCGGGCAGAAATGGCGCGAGTCCCTACAGGGACTGACGCCGGGCCTCCCAGACGATCACCGCTTTACGACCATTCGCATTCATCTGCGAATCAACACCGTTGCCGCGTGCCGTGATGGTGCCCGTCACCCCCAGGCCGCGAAGGAAATCAGCGACCTCTTGAGCCCGTGCCCGCGATAGCGAGAGATCGTTGGCACTACTGGCGCTTCTTTGCACGTAGCCACTGATGGCCACACTGACGGTTCGCGGACCCAACCGCTTTGCGAGCCGCCTGAGCTTTCGCTTAACCCCGGGAGTCAATTCATCGGACAGTGGTGCGAAGAGCACGCGATCTCGACGTTTGATCGTGCGAACACTCTGGGCTGCCTCGGTGACCTTCACCCCGATTGAGATCGATCGAACACTGTCACTCGATGTGAAACCGTTCGCCTGGAGTGTGTAGTCCCCGACATCGATTCCACTGGGGACAGGTAAGGACTCGGCGAATTCCCCGGTGCCAGTGACTGGAACGGCTCCGAGATACCAATTGGGAAGGATGAAGACTCGAACCTCGCTGTTCGCTTTAAAGCCGAATCCGGAGACCCTGACTTGGGGAAGACCTTGCGTGCCGTCTGCGCTTCGACTGCGGACGCTACGCTGCGGCCGTGATTCGATAACCAGGAATTGACCCGCACCCAGGGGAGTCAAGCGACCGCCGCCTGTCACCGATGCCAAGCGGATACTGAAGTCCGAGGAAGCCACCTCGAGGCTGTTGACACGTCGAGCAGATCCGGAGGTCACCGCGCGAGTAACGGCTGGGGCCGACTGGCCATCGACGGAGACGACGGAACTACCCAGGGGTAACGGGCGCGTCAGCGAGACCAGCGGGTTCGCATTTTCAGGAGCGAGTGCTTGGTCCGGATCCAAAGTTGGTGTTGGAGTGGGGGTGGGAGTCGGAGTCGGGGAAGCCACCGGGGCGGGTGCTGGATTCGAGCCGCCACCACCGTCCGACGGTGCGGCGGGCGTGGCCGAAGCGGAATCGGAAGCGCTGCCACGCCCATTTGCGTTGACTGCCCTCACTCGAAACTCATAGGTGGTTCCGTTAGCCAGGCCTGTGACCGTCTCCCTTGTCGCGGTCGAAACCCCGTCAGCGAACTCCGACCAGTCGCCTGAACCTTCGCGGTACTCGATTACGTAATCGGTGATGGCCGTGCCGCCGTTACTCGAAGGCGCCAACCACGTTAGGGCAACTTGGGTGCTGCCTGCCGTCGCCGACAGGCTCCGTGGGGCTCCCGGAGCGGTGGCACCCCAGACGGGAGTGATCGGAGTGGAGTAGTCCCCTGTTCCCAGCGCGTTCGTGGCAGCCACCCGGAAGTCGTAGGGCGTTCCATTAGACAAGCCAGTCACGGTGGCAGTGGTACTTGTGGATGTTCCGTCGCTGAATGTCTGCCAGGCACCAGGACCTGCACTCGTTCGATACTGAACGACGTAGTCCGATATCGCGTACCCTTCGGGGGAACTCGGTGCCGACCAGCTCACCACGGCTTCGTTCCCAGAAGGCGCGGCGGTCACGTTCACCGGTGCGGACGGAACGGCCGTGTAACGAAGGATGACAACACCCGAGCCTCCGCTCGCCCCATTGCTCTGCAGTCCAGTGCCTCCGGAACCGCCTCCGCCTCCGGCTCCCAGGGATGTGGTTCCCGCTGTCGCAGCGGTCACGGAGGTTCCGCTATCCGCAGCGCCTGAGCCTCCGCCACCCGCACCACCACTCACCGGACCCAGCGACGTCCGACTGGTGAAGTTGATATAGATGCCCCCACCGCCGCCGCCGCCGTATGTCACAGTGGCGCCGGTGATGTCGCTCGTGAATCCACCTACACCTGCAGTGCCCGCGAGTCCCCCACCAGCAGCGGACTTGCCACCGGTTCCACTGCCTCCGGCGCCGGCCGCGCCCCCCGCTTCCTCGAATCCGCCGGTGACACCTGCGCCGCCTCCAGCGGCGGTGTATTGAGTCGATGCGTAGTCCACGGTCGTCGCCGTTCCAGCGACGGCTTGCACGTCGGCGGTGCCGTTGTCATAGACGCCACCTGCGCCTCCGGAACCCGGGCTCACCGTCAGGGACTGACCGGGCGTGACGGACAGTGCGGCGATCGCGTTCTTGCCTCCGCCGCCACCACCGGATCCATTGTTGGAACCACCGCCGCCACCACCTCCCACCAAGAGCAACTCAAGGCTCGTGACACCGGTCGGGACCGTCCAGGTGCACGAGGACGTGGCGGTGAACGTCACGACAAGCTCCGAGCCGTAAGCGGTGCTCGTGGGAGTGCAGGCAGCGGCCAGGGCTGGCGGACTACCCGTTAGGGAACTACCCGGAATGGCGATGGCCATCAACAGGGCCGCCCAGCGCCACGCACGCACCGGACAACGATAATCCGATGGAATATCGCCGAGCGACTCCCCCGCTGGATTGACTTTTCGAACTGCTTCGGCTCACCGTCACGCTAACGTGTTGACGTGAGTGAGTCCGTGGCGGAGGCTGCCAGAGATGGCCATGCAGCCCGACTTTCCGAGGCAGCCGAGACTGTGTTCTCAGAAAAATGTTCGCAATACCGGCCCTGACGGGCCGGATTCATGGAGCCGCCTCGGGGATTTGAACCCCGGACCTACGCATTACGAGTGCGTTGCTCTACCACTGAGCTAAGGCGGCCTGCGCTCCACGTGGTTCCTGTCGGCCTTCGCAGAGAGCCGCCTTATGCTACTAGCCCACGGTGCCCGGCCTTCACGCGGCCGAGGTCAGCCCACGTGCGCCATAGGGGCGTCGTTGGCCGCCATGTCCTGCTTCGTCATGGTGACGAGGACGACCCAGATCACGCCGGCGAACACGAGAATCCCGGCGCCCCAGATGAACCCCTGATGGAAGCCGGCGACGAGAGCGTCAGGCGAGGGGATCGGCTCTCCCGTGGGTCCGGGAACCAGGCCCGTGGCGGCATTGGCCGCGATGAATGCCGTGGTGGCCGACGCTGCAATGGTGTTGAGAAAGGCGACGCCGATCGACCCACCGATCTGCTGACTCGTGTTGAGCACGGCGGAGGCGACACCCGCGTCGTGGTCCCCGATGGCGAACAGGGAGACCGCTGAGAGCGGGACGAAGATCAGGCCCATGCCCAGGCTCAGGATGATCAGCGAGGGAAGGATGTCCGTGACGTAGCTGCTGCCCGGCGCGAGCCGCGTCAGGAGGAGCATTCCGATCACCGCGAGGACGAACCCGGATGCGGTGACCCACCGGGGGCCGAAGCGCGGGAGCAGCTGACTCGCAATACCGGCGCTGACGATGACACCGGCGGAGAACGGGAGGAAGAGAAGACCCGAGGTGAGCGGCGTGTAGCCAAGGACGCCCTGGAAGTAGTACGTCAGGAACAGGAACATCGCGAAGAGGCCGACACCGACGAAGAAAGAGGCGAGGTAAGCGCCACCACGGTTGCGGTTCGTGAGGATTCTGATCGGCAGGAGCGGATGCGTGGACCGCGCCTCAATGACGAGGAAGACGATGAGCAGCAGGATGCCGATGCCCATGAAGAGGAGGGTCTGGCTTCCGCTCCAGCCGTCCGACTCCGCCCGAGTGATGCCGTAGACGAGCGAGACCAGGCCCAGCGTGGCGGTGACCGCCCCGGGGATGTCGTACTTCGTGTTGCCATGCGCGCGGGACTCATGGACAAACGGAATGGCGAGCAGCACCGCGATGATCGCGATGGGAACGTTGACCAGCAGTGTCCAGTGCCAAGAGAGGTACTCCGTGAGGATGCCGCCGGCGACCAGGCCGATCGCGGCACCGCCTCCCGAGATGGCACCGAAGACACCGAAGGCCTTCGCCCGCTCCTTCGACTCCGTGAAGGTCACCGAGATGAGCGAGAGCGCAGCAGGCGCGAGCAGGGCCGCGAACACACCCTGAAGGGCGCGGGCCGCGATCAGCATCTCCTCCGACGTGGAGATGCCGCCGAGAAAGGATGCCGCTGCGAATCCGGTCAGGCCCACGATGAACATGCGCTTGCGACCCTGGAAGTCAGCGATCCGGCCGCCGAGGAGCAGCAGGCCACCGAAAGCGAGGGTGTAGGCCGTCAGGACCCATTGGCGGTTCGCATCGGTCATACCGAGGTCGGCCTGCATCGACGGCAGCGCGATGTTCACGATAGACGCGTCGAGCACGACCATCAGCTGCGCGATGGCGATGACCATGAGGGCGCGCCAGCGATTCGGATCGAGGTTCGACGGGGCGGTCATCGCGGGCACGGCAGACACATCAGGCTCCTGTCAGCATCAGCTGACATCCGCCAGCAGCGCGATGCTACCGCAGGTCGTTGACCGTTCAACATTCGACAACGGGCTGAGACAGAGTGAGGGCCGGTGACCTCCCGGTCACCGGCCCTCACGTCGGAACTGACTAGCGGTGCAGGTCGAAGCGGTCGTTCTCCATGACCTTGTGCCAGGCGGCGACGAAGTCACGGACGAACAGCTCCTGGCCGTCGCTGGCGCCGTAGACCTCGGTCTGGGCCCGCAGCTCGGAGTTGGAGCCGAACGCCAGATCGACGCGGCTGGCCGTCCACTTCAGCTCGCCCGTCTTGCGGTCCCGACCCTCGAAGAGGTTCTCCTCGCTCGCAGACGGACCCCACACCGTGGCCATGTCGGCGACGTTCACGAAGAAGTCGTTCGTGAGGACGCCCGGACGCTTGGTGAGCACGCCCACCTGCGACTGGCCGGTGTTCGCGTTCAGCGCCCGCATGCCGCCCACGAGGACGGTCATCTCGGGGGTGCTGAGATTGAGCAGGGCAGCCCGCTCGACGAGCAGCTTCTCCGCGGGCAGGATGAAGCCCTTGCCGAGGTAGTTGCGGAACCCGTCGAACGTCGGCTCGAGCACCGCGAAGGAGTCGACGTCGGTCATCTCGGCCGTCGCGTCGGTGCGGCCCGGGGTGAACGGCACCTCGATGGACACACCGGCATCCTTGGCCGCCTTCTCCACCGCCGCGCCGCCCGCGAGGACGATGAGGTCGGCGAGGGAGACCTTCTTGGCGCCCTTGGCGTCGAAGTCGGCCTTGATGCCCTCGAGCGCCTTGAGCACCCGCGCGAGCTGGGCGGGGTCGTTGACCTCCCAGCCGCTCTGCGGCTCCAGGCGGATGCGCGCACCGTTGGCTCCACCGCGCTTGTCGGTGCCGCGGAACGTGGCCGCCGACGCCCACGCCGTGGCGACGAGCTCGGAAACCGTCAGGCCGGAGGCCAGCACGGCCTCCTTGAGTGCCTTCACGTCGGCCGCGTCGACCAGCGGATGGTCGACCGCCGGGACCGGGTCCTGCCAGATGAAGGTCTCGGCCGGGACCTCCGGGCCGTGGTAGCGGTTCTTCGGCCCCATGTCACGGTGGGTCAGCTTGAACCACGCCTTGGCGAACGCGTCCGCGAACTCGTCAGGGTTGGCGAGGAAGTGACGTGCGATCGGCTCGTAGATCGGGTCGAAACGAAGCGCGAGATCCGCCGTCGTCATGACCGGGGCGTGACGCTTGCTCGGATCGTGGGCGTCGGGGACGAGATCCGCCGCGGCAGGGTCCGTCGGGCGCCAGTCCAGCGCGCCGGCAGGGGTGGTGAAGGTCTCCCACTCCCACTTGAAGAGGGTCTCCAGGTAGCTCATGTCCCAGGTGGTGGGCGTCGGGGTCCAGGCACCCTCATGGCCGGAGGTGATGGTGTCGTCACCGAAACCTGTCCCGAAGGAACTCTTCCAGCCCAGGCCCATCTGCCAGATCGGCGCGCCTTCGGGATCAGGGCCCACGAACTTGTCCGCGAAGCCATCGATGAGGGCGTCGACGCCGGCACCGTGCATCTTGCCGAAGGTGTGACCACCGGCGACCAGCGCGACCGTCTCGTAGTCGTTCATGGCCATGCGGCCGAAGGTCTCGCGGATGTCGCGCCCGGAGGCCATGGGATCCGGCACGCCGTTGGGGCCCTGCGGGTTGACGTAGATGAGGCCCATCTGGACAGCGCCGAGCGGGTTCTCCAGCTCGCGCTCACCGGTGTAGCGGTTGTCGGCGAGCCACTCGGTCTCGGTGCCCCAGTAGGTCTCGTCCGGCTCGTAGACGTCAGCACGACCGCCGCCGAAGCCCGCGGTCTTGAAGCCCATCGTCTCCATGGCCACGTTGCCGGCAAGGATGATGAGGTCGGCCCACGAGATCTTGCGGCCGTACTTCTGCTTGATCGGCCACAGCAGGCGGCGGGCCTTGTCGAGGTTGCCGTTGTCGGGCCAGCTGTTCAGCGGGGCGAACCGCTGCATGCCCGCGCCACCGCCACCGCGGCCATCGCTGATGCGGTAGGTGCCGGCACTGTGCCACGTCATGCGGATGAAGAACGGGCCGTAGTTGCCGTAGTCGGCGGGCCACCACTCCTGTGAGTCGGTCATGACCGCGCGGAGGTCCGCCTTGAGGGCGTCGTAGTCGATGCTGTTGAACGCCGAAACGTAGTCGAAGTCCGCGCCCATGGGGTCAGGGGAACCGCCGGACTGCTCCAGGATGCGCAGGTTGACGCGATCCGGCCACCAGTCCTTGTTCTGGGTGCCGCCGGTGCCGGAACCGTGCATCACGGGGCACTTGCTCTCCTCGCTCATCTCATCCTTCTCTCATCTGGTGCCTGGACCTCAGGCGTGGGCTTCTTCTCGTGAATCGGGGGCCGACCGTGCCGACTGGCAGACCGGGCAGGTGCCCCAGTAGACCACCTCGGCCTCGTCGATGTCGTACGACCAGTCCTGCGCCGGGGTGAGGCAGGGGGTGTAGCCGACGGCGCAGTCCACGTCGACCAGGTCACCGCAGGAGCGGCAGACGAGGTGGTGGTGGTTGTCGCCGACGCGGTCCTCGAAGCGGGCCGGGGAGCCGACCGGCTGGATCCGCTGGAGCACCCCGTGCTCGACGAGCACGTTCAGCGCGTCGTAGGCAGACTGGCGCGAGAGCGTGCCGATGTCGGCCCGCACCGCGGCCAGGATCTGCTCGACGGTGGCGTGGGGGTGCCGGGCAACGGCCCGGAGGACCGCTAGGCGCTGGGCCGTGACCTGCAGGCCGTGCTCGCGGAGCACCTGCAGGGGTTCCGACGCCATGACGGCAAGCATGCCGGTGCGGGTGGACTGATGCAACAGATGGAGTCAGTCCAGAATGTCTCGTCAGTCACACGCGCCACTCGGGAGCGTCCCCTCGAGCAGGTAGGCGTCGACGGCCGCGTCCACGCAGCCCGATCCGTTCAGGTAGGCGGTGTGACCACGGCCCTCCCACGTCAGGAGGTGACCGCTGGCGAGCTCGTCTTCCAGCTGCTCCCCCCAGGCGTACGGGGTCGCCGGATCGCGCCGCGTCGAGACGACCAGGATCGGATTCGCCCCCTCCGCCCGGGTTGTCCGCACCGGCTCGGCCGTCACCGGCCAGTCCGCGCACGTGAGCAGGGTCCAGGCCAGGCCCGGCCCGAACGTCGGCGCCTCGACCGACCACTCCCGCGCCAGCGCCCGGACGTCCTCGACCGTGCCGGTGAACGGCTGGTCCAGGCAGGTGATCGCATAGAACGCCTCGGTCGAGTTGTCGAGGTAGCGGCCATCGGGACCGCGGCTGATGCGGGCGTCGAGCAGCTCCAGCAGCGCGGTCGGGTCGTCGTCCTGCATGGCGTCGGCGAGCGCCGCCCGGAGGCGCGGGTAGTCGTAGTCCGGGGCATAAAGGTTGGTGAGCACGGCGTACGACGCGAGCCCGCCCGTGAGGTCACGGTCGCCCGCAGGCAGCGGTGACGCGTCACGTGCGTCGAACCACGCGCGCAGCTGCACCATCGCCGGGTCAACCTCGCCGGTGAGCGGGCAGTCGTCGTGCGTCAGGCAGTCGGCGACGAAGTCGCGCAGCGCCTGCTCGAACCCGACCGCCTGTCCCCGCGTGATATCGACGAGGTCCAGCGATGCAGGCAGCGCACCGTCGAGCACCATCCTGCCCACCCGCTCCGGGAACAGCTCCGCGTACAGCGCTCCCAGCTTGGTGCCGTAGGACTTGCCGAGGTAGGTCAGTGCGTCCTCGCCCAGCACGGCGCGCGCGATGTCGAGGTCGCGTGCGGAGTCGACCGTGCTGACATGCGCGATCATGTCGGGGGATCCGGCCGCGCATCCTGTCGCGGGCATGCGGGCCGCCTCGATCACCACCCGCTCATCGGCCCGCGTCACAGGAGTGCCGTCGACGGCCGCGAGCTCGTCGATCTGCGCGTCAGTCAGGCACTCGATCGAGTCACCGACGCCGCGGGGGTCGAGTCCGACCACATCGAACCGGTCGCGCACCGCGTCCCCCACGGCGTAGTCGGCCGCCCTCGCGTACTCCACGGCGCTCCCGCCAGGGCCGCCGGGATTGACGACGAGCGTGCCGATGCGCTCCCCCCGCGCGGGCACCCGGGTGATGGCCAGCTCGAGCTCCCCGCCCGCGGGATCGTCGTAGTCCAGCGGCACGCGCAGGCGTGCGCACTCGGCGTCGCCGCAGTCGACCCACGCCAGCTCCTGCCCGTAGAAGTCCGCGAGGTCCGGGGGGTCGGCCATGGCGTCGACGGGTGCTCCCGGCGTGGGCGCCGTACCAGCCGGGGAGCCCCATGAGCAGCCTGCAGCCAGGAGGGGCGCCGCCAGCGCCAGCGCTGCCGCCCGGACCGCACGCCGACGCCTCATGCGTCGTACCGTAATGACGTGACCCGGCCTGCCCGCGACCCCGCCGAGCTCGCTGCCCTGGTGGAGCAGCGGGTGTCGCAGGGACTGGACCTCGTGGACTCGTTCCTGGCGGTCACCGGGCGGGGCGCGCACCGCTCCGGGCGCGTACTCGCCCAGGAGCACCGGCGTGAGGTGGCCCGCCAGCAGCGGGAACTCCTGCGGCACCGCAGCCGGCAGGCCTCCCTGCGCTCGCAGGCGGTCGGCGGCGCGGTGCTCGCCGGGGTCACGGGATCCATCGGGGTGATCGACGTGCTGGCCACCGCCGCGGGTTCCGACGTGCCGGCACCTAGCCTGCTGTGGTTCGGCATTGCCGCAGTGTCCGCGCTTGTGTCGGTGCGCGGACGACGCAGGCTGCGTCAGCTGCCCACCGCTCCCGAGATGCTCACCCTCGTCGGGGCTCCCCCGACCATGCGCCGTGGCGCCATCGGCTCGTCGGAGGTCGCGCGCTTCGCCGCAGTGCGCGTGCAGGTCATGACCATGGCGCCCGCCCTCGATCGCCTCTATCCCGGAGCTGGGTCAGAGCTGCGCCGCGCCGATGCGGAGGCCGCCGCTCCCCTGACCGCGCTGTGCGAGCGGCTGCGCGTGCTCGACGACCTACAGCGTGAGCTCCCCGGCACCTCGGCCGCCACCTCGGCGGCCTCCGCCGCGCAGACGGTGCGCGGGCGACTCTCCGCCGGGTGCGCGACCTACGACGATCTCCTTGCGGCAGCGGCACGACTGCTCGCGGCCCCGGACCTCTCGCGCAGCACCGACGATGTCCTCGCACCGGCCGTCAACGCGCTGCTCGCCTACGCGCACGGGCTCCAGCGGGCATCCGACCTGTGACCTGTCACCGGACCACCGGGTCGGGATTGGTCAGGAGACGCGCAGCCACGGGTCGCGGAGCTCGACCATCAGCGACTCCAGCGCCAGCTGCGGGGTCACGTTGTACTCGATCTGCTCGCGGGCGTGCGCGAGGGCGCGCAGGCGTCGGCCGGTGTCGTTCTCGGTGGAGCGGGACGCCAGTTGCGACAGCTGCGGGCGCATCTCCTCGTTGATCAGCTCCACCGACGCGTCGAGCTGGATGACGAGCACGTCGCGGTACAGGCCGAGCAGGTCCACGAGCGCGCGATCGACCTGGTCGCGCACCGTGCGCGTGCGGCGTGCCTTCTGCCGACGCTCCATCTCCTTGCTCGCACTCGACATCAGGCGGGTGAGCTTGGCCTTGGTGACGCCGCTGGCCCCGTCGCCATATTCGGCCAGCAGGTTCTCCTCCTCGGCCGCGTCGAGCGGATCGGTGATCGCGCGGGCGTCCTCCGTCGCCGCCTCGAGCAGACGGGAAGCCGCCGCGAAGCAGGACGGCTCGTCGCCGAGGGCGAAGGGCAGCCGCAGCACCTCGACGCGGCGCAGGCGCGCGTGCTCATCCCGAGCGAGGGCACGCGCCCGGCCGATGTGTCCCTGGGAGGCCCGAGCGGCGAATGCGGCCATGACCTCGTCGATGCCATCGGCCTCCACGAGCAGGTGCGCGACATCGCCGGCCGACGGAGTGCGCAGCGGCACATGGCGCGTGCGCGAGACGATGGTGGGCAGCACGTCCTCCACGCTCGGCGCACACAGCACCCACACCGTGTGCGGGGGTGGCTCCTCGAGCACTTTCAGCAGCACGTTGACGGCCTGCTCGGTCAGCCGGTCGGCATCCTCGACGACGATGACATGCCACGGCGCGCGGATCGGCGAGAGCGAGGCACGCAGCACAAGATCACGGGCATCGTCGACCCCGTAGCTCAGGCCCGGCGCCTGCACGACATCGACGTCGGGATGGGCGCCCAGCGGCACCGTGCGGCAGGTGTCGCACGCCCCGCAGCCGTCCTCGGGGCAGGCCAGGGCGGCAGCGAAGGCAGTGGCGGCCGTCGAGCGCCCGGATCCGGGAGGGCCGGTGATGAGCCACGCATGCGTCATGCCCGGGCCGGGGTCGCCGAGCCGGATCCGTTCCGCGTCGTCGACGGCATGGGACAGCTGGGCGACGACGGCGTCCTGCCCGACCAGGCGACTCCAGATCGCAGCCGTCATGCGTGCGACTCCTGCTCGGCCAGCGCAGCCACCACGCGCTCCAGGATCGTCGACGCGATCCGCTCCTCGTCGTCACGGGCGTCGAGCACCAGGTAGCGCTCGGGAGCCTGCTCAGCAAGCGCAAGGAAGGCGGCGCGCACCTGCCGGTGGTACTCCAACGGCTCGGACTCCATGCGGTCACGCTCGGCGAAGCGGGCGAGCCCGTCCGCCGGATCGAGGTCGAGCACGATGGTCAGGTCGGGCACGAGGCCCTGCGTCGCCCACAGGCTCAGGTCGCGCACGCGCTCCGCGCCGAGTCCGCGGGCGTGGCCCTGGTACGCCACCGACGAGTCCAGGTAGCGATCGCAGATCACAACGCAGCCACGCTCGAGCGCCGGACGGATGATGCGGGCGACGTGGTCGCTGCGCGCGGCCGCGAACAGCAGGGCCTCGGTGCGCGGGTCCATGCCGGCGGAATCCGTGCTGAGGACGATGCGCCGGATCTCCTCCGCGGCCGGGGTGCCTCCGGGCTCGCGAGTGCGCACGATCTCCAGCCCCTGCTCCCGAAGCGAGCTCGCCAGGTGGCGCTCCTGGGTCGACTTGCCCGCGCCCTCGCCGCCCTCGAAGACGATGAAGAAGCCGCTCACGGCTCAGCCGGTCGTCACCGTGGCGGGGGACTTAGCCGATGCCTTCTTCGCCGACGACTTCTTCGCGGCGGACTTCCGCGAGGTCGCCTTCTTGGCGGTCGTCTTCTTGGCCGCCTTGCGGGTGCCGCGCTTCACCACGCGCGTGGTCGTCGCCTGCGGCACGAGCGCGTCCAGGGCCTCCTTGGCCCGCCGCTCCGACAGCAGGTCGCTCGCCCGCTCGGGAGAGACGGTCTCGGGGTCGTCCGCCGTGCGCAGCGTCGCGTTGGTCACGCCATCGGTGACGTACGGGCCGAAGCGGCCCTCCTTGATCACCATGGCCCGGCCCGTGGACGGGTCGACACCCAGCTCGCGCAGCGGCGGCTT
>Ga0129333_10005053_pt1 | contig 12353 bp, 14 predicted proteins | sample CPB6_08_DNA_FD_94474 | JGI IMG/M metagenome (GOLD analysis project Ga0129333, IMG submission 94474) | Freshwater to marine salinity gradient microbial communities from Chesapeake Bay, USA - CPBay_Sum_0.6_0.8_DNA | ecosystem: Environmental > Aquatic > Marine > Coastal | place: USA: Chesapeake... | reverse complement strand
TGCCTTAAGACCGTTCTTGGACTGCCAGTCCTTGACTGCCTTATCGGTGGCTGCGTCGAACTTGCCAGTCTCGGGGGCCTTTACAACAGCCTGGACGAGCTGAGTGGCTGGGCCTTCTGAGCCAAGCTTCTGGGGTGTGCCTGGGTAGGCAAACAACGAAGTAGCCGCTGTGGCCGGGGCAGTCTTGTAGGCGGCTGCCTGCAGATCTGAAGCCTTACCACCGGTGATCTTGGCGAAGGCGTCGATGTAGTACTGGGGGTTGTCTGCGTGATCTGGGGCGATCTCTACGTGCCACCAGTCGCCACCGGGGGTGCCGATAGTGGGCTTGTCATAGACCTTCCAGGCGGCGCGATCGCAACGCCAGCCACGGCCATGTGGCTTCAGGAAGTAGTCGTGGATTTCCTCAATGAGGAGGATCTCAGCGTTGGCAATCCAGAAGTCAACAACGGCGAGAGCCTTGTTGTAGTCACCAAAGCCCTTACCATTAGAGGCGCGCCAAGAAAGGTCAGCGGCTCGTCCTGTGCCGTGTACGCTGGGCTTTCCTGAACCACGAGCTGGACGGACATTCCAGGTACCGTTATTCCAGACACCATTGTTGAAATGTTGCGAAGTCAGCTTGACGAAGGTCTCGGTACCAGCTCGCTTTCCGGCGGCGTCTTTGTCCCAACCCGTGTATTTACGTCCCATGATACCTCCAACAGTTGTTCTGGGTCGCTATAATTCTAACATCCGCAGAGCTACCAATGCAGTTCCGTGGTCTGGAGGACAATATGGTGATTAACGTAAATGGTCTTTTTCCCGGTGAGTTGCAGCCCAGTGAGACAGTTGCCGGATGTATAGACATCTTTGAAAATGCCTGGCCAAATCCCTTAGAAACCATAGAAATGGTAGAGGCTGAATGCCGTAATCCGGATTCAGGAGTTAGTTGGTTGCGTGCGCCGACTATAGGGAAGGGCACAAAACAAGATGATAGGACTAATTACAATATACCAATAACAGCGTTTGCTGAGGACACTAACAATTTAGTTATGCAAAATGTGCATAATCAAATGTACCTTCTATTACTGGCGTCTACTATTCCATACGCGGTAAAACACAGTATAGGAAGCATGCAACACGAACCGTACAACATGCTTCGCTATCGCGGCGGGCAGGAGTATAAGGCACACTCCGATGATAGTGGGTTGTTGAATAGGTTGATGTCCGCAATTTGTTATTTAAATAATGATTATTATGGTGGGGAAATAGAGTTTCCTAATTTTAAAATTAAAATTAAACCAGAGCCGGGGATGTTAATTCTTTTTCCATCCAATTATGCGTATACCCATATAGCACACCCAGTTACAGAGGGAACTAAGTATGGGTTAGTAACTTGGATTAAGGCTGCGCAATGAGCAGTTCTAAACTGTTTAAAAAACAAGGGTACGTTACCGTACGGAGGGCGTTAAATTCGGATCTGCGAGATTTATTAACTCAGTATGCCCTTTTCGATGAAATGCAAAACTTTACTCCTGAACGTGTCCTGTATCCAGACACAGCCCAAGTAAGAGACGCTCATTCAAAATACGCTGACCCTGCAATGGAAGCACTTCTACTGCACATGCAGCCGACTATTGAACGTGTTACCGGATTACGCCTCCATCCAACATACTCATTTTTTAGAGTTTATAGAAATGGAGATGAGCTACTTCCACATATTGATAGACCTTCTTGTGAAATATCTGCAACTGTGTGCTTAAATCATAGTTATGTATCTGCAAATCTATTTTCGGAAATCGACTTAGTAGATGCCCTAATTGAGACTGGTTACAGCTGGCCAATAATTATTCAAGGTACAAAAGTACACATGAATCCAGGTGATCTTGTAGTATACAAAGGCATGGAACTAACTCACTGGAGGGATGCGTTTTTACCCCCTGAAGATTCCTGGCACGTACAGGCATTCCTACACTACGTGGATCAGGACGGACCATTTTTTGAATGGAAATACGATAAACGACAAAGTTTAGGTGTTGTTGAGTCTTTCAAATCCTCAAAAAACTACATACAATATCTATAAATTAATGTCGTCAATCCATACAGTGTTAAACTTGCATTCAATTCCACGCAGGGACATTTCCCTAACCAAGGACTTTTCCCCTTCTACCCCCCAGTACTCACCAACAATAGACCAGTTGTCCATTACGACAAAATAATGTGAGTATGGGCACCATGCTGCGTATATACCGATCGGCCCAGTCTGTTCATATATAACTTCCCAAACATCCACATCTTCAAATTTGATGCGTCTGTTTTCTGCCCATTTGGGTGCGGGTGGGGCATACTGACTTATGGAATTGCAATCCATCCAATTAGGGTCAAATATTTCACCATCTTTTTTTAAACTTAGGATATTCTCAGTTGTTTTCCATCTAGTCATACACTAAGATAGATACCGTATTATGACCGTACCAGCAAGCCCACCCTGACCTGGCGCCATCCCGCCACCGCCTACTGTAGCGTTTGTTCCTGCCCCATTTGAATTTCCTCCGGCGGCGTATGTGACTGCCGCACCAGAGATGGAGTTTGATAAACCAGACCCGGCACTTGAACCGCTAGCTGCAGACCCAGCGCCTCCGCCACCGCCTCCAGGCCATGTTCCCGGGTTTCCTCCCTGCACACCACCGGCACCAGGGTTTCCTTGACCAGAGATACCAGAACCACCGCTCGAACCCCCTGGGCCAGTTCCCCCGCCTCCCCCGGAACCACCAGGTGCACCAGGTGACTGACCACCTAATATAAACCCATTACCACCATTACCACCAGCGGTAGAAGTAATGCCTAGAGCAGAACTGGGTGTTGCTGCAGTCCCAACTGTCACTGGGTTGGTTGCCGTGCTAACAGTCGTTGAGCCAGTTAGATAACCCCCAGCACCACCGCCGCCTCCGAACCCAGTTATTGCACCCTGCCAGTTATCAGAATTAGCCCCACTACCGCCCCCAGCAACAACTAGGTACTCTACTGCAATGCTACTTATACTGTTTAAATTAAAACTACTGCTTGTGGTAAATGTGTGTATGCGGTAACCGCCAGCAGTAGTGAGAGTTCCACCAGTTGGTAGTCCAGCACCACCTAATCTGACAATTTCTGCTATGGGGCTAGAATTCGCAACACCTCTGTTTTCAGAGGTGGGACCAAAAGTGCCACGAATACTGCTAACAAAAGGCATTGGTTATCCTTAGAAGTTAAGGTTGGCTGAACCTAAGACGATGAAGGCATCAGAACGGCGCAACAACGAGAAGGTGAAGACATCTAGTTTTCCAGCTGAGGATGTTGGTGTGGGGACAACGCCAGCGGCCCAACGTAGAGTTTGGGCGTTGTTGTTAATCCATAGTGTGTTTGGGATGTAACCAGTTGCACCCTGCGTAACCAACACGTTCACAGTTGTAATGCGTCCGTTATCGAGAGGAACATCGTTTATACGGAACGAGAAGTTGGCTGATGGGGTGGTTGTCACATAAAAAATGTTTCCGTTTAAGTAGCTAACTGTGCATATGTTCGAAGAGATTGACGCATCAACCATGTCTTCGATCATTTCCTGAACGCGCACACCACCACTGAATACTGGGGTTCCGCTGAATGTTGGGTTACCACTGAATACAGGGGTACCACTAAACGTGGGGTTACCGTTAAATGTTGGGTTACCAGTGTAAGTTCCAGATCCTAGTGCTGCGCCAGCGGAGAATGATGTGCTTGCTGAGAACGTTGGGTTACCTGAGAAGGTTGGGTTCCCTGAGAACGTTCCAGTCAGACTTGCTCCAGAGTTAAATACTGGGGTACCACTGAATGTGGGGTTGCCGGACAAACCACCCAACCGAACGGTTGAGTACGTAAGAGTTGGGTTAGAGAAGTCAACTGCGGTTACTGGTTTATCGTCAAGTCCCTCAAATACCTTAACTACATCATCGGTAGCATCACGCACTATTCCATAGAAGTGCCTACGTGATACTGCATCCACAGTTCCAGTCACTGATTCTTGGGTGATATTTGCCCCATTGAATGCAAATGTAAATGTATCTGAGTCAACCACTGATAGCACAGTGCGCGATCCGTTCATGGCTGTGATGTTTGCGTTAGCACTTGTAAACGCAACCGTTAGCCCGTCGCCAACCCTAAATCCATGGGCTCCAGTGGTGTTTACAGTAGTTACTGAAGCTGACCGACTAACTGATGCTGGGAAGGCGTTAATAGATGCCGAAAGGCGATACTCACCGACTAGCCCTAGGTCGAACGTGTCTCCAGCGTTACTGTCACCAACAAACACAAGCGGGTCTGTAACCGCCAAGTTTTCCGAGGCAAACTGACCTCCACCGATTGAGATAGATCCATCGATGTTGGCATTACCTAGAACATACAAGTTACCTTGGACACCCACACCACCCACTACGGTGAGGGCGCCGGTTGTTGGACTTGTTGCCTGAGTAGCGATTTCAATGTGAACGTTGGTATCTGGAGTAATGGACATCTGCTCGTTATCGCTGAGCAAACCACCAGCAGCAAATACCAGCTTGTTCTCGGTACCGTTACCACCAGTTGCAATGACGAGATTGCCCTTACCGGTGGTTCCAGCTGGGGCCTCCATGAAGATGTAACCGTCGTTAGCGCCGGTGATGGTGAACGATGGGTCACTGAATCCACTCGAAGTAATACCCATGTCGATCCAGCCGGAGTCGTCATCTCCGTTATTTGCATACGCAATAAAGTCCGCTGAGGAACTGATTCCGTTATTTACGTTTACGAATGCAACTTGACCGAACTCATTTTCGTCTACTGAAAAAACGGCTACTGGGTTGGTGAGCGTGGCGCTTGCCTTGAATGCCTGGGCGTCGTCACCAATGGTTACAATTCCAGTACCAGCAACGTTCAACTCACCCTGGGTATCAACATCACCGATGATCTCGATACCGGTTGGCTTAACGATCAACTGCTCGCTACCACTGTCTAGACCACCGGCGGCTAGAACGATGCTGTTTTCTGTTCCGGTAACGTCAGTTGCCAACACCAAGTTGCCCTTACCAGCGGTTCCCGATGGGGCGCTCATAAAGATGTACCCATCATTAATGCCAGTGGTGCTAAATGCTGGATCGTTGAAAGTACTGGACGTGATGCCCATGTCGATCCAGCCGTTGGTGTCGTCACCATTATCGGCGTATACGATTACGTCAGATGACGCATCCGAACCAGAGTTATCGTTGACAAACGAAATCTGCGCGTAGTCATTGGCGTTTGCACGGAATACTGCAACTGGGTTGGTCAGTCCAGCACTTGCACTGAAACCCTCTGCCTGGCTTCCTACGAACAATTGTACGTTTGCTGTAACTTCATCGGAAATTAGATCAGCAGTCCAGGCAGTGTTAGTACCATTGGTTGTTAGGTACTTTCCTGCGTTAAGTGTCTGTACAGGAAGTTCCCCACCCAAAGCACCCTGAGCAAGCAAAGTCCACCCAGTGTCATTGGAAAATGCCGATGCATCAGAGGTGAACGTGCTAGTTGCTACGTAGGTGTTTCCACCGTAGAAAACGGCGTCACCCTGCAAGTACGAGGTGCTTAGGGCGTAAGTTCCGCGCCAGCGGAATCCAGAGGTTAGAAGTTGCCACTTATTGGCGGCAAGATCCGTGGTGAAGGTTCCAGATGTGTGCTCAAGGATACATACGTATACATAAGAACCAAATGAAACAACATCATTTAGTTGGTAAGCAGTGGAGGTTGCCCAAGCACCTTCCCACTTGAACCCGCGCGTCTGGAGAGACCACTTGTTTGACGCTAAATCGGTTCCAAACGTTCCCGATGTGTGGTTTACCTCAGCGTAGTAAAGATAGTTTCCGTAGATAACTACGTCACCAGCAAAGTAACCCGTGGCTGTCGCCCATGTTCCGCGCCAGTTGGTTCCTTCTACTAAAAGCTCCCAGTACGCAGCGATGCGATCGGTATCAAAAGTGCCGGAGGTGTGTATTACGGTACAAATATAAACACTATTTCCATAAGTTACTATGTCGTTTAGGAAGTAGTTGGTTGAGGTTGCCCAAGCACCACGCACATCGAAACCTTCTGCCATTTTGGCCCAGAAGGTTGTGTTGGTTGGCGCGTTGCCGGTTGTAACAGTTGGGTTTACATATACGTATGAAGAACCACCGTAAGCAACTACGTCGTTGAGTTCGTATGAGGCGGAAGCGCCGTATGTACCGCGGTGGTAAAACCGGATACGACCGAGATCAATGGATCTGGACATTAATTAACCTCCATAATGAAGTGGCCGTAGTAGCGTCCGCCGCCACTAGTATACCAAGAGAAATCTGCCTGGCCGAATGTAATAAACCAGTTCTTATACACATCTGGGTTTGCCGGATCTAGAATTTGCCACTTATCTAGCTGGGCCTGCGCGCTAGCCAGTGTCTCAGAGGTGTCATAATAAGGGTCTTCAGTTGTTAGGGTTGAGTCACCTATGCGGTAATCAGGAATTTGAATAACCGTTTCCTCGTCATCGACTTCTTCGATAGTCAGACGACCAGTATTTGGGTTGTACTTTATACCATAGAAGTAATTAAAGTCGTTGGCAAACAGTTCATCCACCGTCGGGTCCCAAATAACCTCTTTGGTATTAATAGTGTGGTTTTTTTGAGTACTTGGTGTGGTTATAGCAAAACCTGGCATATTAGTCCTATCGGTTTACTGTAGCTGGTCGATGCCGTTAAGCATAAAAGATACTTGCCCAGTGGATGATCGTACATAAATTTCATCGTTTGGGTTTGCCGCAAATCTAAAAGTTTCAAAAGAGTTATTTTCAGACAATGGCATATCCTTGCATAAATAACCTATGTCAGATGTGCCGGGATCAAGTACCCAAATGCTGATGGTGGCTGGGTACGTTTCCTTGTTAGCAGCAATTACTGATGCAAGCAAATAAGTGTTTGAATCGTAAATCATAACACTAGTATTTGCTGCTGGATTTGATGTAGTTACTCGTTGAATCTGTGACATGTCAGTTTCCCATCCAGTAAGTCAGCGGTAGATCTCCTCCGCCACCACCACCACCGGTAATTGTAGCCCACGAAAAATCGTAGTTACTATTGGTTAGCTTAATAAGACTTTGACCGGCAGTACCACCAAGGGGGAGTAGGGTAGTCGGTACATACTTAACCCCGTTATGGACCAGTACCTGGTACTGAACACTGCCCGTTGTATCAAGTTCGATTCCGTCAACGGTTAAGGCTGAGGTAGCCACCGTTCCGTTGCTGGTTAGTCCATTAGAAAATGTGTGTACAGCGGACACCGTGCGGTTGGTGTCGATGTGCATGTACTGAAGATGGTCGTCGTCAGCAAGACCAGCCTGAGAACCGTGATCAAGCACCGGACTTGTTGGGATACCGCCACCAGCTGGGATAACTGTGCGGAGATCCCACACTGCTGTGAATGCTGACTTTACTGAGTTTGTGTAATCTGTTTTTGTACGAAATACGATCTTGTACAGGGGACGAAACTCAAAGATCGGGAAATCCGTGAGGGTAAGTTGGTCAAACGTTGTTTCGTCAGCCTCACCTTGAGTGGCGTACTGGTCTTGACCCATTATTGCCAGTACTGGACTATCTAGATTGTTGGTAGCTACCACCCACGAAATACCAAATTTATTTGAATCAATATCCGGAGTTGACCACGTGCCGCCTGTGTTTAGGTTATACGTAGCCAACGAAGTACCAACGCGAAGTGGGTACTGTGTCGCCGCTGCTTTCTTCCACACAGCCCCAGACCTGTAAAAAACAGGTATCTGAGCTGGACCATTTAGTACCTGCTGCCAAGAGTTGGCTGCCGGTGAGGCGCTATGAGAGATGTCTACCTGAAGGTCTTCATCGAAGAACGTTCCGTCAGCTATTGAGATTTGTGCATGAGTGCTGGCCGAGCCATCTCCAGTAGTGGTGTAACTGAAGGCCCCAAACCCGCTGGCAATGGCCGCCCCACGAGTGCGGTGTAGGTACTCGTGGGTTTGCCAGTCGAGAGTTACGCCGTGGCGTTCGTCAGCAAAGAAGTACGCCTCACCGTCGGTTGCGTTCCAGTACACGTAGGCAATTGGTGTGTCCTGATCCCACGTAAAGTATGTGGTTTTGTAACTTAGTACCCCTACTGAACTGAAGTAGAGGTAGTATAGGCCGCTAGTGTTGGGAATCGCTATTGACTCTGTAGATGTCTTTGTATACCGGACACCCCGACACCACACGTCATACGACGTTGACGCTGGGGCGATCGAGAATTGTCGGTTTGTCTTGTTAAAAGAGATGGTGCTGGCAGTACGATCTACAAAGCCAATGGGCTCCCCAGTGGACTCGTAGATCTCCTGAGCTTTTTGCTTTGTAGGAACAAACGATGTCCCGTTGTATACCAGGGCATAGTTAGTTGACGCACCACTGGGGTTGATCTCAACGTTGTATACGTACAGTCCCTCGGTCTTAAGAACGTCGTCAGTTTTGAGAGTGCTTTCAGCCGAGCGGTATAAGTTGGTATCCCCAGTAGCAGATCCGCTACCCCAGGTAAGGCGACCACCAGCATCTACGGTAAGGCGAGCGTTAGTTTCTCCGGCAACGCCAACATCAATGGCGGTATCCGCTGCGGTATTAAAGAACCGAGCTCTAATCGCTGATAAGAATTTCCCTGCCATAGAGCCTCAACCCTGTGGTATGTAATGTAAGCCCCGCAAGGCTTACGGTTAGCCTGATATAACTACTCGGTAAGCGTTAGACGCTGGTGGAGACGAGAACGTGATGTTGACGGCATTTATTGATGTGCGGATGACATCAGCAAACACAGTGTCGTGGGTGGTGATGTCAAACACCTGAACAACTACATCACGAGTTCCGTAGTTGTGGGTGATGGCGTACGTGGTGTTGATACCATCACCGATAGTGCGAGCTGAGACGCGGGCCAGCACTGGTGTTGAAACATCATACCCAGCAGTGGTCTCAGCCAGATTTGTACGAGCGTCAGACGCTGTTGAGGCGTTAGTACCACCGTGAGCAACTGCTACGTCAGTAGCCTCCCAGGTTCCAGTTGAGATGGTACCGAGTGTGGTGATGCTGGTCTGGCCGACATAGGTACTTGCAATGTCAATCGAGTTGGGGTTTACCGTAATTCGGTCGGTAGTACCAACTACGTCAATGGTGTTACCGGTCTTGGTAAGACCGCCACCGGCGATGCTCTGACCAGCTGCGGAGAACTGAACATAAGTTAGCCCTGTTGAGCCGAGGTTGATTGGACCGTTGGTAGTGAGGACCCAGCCCGAATCTGACCAGTTAACGCCTTCTTCAACGAAGACGAACATTCCTGCTGTTACTTCGGCGTTTGAGTCTGCGTCAATCGAACGAGTAAGAACGAATGTCGATGATGCGCTACCTGGGTTTGTTACGTCATAGATACCGTTAAACGGTGAATTAGTGCTAGTTTCATTCTTTACTAGGATGCGGTCACCGGTTGATGGTGTTACGTCATCTATCGACAGAGCACCGTTAGCAATTGCGGTAAGGACACCGGAGGAATGGGTATACGAGGGCAAAGCCTCGTTGGTAGTTACGCGGACTGACTGCTTGACATCAAGTCCTGAACGAGCTGCGTCTACGTAATACTTGTTAGCCGCATCCAGGTCATTCTCTGGCGCAGTTACTTGAAGGCGTCCGTTAGCGTCACGAAAGGCCAGCGTAGAGGCTGTATTGTTTGATGTAGCGTTATCAAGTTTGGTCTTATCAGCACCGGTCATCAATCCTGATGCACCGGCATTGACTACGTTAGCAATGCTTAGGTCGACTGTTCCATTGGACTCTGTTGGAACAAGCGCGGTAGTACTTGAGGTAATGGATTTAAGCGCCTTACGCCAGACGGTGCCGTCGTACCACTTAATTACCTTCTCGGTACTGTTATAGATCAGGCGACCTTCGAAGTTGCCTGTGTTGGGGTCACTAGCGACGACCTCGAACCGACCATTTAGAATCTGGTTCTGGAGAAGTTCTAGGTTTGTAACGAACTTAGTTGCCATCAGGCTACCTCACTATGAAAGATAAACTTTGCCGGTAAATGGCGCTGTAAATCGGACGGTTACCTGTTGTTCTCCCGTGTACTGGACTTCTCCGTGTACGACCTCGCCTGAGTTGTTCAAAACCGTAACAGCAGGCTTAAAGCCTAGGATATGGTTGATTACCCATACATCAGACACTGCTGATTGAGTATGTACATAGCCCTGCTCTGAACCTACGGTTAGCGCACTAATTCTATCATCAACAACGACCGTATTAGTAACAGTCTTTGTAACTGTTACTGACCCGCGAGGACGGCGTGTAGTTACTTCAACGGACGTTCCGGTCATGATGGCATCACCGATACTGTCTCTTCAACAGCCACTGTTCCCTTGACTAATACAGACCAATTTCCAGCAGAATCTTTTACAAACAAGTCGTACTTGTGGTACCCGGCTGGCACGGTGTTTAGGTTTGATATGTGCAGTGTAATTGATCCATCATCATTTAAGGTTAGGTATGCACGCCTTGCTCCAGGTAAGGCAGCCAACGTTGCATCACTTGGCGCTGGCTCATACCACCGAGCATCAATTACTGTTGCGCCTGAGGAGTCTTTTGCCTGCATATAGGCTTCTTGTATCGTTATGATTGCGTTCTCCTCATCGCGCCATGTGAACGTACGGTAGAAGTCTTCGTACCTATTAAACCTAAGTTCCATGTAATCAACCTCCTCCAATGGAGTAACTGTTGAAAGGGCCTCTACCTTAATAGTACCTTTTGCAACAGGCTGGGTCACGGTGTCGCCCTGACCAGAAGCGTTATAAGAAGCAGTTAAACTACCGTATGTAAGACGCTGATACTTATAGTACTTGGCTATAACATCAAACTGAAGTTCCCCAACTGGCAGGTCTGCGGTGTCTTCTTCGGTGAGTTGGAGAAGTATCCCACCTTCTGAAGTTATGAAGCAGTTTATTTCTTTAATGCTGTAATCGCCGGTCCGGATATTGGCCCACGCATCCAGGGGTTTTATGACTCTTCGGGTATCTTTGTCTTTAACAAGGATAAGACGCTCCCAGTACAGCCCCTGTGTTGCTCTGTATTTAACCTGGTTCGTCATATTCTCCATTCTATCGCAAATAGAATATGGGTGGACCACCCGCAGGCAGTCCACCCATTAAGAGCACTCAGGTGAATTATACACCCTTTTTAGTACTACGTGCCTTTGTAGGTGCCTTCTCTAGACTAGTTACCCGTCCGTCGATTCGATCCACCTTTTCATCCAGGCGGTCGACCTTTCCGTCCATTCGGTCCATCTTGCCCTCTACTCGGTTAAGGACCGCCATATTCTGGCCGTGCTGCTCGGTATTGCGCTTATCGAAACTATGGAGAGCCCACATAAGTGGTCCACCAATAAGTGCAACAACCACGGGCACCCACACTGCTTCCATCACTCGTCTCCGGACTTTCGACCCATGGCCTGACCAGCAGCAAGTCCGGTGAGTGCGCCACCAATGGAGAACATCAAGGGCTCGAGAATGCCCAGGAAGGCGGCATCATTGGGGGCCTGCTCCATCGGCTGATTGACGAACATGACCGAAAGGAGAATGGCTAGTACCGAAAATCCCAAAACACCAGCTAAGGTTAGGATTAGGATGGCCTTGGTGCGGGCCTCAATATCCTCACCCGTCAACTTAGGTCGGCGTGGTTTACGTGCCTTTTCTACGTCGTCTTCCATAAGGCCTCCTTGATTTAGAGTTTATTCTACTTCATCCTCTTTATTAGTTACTACACCAACAAAGTGGCCAATCAAGGATATTACCGAGATCCATATGCCCAGTGTGCGGGTTGTTCCTGACAGGGTAATCAAAACCAGGCCAGTTCCACCAAGGGTCCAAGCCAGGGCGGACGTTTCGCTTAGGAGTTTTTTAATCATCACCGTTTCCTACCTGAAGATCCTGCTGCGGCAGCTGGGGCGGCGATCATGGTTGCAGCAGACACCGCGACCACCACTCGACGTTGGCCTACTGAAACGACTGAGCCCGCTGGTACGTACTCATCAAATTGACCATTGTAAACGTTTACTTCTTGTTCAAACGTTTGCTTGACGCTATCTGGAGCCTCATTTAGGGCTGCTACAACTTGCGCTATTTGTTCCTCAGTTAATTCGTCAAACTCAATTGCTTCAATTATAGCTGCAGCTTCTTCTATAGAAAGTTCTTCAAATGATGTTGTTTCTAATACTGATACAAGTTGCTCGTTAGTAGCAGTACCAGATTCAATTGCTTCGAGAGCTTCGTCTACAGAGGGTTCCTCAAAGGACTC
>Ga0129333_10005050_pt1 | contig 12358 bp, 9 predicted proteins | sample CPB6_08_DNA_FD_94474 | JGI IMG/M metagenome (GOLD analysis project Ga0129333, IMG submission 94474) | Freshwater to marine salinity gradient microbial communities from Chesapeake Bay, USA - CPBay_Sum_0.6_0.8_DNA | ecosystem: Environmental > Aquatic > Marine > Coastal | place: USA: Chesapeake Bay... | reverse complement strand
GACATCGCCATCGCAATCATCACACGTTGCTTTTGTCCACCCGAAAGTTGATGCGGATATTGATCCATCATCGCTTCCGGTCTGGGCAATTGAACCTCTTTCATCAATTGCAAAGCTCTACCCCTAGCCACTTCTTTATTCACTTGCTCATGAAGCATGATGGCTTCCATGATTTGATCTCCACATTTAAAAACGGGATTCAGTGAAGTCATGGGCTCTTGGAAAATCATCGAAATGCGATTCCCACGATATGTGCGCATGGTTTCTTCGGGTAGTGTAAGCAATTCTGTTGTAGATCCATCATCTTCATGAATAAGAATGGAACCACTTGCAATTCTGCCGGGAGGATTTGGGATGAGTCTCATCACGGAGAGAGAGGTGACACTTTTTCCGGAACCGGATTCTCCAACGATACCGAGGGTTTTCCCGCGATTGACAGTGAAACTGATGGAACGAACGGCTTGATGCACGCGATCTTCACTACGGAATTCGGTGACCAAATCTTTGACTTCCAAAAGAGTAGAATTCATAAGCATGGATATGGAATAAATGTATTTGGCAAAATACGACTTTTTTCGAGGGCGGGGAATCTTTGATTAACCCAAATATGCATTGGGGAAAAATGATGAGTGAATTCTCTATTTTGCACTATTGTATCACTCGATTTAGGAAATGAGATGAAAGAGACAATTCTGACTGATAAAGCACCAGCCCCTATCGGACCATATTCTCAAGGCATCAAAGTGGGGAATATGTATTATTTCTCGGGTGTGATACCACTCTCGGCAGATGGTAGTTCAATCATAGGTTCAGAAATCGTTGATCAAACCAGACAAGTGATTGCCAATTGCAATGCTCTTCTTGGTGCATGTGGTCTTAGTGCATTGAATGTTGTGAAAACCACCGTCTTTCTCAAGAACATGAATGATTTTTCAGCCATGAATGCAGTCTATGCGGAGTTTTTTGGAGAATCAAAGCCTGCACGAAGCACGGTTGAGGTGAGCCGTTTACCCAAGGATGTGTTAATCGAAATCGAAATGATTGCCTCAGCTTGATGATCTCTTGCCATCTGCATCATAGATCTCGCCTTGCATTGGTAGGATTATTTTCACTTCACCATTGAACATGTCCATAGCTTCTGATGCAATGGCTTCGCATGATACGGTTTCACCGTGAATCAAGACAAGTGTCTTTGGTCTGATATCCTGAATCAAACTCAAGACATCTCGTTTTCGTGCATGAGCACTCATGCGTATGTTCTTTACCGCACATTTTCTTTCGATGCGATGTCCGGAAAACAGAAAGGGCTTCCCAAGTTCAGATTTACTGAGCGCATATCCGGGCGAATCAGGTTCCTGCCAACCATTGAATAGTATACCGCAAGTTGATTTTTGCATCCATTGCATTGCAAGTTTATGACTTGTGGTTTGTGGATGCATCATGCCACTGGAAGCCAATACGATTGATGGCGTTGAGAAGAATGGCGCTTTTGAAAGTTCTTCATAGGGCATGGGGTGAATTGCAATGTCGGAGATCTCAAAACCGGGATTCATCCTCGGAGAAGTATAGCAATAGCGATCAAAGACAGATGAAATCGCTTTGCTCATGCCCCCCGAATAGATTGGCAAGTGAGGTATCATACCTTTTCTTTGCAATTCATGAAGCATGATGAGTGTTTCTTGCGTTTTACCCAATGCAAAACAAGGAATCAGTATGCTTCCATTCTTATTTGATATTTCATTGATGAATTGTGCACATTCCTTCATGATTTGTTCTTTCTTTGGATGTGATTCCTCTGCACCATTCGTACATTCACAAAACATCACATCCACATGATGTTTGGGAAATGTTGCTTTTGGGATGAGCCATTGATCATGCAAGCACATGTCCCCTGTGTGAAATACGGATAATCCATTCCATTCAAGCATCACTCCTGCAGAACCCGGGATATGTCCCGCATCATGGAAGGTGCATGCCACCGGATAGGGAGATCTCTTTCCATAGATCTCGAAAGATTCTTGATAAGCATGTGTTTCAAATACGGTGGAAATATATTCAATGATTGATTTGTCATAAAGTGAAATGGCATCCTGCATTTCTTTTGACAATTCGATTTGATCTCGAATGAGTGTGACGGTGTTTTTCAACATCACAGATGCAATATCACGAGTAAGTGCGGTTGTGTGCATGCCGATATATGGATGCTGCTTTAGCAAAAAAGGCATGCCGCCTATATGATCGGTATGTGCATGGGTGATCAATAATGCATCGATGTCTTGATACTTGATGGAGTCGAGCGGAGGAAATGCGCGAAGATCTCTTTCTTTCGGATGCAATCCTGCATCAATGATGATACCGGTTCCCCCGAAAGATAGATATGTGCAATTTGCACCAATTTCTTCGGCGCCACCCAAAACGCTAAAGTGAAATGATCGGCTCACTCCATCCACACCTTATGCCAGAGAGCAGCATTCAATGCAGAATACAATGCCTTGCCATGCTTGCCTTTTTGTTGTTTGTGATCATTCAACATAACGCGGAAATAGGCATCATTGAGTAAACCGGAAGTGATCAAAGGAGATTCAAGAATTGAGGAAACCGTATAGTTATACCATGGACCTCTAATCCATTCAGAAACCGGAGCAGCAAATCCTTGTTTTTTGCGATAGATGATTTCATGAGGAAGAAGTGAATCGACTCCTTTTTTGAGAAGATATTTCGACTCATTGTATGACTTCCTTTTCAATTCGGGTCTGATACGCATGGTATATTCAACAAGTCGATGATCGAGAAATGGCACTCTTGCTTCAAGAGAATGTGCCATCGTGATTTTATCAACTCGCATGAGCAATAGTTCGGGCAGACGATGAGCCAATTCATAATTGGCTATGCGTTGGGCATAATCCTCTGGATTGGCTTGAATTGCAGCAATTTCTTTGTCCAAACGCAATGGCATCTCACTTACTTCCTCGGCAAGATATTTGAAAGCCGGACCTAGTGCCTGACGCAAATGTGATGGTGTATAATCCACCGCGCCGCCCCAATACAAGGGATGTCCTTCAATTGCTCTTCGCATATAATCCAGAATCAAATAACGCTTTGATGCCATGAGAAAAGGTTTCACCAATTCATAAATCATTTTTTGAATGGATTTTGGATAGGAAAGAAATCGCTTCCATTCTTTTTCATGAAATTTCAAGTCGCGAATCATCCAAGAATATCCAATGAATTGTTCATCGCTTCCTTCACCAACTTGAATAACCGTTGTTCCTGATTCACGAGTCAATTTGCTGAGAAAATTCAGAGGAATGCAAACAGGATCTCCATTCGGTTCATCTTCATGCCAAACCAATTGTTCAAGCACAGGCAATGCATCATTATGACCAATCACAATCTCTCTGTGATTTGTATTGAATGTTCTTGCGATGAGTCGGGCTTGTTCCAATTCATTGTATTTCTGTAATTCCTTGAAGCCGACAGTAAATGTGTCCACGGGTCGATCCATCAATTCAGACATCAATGCCACATTGGTGCTGGAATCAATTCCGCCACTCAAAAACACGCCGAATGGAACATCGCTCATCATGCGATCTTTCACGGCTTGGCGTAGCAATCGCATGATTTCATGTACGGTGGTAGATTCATCATGATCCCAATATCCTGCTCCTTGAGGAAGTGGCTGCCAAAAACGATATGTCTTGAATTCACCATTGCGAAGAATGCCGAAATGTCCTGCAGGCAATTTATGAATGCCGGTGAACATGGTATCCAAATCGCTCGACATTGAAAATGTCAAGTAATTCGCGAATTCATGATGATTAATCGAACGAGAAATGGCGGGATGTTTGAGAATGGATTTAATTTCCGATCCAAAAATGAATCTTCCATTTGCATGATGATAATACACGGGTTTAATGCCGATGCGATCTCTTGCAATGAAGAGTGATTGTTCTTGCTCATCCCAAATTGCGATTCCCCACATGCCAATCATGGATTGCAAAAAGTCCGGACCATATTCTGCAAAGCCATAGAGTATGGTTTCCGTATCAGAATTCGAACGATAGACATATCCTTTGGATTCAAGATCCTTTCTCAATATCGCATGATTGTAAATCTCACCATTGAACACAATCGTGAAGCGTCCATCGGAAGTTGACATCGGTTGATGTCCTGCAGGAGTTAGATCGATGATTGACAATCTACGAAATGCAAAACCTGCTTTGCGCGAAGGCGATATCCATTGTCCTTCATCGTCAGGTCCACGATGCAGAATCACATCACTCATGGATTGCAGCAATTCATGATGAATTCCTGAATCAGAAACTGCATATTCAATGATACCCGCTATTCCGCACATGTGTACATGCTCACAAAAATTGATTTATTGTTTGCCGGCTTTTGGAAACATCCCGGATTGGGATGCAATGTTCAATAATATTCCAACAGCTGCTGCAGAGAAGAACACTGCCGTTCCGCCATAGCTCAAAAATGGCAGGGGAAGTCCTGTAGTTGGAAGAATTCCACAATTCACACCCACATTCACAAATGCATAGGCAGATATCGTGATGGTGATGCCAAAAGCAAGCATGCTTCCAAAACGATCAGGAGCGAATCGTGCTATGCGCAAACCTCTGTACAGGAATAATCCATACAGAGTGATCATCACCAATATGCCGAAGAATCCGTACTCTTCGCCTATAATTGAGGAAATGAAATCGCTATAACTTTCCGGAAGAAACTTATCTCTTTGATTGCTTTGTCCCGGGCCGACTCCAAAGAATCCACCATTTGCAAATGCAATCAATGCTTGTTTCAATTGATAATTTGTTGAACCATCATCGCCCAGTCCAATATATGACATGATGCGTTTCATGCGATATTGTGCGGAAATTCCATAAAGCCCGAGCAAAGAAATTCCAATTCCGAAAATTGTCAAGAAATACTGCATCTTCACATTGCCAACATAGAGCATGCACAGGATGATGATTGAAATCACCATCGCAGTCGAGAAGTTTGGTTGCAATGCAATGAGTCCGATAACCAAAGCACCTGCCCCTAAAACCGGGAGAAGACCTTTTTTAAAATCATGGAGTTTATTGAAATTATCCGAAAGCCAAGTTGACATAAAAATCACGAGGGCATACTTTGCATACTCCGATGGTTGAACGCTTATCCCACCAATGCTTATCCAGCGAGCCGCACCTTTTGTTTTGACTCCAATCAATAGCACTAAAATCAATGAAGCAATGCCAATGATATATGCAAGTTTCGAATAATGTTTATATCTGTGATAATCAATTCTTGCGAAGAAGATGATACATCCAAGTGAAATCCCAACACGGATAATCTGACTTGTCACTATGCCTTCTGTCGATCCAAATTTTTGTGAAGCAACATAAGCACTTGCGCTATACACAAATGGAACGGAGAATAGCAATAATGCGGTTGCTATGAAAAAAATCAACCAGTCAATCTTACCGGGAATCTCATTTGGCTTCATTGAAGTGCCTGTTCCAGGTCATGAATCAAATCATGTGCATCTTCAATGCCAATGCTGAATCGTATGAGCATATCATGTATACCCAAATCAGCTCTTTCCCCATCTGTGAGAAGATTATGTGAAGTTTGCATTGGAATGGTCATGGTGGATTCCACACCTCCTAAGCTCGTTGCTACAGCAATCATCGAAAGTTTTTTCAGAAATGAATCGCGATATTCTATGTCATTTCCCGCTAATTCAAATGACATCATGCCGCCAAATCCACTCATTTGTCTTGATGCTATATCATGACCCTGATGCGATGGTAAACCCGGATAATGCACTTTCGCAATCGCGGGATGCTTGCTCAGCCATTGTGCTATGTGCATTGCATTTGCATTTTGTTGTTGCACTCTTAATCCGAGTGTTTTGATGCTTCTTTCGAGAAGAGATAAATCAACTGCATTGAGCGACATGCCATAAATTGCGGATAAAGTTCTGCATCGATCGATGAAATCTGCATTACCAATCAATGCGCCTGCCATTAAATCGCTATGACCACCCAGATATTTGGTTGCGCTCTGCATGATGATATCGCAACCTAATTCAAGTGGCTTTTGATTCACAGGTGATGCGAATGTATTGTCAATCATGGTGAGAATGCGATTATCCTTCGCCCATTGCGTAATTGGAGCAATGTCTATGATTTCCAGCATTGGATTTGTTGGCGTTTCCAAGTAAACGAGAACAGTGTCACCCGTGACTTCTTGCTCCAAGCCCTCAGGAGTCATGGTATCAATCAAGGTTACACTGATATCATGCTTGTGACGAAGTATGTCAACAAATGCTCTCGTTCCACCATAAATATTTTTTTGCATCAAAATATGCTCGCCGGGACGGACAGCCGACAAAATGCCTGCCGTAATTGCAGACATCCCTGTGGCTAATACCAAAGCGGCTTCGCCACCTTCCAAAGCTGCTATCTTTTCTGCAACTGCATCATGATTGGGAATCGTGAAATTCCTTGGATAAGGAATGCTCCCAAAACCATTGTGAAACTCAATTGCAGTTGATGGTTGTATGGGAGTATTGACTCCGTGATAGATATTTTTTGTTCCGGTATGAACTGCTTTTGAATTCAAACCGAAATATTCAGGATGTTTCTTTGAATTTGCCATCAAAGCGTAAGAATAAACTAGGAAAATGCTGTTGACAAAGATACGGTAAAAAAAGCACTTTTTCGGGTTAAAGCATAGCCGTAATTTGTCTAGAAATTCAAGAAAACATCTTCATTTTTCCTCATGCAATCTCTCATTTCTGCACTCCTTTTCATCTCATTCTGCATGATGTCCTGCAATGAAGGACAAATCGAAAGGAATGATTCAAAACAAGAAACAACTATTGAAACCATCAAGCATCCACTTAAACTCAGGGATGATACCCTTTTGATGCCTTTGACCACAAATACTGCTTGGTTTTTTGACATTGCCTATCAAGATATTGAAACGGGTACTTTTTTAAGACCGACGGCAGAGTTTCCATTTCCACAATCCGATACTTTATATGTCCATGGATCCACTATGCTGGATAGCAATCCATGTTCTCTTATTCGTACTTCTGCAGCGCCAAAAGGTGGTACTTGGTACACAATTCGCCAAAAAGGGGTGTATAGTTGGCCTCAAGATCCGGAGGATACAACGGAAGTCCCGGTATTTAGTTTGACATATAAATATCCTGCGAGGAAAGGAGAAACCTATACTTCGAATGGCATAAAGGTTGAAGTTCGTGACACAGCAGCGAATATCTCTGTTCCAGCCGGATCTTTCTCATGTTTTTACTATGTTTCTTTCTCAAAAGCACCCGGAAATGTGATGTTTGAGAATCATGTTTGGCTCTCCAAAGGGTTTGGAATGGTGAGAAATGAGGCAATCATGCATCAAAAAGACATTGCCCCGGTTCGCAGAATCGTCACTCTTCGACGATTTATTCATGGAACGGAACAAAAGCAATAATGCTGCTTTCGTATCTTTGCATTCATTCAATCAATGGATAAACCATGTCAATACCTCATATAATCATTCTGTTGTTTGTTTCATGCATCATTCCAATACATGCCTCTTCGCATGATGAATTGATGAAAGCCATGCGCGATGAAGCAAAAAGAGCATTATCGGAATTGCAAGTTGAATCTTTGCAAAAACCCTATTATGTCGAATATCTTTTGACAATCAGAAATACTGAATCAGCAAAAGCCACATTGGGCGGAACCATTAATACAAAAAAAGGAAAATCTGCTGTTTTGACTGTTGGCATTCGTGTTGGCAATCCGGCTTTTGACAATACTAATTTTTTTGATGTGAGCTTGGGATTCTTTGGAAGTGGAGATGATGAGGAATCTTTCAAAAATAGACGCATTCCCATTGAACTTGACTATGCTTCTTTGAGAAGGGAATTGTGGCTCGCCACAGATGCATGCTATAAGCAGTCTGCAGAATTGCATTCCAAAAAAGAAGCTGCAATCAAGAATAGATTACGTACAGACACCACGCAAGATTTCATAACTCTTGGTCCTGCTCAATTGAAGGATAATCCTGATCATGCTTCTTTCGACATCAACAAAGCGGAATCGCTGGTGCAAGAATTGTCGGCACAGTTGAAATATATTCCTGCAATTTCAGCAAGCACTGTGAGCATCGAACATCTTCCTGAAACATTGATATATGTGAATACGGAAGGCAGAGAATACATAAAAACTAAGCACATGGTTGGTGTTGAAATTGTTGCTTCCGGACAATGTTCAGATGGAATGCCAATTGCTGAAACATATACATCCTATGCTCGAACATTCTCTGATTTGCCAAGCAAAGATTCATTGTTGCGTGCGGCAACATCACTTGCTGTTTCATTTGAGCAGGTGCATGCAGCCCCCAGATTTAGCGAACCATATTCCGGTCCAATCATGCTGGAAGGTCAAGCCGCAAATGAAATCGTGGCACAAGTATTTGCGCCTCAATGCATTGTGCAAAGACCTCCGCTCACCGATAGAGGCGTTCAAGACAATGATCGATTTACCGCATTTCAAAATAAGATTGGCGGGAGAGTATTGCCTGAATTTCTCTCTGTTGTAGATAATCCAAACATGCAACAGTTTGAGGGTGCATCATTGGTTGGACATTATTCCATTGACGATGAGGGCATGCCCGCACAATCAGTGAACCTTGTTGAAAAAGGCTACTTGAAAACATTATTGTCGAGCAGAATACCAACCAAGAGAATTCGTTCAAGTAATGGACATTCGCGTGGTGGCGCTCCCATTTATGGCATCATGCAATTGATTTCTTCCGACAAAAAGAAAGAGGTGGACTCAAAAGCGATGAAAGCCAAAATGATGTCACTCTGTAAAGCAAGAGAATTACCTTATGGCATCATCATTCGCAAGGCATTGAATCAAAATATCTTGTACACTGTTTTGTATGAACAAACATCCGGTGAATATCCCTTTGCTCAAGGCGATTCCAAGTTGAGCGTATTGGAGGCGTATAGAGTATATCCCGATGGAAAGGAAGAACGCATTCGTGGTGGTGAATTGGCAGGGATTAGTCCTGCATCTTTTAAGGACATCATACTTGTCGGAAAAAAGAGCAGACCCTATAATCTTTTTGCTTCATCTGTTGTTTCTGCATTCATGACAGGTGGTTCTCAATTTGTTCCCGCATCGTTAATTATGCCGGATTTACTCTTCGAAGATCTTGAATTCAGGCCGATAGAAAGCGATTTTCCCAAGCCACCACTCTTGGCATCGCCAATTAAATAATGAACTTTTTATATGTGGGAGGGGTTATCCTCCCACTGTCATTTTCAATAGGATGAGCATATCATGTCATCAATCTCAATGTCAACGATTGCCTCTCCCAGAGGATCTCAACTACACTGTGCCAATTGGCAAATTGAAGCTGCATATAGGATGATTCAAAATAATTTGGATCCCGAAGTGGCTGAACATCCGGAACAACTCATCGTTTATGGTGGATATGGAAAAGCTGCAAGAAATAATGATTCATTGCATGCCATCTTGGATTCACTTCGTTCCATGAGCCCCGATGAAACATTGCTCGTGCAATCAGGGAAACCTGTCGGAATCGTCCCAACACATGAGCATGCTCCGAGAGTGATTATTGCAAATTCCAATCTTGTTGGCAATTGGGCGAATTGGGAAGAGTTTCGTCGCTTGGATGAACTTGGTCTCATGATGTATGGTCAAATGACTGCCGGTAGTTGGATTTATATCGGCACGCAAGGAATTGTGCAAGGAACTTATGAGACATTTGCAGAATGTGCGCGACAACATTTTGGTGGCGATCTCTATGGTCGATTTGTTCTCACGGCAGGATTGGGCGGCATGGGTGGCGCACAACCTTTGGCGGCTACATTCAATGGGGCTGTTGCATTGTGCATAGAAATTGATGAAACCAGAATAGACAAGCGAATTCATGATGGATATTGCGATGTGAAAATGCATGACTTGGATGAGGCATTGGCACTTGTCAAAGAATGCGTAGAAAACAAAAAAGCATTGTCAATCGGCTTGGTTGGCAATGTTGCTGAGATACTCCCTGAACTTGTCAAAAGAAATATCAAACCGGATGTCGTTACAGATCAAACTGCTGCGCATGATCCACTGAATGGATATTATCCTGCGGGTGTTTCAAAAGTTGAAGCAGATTTGCTTAGAGCAAGTGACCCTGTAACATATTTGGAAAAAACACATCATTCCATCGGCGAACATGTAAAAGCAATGCTCGCCTTTCAAGAAATGGGCTCAATTGTATTCGATTATGGCAATAACTTGAGAGGAGTTGCCAAAGATAAAGCCGGTATTCATAATGCATTTGATTTCCCCGGATTCGTCCCGGCATATATCAGAAAATTATTCTGCGATGGAAATGGTCCATTTCGCTGGGTTGCTCTTTCGGGTGATCCACAAGACATAGCAGTCACCGATCAGGCAATCATGGAATTGTTTCCCGAGCATCAAGGTTTGCACAGATGGATCAAGAATGCTCAATCTCGCATCGGATATCAAGGTCTCCCGGCAAGAATCTGTTGGTTGAACTATGGCGAAAGAGCCAAAGCAGGAATCATGTTCAATAATCTGGTGCGCGAAGGAAAAGTCTCGGCACCAATTGTCATCGGTAGAGATCATCTCGATTGTGGCTCGGTTGCGTCCCCGTATCGTGAAACAGAAGCAATGCTCGATGGTTCTGATGCCATCGCCGATTGGGTCTATCTCAATTTTGCCCTCAATACACTCGGCGGTGCAACATGGGTATCACTCCATCATGGCGGTGGCGTAGGAATGGGACTCTCTCTCCATGCCGGAATGGTCATCGTTGCAGATGGCACCGAAGGCGCAGAACAAAGACTCAATCGCGTGCTCACTTATGACCCACTCATGGGCATATTGAGACATACAGATGCAGGCTATAAGCGGGCTCTCGGGAATTCCGAAAAGTTTGGCATAAAAATTCCCTTATATCCAATTGTTCGAGACTAATCAACAAAACCAGAAATTTTGACATGAATTTCGGTCAAAATGACAACATAGTGACACTTTGTCAATGTAAAGTGTCAGAACATGCAAAATTGACAGATAAATAATTTTCTCACTTTCAAAAGGACTGAATGGTTCGATTAGCTACAACATTTCGTAATGACAATAGGTCAGCGAATTCATCCACTGTTTTAAGGAACACAATCATGCTGGAATTTAATCAAGGGTCTACATCAGACATGAATCCTAACGGTCCTGTGGCGGGGCCGGAACCAACACCATCTCACACAGTCTATTTTGACGATGAGAGATTTGTTGGCACCAAGGATGAAGTAGCAATTTCCACCACAGTACTTGGAGGAGAGAAGATGAACTTGGTATTGCAAATCGAGGCTTTGTTTAAAGCCGACCGCAAGCGCTTTTTGAATTTTATCCGTCAGCGCGTTCGAACTCAAGAAGATGCAGAAGACATTCTGCAAGAGGTATTTACGAATGTGTTGGCAGCAGCCGAACATGTTCAAAAACCAATTGAAAATCTTGCCTCTTGGGTTTTCACTGCAGTTCGTAATAAAATCATTGATTTTTATCGCAAGAAAAGATCTGAGTCATTCTCAGATTTGGCAACTCCTCGTCAGATAGAAGAGGGCAATGATTCACTTGATTATTTGCTTGGTGATATGTCCTATAATCCGGACGGAGATTTATTCCGCAAGACGATTTGGGAAACGGTTCAAGAAGCACTCAAGGAATTGCCTGATGAACAACGTGAAGTGTTTGAAAGAAATGAATTTCATGGAGTTTCATTCAGAGAAATGTCTGAAGAAACCGGTATAAACATCAATACATTGCTTGCCCGCAAGCGTTATGCAGTATTGCATCTCCGTGAGCGCCTCCAGCATTTGTATGAAGGCATGGATGATTAATCTCTGCTCGATGAAGTCGAAGCCCGATCAATGAGATCGGGCTTTTTTGTTTTACTTTTGATTTGCCATTCTTATTCTCGAATTTTACATCATGACACTTCAAATTATCATTCAAATCCTCGTGGGATTGTTATTGGCATTGGGTTTCGCATCCGATGCTTATGCGATTGGACCCAAAATATTGATTGTCACTGCTCATCCGGATGATGAAACGGCTTTTGCTGCGACAATCTATAAAGTCACTCATGAACTCAATGGCATAGCAGACATACTCCTAGTCACAAATGGCGAAGGTGGTTACAAATATTCAACTCTTGCTGAAGAAGTGTATCATAGATCATTGACAAATGAATCTTCCGGCAGAGAAGCATTGCCAACCATTCGCAAGAAAGAATTGATGTCCGG
>Ga0129333_10005048_pt1 | contig 12361 bp, 11 predicted proteins | sample CPB6_08_DNA_FD_94474 | JGI IMG/M metagenome (GOLD analysis project Ga0129333, IMG submission 94474) | Freshwater to marine salinity gradient microbial communities from Chesapeake Bay, USA - CPBay_Sum_0.6_0.8_DNA | ecosystem: Environmental > Aquatic > Marine > Coastal | place: USA: Chesapeake... | reverse complement strand
GGATCTCTCCGGCCCCGCGCTCCGCCCCCTCGACCGCCCACTCCAGGGCGTCGATGCCTGTGCTCCGTCGGCCCCCGTGGGTCGTGACCTCGAACCCGCTGGGCGTGTGCACTCCATCGGGACAGCGTCGCGCGTCGACGCTCAGCACGACGCACTGCGAGCCGAACCGCTGTGCAGCATCGCTGAGCAGAGTGGGATCGGCGATCGCCGCCGTGTTGACGCTCACCTTGTCAGCGCCGGCACGCAGCAGACGGTCGAAGTCCGCGACCTCGCGCACTCCCCCGCCCACGGTCAGCGGGATGAAGACCGTCTCGGCGGTCCGGCGCACGACGTCGTAGGTCGTCGCGCGGTCCGAGCTCGATGCGGTGATGTCGAGGAAGACGAGCTCATCGGCCCCGGCCAGGCCGTAGGCGGTCGCGAGCTCGACCGGGTCGCCGGCATCGCGCAGCTCGACGAAGTTGATCCCCTTGACCACGCGTCCGGCGTCGACATCGAGGCACGGGATGACGCGGATCGCCACGCTCACGGCCGCGGGGGTCCCCACTGGTACGGGTCGTACCGGGGCTCGCTCGCGGCGATCGCCTCGGGAAGGGTGAAGGCGCCGTCGTAGAGCGCGCGTCCGATGATCGCGCCCTCGATGCCGTGCGGCACCATCTCGGCCAGCTTGTGGAGGTCCTCCAGTCGGGAGATGCCGCCGGACGCGATGATCGGCCGACTGGTCGCGTGGCACACCTCCTTCAGCAGGTGGAAGTTCGGGCCGTGCATGGTGCCGTCCTTGGTCACGTCGGTCACGACGTACCGGGCGCACCCCGCTGCGTCGAGACGGCCCAGGGTCTCCCACAGGTCGCCGCCGTCCTTGGTCCAGCCCCGAGCCGAGAGCGTGTGGCCGCGGACGTCGAGGCCGACTGCGATGCGGTCGCCGTGCTCGGCGATCACCCGAGCCGTCCAGTCGGGATCCTCCAGTGCCGCCGTGCCCAGGTTCACGCGCGCGCAGCCCGTCGCCAGGGCCCGGGTCAGGGACTCGTCGTCGCGGATGCCGCCCGACAGCTCCACGTGCACCGCCCCGCGCACTTCGCGCACCACGTTGGCGATGAGGCCCGCGTTGCTGCCCCGGTCGAACGCGGCATCCAGGTCGACCAGGTGGATCCACTGCGCACCCTGCTGGACCCACGTCCGGGCAGCGTCGATGGGCGAGCCGTACTGGGACTCGGTGCCGGCCTTGCCCTGGACCAGGCGGACCGCCTGGCCATCGGCGACATCGACGGCGGGGAGCAGGACAAGAGCGGCGTTGTTCCTCACGGCGCGACACTATCCAATGCACCTGACCATCAAATGCACGTGGCGCGACTGCCGACGCGCATGCGCTCAGAGGCTGCGGACCCACGTCTCCAGCACGGTCGCCCCGGCGTCGCCGGACTTCTCCGGGTGGAACTGGGTCGCCGCCAGCGGGCCGTCCTCGACTGCCGACACGAAGTCCTCGCCGTGGTGCGTCCAGCCGACCTGCGCAGTGGCCGATGATGGCAGCCACGTGCGCACCGCGTAGGAGTGCACGAAGTAGAAGCGCTCGCCCTCGAGACCGCGCAGGAGGGTCGAGCCCTCGGGCACGCGCACCGTGTTCCAGCCCATATGCGGGAGCACCTGCGCGTGCAGGCGCTCGACGGTGCCCGGCCAGCGGCCGAGTCCGTCGACCTCCGCACCGTGCTCGACACCGCGACCGAACATCACCTGCATGCCCACGCAGATCCCGAGCACCGGCCGACCCTCGGCGAGTCGTCGATCGACGATGACATCGCCCTGAACATCGCTGATCCCCGACATGCAGGCCGCGAAGGCGCCGACGCCCGGGACCACAAGGCCGTCGGCCGCGAGGGCCGTGGCCGCATCGCTGGTGACGGTGACATCGGCACCGACCCGCTCGAGGGCGCGCTGCGCCGAGCGCAGGTTGCCCGAGCCGTAGTCGAGGACGACGACCGATGTCATGACGTGGGCGGCGTGAGCGTTCCCTTGGTGGAGGGAACGCCGACGACCCGCGGGTCGAGCATCACGGCATCGCGCAGGGAGCGGGCCACCGACTTGAACTGCGCCTCGACGACGTGGTGGGCATTGCGGCCGGAGAGCACCCGGACGTGCAGGGTGATCTGCGCCGTGGCCACGATCGACTCCCAGATGTGGCGCGTCAGCGTGGTGTCGTACGTGCCGATCAGCTCGACGAGGTCGGGCTCCTCGTGCACGAGGTAGGGGCGGCCCGAGAGGTCGACCGCGGACTGCACCAGGCACTCGTCCAGCGGTACGAGCGCGTCGCCGTAGCGCCGAAGTCCGGCCCGGTCGCCGAGGGCCTCGTTGATCGCCTGGCCGAGGGCCAAGGATGTGTCCTCGACGGTGTGATGGGCATCGACCTCCAGATCGCCACGCGTGTGGACCGAGAGGTCGAGGCCACCGTGCTTCGCCAACTGCGCGAGCATGTGGTCGAAGAACGGCACACCCGTGTCGACCGTGCTCTGCCCGGTGCCGTCGAGCTCGACCTCGACGAGGACGGTGCTCTCCTTGGTGCTGCGGTCCACCCGCGCGGTGCGGCTCATGCCTCGGCGTCCCCTGCTTCCGTGCCCAGCACCTCGCGCAGGGCTGCCCTGAACCTATCGTTCTCCACCGGCGTGCCGACGGTGACGCGCAGCCAGCCCTGCGGGCCGGTCTGCCGGATCAGCACCCCTCGATCGAGCAGTCCGCGCCAGATGGCGTCGCGGTCCGTGAAGGTGCCGAACAGCAGGAAGTTTGCGTCGCTCGGCGCCACGCGCAGGCCCTCCGCGACGAGCCACTCGGCCAGGCGATCGCGCTCCTGCCGCAGCATCGCCACCTGCGCCTGCAGCACGTCGGCATGCTCCAGGGCGGTGAGGGCGACCGCCTGCGTGACCGCAGACAGGTGATACGGCAGGCGCACGACCTGCAGCACGTCGACGACCGCGGGATCGGCAGAGACGCAGTAGCCGAGCCTTGCGCCGGCCAGGGCGAAGGCCTTCGACATCGTGCGCGAGACGACGAGGTTGGGATGGCCATCGGGGGGGCTCATCGCGGACGGCACCGAGTCGTGGCGGAACTCCGCATAGGCCTCGTCGACGACGACGACAGCCCCGATCGCGCACGCCGCACGCGCCAGCTCCGCGATGTCGGACAGCGGCAGGGCGGTGCCGGTCGGGTTGTTGGGCGAGGTCAGAAGCACGATGGTCGGCCGGCGTTCGCCCATGACATCAATCGCGGCGCGCACGTCGATGGTGAAGTCCTCCGAGCGCGGATACGTCGAGTACTCGGTGAACGTGTCGCGGGCGTACTCCGGGTACATCGAGTACGTCGGGTCGAAGGTGATCGCGAGGCGACCGGGGCCGCCGAAGGCGAGGAACAGCTGGTGCATGACCTCGTTGGACCCGTTCGCCGCCCACACCTGCTCCACAGGCACAGCGACCCCCGTCTCCGCCGCCACGTAGTCGGCGAGGGCAGTGCGCAGGGCGACCGCATCACGATCCGGGTAGCGGTTCAGCCCCGTTGCGGCGGACCGCACGGCCTCGCCCATGGCCTCGGCGAGCTCGGCAGGCAGCGGGAAGGGGTTCTCGTTGACGTTGAGGCGTGCCGCGACATCGAGCTGCGGGGCACCGTAGGAGTGCTCACCGACGAGATCGTCACGGATGGGCAGCCGGAAGGCGCCGCTCACCCCATCTCCTCGAACCGCACGCGGACGGCCTGGCCGTGGGCCGGTAGGTCCTCCGCCTCGGCGAGGGCCAGCACGTGCGGTGCGACATCGCGGAGTGCGTCCTCGTCGTACTCCACGACATGGATTCCGCGCAGGAAGGACTGGACGGACAGGCCCGAGGAGTGACGCGCGGATCCGGCCGTCGGCAGCACGTGGTTGGAGCCCGCCGCGTAGTCGCCGAGGGACACGGGCGCATGCGGGCCGACGAAGATCGCCCCGGCATTGCGCACCCGCATCGCCCAGTCGCGCGCATCACGCGTCTGGATCTCCAGGTGCTCCGCTGCGTAGGCGTCGACGACGCGCAGCCCCGCCTCGAGGTCATCGACGAGCACGATGGCGCTCTGCGAGCCGTCGAGCGCCTCGCGGATCCGATCGACGTGCTTGGTGGTGGCAAGCTGCGCCGTGAGCTGCTCCTCGACGCGCTCGGCGAGGTCCGGATCATCGGTGACGAGGACCGCAGCGGCGAGGACGTCGTGCTCCGCCTGGCTGATCAGGTCGGCGGCGACGTGCCCGGCATCCGCGGTGCTGTCGGCGAGGATCATCACCTCGGTGGGACCGGCCTCGGAGTCGATCCCGATGACGCCCTGCAGGGCCCGCTTGGCGGCCGTGACGTAGATGTTGCCCGGACCGGTCACCAGGTCGACCGGCGCACACCGCCCGCCCTCCGGGAGGTCCACGCCGTAGGCCAGCATCGCCACCGCCTGCGCACCGCCGACGGCATAGACCTCGTCCACCCCGAGCAGTGCGCATGCGGCGAGGATCGTCGGGTGGGGCCAGCCGCCGAAGTCGCGCTGCGGTGGCGAGACCACGGCGAGGGACGGGACGCCGGCCTCCTGAGCCGGCACGACATTCATGATGACGCTGCTCGGGTACACCGCGCGTCCGCCCGGGACGTAAAGGCCCACGCGGTCGACGGGCAGCCAGCGCTCGGTGACGGTGCCACCGGGAACGACCACGGTGGTGACGTCGGAGCGGCGCTGATCGGAGTGGACTCGGCGGGCCCGGGCGATCGACTCCAGCAGTGCGGCCCGCACCTGGGGGTCCAGCGCATCCGCGTGCTGCCGCAGGAGCTCGGTAGGCACCCGCAGGGCGGGCGGTCGCACGCCGTCGAGCTGCTCCGTCCATCGAAGGACCGCCTCGGTCCCCTCACGCCGGACATCGTCGAGGATCGGCCGGATGCGCTCCCCGGCGTCCGCCACGTCCATCGCCGCCCGCGGCACGACATCGCGAGGGTCGACGTCAGAGCCACGGAGGTCGATGCGCCGGATCACGGGCCTACTTTACGCTGCGGACGTGGCCGACCGGATCCCGCTGTTTCCCCTCAGCACGACACTGGTCCCCGGCCTGGTGCTGCCCCTGCACATCTTCGAGCCGCGCTACCGCCTGCTGGTCCAGGACCTGCTCAAGGAGCCCGATGAGGAACGGCGCGAGTTCGGCATCGTCGGGATGCGGCTGGGACGCAGTGTCGAGACCGACGGAGTCAGCGCCCTCTACCCGGTGGGCGTCACCGCGCTGCTGCACCAGGCGGACGAGCTGGACGATGGCCGGTTCGACATCGTCACCACCGGCCATCGGCGCTTCCAGATCCTTGGCCTGGACACCGGCCGGCCGCTGGCCCACGCGACGGTGGAGTTCCTCGACGAGCCTGAGGGGTCCCTGGACGCCCGCCTCACCGCACAGGTCGCGGACGCCTTCCACTCCTACCGGGCCGCCCTCGGCGGCCAGGTGCAGGCATCCGTCGGCGACGGGGTGGTCCCCGAGGACCCGACCGTCCTGTCGTACCTGGTGACGGCAGCCATGGTGCTGGCGCAGGACGACCGGCAGCAGCTGCTCGCGGCCCCCTCCACGGCCGAGCGGCTCGCCCGCGCACGCGAACTCCTCGCCCGTGAGGCCATGCTCATCCAGCTGACCGCGTCGGTGCCGTCGCTGGACCTGCCCGGCGTAGTTCCCTCGGCGAACTGAGCAACGATGGCGGCGCGCAGGCCGGGCGGCGGGACTCCGGCGACAACCATGCTCGCTGCGTCCGGGATCGAGTTCGAGGTCTGCGAGTACGAGCACGATCCCCGCGCAACGTCGTACGGGCTCGAGGCCGCCGAGCGATTGGGCCTGGTACCCGAGCAGGTCTTCAAGACCCTGCTTGTCGACGTCGACGCGAGCACCGTCGTGGCGATCGTCCCCGTGTCCGGATCACTGGACCTCAAGGCGCTGGCCGCGGCGGCCGGCGGGCGTCGCGCCGATCTCACGGACCCGGACCGTGCGCAACGGCTCACCGGGTACGTGATCGGCGGCATCTCACCCATCGGCCAGCGACGGCCGCTGCCAACGTTCATCGACGCCACAGCCGAGGCATGGGAGCGCATCTACGTGAGCGGTGGACGGCGCGGCCTCGACCTCGGGCTCGCACCGGCCGACCTCATCGCGGTGACCTCGGCGACGGTCGCGGCTATCGGCCGCGCGAACTGAGGTCGGCCAGCCAGTCCGCGAGCGCGAGCACCGTCACGACGATGGCCCCGGCCAGCGGCCACATGACGAACATCACCGGCAGCGACACCTGCAGGGGTCCATCGACGACGAGCTCCTCGGTGATGGTCGCCTGCAGCCCCTCGATGTCGACCGAGCCGAGTCGCGTACCAACGAACCACATCGCGGCCGTGCCCAGAGCGCCGGCGATCAGCGAGGCCAGGAGCACGGTGAGCAGGTGCTCGCGTCGCATGGAGGCGAGGCCGATCGTGATCGCGATGCCGGCGATGATGGCGAGCGCGCCGAAGGCGACGTCGGAGGCCAGGTACTCCTCGGGCTGGAACCCGTCGGGCACGGCCGCGTTCTCGGGTCGCACGACGAGAGGCACGCGTGGGGCGAGCGCCGCCCAGACCACGCCGAGCGCGGCTCCGCTCACTAGGCCCACCACCACGGCCGCCGCGATCACCGCGAGCGGGCGACGCTCGGCCGTCATCCCAGGCAGGCAGGGCCGAGCAGCGCCTTGAGGTCCCCGTAGAGCGAGGGGGATGGCGTCACGCGGAACCTGTCGTCGAGTCGCAGGACCGAAACCGTCGCACCACCTGTCAGATGCAGGTGGACCTCGGTGGTGCCCGGATGCGCGGAGAGGACGTCCTTGAGCCGGTCCACGAGCGGCGGGATGCAGCGGGAGGCCGCGAGGGATAGGCGCACAGGCCCCACCGCCGCCTCCGTGAGGTCGGGCTGCGTGACCTCCATCGCGATCGCGCGGACACCGTCCTCGTCACTGCGGTCCACGCGCGCGCGGACGATGAGCACGGCGTCGTCGACGAGCATCGGCCCCGCGGATGCGTAGGACTGCGGGAATACCAGGATGTCGACCGTGCCCTCGAGGTCCTCGAGGGTCACGATCGCCCACGGCGAGCCCTGCTTGGTCGTCTTTCGCTGCACGGCCGTGACAAGTCCGCCGACGGTGACGATCGTGCCGTCCGAGCGCTCATCTGTGTGCAGCGAGGCGATGGACCGGTCGGCATGCTGGGCGAGCACCTGCTCGACGCCGTGCAGCGGGTGGTCCGAGACATACAGGCCGAGCATCTCCCGTTCATGTGCGAGCAGCATCGTCTTGTCCCACTCGGCGAGCGGGATCTCGTCACGGAGCAGCGAGACCTCGGGATCCTCGGCCGACAGGCCACCGAACAGGTCGAACTGACCGTGCGCCTCGGCGCGCTTGATCTCGACCGCCGAGTCGACGACCTGCTCATGGACCTGGGAGAGTCCCTTGCGCGTATGCCCGAGCGAATCGAATGCACCCGCCTTGATCAGCGACTCGATCACGCGCTTGTTGCACACCGACGCGTCGACCTTGGCGATGAAGTCGTGGAAGTCCGCGAATCGGCCGACGCTGCGACGAGTGGCCAGGATCGAGTCGACTACCGCCGTCCCAACATTGCGGATCGCCGACAGGCCGAAGCGGATGTCGCTGCCACGAGGAGTGAAGTCGGAGTCCGAGTCGTTGACGTCGGGGGGCAGCACCTTGATGCCCATACGCCGGCACTCGTTCAGGTAGACGGCGGACTTGTCCTTGTCGTCCTTGACAGAGGTGAGAAGCGCGGCCATGTACTCCGCGGGGTAGTTCGCCTTGAGGTACGCAGTCCAGTAGGACACCAGGCCGTACCCCGCCGTGTGCGCCTTGTTGAACGCATAGTCGGAGAAGGGGACGAGGATCTCCCAGAGCGTGCGGATCGCGCCGTCGGAGTAGCCGTTGGCGCGCATGCCCTCACTGAAGGGCACGTACTCCTTGTCGAGGATCTCCTTCTTCTTCTTGCCCATGGCACGACGCAGCAGGTCCGCGGCCCCGAGCGAGTAGCCCGCGAGCTTCTGCGCGATGGCCATGACCTGCTCCTGGTACACGATCAGGCCGTAGGTGTCGCCCAGGATGTCTGCCAGCGGCTCAGCCAGTTCCGGATGGATGGGCACCACCGGCTTGCGGCCGTTCTTGCGGTCGGCGTAGTCGTTGTGCGCGTTCGCGCCCATCGGGCCCGGGCGGTACAGGGCGAGCACGGCCGAGATGTCCTCGAAGCCGTCGGGCTGCATCGACCGCAGCAGGGCGCGCATCGGCGCACCGTCCAGCTGGAACACTCCCAGGGTGTCGCCGCGTGCCATGAGCTCATAGGTCGCCGCGTCGTCGAGGGTGAGGTCCTCGAGCACGACGGTGATCCCCCGGTTCGCCTCGATGTGCTGGAGGCAGTCGTCGAGCACCGTGAGGTTGCGCAGGCCGAGGAAGTCCATCTTCAGCAGGCCGAGTGCCTCGCAGGCACCCATGTCGAACTGCGTGATGACCGCACCGTCCTGCTCCCGACGCCAGATCGGGATGACGTCGAGCAATGGCTCGCGGCACAGGATCACGCCAGCGGCGTGCACACCCGGCTGTCGCTTGAGCCCCTCCAGGCCACGCGCGGTGTCGACCACCTGCCGCACCTCGGCATCGGACTCGTAGAGCGTGCGGAACTCGGCGGCCTCCCCGTACCGGGCATGCGCAGGGTCGAAGACACCCGCCAGCGAGATGTCCTTGCCCATGACCGACGGCGGCATGGCCTTGGTGATGCGGTCGCCCAGTGTGTAGGGATGCCCGAGGACGCGCGCGCTGTCCTTGATGGCCGCCTTGGCCTTGATCGAGCCGTAGGTGACGATCTGCGCGACGCGCTCCTCGCCGTACTTCTCTGTCGCGTAGCGGATCATGTCGCCGCGACGGCGCTCGTCGAAGTCCATGTCGATGTCGGGCATCGAGACGCGCTCGGGATTCAGGAAGCGCTCGAAAAGCAGTCCGTGCTGCATGGGATCGAGCTCGGTGATGCCCAGGGCGTACGCGATCATCGCGCCGGCCGCGGATCCGCGCCCGGGCCCGACTCGGATGCCGTTCTCCTTGGCGTACCGGACGAGATCGGCGGTGACGAGGAAATAGCCGGGGAACCCCATCTGGATGACGACCCCGACCTCGTACTCCGCCTGGCGGCGGACATCGTCCGGCACCGCGCCGTGGTAGCGCCGCTCAAGACCGCGCTCGACCTCCTTGGCCAGCCAGGACTCCTCGGTCTCACCCTCCGGGACGGGGAAGCGCGGCATCAGGCTGGCGCCCTCGGCGAAGGTGACATCGCATCGCTCGGCGATCAGCAGCGTGTTGTCGCAGGCCTCGGGAAGGTCGGACCACAGCTGGCGCATCTCCGCAGCCGACTTGACGTAGAAGTCACGTGCATCGAAGCGGAAGCGCTTCGGATCGTCCATCGTCGTGCGGGTCCCGATGCACAGCAGCACGTCGTGCGTGTCGGCGTCAGTGGCATGTACGTAATGCAGATCATTGGTCGCAAGCAGGGGCAGGTCGAGGGCGCGTGCCAGCCGCAGGAGATCGTCGCGGAAGCGCTGCTCGATCGCCAGGCCATGGTCCATGACCTCGGCGAAGTAGTTTCCTGCGCCGAGGATGTCGCGGATGTCGGCCGCCGTCGCGAGCGCGCGATCGTAGTTGCCCGCCTGGAGCCACCGGTTCACCTCGCCGCTCGGGCAGCCGGTCGTGCCGATGAGGCCGGCACCGAACCGCTCGAGCAGCTCACGGTCGAAGCGCGGCTTGGAGTAGTAGCCCTCCAGGCTGGCGAGCGAGGATAGTCGGAACAGGTTGTGCATCCCGGCGGTGGACTCTGCCCACAGCGTCATGTGCGTGTAGCTCTGCTTGCCGCGACCGGCGCTGGAGTCGTCAGGAGTCGCCTCATCGAAGCCGCCGCCGAAGTCGAACGGCCGACGTTCGAAGCGCCCCTGCGGTGCGTAGTAACCCTCGAGGCCGATGATCGGCTTGACGCCACGGGCGCGCGCCTGCGTGTAGAAGTCGTAGGCCCCGTAGAGGTTGCCGTGATCGGTCATCGCGACCGCGGGCATGCCCTGCCGGGCGACCTCCTCGAAGAGCGCATCAAGCCGCGCCGCACCGTCCAGCATCGAGTACTCGGTGTGCACATGCAGGTGCACGAAGTCCTCGGCGGGGGGCACAGACCCACCCTAACCAGACCGTCAGACGCCGGACCTCAGACGCTCCAGCGCCGTGCGCAGGTCGTCGGGGTAGTCGCTCGACACGGTGATCCGCTCCCCCGTCGCCGGGTGGTCGAAGGCCAGCCGGCAGGCGTGCAACCACTGCCTCGTCAGCCCCAGGCGCCTCGCCAGTTCCGGATCGGCACCGTAGGTCGTGTCGCCGACGCACGGGTGGCGCAGGGCCGACATGTGCACCCGGATCTGGTGCGTGCGCCCCGTCTCGAGGTGCACCTCGAGCAGGGACGCGTGCGGGAATGCCTCGAGGGTGTCGTAGTGGGTGACGGAGGGCTTCCCGTCGATGACGACCGCCCAGCGGTAGTCGTGCTGGGGGTGCCGCCCGATGGGTGCCTCGATGGTCCCGCTCAGCGGATCGCAGCGGCCCTGCACGACCGCGTGATACACCTTGTCGACCGTGCGCTCCTTGAACTGCCGCTTCAGGCTCGTGTAAGCCCGCTCGCTCTTGGCCACCGCCATCACCCCGGACGTCCCCACGTCCAGTCGGTGGACCACCCCCTGGCGCTCCTGGGCCCCCGAGGTGCTGATGCGGTAACCCGCGGCGGCGAGCCCGCCGACGACGGTCGGCCCCTCCCACCCCGGACTCGGGTGCGCGGCCACGCCCACGGGCTTGTCGACCACGACCACGTCATCGTCGTCGTACAGCACGCGCATGCCCGGCACGGGCTCGGCGACGACCTCCACCACGGGCCGGGGGTCGCTGAGATCGACCTCCAGAACCGACCCGGCTAGCAGCCGCTCGGACTTCGCCGCCGGATGCCCGTCGACCAGCACCGCCCCGGACTCCACCAGGTCGGCGGCTCGGGATCGCGACAGGCCGAGCATCCGGGTCAGGGCCACGTCGAGGCGCTCGCCGGAGAGGCCCTCGGGCACGGGCAGGCTCCTCATCCGCGGGGTCCGCTGATCTCCACACCTCGCAGTGCCAGCAGGACCATCCCGGCCGCGGAGAGCGTGATGAACATGTCGGCGATGTTGAACACCGCGAAGTACGGAAGAGAGATGAAGTCCACGACGTAGCCGAGCCCGGGGCCGGGCGGTCGCGTGAGGCGGTCGATGAGGTTGCCGAGCAGGCCGCCGAGCAAACCGCCCAGCGCGAGGGCCCAGCCCACGCTGCCCAGGCGCCGGGACGTCCGCAGGATCACGACGGCGACCACAACGGCGACGATGGTGAAGATCCACGTGTAGCCGACGCCGATGGAGAAGGCGGCGCCGGTGTTCTCGACGTAGGTGAACTTCAGCAGGTCGCCGACCACCAGGATCGGGCCCTCACCGGACTCCAGTCGCGGCTTGATCGCACTGACCACCCACCACTTGACCAGCTGGTCCAGCACGACGGCGCCGACGGCCATGCCGCCAAGGATCAGCAGGCAGCGACGCCTGCGGTCCGGATCGATCGACGGGTCGGTCGACGGGTCGGCCTCGGGATCGGCTGTCGTGCTGCCGTCGCCGCCGGGCTCGCCGCTGCTCACGCGCTCACCCTACGGTCAGGCCTGGGCTCGGCGGTCGGCCGGACCGATGCTCGAACCCGCCCTAGAGGTAGCGCTCCTCGGCCTGCTTGCACGCCATGCACAGCGTGGCGCGCGGGAAGGCCTGGAGCCGGAACTTGCCGATCGGCAGGCCACACGACTCGCAGATGCCGTAGGTGCCCTCGTCGATGCGTCGCAGGGCGTGCTCGACCTGCTCGAGCATGTTGCGCGCATTGTTCGCCAGCGACATCTCGTGCTCGCGCTCGAAGGTCTTGCTGCCCGCGTCCGCCTGGTCGTCACCGGCGCCCTCGCCGGAGTCGCGGATCAGGTCCGCCAGCCCCTCCTCAGCGCTGGCCACCTCGGCCTGAAGCCGGGCCAGGTCCTGATGGAGTTCCACCTTGACCGCCTTGAGCTCCTTGGAGGTCCAAGGCGTCTCATCCTCACGCACCACAAGTGGACGCTTGCGCGCAACCGCCTTCTTCGCGGGCGCGGCCTTCTTCGCCGGAGCGGCCTTCTTCGCCGGGGCGGCCTTCTTCGCCGGGGCGGCCTTCTTCGCCGGGGCGGCCTTCTTCGCCGGGGCGGCCTTCTTCGCCGGGGCCGCCTTCTTCGCCGGGGC
>Ga0129333_10005046_pt1 | contig 12364 bp, 11 predicted proteins | sample CPB6_08_DNA_FD_94474 | JGI IMG/M metagenome (GOLD analysis project Ga0129333, IMG submission 94474) | Freshwater to marine salinity gradient microbial communities from Chesapeake Bay, USA - CPBay_Sum_0.6_0.8_DNA | ecosystem: Environmental > Aquatic > Marine > Coastal | place: USA: Chesapeake... | reverse complement strand
TTTCATGCTGCGGTGCCAATCCCGGCATGGTGTCGTGGTTTGTCAAACAAGCGCTTTTAAATTTGAAGCGGGATCTTGGTGTCGAGGGTGCTGAGCCAACCAGCAAAGCTGAATGGGCTGCCTTGGCGCATAAGCTTGGCGTTAAAGGCATTCACATTGCCGAGCGCGATACGCAGCGCGCAAAAAATCCAAAGCCCCGCGGCATGTTTGTGAACACATGGTCGGTTGAAGGTTTTGTGTCTGAAGGCTTGCAGCCTGCTGAACTTGGGTGGGGCACGCATGAAGCGTGGATGCCAGAGAATGGCCGTACCCATGAAGCGGGTTGCGGTGCTGCGATTTATTTGTTGCAGCCTGGCGCAAATACACGTGTGCGTTCATGGACGCCGACGGCTCAGGGCCAATATGGATTTCTTGTCACGCATAATGAATCGATTTCAATCGCTGATTATTTGACTGTGCGTGATGAAAAAGGCGCGGCGATTTATCGTCCGACTTGTCACTATGCCTATCATCCTTGCGATGATGCCGTGCTCTCTCTGCACGAGATGTTTGGTCGTGAAGGCGAGCGCCAGAAAGACTGGAAGATTCTCGACGAAAATGAAATCGTCGACGGCGTCGATGAGTTGGGCGTTCTTCTCTATGGACACAAGAAGAATGCCTATTGGTATGGTTCGCGCCTTTCGATTGAAGAAACGCGCAAGCTTGCGCCCTATCAAAACGCAACCGGTTTGCAGGTTACATCAGCCGTTCTCGCCGGCATGGTGTGGGCGATTGAAAATCCGAATGCCGGAATCGTTGAAGCGGATGATCTCGATTTCCGCCGCTGCCTAGAAGTGCAGATGCCTTATCTCGGACCAGTCGAAGGTCATTACACCGATTGGACGCCGCTTGTCGCTCGTCCAGGCCTGTTCCCGGAAGATATCGACGAGAATGATCCGTGGCAGTTCCGGAATGTTCTCGTGCGATAAAAATATTACGGCAGGGTCAAAACCCCTGCCGATCCATTCTCTGATCCGAAGATCATCCGCGCGCCGGTTTTGTCCCACGCCATGGATGTGATTTTTCCATCATCCTTATGGGCGGCGCGTACGAGAAGTTCTGCGGCATCGGTAAGGCGGCACAGAAGAATACATCCATCTTCATAGCCAATCGCTACAACAAGCGCGCGCGGATGAAAGGAAACGCTTGAAACTTTCGCGTGCCTCACACCGCATTCACGCGGTGCTTTCCCCATGGGGCCGTCTTTATCTTTAAAGGGCCAGATGACGGCGGCATCTGCACCCGACGTTGCAAGCCAATATCCATCATGCGACCAGGACAGGCTGCGCGTTTTTGACGGATATCCCGACATGCGCATGTCTTTGCCGTCGGCAAGACGCCAACCATGCAATGTATTTTCCTGCATGGATGTGACAACAAAGCGTCCATCGAGTGAAAAAGTAATATCGAGATGCGAGCCCTTCCATTCACGGAATTCAGGTTTGCCTTCTGTGTTTGGAAACCAGAAACTCGCGCCATTGTAATGCGCAATGCCCAGACGATATCCTTTGGGTGTGAAGGCGAGACCTTGCGCTGTTGAGGGTGCGGTCCATTCTTTAGTTTGGCCTTTGCCATCACGCGCAATAACTTTTTTACCTGTTGACCACGCCACACTTCGCGAAGGGCCGAGAGCTACCGCATCAATCCAACGGCCCTTTTCATCGCCGAGTTGATCAACTGTATCTGAAGACGTAATCGAAAAAACCTTGCCGTCATCACCGCCCGTTACAAGGCGCGCGGGATCAGACGTGGCAACGAGAATGGCGTTTTCACCATGCGGTGTGAGTGTCTGCTCGCCGACGAGAACACGACCATCTGCCAAAGCGAGCAGAGGCTCATCATTCAGAAAGCCCGCATGAATGACATGCGCGCCCGCTTTCAGAGGCTCGACACGCGTTGTCAGAGATTGCGACGCATCATTCATGCGCGGCAGGCCTCGACAGCCTTCTCGATTGCTGAGCGATCAAGCTTGTGGCCAATAAAAACCATCTTCGATTGCCGCACTTCGTCCGGCTTCCATTCACGCTGCAAATCACCATCAAGGATCATATGCACGCCCTGGAAGACAAAGCGCTTTGGCTCATTCTTGAAGGAGAGAATGCCTTTGCAGCGCAGAATATTCGGGCCTTCCTTCTGCGTGAATTCGGAAATCCAAGGCATGAATTTATCGGGATCGATATCACCCGGAATATTGAGCGCTATCGATTTCACGCTCGTGTCATGATGGACATGTACATCTTCCAAGAACTCCGGTGCGATATCGAGAATGCGATCAAGATCGAACGCATTCTTGCCGAGAACCGCATCAAGAGGAACGGACGATTTCACGGTCTTATGGATCGTCGCATAGGCATTGATCGCACGCACTTGACGCTCAACGTCAGCCAATTCTTCCGGCTTAACAAGATCAGTCTTGTTGATGATGATCACATCAGCAAAAGCAATCTGGTTCTTGGCTTCTGGTGCATCATGCAATTGCTCTTTAAGCCAACGCGCATCAACAACTGTCACGACGGCATCAAGCCGCGCTTTTGAGGATACATCCTCGTCAACGAAGAAGGTCTGCGCCACGGGGGCAGGGTCAGCGAGACCTGTCGTCTCGACTATGATCGCATCGAATTTCCCTTTGCGCTTCATCAGCCCTTCGATGATACGAATGAGATCGCCGCGCACCGTGCAGCAGATGCAGCCATTATTCATTTCGAAGACTTCTTCATCCGCACCGACAACAAGATCATTGTCGATTCCGATCTCGCCGAATTCATTGACGATCACGGCGAATTTTTTGCCATGCGGCTCGGTCAAAATGCGGTTGAGCAAGGTCGTCTTGCCGGCGCCGAGATAGCCGGTGAGCACGGTAACAGGGATCTTCTCGGACATAGGATGCTCCACAAGGGCGGAAAGAAGGGTCGGCTCTTAAGGGGCGAGCGCGTCAGTCAGAGCCCTTATATTGGTTTCCATCATCGTGATGTAAGTCCCCGCCGGACCATTTTTTGCGGATAGCGTGTCCGAATAAAGCGTTCCGCCGATTTTTGCCCCCGATTCGGCGGCGAGTTGCTGGGCAAGGCGGGTATCAATCATGGTTTCAAGGAAGATCGCCGGAAGGGCCTCCGCGCGGATCTGCCGGATGATGCGGGCCAGATCTTTGGCTGAGGGTTGAGCTTCAGGTGCTACCCCAAGCGGGGCAATCATCTTGATGCCATAGGCGCGCTCGAAATAGCCAAACGCATCATGTGTGGTCACAAGCTTGCGACGGGCCGGAGGAATGGCAGCAATCGCCGTCCGAATATCCTGATCGAGTTTCAGAAGGGCTGCATCATAGCGGGCGAGATGTTCATCATAGAGCGCGCGGTGATCCGGATCACGAGCGCTCAACGCAGAGGCAATGTTTCGTGCATAAAGCCTGACATTGCTGACATCTTGCCACGCATGGGGATCAAAAATCTCATGGTCTGAGTCACTATGATTTGTATGATCCTGATGATCAAAAGCAAGGGGCACGATTCCCTCTGAGGCTATGACCCTTAGAGGCGTTTTACCGGATGATGGTTTGAACCGGTCAAGCCAAGGTTCAAATCCCAATCCATTCATGATGATGAGATCGGCATCCGAGATGCGCTTGATATCGGCCGGGCGTGGTTCGAACATATGAGCGTCAGCACTTGCTTCGATCAGACTCTCAACATCAACAGTTTCACCGCCGATGGCTTTCGTGATGTCGGCAAGGATTGAAAAACTTGTAACGACTTTGAGTCTTTCACCGGCACTACTGGGAATAGTTCCGATGATCATGAGGAGGATCACGCTCACGATGCGAACGAGATGACGCATAGGCCTCATTCTCTCCTTATCGCGCGAAATGAGGACGGCGCATGATTTTTAAAATCATGCCGCTTTGCTGACCGAAGAGAAGCGATGCCAGATAGAGCCCACCGCTTGCAAGAATAATGGTCGGTCCCGTTGGTGTGTTGAGATGATAAGAAGCAATGATGCCCATAATGCTTGAGAGGAAACCAAAGCCCACGGATACCATCATAAGGCGTGATAATTTTTCAGTCCAAAATCGTGCGGCGAAAGCAGGGAGCATCATCAAACCGACAGAAAGTAATGTGCCCAAGGCATGAAAGCCGGCGACAAGATTGATAACGACGAGGGAGAGAAACAGAATATTGGTGAAGGAGCCACCGGCATTCATCAACCGTGCAAAAGTAGGATCTACACTTTCAAGGACAAGCGCGCGGAACATCACGGAAAGTGCAAGAACACTGATGCTTGATGCTGCGGCGAGTAAAATCAAGGTCGCGTTATCAAGCGCGAGAATTGATCCGAACAAGACGTGTAACAGATCGACATTTGATCCTTTGAGCGAAATAATCACAACGCCTGCTGCCAACGAAATAAGGTAAAACGAGGCGAGCGACGCATCTTCTTTCAACACTGTGAACCGTGAAACAAGACCCGCGGCGAGGGCTATGATCATGCCGGCCGCTAAGCCGCCCGCCGTCATGAACCCCAGCGATAGACCTGCAAAGAGATATCCAATCGCTGCGCCCGGCAAAATGGCATGGGCCATAGCATCGCCTAAAAGACTCATCCGCCGCAGCATTAGAAAAACACCGACGGGACCGGCGCCGATTGAAAGCGCAAACGCACCGATGAGTGCGCGTCGCATAAACGAAAATTCGACAAAGGGTGCAACAAGTGCATCATAAAGAAAAGTTGCAGTGATCATGCGGCATGCTCACAGAGCGGTGCATGCGGATCGGGTGCTTCGATTTTTTGACGAGCGGCAGTGAGATTGTTTTCAGTCAAGACATTCGCCGTCTTACCCCAAGCGATCACATCGCGTGCCAAAAGGAGGCACTCTGGAAAATAGGTTCTGACAAGAGCCAGATCATGTAACACGGTGATGATCGTGCGGCCTTCGCGATGCCAGCGCATAATCAACTGCATCAAATCGTCAACCGTTGCGCTATCAATCGCGGAGAAGGGTTCATCAATGAGAATGATTGACGCATCTTGCAACATCAAACGCGCAAAGAGCGCACGTTGAAATTGCCCGCCTGACAATGTGCCAACGAGATGATGTTCGAATCCGATAAGGCCAACTGTTGCAAGCGCATCAGCAATACGATGGGGCCCCAAAGCGGGCAGTGCGCGCAAGGCGCCGATTTTCGACCATAGGCCCATCGCGACAAAGTCACCGACGCTGATCGGAAAGGATCGATCAATTTCGGCAAGTTGCGGAAGATAAGCGCGCCTTAGAGAAGGATCGATCGCGCATGTGCCGCCAAGAGGATCGAGCACGCCCGCAAGCGCTTTGATCAATGTGGATTTGCCAGCACCATTCGGCCCGACAAGCGCCGTAAGACTTCCTTCTGCAAAATGGCCACTCACATGGTGGACGGCCGGATGCCGATCATAGCCCAGCGTCAAATCGGAGAGTGCAATCGGAGACGTGAGCGCGCTCATGACCCGATCACCCAAAGCACGGCAACCCAGAGCGGGATCAGAAGGCAAAGGGCTCCGGCACACCGGGTGAGGGCTGAGAGGCGCAGCAGGCTGACGTCGCGCGCCGTCACAACCGGTCCCGTATCATGATCATGCGCATGATGATGATCGTGCGAAATGTGGGGGTGATGGGAATGAGCAGTCATGGGTGGGCCCGCTTTCGATGCCATTCTAACATCGACCCCCACCAGGTTCTAGAAAAATGTAATGTTATAACATTACAAATTTAGCCGCGGAGCGGCTCGACCGCGATAGCCCGCTGCATGAAGATGACGAGGGCGTAGAGGCCCAGAGCGCCAAAAGCGGTCATTAGGACGGTTTCGAGGGTCTGGCTCAGGCCAAAAAGGCCCGCAAGCGCCCATCCGGCGGCTACAGCAACGCCCAAAAACTCAACACCGACAAGAATGGCGACGCTCACAAGCGTCAGAAGGTTCCGGAAGTTGATGCCGCGCTTGGCCATGGGGCTGTTCCTCGAATTTCGCCTCTTTCGGCTAGCGCGAAGCGGGCGGACGCGCAATCCTTGTCTTTGTCCTTACGTGCGATTTTGCCTCCGATCTGACCCTCTGGCGCCGATTTTAAGCTTCTCCCGCAATCCGGGACGCTTTAAGGATCGTAACCTTGCCATTGGTTCTTTCGAAGAGGCTTGCTGATGACCGCGATGTTCCGCCCCGCCGCCCGCCGTGCGGACATCCGCCTGCCGTCCGACCACCCTCGCGTGAATGCCGGTAAGATCGGTGTCCTGCTTCTCAATCTCGGTACGCCGGACGCGACGGATTATTGGTCGATGCGGCGTTACCTCAAAGAGTTTCTCTCCGACCGCCGCGTTATCGAAGTGCCGCGTTTGTTGTGGTGGCCGATTCTCAATCTGATCATTTTGACCGTTCGTCCTGGCAGCAAAGGCAAGGACTATGATTCCATCTGGAATAAAGAGCTGAATGAAAGCCCGCTCAAAACCATCAGCCGGTCCCAAGCGCAAAAGCTTGCGGAGAGATTGGCCGCAATGGATGATCGCCTCATCGTCGATTGGGGCATGCGCTACGGTAATCCCTCGACACAAGAGCGCTTGAAGGCGCTGCAAGCCGCAGGGTGCGACCGCATTTTGCTTGTGCCCCTCTATCCGCAATCTTGCGCAGCAACATCAGCAACAGCATGCGACAAAGCGTTTGAATCCTTGATGGAGATGCGGTGGCAACCGGCCATTCGCGTTGCTCCGCCATGGCATGATGATCCTGTTTATATTGACGCACTTGCGAAAACGATTCAGGCAAAAAAAGCCGAGATCGATTTTGAACCCGATATGATCGTGACCTCGTTCCACGGTGTGCCAGAATCATATCTGCTGAAGGGTGACCCCTATCATTGCCAATGCATGAAGACGGGCCGTTTGCTGCGTGAGGCGCTGCAGTTGCCAAAAGAAAAATTCATGGTTTGCTTTCAATCACGCTTCGGCAATGAAGAATGGCTGAAACGTTATCTGATCGATACGATGGGTGAATTGCCGGAAAAAGGCATTAAGAAGGTGCTAGTGATTGCGCCGGGCTTTGCCGCGGATTGTCTCGAAACGCTTGAGGAAATCGAAGGCGAAAATCGCGAACATTTCATGCATCATGGCGGCGAGAAATTCGCTTACGTGCCCTGCCTAAATGATTCAGAGCTCGGCTTGGATGTTATCCAATCCGTCGTCTTGCGTGAGTTGCAAGGCTGGGTTTGATTTTTTTACGCTGCGCCGATCCGCAACAAATCAAGCAGATGAATTAAACCGACCGGACGCTGGTTTTCAACAATCACCAGTGAGCTGATTTTGCGGCTTTCCATAATTTCCAATGCTTCGGCGACAAGCGTTTCCGGCGGAACCGTTTTCGGATTACGCGTCATCACCGTTTCGACGGAAAGACTTAAAAGCTCGGGCGACATATGACGACGCAAGTCACCGTCAGTCACGAGGCCTGCAAGATGACCTTGTGCATCAATCACGAGCACACAGCCAAAGCCTTTCGAGCTGATGGTCACAACCGCATCGGCCATACTGTCTGTTGGCTTGGCAAGCGGCAAGCGATCACCCGAATGCATGATGGCGCGCACTTGGCGCAATTGCGCCCCCAATTTTCCGCCTGGATGATAGCGACGGAAATCGCTCGGCGTAAAACCACGGCTTTCAAGAAGCGCGATGGCAATGGCATCTCCCATTGCAAGCTGCATGGTTGTTGATGTTGTGGGCGCTAATCCGTTCGGGCACGCTTCTTTGGCTTTCGGCAATGTGAGGCAAATATGAGCGCCTTTGCCGAGCGCGCTTTCTGCATTCGATGTGAGCGCAATCAATGTAACATTGAAGCGGTTCGCATAAGCAACAATGTCAGCAAGCTCGGCAGACTCACCGGACCATGACATTGCGATGATGACATCATCATCTTGAATCATGCCGAGATCGCCATGGCTGGCTTCACTTGGATGCACGAAGTGTGCTGGCGTTCCCGTTGATGCCAATGTCGCCGCAATCTTGCGACCGACATGACCGGATTTACCCATGCCGGATACAATCACGCGGCCCGATGCATTAATGATTTTATCAATCGCTTGCGAGAAGGCGTGACCCAAAGAGCCGCGTAATGCTTCAGCGAGTTGAGCCAGTCCTTCGCCTTCCGTATCAATGGTGCGAAGGGCCGAAGCGAGAGCGGGATGATCAGCGTTGGGGAGAGTCATGACTTACAATAAATCTTTCAGGATAAGCCGCAATTCCTGCGCGAGATCAGGACGTTTGAGCGCATAAGCAATATTGGCTGTAAGAAAACCGAGTTGGTGGCCGGTATCATAAACATGGCCGCGAAACAGATGGGCATGGAATGGTTCGTCACGCATCAAACTGACCATTGCATCGGTCAATTGAATTTCACCACCCGCGCCGCGCGGCTGAGATTCGAGAGTATCAAAAATTTTTGGCGAGAGCAGATATCGTCCAGAGATCGCAAAATTTGACGGTGCTTGTCCTTTTTGCGGCTTCTCGATCATTGCATGGATTTGCGGTGCGCCGTCTGTCTTGCCCTGAAGATCGAGAATACCATAGCGGTGTGTTTCCGATTCAGGAACTTCATAGGCAGCAATCACCTGACCACCATGATGCTCGCGTTCGCGGATCATATCTGCGAGACAAGGTGTATCGCCCTCATGCAACATATCGGGTAAGAGCACAGCGAAGGGTTCATCACCCACAAGATCGCGCGCGCACCAAACCGCATGACCTAAGCCGAGCGGTTCTTGTTGGCGCGTGAAACTCGTACGACCCGGAAGCGGCGTGTCCTGTTTCAAGCGATCAAGATCGGCTTTGCGGCCACGTTGATCGAGCGTCGCATTCAGTTCGAAGGCAACATCGAAATGATCTTCGATTGCGCCTTTGCCGCGTCCGGTGACGAAAATAAAATGTTCGATCCCCGCAGCACGCGCTTCCTCGACGACATGCTGGATAACCGGCTTATCGACAACAGGGAGCATTTCCTTCGGAATGGTCTTGGTGGCCGGCAGAAACCGCGTGCCGAGACCGGCGACGGGGAAGATGGCTTTGCGGATCGGTTTCATGCCTGACTTATTCCGGTTCTGGCGCGGGGGCGCCTAGCGGTGTTCATATCCCCTCCTAGCAAAAAACGGACAGAAGTCCAAAATCGGGGCCGTCCTGACTGATGGGGGCGGCGGCGCGGTTAAACAAATTTAACCAAATAGGGTCAGTTTGGTTTCCGAACTTTTTTGAGATCGGAAATCGATGCGACGGATACTCTTTCTCTCCGCTATTCTGGCAAGTCTTGCCCTCATAAGCCCCGAGGTTATGGCTGCTCCGTCGAAGCCGGTGAAAACCAAAGCCGAAGCGGGCAATCGCTTCGCTGGCTATATCGAGCGGATCTGGCCTCTCGCCCGGGCACGCGGTGTTTCGCGGGCGACTTTTGATATGGCGTTTAAGGGCATGGCGCCGGATACTGAGGTCATCGCTCTCACCAAAAAGCAGTCCGAATTTGTGAAACCGATTTGGGATTATCTCGCTTCGGCAACGTCAGCGGCGCGGATCGAACGAGGTACCCGCATACTCTCCGAGAATGAATCGACCATTGCCGCTGTTGAAGCGCGTTACGGCGTTGATCGCTCAGTCATCCTCGGTGTCTGGGGCATGGAGACAAATTTCGGAAGCTACACAGGTGGCAAAGATGTAATCCGTTCGCTCGCGACTTTAGCGTCGATTAGCTATCGCGGCACTTATTTTCGTGATGAATTAATCAACGCGTTACGCATTCTTGAAGAGCAGCATGTTAAGCGTGCGGATTTCAAAGGCTCATGGGCCGGCGCGATGGGGCAGACGCAATTTATGCCTTCGTCATTTTGGCGCTTCGCCGTTGATTTTGATGGCGACGGCCACAAAGATATTTGGAAATCCGTTCCCGACGCGCTCGCTTCAACCGCGAATTATCTGAAAGAAAATGGGTGGCGCGCGGGTCAACCTTGGGGCTTCGAAGTTTCGTTGCCGAAAGGTTTTGACTATCGTCTTCATGACGCGTCATTTAGCGAATGGTCTTCATATGGTGTGAGGCGTGCCGATGGCGGCGCATTGCCACAAGACGGGCAGGCAAGCCTCTTTTATCCTGCGGGTGCGGATGGACCGGTCTTTCTCGTGACGTCAAATTTCGGCGTGATCAAACGCTACAACGCGTCAGATGCTTATGCTCTAGGTGTCGCAAGTCTTGGTGATCTTTTAAATGGCGGCGCACGTATTCGCGCCTCATGGCCAACCGAAGATCCGCTTCTTGCCTTGGCGCAGCGTATCGAATTGCAACGCGCGTTGACGCGGCTTGGTTATGATGTGGGTGATCCGGATGGTCGTATCGGATCGCGCACGCGCGCCGCTATTCGTGATTTTCAGCAACGCGCCGGATTGAGACCTGATGGTTATCCAAACCGGCGCGTGCTTGAAGCTCTGCAGACGCGCTAGAGCAGCTATAGAGCGTGTATTAGCGCGGCAGTGTTGTCGTGCCCATCAAATGCTTATCAACGCTATGAGCCGCCTGGCGACCTTCGCGAATGGCCCACACAACGAGTGATTGGCCGCGCCGCATATCACCGCAGGCGAAAACCTTATCAACGCTTGTTTTATACTGAACCGTATCGGCCGCGACATTGCCTCGGGGATCAAGCTTGGTGCCGAGATCCTTCACCATGCCCTCTTGCACCGGTGAGACGAAGCCCATTGCCAAGAAAACAAGATCAGCGCGTAGTTTGAATTCAGTTCCCGGGATAGGTTGGAATTTATTATCGACGCGCACGCATGTCAGCGCTGTAACTTTTCCGTCTTCACCATCGAATGACACTGTGTTGACGGCGAAGTCACGCTCTGCGCCTTCTTCATGGCTTGAAGAAGTTCTGAGCTTCATAGGCCAATTCGGCCATGTGAGAAGCTTGTCTTCTTTCTCGGGCGGCTTTGTCATGATTTCAATTTGCGTCACTGACAACGCGCCTTGGCGCACCGATGTGCCAATGCAGTCAGAACCCGTATCGCCGCCACCAATCACGACAACATGTTTGCCATTGGCAAGAATGGGCGTGTTTGATTTCAGAGGCTCATGGCCGACACGGCGATTTTGCTGCGGCAGAAAATCCATCGCGAAGTGAATGCCGGAGAGTTCACGTCCCGGCACCGGAAGATCGCGTGGCTTTTCCGAGCCACCCGCAAGAATAACCGCATCATAAGAAGCCGTGAGATCAGCAACTGGTTTATCGATGCCGATATTCACATTGCAATGGAACACAACGCCTTCGGCTTCCATTTGCTTTACGCGACGATCGATCAGCTGCTTTTCCATTTTGAAATCAGGAATACCATATCGCAGCAAGCCGCCGGGCTTTCCGTTTTTCTCGAATACATGCACTTCATGGCCCGCGCGCGCGAGTTGTTGTGCGGCAGCAAGACCGGCAGGGCCTGAGCCGACAATCGCTACACGCTTACCAGTCAAACGCGGTGCGGGTTCCGGATCAATCCAGCCTTCCGCAAAAGCACGATCAACAATCGCGCATTCGATCGTTTTGATTGTGACGGGTTGATCATTCAGATTGAGTGTGCAGCTTGCTTCGCATGGCGCAGGGCATACACGACCGGTGAATTCTGGGAAGTTGTTGGTCGAGTGAAGATTGCGCGAGGCTTCTTCCCAGTCCCCCTGATAAACAAGATCATTCCAATCCGGTATCTGGTTATTCACCGGACAGCCATTATGGCAATAAGGAATGCCGCAATTCATGCAGCGCGCAGCTTGATCGCGCGTCGCTTCTTCCGAAAGCGGAATCACAAATTCCTTGTAATTGCGGATGCGGTCAGCCGCTGGCCCGTATTTACGGTCGCGGCGATCGATTTCGATAAATCCAGTGACCTTGCCCATATTACTCTCCCGCAACCGCCATCGGGCGGTTCTCGTTCTCGGCCATCAATTCACGCAATGCGCGGCGATATTCTGTCGGCATGACTTTTTTGAATTTGCCGCGATAGGTTGCCCAATGTTCAAGGATCATACGCGCGCGCGCTGAACCCGTATGGCGTGCATGGTTTTCGATCAGGATCTTCAACCGCTCCGCATCATACCGCGTCATATGCGAGAGCACGTCGAAGGGCTCTGACAATGCGGCTTCTTCGGGTTGAACCGGTTCGAGTTCCACCATGGCTTTGTTGCAGCGCTTGTCGAATGTGCCGTCTTCATCGAGTACATAAGCCACTCCGCCTGACATACCGGCTGCGAAGTTGCGCCCTGTTTTGCCGAGCACAACAACAATGCCGCCTGTCATATATTCGCAG
>Ga0129333_10005045_pt1 | contig 12365 bp, 7 predicted proteins | sample CPB6_08_DNA_FD_94474 | JGI IMG/M metagenome (GOLD analysis project Ga0129333, IMG submission 94474) | Freshwater to marine salinity gradient microbial communities from Chesapeake Bay, USA - CPBay_Sum_0.6_0.8_DNA | ecosystem: Environmental > Aquatic > Marine > Coastal | place: USA: Chesapeake Bay... | reverse complement strand
AGAATCTAACGTTGTGTTTTTGTTGTAACTTTTTGGTTGGACTCCTTCTGCGTTTTCACCCAATGCTAAAGGCTGTATTAATACTTTACCTTCATCAATCAAATTACCTAAACTCAAAGTTTCTTCACCTGATTGAAAAGTGTATCCTGAAAAATATTGTAATACACTATCAATTCTTCTTTGTGATAGATTATCGTTATATGTTTTACTTTGTGGTGCGGAAGCACTTCCTTGTAATCTAATAACAACTCTTTCGTTTTTATTTTTTACCGTGTTTATAATATCTTTTAAGAGTTCTTTTGATAGATTGTAATTATCACTAATTATATCATCAAAGAAATTACCAACTTGTTCTTGTACTGTGGCTCCGTTTTTTGTATTTTGGTCTACATAAAATTGTTTTAAACCTAAATAAGGTCCTATTAAATTTTCAAATGGTTGGGTTGAGAACGTTTGTGTTGTATTTGGGTCAGGTATATCATTTTCAAAATAAAACCCCAAATTTTGATATTTGTTTAAATTAACTTCTGTTGGCTGTTGAACGGTTTGACTATCGTTGTTTGTGGCGTTCGATATTGCCGACACATCTTCTTGTGTCGCGTTTGGGTTATTTAAAATTTGTTGATATGTATATAATTCGCTTGTTGGTATTGTGTTGTATTGTCTTGCCAATTCATATAAATCATATTTTTTACATCCAGCGTAGAATGAATTTATAACTGAATCAACTTTGGCTCTGTCTGTTTCAGACGCCAAAACTTTATTTACTAAAATATTTACCACAGATGGATGGTCAACAACCATCTTCCAAGAAAGAGTACCGGTTCTTTTTGTGTTGGTATATGTGTATATGGGTTCAGGTCGACCTAAAAAGTCGTGGTCTTTAAACGATGGCGTAACAGTTTCATCAAATTTCAAATCGTATGGTGGAAACCACATAACTCTACCTCCATTTGGACCTCTTTCACATACGGGTAAATCTTGTACTCTATAGTCGGGTCTTGAACCTGTTCTCCAAGCAAGGTTTTCAAGGGAGAACATATATTTTCTTGCATAACCACCAAGACCGTTATTGTTATTGGGTACTATGTTTGATGAATCAGTACCTTTGTATGGTGCGATATTAAGATTAAATGTGTTGTCCAATACTGAGTCGGCAAATTTTCTTCCGTAATTTGTAATCCCTTCTTTTTTCTGTAAATCAGTGAAAGTATAGTAAGGTGTGTCTTTTGTAAAAATTCTACAATATTCTTGACCTACTTCAACACCGTTTTGTGATAAATAAGAAATTACTTTTGAACCTTTAGTTATTTCTTTGTACCCATCATTAAAGACTTTAGCGGTTTGGTCAATAGCGTTTCCGACGTGAGCAAATCTTGCCTTTCCTTCGGGAATTGAATCTATAAGTTTTTGTGTATTAAATAATATTGAGTTTGGTGTGAACTCATATCTTGTAGATTCGGTGGCTTGTAAAGTGTTACTAATTTCGTTAAACTGTGGGTCGGCACCAAATACCTTACCACCAGGTCCAACATAGTTTCCAGCATCTTTTTTATATTTTGGTGAAACCCAAGTGAATCCCCCTTGTATACCACCGTCATCTTCATATGACCTACCCGCTAATCCAAATTTAAAGTCTTTATCTTCACCTTCAAATAATTTAGCAAGTAAGTCATTTCCATAAACAGGAGCGTTAACTTCTTTTCCAACGTCATTCAAAGGAACTTGACCCGGAGGAGATGTAATGGTTGATGGGTCTCTATCTGTACCACCAACATAAAAATCACCGGCACCTGCAGGAGAATCAAAAATAGATGTAATCGCACCAACTATCTTACTTACTAAATTACCACCTTTAGTAAGTTGATAGTTTGGTCTATATCTGTTCATGTCTATATTTGCCTGTAACTGAGACTTTTGACCTGAACCTGTATATTCTAAAAACAACTCAGATGGGGTTCTACCTCTGTCTGTTTTTCTACCCAATAGTTTACCAACAAAACCACTTCTATATGCCGCAATTTGAGAAAAAGCACTACCATAGTTCTTCTGCTCCATATCCTCGTCAAAGTAATCACCAGGTATTGGTGACACAGGAATAGTCACTCCCGCAAATCTTTGTAGAATATCCATTCCATTTCCCAAAACACCACCACTTACAGTGATTTTCCAATCCCTAGCAACTAAAGGTCTCTTTCCGGCTAATATTTGAGCCAAATTAAATGGGTCTTTAAGTCCGTTAAGAATATTTAATCTACCTATAGTTTGGTTTCTAACATTTTGGTCTACTCTATATTGTAAGTTATCTTTAAGATTTTTTGCAGATAACTTCATTGGGTCAGAGTCCGCAGATAATAAACCATCATCACCAACAGGGTCTGCTTGTAACAGGATGTTATATGGTGTATATATAGAAGGAACAAAACTTGGTGGTGTCCAATAATTTTGGAATGTAGGTATTACTGTTCTATCTATAGAATTGTCATATACAAATGTGTATGATGTCTGAGCACTTTGGGTAAGGTCAACAACCGGCAGTGGAGCAAATTTATTTCTTGTTGCATTAGCTGCTCTAAAACTAAAATTGTACCTAACAATTGCATTTAAAAATGGTGGTGTAGGTCCGTAAGCACCCTGATTTGGTTGTGTTGGTTCAGTGTCGGTGATAAAACTAATATCTTTATCGTAACCGCCGTTAGGACCGTATTCGTTCCTTTTATAAGCATCAGTTAAAAAAGGTTCATTAACCAATGGGTCAGGGGTATTAATAACTGAAGAATCTCTTAAAAACAAATCTCCCGCGGCTCTGTCGTTTTTACCTGAATATACACCAGGTACATTATAAGGCGGTAAATTTCTACCTAGTAAATTTTGTCTAAGTATAAATGTGGAAAAATATGATAACGGACTTTCTGCCATATGTTTTCTATAAATAGATTATCATACGTTTTTATCCAGGCATTAAAGTACTTGGTTTCAACGGCATTGCTTTACCACTGTTATTATTTTTTTCAATTTCACTTCTAATTACACCTTCGATGTAACTTTTTAATTCGGGACTTATTGTAATTTTTTCATTGTTCTTCCCATCAACACTTACCGAACCTGATACATCAATTTTAATGTCCTCAACTTTTACATTAGTATTTTGATTTATATTTTGTGTTAATGTTTTTTTATCTAAGTCAACACCAAATGACTTTGATAGTGATTGTATTCCGTCGGCTAATACATTTGTTAGTGTTCCACCTAAATCTTTAAATACGTTGTCGGGCATAATCTCTTTTTTAAACTCAGCACCGTACTGAAAATTAGTTATTCTTGACCCCAAGTTTTGTAATCCTTGAGTAAAATCATCACCAAATTTTCCTAATTTTTTAACCATATCTGATAAACCCGCTTTTCCTGAAATTAAATCATCTATTGTAGTTAAACCAGATTTTATTGCTGCGTCAACATCTGTTTGAAATTTTTGTGGTGATATAACTTCTCTGAATCCCGTACTCATAGTTCCTGTGGCGGCTCTAAGAACTTCTTGTGTTGATGACACAATTCTTGTTCCCGCCAAAGGACCTGCAATTGACGCTCTTATTGCCGCGACATCCGCCTGTATTAATTTTTCAGTATCTAAAGCCGCTCTTGCAATGTCTTTCGGAGATAACTCGGCGTTTGCCGCCTGTATAGCCTCAATATCGGCACTATTTATTTCACTAACTAATTTTGTTTTACCTTCGGTATTTAATTTTACAACGAAACCACCCTTAGTTTTATCATACTGTGCAACATTGGCAATAAACTGTTTTGTTTCTTCGGGTACTTCGGCACCTAATTTTAAATCTTTACCTACAATTTTTAACCTTTCCGCTGCCTGGCTCATTTTAACCAAATCATTGTAGGGAATATTCATCTCAGTAGATAATTCTCTTAAGTCTCGTTTTGCATTTGGGAAAATTTCAAATTGTTTGGTTTTTTCATTAAAAAATGTGAACCCTTCAGTTACTTTTACTAATTGTTTTTGAAGTTCTTCAGTGTCCTCGCTAGCAAGGTACATAAGTCTTAATGGGTCTGCCAAATCACCAGCGGCAACTCCCATTCTTTGGAATAATGAAACCATCTTAATAGCACCTTCAGGATTAAATACTCTTTCCGCAAATTCAAATACACGGTTCATACTAATCCTCATTCCCGCTGCTTGCGCCGCCATCCTACCTAAACCTTCAATACCGTTTTCAAAACCAAATTTATTAACTTCTTCTAAGTTTCCTTGAATATTGGACATAACCGCATCCACGTTAACTCCGACTGCTCTAGCGTTGTTTGCGGCATTTTTTAATATTTCAGGAAAATCGTTAATTGATTGACCAGCGGTTACGAGACCTTCTACCATTGTTGATACTTCAGTCGATTGTAATCCGTACGCTTGTGTAACCTCGGCAATTGCAACCATTTGTTGACTAGTTAACATTAAGTTAACTTTAAGTCCTGTTAAAATTGCGTCTTGAGCTTCTTTTGCCTTTTTTAAAGCGTCTGCAAAGTCTACACTTTTCGCAGAAATGGCTTGAAGTTCGGGTACTGCTAAAGATAAACTTTGTTGTATTCCGGCAGCATAAAAACGGGACTGCCCCATTTTACCAACAACAGAACTTGCCTGTGTGTCTAATGAAGACATTAACTTTCTAGTACTTTCTTCTAATGAAGCAAAAGCGTTTTTAATTTCGTTGGTTAAAAGTTCAAAGTTACTTGAAGTGCCCGTCATGTTTTATTTATAAATAGAATATCAGTCATTTTTTGAAAATTCAGATATTAATTTATCAAGTAAATATCTTCTCATAAAACTAGGCATGGATAAAAAATCACTGTAAGTCACGGTTGTGTGTCTTGACAGTGCGTAGAATTCATCAATCAGGGAACTCCTGTAATCAGAAGAAAACCCGAAAAAACTCAACCCCGAAGTTGATTGCGACATCAACTTTTTTTCCTGACGGGGTATATACTGATTTAATTAAATCTAACTTAGGTTCGTTTTTTTCTAAAAATTCACGAATAAATTTTGAATCGGAAATTGGCATTGATTGTATGAACTTGTTAATTTCATTGTTGTCCGCACTACCGTTCACTTCAATTATTTGTTTTTGAAGTGTCCATGTTATTTTGGGTGCAATCATAGTAGGTGGGTAGGACTGTACCATGGATTCCAAATCTTTTGTGTCTCGTAAACATAGTGGTTTTAGTTTAACCTCAACTTCGCTTTTTGGTAGAACTACTCTATAATGACCATTTTCATCAGGTTCCTGTTCAGGTCTTTTAATGTTTAATTCATCCAACATTATTGTTGTTGTGAATTTTTGTCCCGTATCGGGGTCAGTAACACTAATATTATATTCAGGACCAAAAGCTGTATTTCTTAAGAAAATCAAAATTGCCTCAATATCACCCTGCATAAGTTCATCGGGTTTTAAATCGGGTTCATATAACTTTGTTCTTATTAACTGAGTAATTAAATCATTACTATTACTCATTAATAAGTTTTCGTCAGCGGCGGTTAAATATCCGACTTTAACTGATTTCTTTTTTGATTTATAAAATCTACCACCAGTAGGTAGAGGCACCACATCATGTGGTAAATTAAAATTATCTTGTCCGAATTTAACTAAATTTTCATCCATAAAAAAACACAGGGGTTAGTCCCTGTGTTTAAATATACTTAGGTTAATAATTAAATCAACAAAATATGTAAAATATAGTATTAGTAAACTAATATACAACGGTCAGGTTGTAAAGTTACATCAAAATCAGCTAACTTGTCATCAGAATAACCTACGTTACCCCAAGCGACTTTTGTGATAATAGTTCCCTCAAGAATCCATTTTTCAACAACAACACCTGTTGGGTCCAACATTTCAAGGTCAACGTTCTTTTTATAACCCGCAGCATAACCCATACGACCTGTAACTGATTCTGCGTGAAGACGAACCCATTCCATAATCGCCTGTGTTGCCGATGGTCCAATTGGGTCACGGAATTTAACATTTATTGTACCCCAAGTAAATCTACCCGACACAAAAGTCGAAGTATTTAAGAATGGAATTTCCACACCTTTTATGTCAATTGATGGTCTACCTGATGATTCAACAAACCATTCATTTAACCCCAATGTACTATCAAATCTTAAGATAAATCGGTTCGAACGTTTTGGTTCGTATGGAACCGGCATTTTCATGAGTAAATCAGCCATAGTATATTTTCTTTAATTATTTTATTTTTTATTTTAGTTATCTATAAATACTTCCTATTAAGATTTTTGTATTTACTTTTATTTTTTAACTTTTATAGTTCCACTAGACCAGACCAGAACTTAATATTTTTTCTTAATTCCTCCTTTAGTTAAATAAGTTTGTAGAATATTATCAGGGTCATCATTAAATTCCTTCTTCATTAGCTCTACGTTTTTCAAATCGTCGTCTGAAAATCCAATAGAAGGAATAAATTTATTCATAACTAGATTTTTAATCTTAGCTCTTTGATTTAGTTCTTCTGATAATTGTTTTACATAAGTAACAAATTCTCTCATTGCGTCTACTTTAGCTTCTTCAGGATTGGACTCGACGCCGGCACCATAACTTACGGGATAAAATTTACACATGTCCAAATAATTTTGGATAAGTTCACGGTCTGAAAGTTTATCCATGTTCATGAAATTTCTAAATTTTCTCAAATTCTTCACAAGTTGTTTTTTATCTATCCCACCAAAATCCATTACAATCATGTTGTAAACCGCATCTTTTAATGTTTGTGGTGAATGACCCCTTGCGGTTATTATTGAAAATATTGACCCATTATTTATCGCCTCGACAAAATCATTCCAAACCGGTCCTTTTTCTGCTTCAAATACATCGGTTTTGAATTGTTCGTCACCGTCAGTTCTAAAGTTTCTAAAGGCGGTGGTATAGTCTAAACCAATAATTGTTTTACCTTTATATTGAAAAGGTTCTTTACCAATAATACCTCTATATTCGGCAAAATCTTCAGTACTCATACCCACTTCATTACCTTCGTCATCTAAAACCATAATTTTAGTTGGCATAGTCATAATGTTGTCATCCCAATCAAAAGCATAATACTTTAAACTTGGGGTACCAAATTCAGTGAACCCTTCTACAATCCTTTTATATCTATAATACATTTTTAAATAAACGGCTAAAAAATGGGACCAACACAATTATTGGTCCCACTATTTTTATTAGATGTCTTCGAAAGAAGCACCTGTTGGTGTAATCAAGAACTCGATATCAATGAATTCCAATGATTTAGTTGGTTTTAAGTAAATTTTACCAACCAATTGGTTTCTATCCAAATCCGCCGGGTCAGAAGAAACTGTTACACGGAAATCGTACAAACCTCTATCTCTTCTAATTGAATCTAAGATTGGGTTTACAGAATCCAAGAAATCTTGTCTAACTTTTTCGTCGTTTTGTTCAAACAATAATCTTGCCGCCACTGCCGAAATTAACTTACGTGTTTGAAGTAATAATCTTCTTACGTTAATTCTGTCTAGTGCTGACTCCGCCACTTGTAGAGTTTTATTGCCCCAAATTACAGTTCCAACATCAGCGAATGTTGCTATAGGGTTAATTCTACCTTCATACAAAGTGTCTCTTTGGGTTTGGGTTAGTTTTAATCTCGCTTTGATAGAGTTTACTAAACCTCTTGTGTAACCTGCCGATGCAAACCAAGGGAATGCGATGTTATCTGTTAACGCCAAGTTTCTTGTAACTTCTCCTGTTGAGGGAATATAAATTTGTGTGTTGTTAACTGTATCTCTAACCAAAATCCATGGATAATAAGTTGCGGTGTAGTTTGAGTCAATTCCTGTTGTATTTAAATTATCAACCGCTTCAGTTGGTAAGATAATGTCATCAACAGTTACTACCGGTAAATAAACATTAACATCAGGGGTTGTACAAATATATAAAGAATCTGCTCTATCTCTTTCAACCATCTCAATAGCATTTTCGACCAAATTTGAATTGTTAACATAATCAATACCAGGTGTTACCAATACGTTTATATTAACCGCTTCTGGGTTGTTAAATGTTTGAATACCTAACAAGTATGCGTAGTAGTCAGTGTTTGACCAATTTGTTACATCTTGGTCTATTGTAATAATTTTAAACATACCTTCGTTTGTTGCACTTGGGTATCTACCTAATAAATCACAAGCTCCGTTTGCCCAACCAGAACCACCAATAATAAATCTATCAGTATTTGTTCTAGTTTCTCTATAAATGTCCCAACCGTCGAAACCTCCTTGTACCAAGAATGTGAACTTACGTGATTGAATGGTATAGTAGGGGTTGTTTGGGTTTGTTGGGTCTGTTTGGAAAGAAGCGTCTCCAACATCAAACATTGACGTACCTGAAGTTGAATAAAAGTTTGGTATCAATACTGCAGTTGCTCCTGAATCCATGTGGAAACCTTTTGAAAGATAATTCCAAGGTTGTGAATCAACTTGACAAATATTTGAAGGGTTTAACTTTCCTTTGTACGCAAAATAATCAGGGTCCCATCCATAAGAAAATGCGGTAGAGAAACCTAAATAAGTTTGTCTAATTTTGTCACCTGAACTATAAACTGCGTTATCACCACCTACCGCATTTCCGAACGGTGGGTTTGAAATTATTTCGTTAGGGAAATTATATCTTGTTTTGTAAATTGGGAAAGGACTTGACGCTCCTTGGTATAATCTAAAATTATATCCTTCAAAACCACAAGGTAATGATGTTATTGGAGCGTTTTCATTCAACTCTAACATAATATATCTTGATAACAAAGCATATTCTCCGTTAGAACTACCTATTTTTTTACCAACATAACTATTAGATGCTGGGTCCATAGTACAGTTTGTGAATCTCTCTAAGAAAACAGGGTTTGAGTCAGTATCTGAATAACTACGAACACCTATGTCGAATGTCCCGTTAGTGAAGGAAATGTTTAATATTGAAACTTTTATTTCTACGTTTGCTGCATCGCCATCAGATATTGTATGAACCTTAAATAGTTTTGTTACTTTAGTACCTTCTAATTGTGATACAACCCAAGGAGATTCAGCACTTTGATATCTATCTAAATACCAACCTATTGATGAAGATGAATTACTTCTAGCACTTGGTAGTGAAACAAAATTACAATTAATACCTCTTATATATCCTTGATTATATGAGTTATTTAAGAAAGTTGGGAATGTTTCCTCAACAAATAAAGGTACCTCTCTTCTGGATTTACCAAAATTTGTAACCCCAAAAACTCTATCTAAGTAATTTGATGCGGACAACGACAACGAAGTTTCAAAACTAAATGTTGTACTTTCTATTGTTCCACCTGTAATTGCAAATGTTGCAAATGGGTTTTTTGATATGTCACCATAAGTTGGAACTGAAGTACAATCTATTGTTGCTCCGGTACAGAAATACTCGGGTCCATAATTTGAACCTACGTAAGTTGCTATACCTCTAGACCTTAGTGTCCCAACAACAACGCCGTCATAATCACAATAAGAAACTCCTGAATATGTATATAAAGTACCTGTAAATGAACCTGAGTATTCACCATTACCTAAATCAACAAATGTATCAACTGTTGTATAAAATGAATAACCTGAATATGTGCAGTTACCTTCATTATCAAATAACGCATAATACCATTCATCGTTTTGGTCATTTTCTAAATCATTTAGAGATATATCAATGTTATTTACACCTAAGTCATTTGTTTCTGCAGTGTAAACAATTGACGTGTAATTAACATAATCATTACTATCTATACTACCAAAATAGTCAATTGAATCTGTCATAGGAACATAATTACCATTTACAACACCTTCATATGCCAAATCATATAAGAAGTTTTGTATGTCACCGCTTATTGTTGAAACACTGCCGTTAAATTGTGTATATTCTCCTAAATGATTTTGTATTGGTGTTGGGAATGAACTTAAAAATTCAATTGATGAAGAAGTTCCTGTTGTTCCTGTAAAGTTAATTGAAAATGTTGTGGTTAACGCCGGGTCAATACCTATTGTTCCTGGGTCAACGTTTGCAATTGTTGTTATAGACCAAGAAGGTCCTGCGTCATACCCCGACAATCCTAATACTCTTGTTACGAAAAGTTGGTTAGATTGTTGTAAATATGATTTGGCTATATAAGCCGCTTCGTATTTTGGTATTTGAGTATTAACAAATTTTTCAGGTTGTGTACCTCCAAAATAAGCTTGGAAGTCGTCAAAATTTGTAATAAAAATAGGTTCGAAAGCCGGACCTTTAATTGTTTCTCCAACAATACCAAGTGTTGTTACACCAACACTTTGTGCTACAAAGCTTAAATCTCTTTCTGACGTATACACACCTGGTGATACGAATACTTTATTTGAACTTGCCATTCTGTTTTTTTATTATTCTTTGATTTATTTTATTGTATAAATATCCACCAAAAACACAAAAACTTTACAATTACAGATGTATTTATAAATTGGGCAGACTATTTTCTGCCTAATTTCTGCCTTACAAATGGAAAAGAATAACAAGAAAATAAAGAACCTTAAAATTTCTGTCGAGTCACATGAAATACTAAAAAAATATTGTGATAAACGAGGACTAAAAATTTACAAATTTTTGGAAGGTTTGATTATAGAAAAGTGTAAAGAAAAAAAAGATATATATGGGGAAAGTTAAACTATAGTTGCGTTCCAATTTAAAGTGGCATCAAAACCCGAAACATTTTTTAAAACATCAACTCTTAGTATATCGTTAGAGTTTATTTGTAAAGTTTCTAAATCACTACCAAAATAATCACCGTTTATGTAAACATCATAACTAACAACATTATCAAAGTTTAAAAATTGTAAATTTACACGATAAGGTAATGTTTTTTCAACACTAATCACAGACGACGAATATCTATAAGGAATAACAAATTGATTTGGGTTTTCAGGGTACACGTTTCTTTTTCCTCTTAATTTTTTAGTATTAACTTCCATCATAGTGAGAGTTCTTGATATTGCGGGTTTTACTTCAAATTCATCTTCGTCTATCAAAATACCTAACATTGTAAATGAATACGTTTGTATATAGAATTTTCTTTTTTCCAAGTCAACAACATCTTCATCCGCAACATTATCTAAAACAATTGGTATATAATGTCCTTTAATAAATGCGTATGCCTGCCTGCTTGTAAATTTTTGCATAATGATTTTATTGAATTGATTTAATTCTCTCATTCTGTTACACATTATTTTAACTTGGTACTTGATATCAACGGGTATCGGCTGTGGTATAGTATAAACATCAGCACCTCTACGGTTTCCATCCCAAGTAGGAACCACGGCAAATAAAAATTGTTTTCTATCGGGTATTGTATAAATTAAAGGGTTGGAGCCATATTTAACTTCAGGTTCTCTAACTATTGTAATAAAAGGTAGGTCTACGTTTTTATCAATGTCTTGAAAATTCCATGTTTCTGTAAACTGAGCCCAGTTTTGCGAAGTAATAATAATATCAACGACGGGAACTCTTTCACCTGAAGTCACCATAGATAAATCGTCTTTTACAAAATCTAACATACCCCTATCCAAGTCGTCATGTAATAGCGACTTTGGTAAATAAGTCCCGTCCTTTGTGATGTATTCAAGTAATTGTTCTCTTCTTGGATAAAGAGTTCTTACAGGTTCCAAAGGAAGTGTGGGTTTTACTATTTTTTTAGGTAATGCCATTATTTTCTGATTTCTTTTATAATAAATAATTTGTTTCTGTGGTTTATCATTTCAACCTCAGATGCTTTGTAAATTGGTTCTTGTGTTTTTTTAACTACAAACGATTCGTGTTCATACGGATTGTATGTAATAATTCTTTGATTTGGTTCATCAGGAATCGATTTACATGGATATTGACAAAAATCTTTCAAATTACCAATAACAAACGCATGAACATTTTTTTGTTTTTCGGCTCTCACTTTTTTCTTTCCACCTTCCCTTACTTTAAAAGTAACATCAGTTAATTTTACATAATCGGCGTGAAGAACAACTTTTTTGTTAAGTGTTACAGAAAAAGTTTTTTTATGTAGGTTATAATAAACTTCCACTCTTTTTCCTTTTAGAGATTCTTTTTCCGACTCTTCATTGATTCTTCTAATCAAATTCAGTATTTGGTCTTCGTTAATTGAAATGTTCATTATAGTCCTCTAAATTCGTTCATGTTTACGGGAACCGCAACGTAAGTTTTATAAAATGGTTTGTAACCACCATAAGTATGTTTTAAATCAGACACAATCCTACCGTCGTTGGCAACGCTGTAGTATCTTACTCTTGATTCTGT
>Ga0129333_10005044_pt1 | contig 12366 bp, 7 predicted proteins | sample CPB6_08_DNA_FD_94474 | JGI IMG/M metagenome (GOLD analysis project Ga0129333, IMG submission 94474) | Freshwater to marine salinity gradient microbial communities from Chesapeake Bay, USA - CPBay_Sum_0.6_0.8_DNA | ecosystem: Environmental > Aquatic > Marine > Coastal | place: USA: Chesapeake Bay... | reverse complement strand
GGCCCTCCACGCTCCCGCGGGCGCCGCCGCCCGTCACGGAATCGAACTGGGCCACCGCGGGCACTGATATGGTTCGTGCCGCGGCACCCGCCACGATCGCCCGGGCCAGCGGGTGTTCGCTCTGCTGCTCGACGCTCGCGGCCAGTCGCAGGAGTTCCACCTCGCCGATCGAACCCACCGGGAGGCACTCGGTGAGCGTCGGGCGACCGGCCGTGAGCGTGCCTGTCTTGTCGACGACCACGGTATCGACCTTTTCGAGCCGCTCGAGCACCTCGGCGTTCTTCACGAGCACACCCTCCCGCGCCCCGCGGCCGATGCCGACCATGATCGACATCGGTGTGGCGAGCCCCAGCGCGCAGGGGCAGGCGATGATCAGCACGGCGACGGCATTGACCAGCGCCCAGGCCAGCGGCGGCTGCTCAGGCGCCGCGATCGCCCACACCAGAAACGTGATCACCGCGATCGCCAGCACGGCGGGCACGAAATAACCCGCCACGGCGTCGGCGACCTTTTGGATCGGCGCTCGGCTCCGCTGCGCGTCGGCCACCATGCCGATGATCCGCGAGAGCACGGTGTCTTTGCCGACCTTGTCGGCGACCATCAGGAACGATCCTGTCTGGTTGAGCGTGCCGCCGATCACCGTATCGCCGCTCCGTTTCTCCACCGGCATCGGCTCGCCGGTGATCATCGACTCCTCGACCGAGCTCGCCCCATCCGTCAGCCGGCCATCCACGGGGATCTTCTCGCCGGGCCGCACCCGCAGCACGTCGCCCTGATGCACCTCGTCGAGCGGCACTTCGCGTTCCTCGCCGTCACGGACGACGCGGGCCACGGGCGGGGCGAGCGAGAGCAGTTCGCGGATGGCGGCGCCGGTGCGGTGGCGGGCCCGCAGTTCGAGCAGCTGGCCAAGCAGCACCAGCGTGATGATCACCGCCGCCGCCTCGAAGTACACCGGCACGCCGCCGTCGTGTCGGAACTGGTGCGGGATCAGCGCGGGAAACAACACGGCCACAAGGCTGTAGAGATACGCGGCGCCCGTGCCGATGGCGATCAGCGTGAACATGTTGAGGTGGCCCGTCACGAGGGAGCGGAAGCCCCGCTCGAAGAACGGCCAGCCGGCCCAGAGCACCACCGGCGTAGCGAGGGCCAGCTGCAGCCAGGGCTCGATCGTCGGCCCCAGCCAGCGATCGACCGGCACGCCGAGCATGGGCAGCATTGAGAGCAGAAACACCGGCAGCGTGAGGGCGGCGGCGATCCAAAACCGTCGGGTCATGCCACGGAGTTCGGGATCGTCATCCCCGGCGTCAAGCTGCAGCGTCTTCGGCTCCAGATCCATGCCGCACTTCGGGCAGGCGCCGGGACCGACCTGCTCGATCTCCGGGTGCATGGGGCAGGTGTAGTTGGCGTCGGCGCGGGCGGTGGCCGCAGCGGCGGCTGGGCGGTGCGACCCGCAGCAGGGCGATGCTGCCAGTGCTGGCGCTGGTGATGACGGCGAGATCGGGAGCAACGCGTCACCGAGGAACTTCCGCCGGCATCCCTCGGAGCAGAAGAAGGAGGTGACACCGTCGCGGACCGCCCTGCGGGCAGTCTTCTCGTCGACGGTCATGCCGCAGATGGGATCGGTGGCCATGAAGGCGCAAGGCTCCTTGGGGGAATCACCAGCGTACCCCGCCCGCTCCGTCACGGCCTGCCAGAAAAAGCCCCGAGCGGGAGCGAGGGGATGCCGGCCGGACCATCAAACCCGCGAGCGAGCGTAGCGCGCACGATGCCCAGGCAGGCGGTGGCCGTGCCGGACTGCCGTCGAGTCGACGCTTGCTCGCGCTGCCATCCCGTGTCCCCTCGCTCGCGGTCGGGGCTTTCTGATGGAGGGAACGAACTGACACTCAGAGCGAGCCAATGGTGGATTTCGGGGCCTCGCCGGAACCTCGACCATCCAGCCAATCCGCCGGAGCTACCAACCAAAGAGGGCGGCGGGAGACGTTCGTCCCCCGCCGCCCAAGACACGTTCACACGAATCACCCGGTGCTACTTGCTGCAGCACCCGGAGCCGCAGCTTCCCTCCTGCTCGGCCTGCACGCCGGCAGTCGGGCACTCCTCGTCGCAGCAGACGCAGGTGCAACTCGTGCACTCGCACCTGCCCGTCTCGCAGCAACCGCAGCAATCACACGCCTTGCAGCCAGCACGCTGGCCGCTGAGGGTGGCGGGCACGATGGACACGAAGGCCAGTGCCGCCATGAGAAACAGACTGTTCATGGGAAGAATCCTTTGCTTGGAAACCTGAATCGGTCACGCCACGTCACGACGTGTGATCGTGGGAAAGCCACCGCCGATGTCATCCGCACGGCGGGCATGCGCCCGCGGACGGGAAGGCATCGGTTCGGCGGCCGATTCAGTTCCGCCAGACGCCGTAGAGGATCCGGACTGGCCGGATCGGCACGGAAAGGGAGGCCGCCGCATACTCCCGGCTGACGCCGATCGCACGCGGGGCATCCAGAGAGGCCGACTCCAGCACCGCGACCTGCTCGAGAAGGTCGCGGTCGGGCGTGCTGCCCTTGGGGCCGGAGAGCGGCTGATCCTGCCGGGCGTCCAGGTGGCAGTGACACGGCGGTGCGGAGGGTTCGGCCGGGCAGGCGGAGCAGCATGCACCACTCTCGGCCTCACAGCAGCCGCGGTCGCATTCCCCGCCCCACGCCTGTGGAACGACCTGCGCGGCAAACGCCACGCAGGCCATCATCAGCCAGACCGGTTTTTGCAGGCGGAAACGCACGGCAGAGCCTCCTCGCACTCATTCTACGCACCCCGATCCGAGATGGTTTGTAGCCGGGCCGCCGGGGGCCTGTTCGGAGCACGGTACAAGCCGACCGGCCGTAAGGCCGCGGACACGCCACGGTGAACGCGGCGTCTGGTGGTGGTTCACCCCACGCCTCTCGGCGTTGGGCTTGGACAAACAGCCACGAGACAGTTCGTGAGGGTGCCGCGAACCGCTATTCCGGGCGGTCGAAGTCGGCGCGGACGTCGAGCAGCGTCTGGTCGTAGTCGTCGAGGCGAATCAAACCGTAGCGGGGCACGGCATCGACGGCGCTTGTGCCCACCGCATCCGCATCGTCGGACCGAAGCCAGCGAACGCGGCCCAGGCGGCGGCCAACCTCCGCCGCCACCATCATGGCAACGAAGATCAGCACCGGCATGGCAAGCATCGGCAGTTGCACACCGTTCATGGCTGAGGCCTCGCAGGGGCGGGGGCCGGTGGCTCTGGCTGACCGAACACGGCCTCGAGGCCACGGCCAATGCCATCCTTGATGACGGCCTCCGCGGTGTTCTCCACAATCCGGCCGAGGATCGAGTCCATGGCCGCCGCATCGAACTGCGGCTTCTCGACCGTTCCCTTCAGCGGCACGACGAGCGGCGTGCGAAAGAGCCGGCCGAGCACCGGTGTCTGTCCCACGAGGTCGCCCCGCAGGGCCACCTCCAGCCGCATGTCGAGCGAGCCATCCTGCCCCACGCTCCCCTGCGACTTCACCACGAGCTGGCCCGAATCCATCACGAGCCCGTCGTGCACGATCCGCCGGCCGGCAAGCCGCACGCGGACCGGGTCGGGCCGCACCCGCAGGAGCACGGCCTTGTCGCCAAACGCGAATCGCGGATCGACAACGCTCTGGAGCTTCACGAGCAGATTTGCCAGCGGTTGCACCGCGGGCGAGGGACTGAGTTCGAGGTTTTCGAAGATCAACTGGCCGGCGATTTCACCACCGAAGGCATCGCCAAACGGCAGCCGCGCGCCGGCGAGGTCCACGCTCACGACGCCCGCGGCATGGGCGGCGTGGCCGAGCACCGGTGAGAGCCACATCGCGATCCGCCGGCAGGTCTGCTCCGACAGCGCGACGCGCTCCACGAGGCGGCCCGGCGGGATCACCAGTTCGCCCGGCGCGGGCACCAGCCGCATCCATGGGGCGCCGCGAATCCGACCCCCGGCGACCGGAATGTCGAACGGCCCGAAGGCGAGCTGCCCTTCGAGCAGCCGCACCGGCACCTCTCCCGCTGCCAGCGGGAAGCCCTCGACGTCACCAGCCGTCCAGGCGGCCGTGGTGTCGATCGCCAGCGACTTGAGCCGGTCATCCGCCGGCCGCACCGACACGCTGGCCGGCCGCGTGACCCGCATCGCGAGATCGGGCTCCGCATCGGTGCCGCGGGTCGCCGCCAGCCAGTCAGCCGGCAGCGGCACCGTGGCCGCCGGTGATCCGCCGCCCGTTGCAGCGACCTCGGCCGGACCGCCTCCAGCCGCAAGCGGCACCCGCAGCGCGAAGGGGCGTCCATCGGAACCCACGAGCATGATGCGGCCGCCCGTCCACGGGGAGAGCAGCCGGGAGACCTGCTGCCAGTCGTACGCGGCGGTTCCTTCGAGCGTGACGACCCGCCGCGCCGTCCACTCGTCGAGCCGGCCCGTTGCGGCCACGGCGAGCGTGGACGACTCGACCGAGAGCCTATCGATCCGCAGTTGGTCGGCGAGCGTGCCCGACGCAACGCGCGGACGCGTCACCTCGAGCGCCCCCGCGACCCGCGGCTCGTTCCACACCGGCCGCGCCGCCTGCCCCTGGCGGCCGCCGGATGCGAGCACGAGCTGGCTGCCCGTCGCCTCGACGAGCAGGTTCACGCCCGCCTGCGTGTCGATGATCTCGATCGTGCCCCACCCGCGACCGGCCGCAGGCCACGACTTCGCGACTGTGGCTGGCACGAGCCAAGGCTCCACGCGACCGATGTCGGCCTGCCACTGCATGCGGCCCCGGAGCCGCTCGATCGCCGACGCCGCGACCGTTACCGGCAGCCACGCCAGTCCGCCGGTGCGAAGCGAGAGGCTCGTCGAGAGCAGTTCGCCCGACGAGATGTCGACTCTGCCTGACGCCGCATCGATGCGGCCGGCGGAGGTGATCACGACCCGCGGCTCGACGATCTCGCGGCCGTCGTGCCGCACGACGAGCTTCTCGATCTCGCATCCCGCCCGCGTCCACTGCCAGACGTCGCCCTGCGGCGTCACCTCCGCACCCGCCTTGACCGCACCGGCGAGTTCGAGCCCCGGGGTCGCAAACGCCGGGATGATCACCGCCAGCCGCGGCTGCCACCGCGCGAGGTCGCCCACGAGCGACCCAACGGCCCTGGTGGCGGTGGAGTTGGCCGCGGGGCGGATCGAGGCGACGGTGGCATCGGCCGGAAAGCCCGCAACGGCCGCGAGATCGACCACGGCACCGCCTTCGAGCGACGCCTCCAATCGATCGTCGCCCGACACGATCACCACGCGGCCGCGTTCGATCGCGGCCCCGCCCGACACCACGCTGCCTTCGGCCTCGGCCTCGAGGGAGAGCTGCGCGTCGCGCCAGGTCGGCCTGCCCGGCACGACCACCTCGACATCCGTGAGGCCGGCGGCGAGTGTGAGCGAGCCGGGCCCGCCACCCGCGGCGGCGGCCACGTCGAGCCGTCCGCGGCACGTGCCGGCGGCGGTGGCGTCGCCGAGATCGAGCACCTCGGCGAGTTCGCCCACCACGGCTTCGAGATCGGCCTGCCACTGCACCGCGAAGGCGGTGGGTGTGCCGGACGCCGTCGCCTCGACAGCCTGCGACACGAGTTTGGCCTCCTCGATCCGCAGCCGCTCACCGCCCCCGGGGCCGCGCCGCCCGCGAATCCAGGCGGTGAACGGCTCCGACCACGAGAGCTGCCGCGTGGTCGGCTCGCCCTTCGCCTCCGCTTCCGGCTCCGTCCGCTCCGCGGTGAGATTCCGCGCCTTCGCCCGCAACTCGAGCACGCGATCGCCACCGTCGCCCCGCGCCGACGCCGCCAGACGGAGGGTGCCCCCGGTGACGCGAACATCGTGCCGCAGGCTGAGGCCGCCGGGCAGCGCCGTCGATGCCGACGCCAGATCGACGTCGACCGACGCCGTGAAATCATCCGCCACGATCCGCTCGGCCCAGTCGGGGTCGTGGAGCGAGGGCATCCTGACGCTACCCGACGCCTGTGCCTTGACCACGTCCGACGCGGCGCCGAGCCGCCGCACCACGATCCGCTCGGCGTCGAGCGAGAGGTCGAACGGCACGGTGCAGCGTTCGATGGCCAGTTGCTCCGCGAGCGTCCTGGCATCGCAGACGGCAAACCGCTCGAGCGTGGCCTCTCCCGCCAGGTGGCGGCCCGACGACGAATCGAGCGAGACATCGAGGCGAAGGTCGGCGATCCCGTCGAGGAGATAGGGCAGGCCGAACCGCGAGGCGACGACGGTCGAGGCGCCCAGCGGCAGCCGGTTCGTGGCGAGCGTGATCGTCCGCCCGCCGTCGGAGGCGGCCGGTGGAGAAGAGATCGACCAGCCGCCGTCGCGGACGAGCACCGCGGCCGCGGCGGCCGGTATGGTGGCGCGGTCGAGCCTCACCGGCTCACCCGGTGGCGGCGCGGCGGTCGGGGTTCCGACCACCGCCGCCCCGTCGGAGTGCCGCAGGCGGCCGGCGGCCGTCCAGCCGGCGAGCGATCCGTCGGCCTGCAACGAGCCCGCTGCGATCACGTCGGAGAGCCTCCACGCGACGCGATGAATCGTGTCGACCAGTTCGACCGTGCCGTTGACGACTTCGAGTTCGATCGCCACCGGTCGCGCGGTCGCCGCGAGCCACGGGGCGACGATGTCTTCGAGTGAACTGCCGTCGCCACGCACCTCGACGAGCACCTCGGGATCGACGAGCCGGACCGTGCCCAGCGACTGCGGATCGACCGCCAGGCGGAGGAGCCCGCGGTCGAGGGCGAGCCGCGGCACGAACACCGCCGCGCGGCCCGACCGATCGCGGAGCACGACATCGCGATACTCCACGCCACCGATCCAGCGCCACGAGGCGGTCTTGCTCGTGATGCTGCCGTCGATCCCGGCGAAGGCCAGCGCGAGCGGCCGATCGCGGAGGGGCGTATGCACGAGCGCCGCTGGCGCGAGCCACACGCCGGCTGCGAGCACGGGGAGCGTGAACAGCGACGCCATCGCCCAGCGGCGCCCGGGCCTCGATCCCGCACCGTGACCGGAGTGTCGCCTCGCCATGCGGCGGAGTATAGGAGTGGCCCTCAGGGCCAAGAAGGCGGGATTCCCCGGGATTCCAGCCGCACCAGGTCCGCGGGCGTGTCGAGGTCAAGAAATGAGTCGAGATTGGGGTCGATCACCAAGATCTCTTCCGATGTCACGAACCGCACGGCTGACGGCTGCCGAGCGACGAGGTCGTCGAGGACGGCCCGCGGTCCACGACCGGCAGCGGCCAGCGCGGCGATCGACGCCGCGAGGTCGCAGGCAAGCACGGCCGCAAGAACCTGCGGGTGGCCGGCCACGAGCGGCACCACGAACCTCGCGGCCGACGACCGTGCCGTCTCGACCAGCAGTCTCACCACCGCAGGCTTGAGCAACGGCACGTCGCACGACGCCACGAACGCCCACTGCGGCGGTGGCACGTGGCTCCGGTCGTGAGCCAGAACGTGGACGATGCCGTCGCGGATCCCCGCCAGCGGACCCGCGTTCGGCGTGGTGTCACGGATGATCTCGACGCCGTCGGGTAGCGGGGGCAACGGCTGCCCGGTCGCCGCCACCACGATCACCCGCGGCACCACGGCCGTGACCGCACGGCAGACGCGACTGAGGCACGGCTCTCCACCGACAACGACCGCGGCCTTGCCGCCGACACCGAGGTCGGGCCCCGCGAGCCGACTCGACCGGCCTCCGGCAAGCACGATCCCGAAGATGTCATCGTCCATAGACAGGCAGCCCATAGACAGGCACTCCAGCCGGCGGCGGGCACGCGTCGTCGCGGGATGAATGCTCCCACTCCGGAAAGCGTAACCGCGTGAGCGGTACGATCGCACTCCGCCAGAGCCCAGTCCCCATCGCTCACGCGATTGGGCTTCCTGAACATAGCCGGACTCCGCAAAGCGTAACCGCGTGAGCGGTACGGCCGTGCTGCCACGGCTTCGTGTCATCCACGATATCGCCGGGGTGTCCGGCTGGCTTCGATCGCCCGGCGCGATCGCCGCTTGTCCGATGCCGCCCGTCGGCGAAGCATCCTCGCGGATCCGGGGGCGGCTACGCGGCTGCCACGGCTTTTCAGGTGGTCGGCTGGACGCCTGCCTATTTCGACGCCCGCAATCGGCGGGCAGGGGAGGCGCGGATGGCAACGGCGACAGAGCGGGCGAGCGTGGCGGTGGAGAGCCTGTCGATCGAAGCGGTGCGATCGCTGATGCAGCCGCAGGGTGACCCCTGCCTGTCGCTCTACCTGCCGACTCACCGTAACGTCCCCCACAACTCGGTCGATCTGCCGACGTTTCGCCAGCTCGTGGGCGGGCTGGAGACAGGCCTCGCGGCAGCGCATCCCCGACACGAGATCGAGCGGCTCCTCGGGCCGTTCCACGTGCTCGCGGGCGACGCCTGGTTCTGGCGACACACCCGCGACGGCCTCGCCGTGCTCGCCAGCGACGGCCGGGCGCGGGTGTTTCTCCTGCAGCGGCCGGTGAAGCCGCTGGCCGTGATCATGCGGCGGTTTCACCTGCTGCCGCTCGTGCGACTGGCGGCGGCGATGGGGAGGTGCCATGTGCTGGCCCTCACCAGCCGCGAGGCGCGGCTCCTCGAGGGCACGATCTGGCGCGATGCCACCAGCACCGTGCTCGGACGGCTTGATCCCGTCGCCCTGATGTCGCATCCAGGCCACGAACCGACCGAGTTGCTCGCCCGGGGTGACGTGGTGGACGAGGAGACCTTCCAGCCGCACCGAGTGGAGCGGGGGCTGGGGCCGTCGGGCATGGCAGGTCCGACGATCGTGCACGGGGGCGCAGACTCCAAGCAGGATGACGTCAACGCCGACACGGAAATCTTTCTGCGGCACATCGATGCAGTCGTGATCGACCAGGCGTCGCGGCCAACAGGCCTGCCGCTGGTGCTCGTCGCCGGCCCGAAGCTGGCGGCGACATTCCGTGGCCTTTCGAAGAACGACCTCCTGCTCGACGACCACATCGCCAAGGATCCGCACCTCATGGATCGCGACGACCTGGCGGCGGCGGTGGCGAACGTGTTTGCCGCAGCGGCGGCCGCGCGGCTCGCCCGCGAGATCCATCTCTACGAGCAGGGCCGCGCGCACGATTTCGCAGCGGGCGATCTCTCCGACGTGGGCCGCGCCGCCGTGGCGGGCCGCATTGCCACGCTCCTGATCGAGGCCGACCGGTTCGAGCCGGGACGGTTCGATCGCACGACAGGAGCGGTCGAATTTGACGCCGCGGGGCGGGCAGGCGAGCGGACGTTTGGCAACGAGTTCGAGCGGGAAGACGTCTTCGGCGCGGTGGCCGAGACCGTCCTCGCCCATGGCGGCACGATCGTGTCGGTGCCGCGGATCGATATGCCGACCGAGTCCGGCGTGGCGGCGATCTATCGATACTGAGGCGACCGTCACAGCTGGAACTCCCCAGAAAGCCCCGAGCGCAAGCGAGGGGATCCAACCGCGGACATCCATCGGGCCCATGCGTCCCAGAAAACCCGATCCCCTCGCTCGCGCTCGGGGCTTCGTGGCGGGTGGACAACGTCGTCCGAGTTCACCGACGGACCCCGGACAGAAGCCTATGAACGCCGGCACTCCGCCAATCACGCCTCGATCCATTCGCGGAGCCTCGCAAGGTCGCGCTTCAGCTGTGCCATCATCGCCGGCACCGTGCCGAGGCCACCGTACTCGTGATGCTGGCTGATCGGTCCCGAGAAGCGGGTGGTCTTCAGCCAGTCGAAGAACGACCTCTGCACCACACCCTCTCCCAGCGGACACCAGCGGAGCTTCTGACCCGCGTCCGTCCGCTCCCAGAAAAAGTCCTTACAGAACACGGCGACGAGGTGATCGGCCATGAGGCGGGCGTGAAGCGGCCAGGCGAGGCCTCCCTCGACGGTCGCATGGGCAATGTCGAAGCAGGCGCCGACGTGCTTCGGATCGAGATCCGCAAGCGCCTCGTGCAGGTCCCAGACGGCAGCGCCCACATATTCCGCGCCGGAGTGGTTCTGGTAGCCGGCCTGGAGGCCGAGGTCCCGGCAGGCCGCGGCCACATCGGCGAGAGCCGCGTGCAAATCGACGACCCGCTTCGCCGGATCGCCATCCTTTGGATACTTGAGAAACCCGAGCCGCACCCGCGGGATGCCGGCGGCCGCCGTCGCCTTGAGCACCCGCTCGCCGGCAGGGTCGAGGGTGACCACGCTGGTGGTGACGATCGCGAGTTGCTTGCCCCGCTTCCCGAGGGCCTCGACCATCCGCGGCAGATCCTCCTCGACGCGGGCCGGGGCGATGTGTGTGGAGGTGCCGTCCCGCACGGCGACCTCCACGCCGTCCCAGCCGACCTCCGCCACGAGGTCGGCGGTGGCGTCGAACGAGAGGTCGATAAACGGCTTCGTGAATCCGATCAGCGGAAAACGCCTGGCCGCAAGACTCTCGGCCGCGAGTGGTCGGCCTCCTGCGGCTCCGGCGAGAACCCCAGCGGCTGACGAGGCGAGAAACACTCGACGCGATGAGCTGCTCATGAGAGACGTGGCCCCGGACGCCTCCGCCATCGCATCAAACCGGCGAGGCCCGCAGTGGCGATCGCGGCGATGGCATAGGTGGACGGCTCCGGCACGACGGTGATCGCCATCGCCGTCGCCGATGTCGTCCGCTCCCAGGAGAGGCCGCCGCTCAGTGCCGGGTAGCTCACGGTTCCGAAGTCGCCGGAGAGTTGCCCGTACTGAAGGATCTCGAAACGGTCTCCGAACGACGGCACGAACCCGTTGTAGAGAACCACATCGAGCGTGCCGCCGAGCAGGGTCAGCACACCTGAATCGACCACCCGGTCGTACTGGGTGCCGGGTTGCGTGCCGCCCAGTTCGATGAGCAGCGACGAAGCGGACGAGAACTGCCCGTTCGTCAGGTTCGTGATCGCGGGGGAGTTGCCGGGAGAGTAGGTGCCGTCGAATACCACATTCTCGAAGGAGCCGATGCCCGACACAGTGGAACCCGCGGCGAAGATGATCTGTTGCCCCGCTGCCGAGCCGTCGCCATAGACATCGCCTTGATTGACGAAGGTGCCGTAGACCGTCCCGCGACCGACGAGGTTTTTACCCTGCTCGAGCAGCATTCCATTGGCCGCGCGAAGTGTGCCGGCGGCGGAGCCGTCACCCAACTGCGTAAGCGCACCGAGGACAGCCAGATTGCGGTCCAGGAGTTCGACCTCGTTGGCGTTGGTGTAGAGCAGACCAGCAGAGGCAAATCCAACGTAGGAGGATGAATCGCCCACGGTGAGTTTGCCGCCGTCGGCCTCAGCCCGTGAGCCATAGGCAGCCGAAACGAAACCCGAGATGACTCCCGTCCCCACGACGTTTGCGCCTGCGCCGAGAGAGATCCCGTTGGCGGCGCGAATCGTACCGCCCGTGAGCGTCGACAAGCCGTTCACATAGGCGAGGCCCTTCGACTTCAGTTCCAGCGTCGCCCCAGAAGCCGTCGTGAGATTGCCGCTGGTTGAAAAGCCGTTGACACTCGCAGTGCTGCCCACGATCAACCGGCCCGCCGTCGCGACGAGGGGCACTGCGAACGAAGTTTGGCCCGTAAGCGTGGTGGTGCCAGTGCCAGCATTTCGGATGCTGCCTGTGCCGCTGATGACACCCGAGTAGGTCAACGCGTTCGAGCGGTTGAAGACAATCGTGGAGTTGTTGACCGCATTTCCGGCAAGGGACCCCGTCGTTCCGCCTGCACCGACTTGCAGCACTCCGTCGCTGATCGTCGTGCCGCCCGTGTAGGAGTTGTTGCCTGAGAAAGTCAGCATACCGCCGCCCTGCTTCGTCAGTCCGCCAGTCCCGCTGATGACACCCGAGAAAGTCGCGTCATTCGAGCGGCTGAAGACGAGGGCGGCGCTATTGACCACATTTCCTGCGATGGAGCCCGTCGTTCCGCCTGCACCGACTTGCAGCACGCCGTCACTGATCGTCGTACCGCCCGTGTAGGAGTTGCTCCCTGAGAGCGTCAGCGTGCCGGCACCTGACTTCGTCACGGCGCCAGACCCGCTGACGGCGCCCGAGAAGATCGAGGCATCCGAGCGATTGAAGATGAGCGTGCCGTTGTTGGTAAGGCTTCCCGTGCCGCCGAGAAGGACGCCGCCCGTGCCGCCCACGCCCATCTGAAGGGTACCGCCGGCGTTGAGGTTGATGGCGCCGTGGGGGCCCTTTGAGAGCGTGCCGCCAACCATCACGAGGCCGCCCGACACGGTAAGCGTACCGGTGCCGTCATAGCCCACGGTAAGGTCGCCACTGTTTGCCCACGTGCCACTGGAGACAGTGGCCGTGCCAACACTATTCACGCCAAAGCCGAGAATGCC
>Ga0129333_10005043_pt1 | contig 12366 bp, 13 predicted proteins | sample CPB6_08_DNA_FD_94474 | JGI IMG/M metagenome (GOLD analysis project Ga0129333, IMG submission 94474) | Freshwater to marine salinity gradient microbial communities from Chesapeake Bay, USA - CPBay_Sum_0.6_0.8_DNA | ecosystem: Environmental > Aquatic > Marine > Coastal | place: USA: Chesapeake... | reverse complement strand
TCAATTTGAACGGTTACCCGATTATTTTGATTGGATAACCTTGGATGCCCCCTGTAGTGGAAGTGGGATGTTTAGAAAAGATCATGAGGCGATTACAGCATGGACACCTGCACAGGTAAATCATTGCGCCCTCAGACAACAACGTATTTTGCAGTCAGCTTGGAAGGCGCTTAAGCCCGGAGGAATTTTATTTTACGCTACTTGTTCCTATTCTGCTGCAGAAAACGAGGCGATAGCTGATTGGTTTATCAAAGAGTATGAAGCAGTTTTTCAGCCCATTCAACTTGATTCCTCCTGGGGAGTTATTGAAACTAACAATGGGTATCGTTGCTGGCCTCACTTTGTAAAAGGGGAGGGCTTCTTTTTTACCTGCCTAAAAAAAATCCATTCCGATGTAGCGGTTAATCCGAGCTATCGATTTGAAAAATCAAAGCAAATCAAAAAGGCCACTCTTTATCCCTCGCTCAACGGATGGGTGGAGCTAGCGGGTATGGAAGTGATGGAAATAGGGGAGGAATTAATGGCATTGCCAAAAATGTATCAGGCGGATTGGCAACTAATTCAACAGGCGTTAAATCCGCTCTATGCCGGAATCCGGTTGGGAAAATGGATGCGTGATAAGTTAGTACCGGATCATGCCCTGGCATTGTCTAATCGGTTGTCTTCTGCCGTAGCAAAATTACCACTCGATAAGCAACAGGCTATTGCGTACTTACAGCGAAAAGAAATTAATGCTGATTTTGGAACCAAGGGTTGGGTGGTAGCGGCTTATCAAGGGTTATCGTTGGGCTGGTTAAATGTTCTATCAGGTCGCGCCAATAATTATTACCCCAAGGGATTACGAATATTGAAAGATCATCTGTAGTTTCAATTTAACAGGCCTTACTTCAAAACCGATAGCCTTGCAAAAAGGGAGTAATAGGCATTTTCTTTTTCCCTTCGAGTTGTAGCTCCTCTATTTGAATCCATCCATCCTGGCAGGCAAATCGAAGAAAATTTTTACCGTCCGTGTCAATTGTGCCGGGAGGAACACTAATTTTTTCTTCCAGGGGAGTGGCTTTATAAATCTTCAATAATTTTCCATCCAGTTTTGCAAAGGCCCCAGGCACGGGTGATAATCCACGAATCAAATTATTGATAGCAGTTCCAGCGCAATTCCAATCGATTTCTCCCGTTTCTTTTTGCAACTTTGGAGCTGCTTTTAGTAGTTGCTCAAAGTTGCTTTGTGGTCCCGGTGTTATTTTTTCTTGGACATATCGCTCAATTGTTTCCGTTAGTACCTTGGCGCCCATCACCTTTAATTTGTTATATAAGGTTCCAAAATTATCAGTCTGCTCAATCTCTAATTCCCGCTGTAGCAAAAGATCTCCTGTATCAATTTCATGCTTGAGCAAAAAAGTGGTGACACCTGTCTTTTTTTCGCCGTTGATTAATGCCCAATTGATAGGGGCGGCGCCGCGATAGTTTGGTAAAAGAGAACCATGTAAATTAATGGTGCCCATTGGGGGAAGTGCCCACACTACTTCGGGAAGCATTCTGAATGCAACTACTACTTGCAAATCTGGTTTCCATGCTGCCAGTTGCTCCAGGAATTGGGGATCCTTTAATTTGAGCGGTTGGAGAAGGGGGATCTTGTTTGCAACCGCCAACTCTTTTACGGGGCTTTGTTGTAATGCAAGCCCTCTGCCAGCTGGTTTATCTGGAGCAGTAATAACACCCACTACATTTAATCCGCCGTCCAGTAGTGCTTGTAGACTGGCTACTGCAAAGTCTGGCGTGCCCATAAACACTATCCGAATTGACTTAGGATCTTTGTTCATGGATGCGAAAGTACAAAATGTACCAAGGCTTACTCAAAGTCCTTATAAAGTAAATATCTTTTTCTGATGGCTTTGAATTGTGACAACTGGGGTTCCCAGCTTTGTCTTATTTCTTGCTCAGTTTTACCATTCTTGATTTGTTCCATCAGTGCATTATTGCCTGCGAGTTTATTAAAAAATGAAAGCGTGGGATCTCCCGACTTAGGCATTAAGAAAAAGCTATCTTTTTGAGGAAAAATTCGGTATGCTTCGAGGATCCAGTTCAATTGAATTTTTTGATTGGTTTTTTTTAACACATCCACTGGCGTTCCGCTGTAATCCCAACCATAACAAATTACTCCATAGTGTTTTGATTTCTTGGCTCCCTCATTGGGGTTTGGTGTGAACTGCACCATATTCTTAGGCAAGGCTGGGTGTCCTATTAATTGAAAGGGTTTATTTGTTCCTCTACCTTCACTGAGTACAGTACCTTCAAAGAGGCAAGTGGTAGGGTAGAGATAGATCGATTGAATAGTAGGTAAGTTTGGCGAGGGACGAACTGGAAGTACATACTTAGACCGGTGATCGTAATTCTTACAGCAAATTACGATGAGCTGAAATGCTTCTTTGTTAACAAGTTCGTTATTCCACTCACTATTGGTACAAAGAATCAGCGGTTTGTTTTTATCAGATTTAGAGAGACTTGATTTGGCCATTGCCGCTTGTGCCGGTACCAGTTGGTCTTCCGCGATTGCCATGGATTCCTCTTGTTTTTTTTCTTGTTTTATCCAGCGTTCACCTATTAACATCCACGCATATTCACCAATTGTCATACCATAGACAATGGGTATTGGTTGCATCCCAATAAAAGATTTATAGGGGGGTTGCAATACGGGCCCATCCACATAAAATCCATTGGGATTAGGTCTGTCCAGTATTATCAAAGGCTTATTGAATCGCATCGCTGACTCCATGTAGGCTTCCAGCGAGGAAATGAATGTATAAAATCGAACTCCTACATCCTGGATGTCAAAAACGAGAATATCAACTTGTTCTAAATCCTTTTTTTCAGGTCCTCTTTTAGCGCCATACAAAGAGACAACTGGAATGCCAGTTTCCTTGTCAACGTAGTCGCCCACTTTTTCACCGGCATCCGCCGTACCTCTGAATCCATGTTCAGGCCCAAAAATTACCCGAATATCTATACCCAAGCTAAGTAGGGTATCGACCAAGTGCTTTCTGCCCACCATGGATGTTTGATTGGCAAAAATGCCAACTCGTTTTTCTTTTAACAGCGGAACATAGCTATCTATTTGCTGTGCACCGGATTCGATAATTGCTTCTGCAGAATTCCTCTTTGGAGGAATTGCTTTTTGAGCAAAGCCTATTTGGTAATATAAAATAGCAAGTGCCAGAATGATAGTAGTTCGCATACGGATTTTTTTAACAGACCTGAAAGTACATAAATCTGTTTTGAAAAAGGCTTTGGACTCCCTCAATTCCTTTACCTTGCATCGTAAAATAACTAATATGGCAGCAGTTAAAACGGGCGATAAAGTAAAAGTGCATTACCATGGTAAGTTAACCAATGGGGAGACCTTTGATTCCTCTGCAGGAAGAGAGCCGCTACAGTTTGAAGTGGGCAGCGGAGCTGTGATCAAGGGTTTTGATGACGGGGTCACCGGGATGCAGGTTGGGGAAAAGAAAACTATTCAAATCCCTTTTCTGGAGGCTTATGGTCCTCATAGCCCTGAGATGGTAATCGATATGCCAAAAGATAGATTTCCGGAGGATATGACTATTTCTATTGGCATGCCTTTGCATATGAGCGACGGTCAGGGAAGAAATTTTCAAGTTACAGTCATTGAGATATTAGAGAGTTCTGTGAAGTTAGATGCCAACCACCCATTAGCAGGTAAAGACTTGGTGTTTGATTTGGAGTTGGTTGACATAGAAGGGGCTAGCCCATTGATTATTATGCCTTAATTTTTTATACCAAATACACTTGTTCGATTCTTATACATTTACTGTTACAGATCGGTTTTTGCGGTATGTTCAAATTGATACGCAGAGTGATCCGCATGCCACTTGTTTCCCTAGTACATCAAAGCAACTTGAGTTATCAAAGTTGTTAGTGCGTGAATTGCAAGAGATGGGCGTTACAGATGCTTCCTTAGATCAATGGGGGTATGTGATGGCTACGATCCCCGCTACCACCACCAACAGCCATTGTCCTACGATTTGTTTTTGTGCGCATGTTGACACTGCACCCGATTGTACAGGTACAAATGTTAAGCCAATCTTACATCGGCACTATCAAGGTCAGGATTTGATTTTGCCAGATGACCCTTCTCAGGTGATCCGCATGGCCGATTATCCGTACCTAGCAACAAAGTTGGGAGAGGATATCATCACGGCATCGGGCACCACGTTGTTAGGCGCAGATGATAAAGCGGGTGTTGCTATTATCATGGATTTCGCTCACTTTTTAATAAAAAATCCCGCTATTGAACATGGCCCAGTTCGACTATTGTTTACTCCGGATGAGGAGGTGGGGCGGGGAACCGAAAAATTAGATTTAAAAAAACTGGGTGCTGATTTTGGCTACACCTTGGATGGTGGAGATATAGGATCATTAGAGGATGAAACCTTTAGTGCCAACGCTGTTAAGATTACATTTCAGGGTATCATTGCTCATCCGGGTATGGCAAAAGGTAAAATGGTGAACGCCATAAAGCTAGCCAGCACCTTTCTCGAGCGTCTACCAAAGGATTCGCTTTCTCCAGAGACCACAGCGGGCAGAGAAGGTTTTGTTCATCCCATGGAAATTAATGGGATTGCTGACCAGTGCGTAGTTGAATTTTTAATCAGGGACTTTGAAACTGCAGGGCTAGAAACTAAACAGCAACATTTAAAAGGGCTCGCTCAACAAGTTTGTGCAGTTCATCCGGGCACTCATTTTACAATGGAAGTGAGAGAGCAGTACCGAAATATGAAAGAGGTCTTAGATCAACATCCTCATGTTACAGCATTGGCTCGAAAAGCGATGGAAATTGCAGGAGTCAAGGTTAAAACAGAATGTGTCCGTGGAGGTACAGATGGATCCAGGCTATCATTTATGGGGTTGCCCTGTCCGAATATCTTTGCAGGGGAGCAGGCAGTTCACTCGCGTCATGAGTTTGTTTGCGTACAGGATATGCAAAAATCTGTAGAGACCTTAGTACATTTGGTAAAGCTGGCTGCAACGCAATAACGCGTTGTGTAAAACTTCAATACTATGCAGTTCTTAAGTTGGTTATGGGAAAATTGGTATGTCCTGGTTTTGTTGATTATCTTTTTTTCCGGACTATTTACAGTAAACCAAGGTTATGTGGGCGTAATCACCATGTTCGGAAAGTATCGTCGTATTGTTCGTCCGGGGCTTAACATAAAAATTCCAGTATTAGAAGTTATTTACAAGCGGGTCTCTGTACAAAATCGTTCTGTAGAATTAGAATTTCAGGCAGTTACACAGGATCAGGCCAATGTTTATTTTAAAAGTATGCTGCTTTATGCCGTACAGAATGCCGAAGAGGAGACTATTAAAAAAGTTGCGTTCAAGTTTATTGCTGAAAAAGATCTGATGCAGGCATTGATCCGAACTATCGAAGGTAATATTCGCTCTTTTGTAGCTACTAAAAAACAAGCAGAGGTGTTGGGACTGCGCAGAGAGATTGTTCAATACGTAAAAGTTGAGGTAGATCATTCCTTGGAAGAGTGGGGATACCATTTGTTAGATCTTCAAATCAACGATATCACTTTTGATAAATTGATTTTGGATTCTATGAGTAAAGTGGTTGCCTCAAATAACTTAAAGGCTGCTGCAGAAAATGAGGGTCAAGCGCTCTTGATTACAAAAACTAAGGCTGCAGAGGCTGATGGTAACGCTATCAAAATTTCAGCGGAGGCAGAAAAGGAAGCTGCGCGTCTCAGAGGACAAGGGGTGGCCTTATTCAGAATGGAAGTGGCAACGGGTATGACGGAGGCTGCGGAGCAGTTAAAACAGGCAAATCTCGATACAAACGTGATCCTATTCAGTATGTGGACTGAAGCTGTAAAGAATTTTGCTGAATATGGTAAGGGTAACGTGATATTCTTGGATGGTAGTCCTGACGGAATGGAGCGAACCATGAAACAAATACAGGCATTTATGGTAAAGCAAGCGGGTACCAGTAACCCAGCCTAATCTTGTTAATGATCCGTGAAAACAAGTATGGTTACACCAAATGATAGAGGACATACGTTTATTGATTGGTTATACACTGCTGTTAAAAAATAATAAAAGCCAACTTTCTAATACAATCCTATTTTAGCCTTAAATAAATCTTGCTATGATTGATCTTTTGCAGGTGAATGGAGTAGCTGCAACGCCTACGGTTGCAGGCGATGCAAACCAAGACGGATTTTTGACATTATGGGAGTTATTGTCTACGGGTGGCTGGATCATGGTACCGCTTGGGATCATGTTACTGTTGGCTGTTTACATCTTTATTGAAAGATACCTTGCCATAAGAGCTGCTGGGCGTATTGATGATAATTTCATGAACATCATCAGGGATCATTTAGTAACGGGAAATATTGCGGCTGCCAAAAGTTTTACCCGTAACACTAATAATCCTGTAGCAAGAATCATTGATAAAGGAATACAGCGGATTGGAAAACCCATCGAATTGATCGAAAAAAGTATGGATAATGTGGGCGTGTTGGAGATGTACAAATTAGAGAAGAATCTAGCTGTCTTATCAGTTGTCGCTAAAGCCGCACCCATATTTGGTTTTGTTGGAACGCTAGTAGGATTGATGCAATTATTCTCTGCTATTAACACAACCAATGAATTTGAGGTGGCTACTATTGCAGGAGGTATTTACACCAAGTTGATTACTTCTATTTCAGGCCTTATAATTGGATTGCTGGCCTACCTGGGGTATAGTTTTTTGCAAACTTTGATTGAAAAGACTAGCCATAAAATGGAGGCCGCCTCTGCTGATTTTCTAGATCTATTACAAGAACCTAGCCAATCCTAATTTGTCCATGCGATTTAGAAAGAAGAAGTTGCACGAATCGGAAGTCTTTACAGACTCTCTTAATGATATACTGTTCATATTGCTAATGTTCTTTTTAATTGTGGCAACCCTGGCTAATCCTAATGTTATTAAAGTGGGACTCCCGAAGGGAACTAAAGACACGAAGGCCAAGCAGCATATCATGGTATCCATAGATAAAAACCAGCAATTTTATATCGGAACTACCGCTGTTGCCGCCTCGGCTTTTGACTCCTCCCTATCAAAAGAAATTGCACGATACAGAACGCAAACCGATACGCCAACCGTTGTGATCAATGCCGACACTACGGCCTATTACGGAGAGGTTTATCGCATTATGTTGTTGGCAAAAAAGGAACGAGCAAAAGTAGTGGCGCGAATAGATTAAGCCATCCAGGCACGAATCATTCGCTCTTTTCCCTGCATGTCAAGTTTGATTTCACAACGCAATCCCATTTCTTTCCATACCTGTGAAAGCTGGCCAGCGTAACGGGGATTGATCTCACAAAATAATTGACTTTCACTCTTCTTCTTCTCTAAAAAAAGTGAAGCGAGCGCTCGATAGTAAAGCAAGGGGTCTTCAGATGGAGTGAATAATGCCTCTGCAGGTTCAAATTCTAGCACCTGTGGTGCCATCTCTTTCTTCTCCACGGGTGTAACATAGGGAGGGTTGCTTACTATGAAATCTAAATTGGGTAACCGTTGCCAATCAAGTTGATTAAACAGATCTTGATGAATAAAATTAATGGAAGCGCCAAGCGCTATGGCGTTCTGCTCAGCGATATGTAAGGCGGCTGAACTTTTTTCCAGGGCCCAAACTTTGGCACTTCTGATTCTTCGTTTTAAGGAAATGGCAATACAGCCACTTCCTGTACCCACGTCCAGTATTTCCAAATTTTCTACAGGGAATTTGCAATTACTGATTACCCATTCAACCAGTTCTTCTGTTTCGGGCCGTGGAATTAATACGCCTGGCTCAACAATAAAACGAAATCCACTGAACCAGGCTTCTCTCAATACATATTGCAGGGGTTCTTTGTTAAGTAATCTATTAACCTGTTGTTCCAACATTGCACTCATCTCCTGCGTAAGGGGCGATTGTTGAATCCTACTCCAGTCTTTTTTCTCTGCTTGTAATTGGTGTAGTAGTAACTCTCGGGCAATTGCAGCACATTCCTCATCATCGTATAGACTGCTAATTCTTGATTCAATCCACCGGGCTGTTGCGGCTACATTCATACATGCAAACTTACTAGCATATAAACTTTCGAGCTACATTCATTTAGTAGATTTGTAAAGTGGATTCCTTTGAATTTAAAACGGTGATTAAAACGGGCAAGTCTGTCTACACCGATCGCGGAAGTCGGTTTTTGGGATTTGCGTTTTCCATCGATGGCAAGCCTCAGTTCAAGGAGCGAATGAGTGCAATTGCTAACCTTCATCCCAAGGCATCTCAGTTTTGTTATGCTTATAGAGTCGGTTACGACGGGTTGGTATGGCGTTGTAGTGATAATGGCGAACCCGCTGGGGTGGCGGGTCGGCCAATATTGGGGCAACTTGATAGTTTTGGCTTAAGCTGTGCGGCCGTAATAGTAGTTAGATATTTTGGTGGAACCTTACTCGGTGTGCCGGGATTGATTCAGGCATACCGCACTGCTGCTCGGTTTTCAATTGAGCATGCAACATTGGGTGAAAAACCAATTGTCAAGGCTGGTTGGATCTGTTATGATTATACACAGGAGCATCATGTACACCGCATTCTTCAACAGTTCACCATTTCAATTTTAGGATTTGAGCAAGGAATCTTTCCAAAAATGCAAGTGGAGATTCCATTACGTAATTATACAAGCGCCCTCGAGGCTATGGCGAGTATCCCTTCCTTACAGTGGAAAGAAAATGGGTAATTCAAGATCTGAAACGTGGGCTAACCACTAGTTCTTTACTGCCGGGTTTGTATTGGTAGAACCCTTCTCCTGATTTAACACCGAGTTTCCCTTCTTTTACTAATTCTTCCAATAGTGTTGAGGCTTTATACTTGGGGTTGTTAAATCCGGCTTCCAATACCTGCATGATGGATAGACAAACATCCAATCCAATCAAATCCGCCAATTGCAGAGGCCCCATTGGATGAGCCATTCCTAGCTTCATGATGGTATCAATTTCTTCAACTCCTGCTACACCTTCCTCTAGACTACAGATTGCTTCGTTGAGCATGGGCATTAGTATACGATTGGAGATGAAACCGGGGAAGTCGTTAACTACACAAGGAACTTTGCCCAGTGCTTTGCTGAGCATAACTGTTTTTTCCGTAATGGTTTGTAAAGTTGCTGGGCTTTTGATGACCTCAACCAACTTCATAACAGGAACGGGATTCATAAAATGCATTCCAATTACTTGCTGAGGACGTTGTGTTGCGTTGGCAATCTCTTGAATTGGAATTGAGGAAGTGTTTGAGGCAAGAATACAGGAGGCGGGAGCGTATCGATCTATTTCTTTAAAAATTTCGAGTTTAATTTTTTTATTTTCAGTGGCCGCCTCTACTACAATTTCTGCTTCCTTGACTCCAGAAGCAATGGTAGTGTCGGTTGTTAATCTTTGTAGTGTTTCTTGTTTGAGTGAGTCGGGTATGGTACCCTTGGCAATCATTCTATCTAAATTCTTTTCAATTGTTTGCAATGCTTTTTGAAGTTGCGCAGTTTGCACATCAATCAGCGTTACTTCCCACCCAGTTTGGGCAAACACTTGTGCAATTCCATTACCCATGGTTCCTGCACCGATCACGGCCATCTTACTCATACTGCTTATTTTTTTCTTTTAAAATCTCCTCGCTTCCAGGCTTGGATAAAATCGGCCCAAGCGACAGGGTTAAAGATGTTCATTGGTGGAGCCTGTCCCTGATAAACGGCTCTGTTGGCAATTTTATTCATTTGCATTCTGGTGGCTTCTCCGCCATCACCAGGAGTGCTTTGAAGTAACAGCCTACGGGTAGTGGCACTCGTATTTTTTCGAGCAATTTCATAGGCATCATCCGGCACGGGCACATTGGCAAAGTCTCTTGCAAATTGTTCAGGTGTTGGTCTGGGTTTTAAAACAGTGGCCGGAAGATAAATGGTATCTGCAACCATTAATTGAACAAGGCCATATTGGTTACCGACCAACTCCCTTGGAATCACTACTTTTTTTGATTGATAGCTTACGTGTGTAAATTCAACTTCATCTCCCTTTAACACTACAATTGAAAAAACACCTTGATTATTTGAAAGTGTACCTCGATTTTGTCCTTTAATGGTGATGCTTACGGCTGGTATTCCAATCAGGCTATCTGCTGTCATGACTACTCCGTAAAGTTGCACAACCGAATCCCGTGTGGTCTCAAATTGTGCCTTGACTAACTGAGGTATCAATAGCAGGAGCAAGCAACTATATCGTATGCAACTTTTCAACTGATGCAAAATTAACTGGTTCTGGCCAACCGCTCAACAAAATGGACTTCGATTGGTTAACTTTGCTGGTAACCATACAATATGATTACAACTGAAAAAATACTGGCCGCTTTACAAAATGTTCAGGAACCTGATCTGGGAAAGGATTTGGTGACGTTGAACATGGTTCAAGATATTCAAGTGAATGGAACGCAAGTGAGTTTTACCGTTGTTTTAACAACCCCTGCTTGCCCCATGAAGGATATGATGCGTACGGCTTGTGAAAATGCAATCCGCTTATTAGTGAGTAAAGAGGCAGTGGTAACCGTAAATTTCACTGCACAAACAACCTCAAAAAGAGCTGATGCCGGTACAATTTTGCCAAATGTTAAAAATATAATTGCTGTTTTTAGCGGCAAAGGTGGGGTAGGGAAATCTACTGTAGCGGCTAATTTGGCATTGGCACTATCACATGGGGGTGCTTCAGTAGGCCTGATGGACGCTGACATATATGGCCCGAGCGTTCCAATTATGTTTGGTGTTCGAGGCGAACGTCCTTTGATGGAAGATGTGAATGGTAAGGGAATGATTTTGCCGCTTGAACGTTTTGGAATCAAGCTGATGAGTATTGGGTTATTAGTGGACGAAAAAAATGCCGTGGTATGGCGAGGTCCAATGGCTAGTAGTGCAGTAAAACAATTTGTTTCCGATGTGAAATGGGGTGCTTTGGATTATCTGGTTATTGATATGCCTCCAGGCACCGGAGATATTCATCTTACTTTGCTGCAAACGGTTCCCGTAACGGGCGCAGTAATTGTAACAACACCACAAGACGTGGCCCTAGCGGATGCAAAAAAGGGAATTGCCATGTTTGGTCAGGCTCAGTTGAATGTTCCGTTGATTGGATTAGTAGAAAATATGAGTTATTTTTCTCCTGCAGAATTACCCAATAACCGGTATTATATCTTTGGAAAACAGGGAGGGCGACGCTTAGCAGATGAGTATGATATTCCATTTTTGGGCGAGATACCACTTGTGCAATCGATTCGTGAAGGAGGAGATCAAGGGGTTCCAGCTATGATGAATGATGAACCAATCACAAAACAAGCTTTTTCTCAATTTGCTTCGCTGGTCGTACGTAGTATTGCTATGCGAAATGCCAATCTCTCTACTGAAAAAATTGCCACCACTGTGTAACACAATTTGTTAATGAATCGCACTCAACTCATACAAATAATTCGGGAAAGGCAATCCTATCTCTGTGTAGGACTGGATACGGACCCAGCGTTATTGCCTGCTTTGTTTCAAGGAAATCCTGAGGGTGTACTGCTTTTCAATAAGGCAATCATCGATGCTACCAGGGCCACTTGTGTTGCTTATAAAATCAATACTGCCTTCTATGAAAGTATGGGAGCAGCGGGGTGGTTGATCATGGATCAAACGGTGCGTTACATTGGGGACAAGCATTTTATTATTGCAGACGCCAAGCGAGGGGATATCGGAAATACTTCCAAGCAATATGCTGCAGCCTTTTTTTCACAGATGGCATTTGACTCGATTACCGTTTCTCCATACATGGGGGAGGATAGCGTAAAGCCATTTCTTACTTTTCCTGATAAGTGGGCAATTGTACTGGGATTGACCTCTAATAGTGGTGCGGCTGATTTTGAGTTGTTGAATTGTGAAGGCACTCCTCTTTACGAACAGGTACTGCGTAAGGTTTCCACCTGGGGTACTCCAAGTAACCTCATGTTTGTAGTCGGGGCAACACAGGCAGAGTCATTCACGCGTATTCGCCAAATATGCCCAGATCATTTCTTTCTAGTTCCGGGTGTGGGTGCCCAAGGAGGTAGTTTGCGTGAAATTTCAGAAAAAGCAATGAATAAAGATGTTGGTTTGTTAGTGAATGCTAGCCGAGCTATTTTATATGCATCAGCGGGGGATGATTTTGCTGAGGCCGCAGCAAGGGTAGCAAATGAATACCAGGCGGAGATGGCTACTTATTTGTAAGAGCTGATTCCCTTTTCCTTCTTTACTTTTACATTAAATTATCCAAGCGATGGC
>Ga0129333_10005042_pt1 | contig 12369 bp, 10 predicted proteins | sample CPB6_08_DNA_FD_94474 | JGI IMG/M metagenome (GOLD analysis project Ga0129333, IMG submission 94474) | Freshwater to marine salinity gradient microbial communities from Chesapeake Bay, USA - CPBay_Sum_0.6_0.8_DNA | ecosystem: Environmental > Aquatic > Marine > Coastal | place: USA: Chesapeake... | reverse complement strand
GGTGGCGACCAAAGGGAAACTCCATCCCAAACGCAAATGTTGATGACGTTTCCATTTGAATCAACAACAGCGTAGTTGCTCATAAATAAATCCTTAATAAGTAATTACAATGCAGTAACCAGCGCCGCCGTTGCCACCGTCTCCACCAGTAGTCGTTCCTCCACCACCGCCACCGCCACCGCCGCCCCTAGCAGAACCATTACCGCCTGCAAACCCAGTCCCGCCTGTATTTGCCCCGCCACCAGCGCCACCGCCACCACCCCAATTGTCGTCAGCAGTACCATTTCCACCTGCTGAACTGCCATTCACGCCTGCAGTTGCTCCTTGTCCGAAAGTACCACCGTCTACAGGGCCAGTACCACCGCCTTTTTGAATAGTGCCACCGTATGCGTCGTTAGAACCGATGCCACCCCCACTACTCCCACCTCCTCCTCCGTATACTGATCCGGCACCAATTGAGCCACCACCACCAGCATAGATCGCAGAACTTCCATCGTATGTTGACGAAGTGATCGTAGAGATGCCCCTTCCTGCTGTGGTGCCATTTGCAGCAGAACCCCAAGCGCCACCAGCGCCACCATCGTTTTGGCCTGTGACAGCGTTACCACCCTTTCCATAGCCACCACCGTATCCGGTAATCCACGATCCAAATGTTGTGTTATTGCCGTTTGATCCATTTGTTCCATTTGCACTAGATCCACCGGCACCACCAGTAGTTGCTGCTGCAATGGTGACAGTTTCAGTAGAGCCTAGCGATGAAGTAAGGAACTGTTGGGTGATAAACGCACCACCGCCACCACCGCCACCACCGCCGCGCGCTGTTCCAGAGGCTCCACCACAACCACCACCACCTGAGCCACCGCCACCCCAAACGCGGACAACAGTTACCGTGCCGTACGGAGGCTTAGTCCAAGTGCCGCTACCTGTAAACGTCTGGATGTCAGGCCCGGCAAAGACTCGCTTGTCCAACTTGTACGTAGCGTTGTCGGCAATGGTAAGGTTTGCCTGCACGTAGACCAGAGCAAGCGGAACGTAGTCGCCAATCTCAGGAACGGTAGGAGTGGCCGCTGCTGTACCGCTGACGATTGCGGCAGTGCCGTTAGATGGCACGCCAATCCACGTCCATCGCGGGTTAGTCGTGTCAGCAGCAAGCGTGACGGTGTTCCCAGCAACCGTGACCTGAGTACCGTTGTGGCGGACAGTTCCAGCCGCAACAGTGACATTAAGGTTTGCAGCGGAGTACGTCAGGCCACAGCCAATGGTTACGCCGTACGTAGCAAAGTTGGCAATACCTTCAATCGTGGTATCTGCAATCGGCTCAACCGTGTCTTCGGCCTGCCAAGTGATAGTCATTTAGATACCTCCGATGATCGCCTGAACAGGCGGACGCGGAACCGGCAGGTCAAGTTGGTTCGTGTTCCTGCGGTTCCAAATGCTTGTCATTTCGGCTAGCACACGGTCAAGCCGCGCCCTGTCCTGATTAGGCTTCTGAGCCTGCAGCAGATACACCAGCATCCCGGCTTCAAGAATCTCGGCGTACTGGTCTTCCACGTTGTCAGCGTATGGGTCGTAGTACGGGAACTGTCGGCGCGTGTAAATGATGGACTGACCCCACGTCGCCGGGTAGTTCATGTACTCAATCATCGGCTGACCGCCGACGTTCCGCACCACGTCGTTGACCTGATACTCCTTGTAGAACTGGGAGCCAGCGTCCTTAATCTGATACGCGCCGTTGAAATCCAGCGTGTTCTGCATCAGACCAGCGAACGACACATCGACAGTCGCGCCGTCTTCAACCTCGATGCCCCACTCGAAGTCATCCATAGATGCAGTTGGAGTAAGGTTCACGTTGTTGAACACAGGGCGGTTCAGCGCGTCGAAGTACGATGTGTAAACGTAGTTCGTCACGCCGTTGTCGGTGTAGCGGATGAACACCCGAACCTTGCTGGAGTCGCCGGTAGCGGCCCAAGCAGCAGCACGGATGGGAATGTAGACCGGGAAGGTACGCCGGGTAATCCACTGGCTTAGGCTGGCGGGGATGCCCTGCACCAGCCTGACCGTCCCGCTCGTGGAGGTAACTCGCGCCGCGTAGAGGCTGCGTACACCACCAGAGATACGAGTAACGGTGCCATCACCCTCAAGGGAATAGGAGTCAGGGGCTTCGTTCGGGCCGTCCTGCCACAGCGAGAAGTCCTCGTTGTGCAGCATGAGCGGCGAGTCCGAACGGAACACCGCGTCTACACGACCAGCACCTTCCAGCCACGACAGGTTGTTCAGCACCTGATAGCGGAAGTTCGGTGTGACAGGGACGACCATGCGGTACGTCCGCCATGTGTCGCGGCACGCCTTGTAGAACGCCTCGTCCATCTCACCCAGCGTGTAGTTCTCACGCGGGCTAAGGATGAACGTGGAGTCTGCAACAGGCAGGTCAGACAGCGGGGCAAAGATGGCGACACCAGAGCCGTCCACCCACTGAGTCATGATGCGCTCGCGCGAGCCTGCGTCTGAGTCGAGGAACCAGAGCAGGTCGCCAGCGTACTGCGCGTTGTCTCCGGTCGTGCCGATAAGAGACTTCAGCACGACGTTCGTGGAAGTGGGGCCGCCAACCTTGCCAGTGATGCTGCCCATCTTGCGAGCCGCCCGCTCGTAAATGGTCTTGATGCTGGTCGCCATCAGGCTTAGTCCTTTAGGTTAGACAGCCACCGAAGACGGGTTGGAACCAACACACTGCACCTGAAACTCTCTGGCATCACCCTGACTAGCAGAGGTAACGATGCTGAACGAGTAGCAACCAGACAGGTACGGCACAACAAAAGTTGCATCGCCAGTGCCTTGGTTAATTTCGAACTTACTGTTGGTAAGGTCGTGAACAGCACGAGCGGTAGCGCCGGGGTACGGCACCACGTTGAAACTAATCTTGGCGTTGGTGATGGCGGGAACGCCAATACGTACAACCGCACGGCCACCGCAGGGAATCTGCTGCGTCTCGTCACCACCGTTGTCGATGGTAGCCACGCCAGAGAGGAGGTGGGTGTTGCTCTGAACAGTACTGAAGGCAACAGTCGAAACAGTCATGTTGCGACCATCCTTTCTATGGGGCGGGCTAAACCCGCTCGGTCGTCTTTGCTGATTATGTCACACAGGGCGGGAGTTCGCATCTCCCGCCCTGTGTGTTTACACGATATTAGTGACCGACGGGGAACTGCAGGACGCGAATCAGGCAGTTGCTCGTAGCCACAGAACCGTTGATGTAACCACTGGCGTCAACGAACTGACCGGCCTCGTAGATGTAAGCCTTGAGGTCGTCGGTGGTCAGAGTAATGGTGTCGCCACCAAGACCAGAACGCTCCGACGGCGGCTCAACGCCAGCGTCGAGGGTAACAGTGGCAGTGCCAGTAGCCTCGACAACAAGGACGATGTTCCGCGTGTTGCCGGAAATATTGCAAGTAAAGGTTTCGCCAGCATCAACCGCGGTGCCAGTGCCAATAAGATTGGCGGTGGCAGTACCCTCGGTCATTGCCGTAGCGGTAATAGTGACATCAGCCATCGCTGTTTACTCCTTAAGCCTGCGTCGCGGCGACAGACGCCAGACCGTAAGGACGAGTGACCTTCGCGCCATAGACCATCAGGCCCATGTTGTAGTTGAAGAACCCATCCGGGGCAGGCCGAGTGTCGAACTTCGCAATCTGGTTAGCGAAGGTCGCAGCGTCGTCGTAGCCAGCGATAACCGTGTAGGCGCCACCAGCCTCCGGGACGTTGTTCGAGCGGTACACGCGCAGACCAGAAACCTGATCCACACCCATGAACCCATCGGCGTACGCCGCGAGGTTCTGGTTCGTACCGAACGAAGACCGACGCGGATCCTTGAGCAGCATACCGGCGTACCAAGGCGGAACGACGGCCCAGCGGCCCTCCTCCGGGACGTTCGACTCGTTCAACTTGACGGCCAGATTGACCAGCAGTTCAAACGCGTCGTCGTCGCTGGGGCCGGTGCCGACCGTGGCAGCAGCCAGCGTGTTGTCCGGGTTCGAAGTCGAAACGCCGTCCTTCAGGGTCGAGGCGATGTACGTGTCAACCTGATTGCGGAGCAGGTAGGCGGCACGGCTCATGGCCTCAGCCATGATGCCCTTGACCGACTGAACGTCGTCAACGTCGTCCCACTTGAAGTTAAACGTCTTGCCCTGATCCAGAACAAGCACGATGTCCGTCGTCGTCAGCGTCTGCGACGTAATGGCCGTGTTGCGGGTGTAGTCACCGATGGCAACGTCAGCAACCGTCTGGATGCGAACGCTGTCACCGATCTCCTTGATCTCACCCTCGTAGTTGCGGTTGCAAACGTCCGCGTAAACGAGGATCTTGCGCAGCGCAACCTGCAGGCGGCGAGCCCACAACTGCGGAATAGCAGACTGGACGGTACTCGGGTAGAGCGCCATCGCTTATGTTTCCTTTCTTAGCACTCGCTAAGAACTCATCCCGCGAGCCGACTCGTAGAGAGCCGTCATCAGCGCATCTTCCTGCTCTTCGGTGAGGTTGGTCAGGTAACGCTGACGTGCGGATTCGTCCATAGACAGGTACTGTTCAACATTAATGTCCCCGGCGACAGCAGCGCCGCTCGGAACCTTCGGGGCATTGGGGCGGGCAGATGCCTGCGTTTTCTGGGCCGACATCTCTTCCTCCATCTTTGCCTTGACCTGACTGGTAAGCCAGTCTCCGAAGCGGGGGTGTTCCTTAAGAGCGTCGAAGTCTAGGGAAGACAGCATGTCGGTCTTCGACTTCTCAGTGACAGCATTGAGAATGTGACCTGTGGCTTCTGTAATTGCCTCGGGCGAATCAGCGCGGTCGAGAAGAGCCTGAAGCGCGGACTTGGTTTCAGGTGCCGCCATCTCGATAGCCTGCTGCGCGAGTTGGGTCAGGATTTGAGCCTGCGCCCACCCAGCATTGGCAGTGACGTAGAGGGGAATTTCCTTCTTCAAGGAGTCCGGGTCTACGCCATTCTCCAACTGGTCAATAAGCCACTGGTGGTACTGCTGCGCTCGCTCAGTGGTTCCCTGCTCACGACGCATCTCGTTCTGGACTCGCTGGCGCTCGGCGTTAGCCGCGTCCAACTTGACCTTTTCGAGATAGTTCTTGAGGGCTTCCGCCTTCTCTGCCGCATCGCGGACAGAATCAACGGAACTGAGGTCGAACGTGGAAGTAGAGGTTACAGACTCCGGCTCTGCCTCTGGTACTGGCGACTGCTCAACCTCGGGTACAGGCGCTTCCGCTGCCTGATCCTGCGTGAGTTCGTCTTCCAGATCGTCGAACAGTCCGCGTCGCTGATCCATTACGTCCCGAGCAACCACTTTCACATTCCTCTCATATCCTGCAAACGCAGGAACCTAGACATAAGTAGAGTAGATGCCTTTCTGTAAACTGTCAACTACCGAGCCATCCTAGGGAGAGCCGGCGGTTTTGGAGGAGAAAGCGGCCTAGGAAGAGCAGGTGCCATTGGGCGACCAGAACCAGTCTTGGATTTCTCCTCCAAAGGATATTGAACATTTAAACCAAGAAACTGACCTGCTGTTTCAACGCTAGTTTGACCAAGCGACTGTTCTTCACGCCATGATTCATATGGCTGCGATGCAGTAAGAGGCAGCAGTCCCATCGCAACGTACAACATTGACTGAGCAAACTGCGTAATTGTGTCCGCTTCTTCGTCCCGAATAGAACCGGGCTTTCCATACAGCGGCTTGTTGAAGTAAGCCTCGGCAGACCTACGGGCAACAGGCTGAATGCGGTTTGCATAGAACCTTGGGACGCCCGCGTATGGGATAGGGATGGAGATACCTGCTGGTGAATCCCACATTTGCGGGAACATAGCCTGAATAACAGACCTGAATGTAGTACCCAACGGGACTGTGGTTTCAGTTCCGGGAATCTGCAAGGCCAAGAAATAGCGATTGCCCTTAGAGGGATTTATGGCCCGGAGGCCAGCAAGCCCAATTTCCTTTTCGTCTTTGCCATCGACCATGGCGCTAATCATTTGGCTAGTTGCGGCAATCGCAGCAAGGTCTCCAAACATCTGTAAACCAAGACGCGCGGACTGCTTTTCTCGCAGCGACGCCTTACCCAGTGGAAACTTTACCATTCCGTTCATCATGTCATTTACAAACGAGAAAGGCTTTGTTGCAAAAGTGACAGAAGTAAGAGGGACGCGATAAGCGCGCGCCATTGCCGGTGACTGCCCAAGCAGCGCAGGGCGAGAAGTTGGAATCAAATTAGTTACAGTGCTAGCAGCAGCAGAAATTGCTTCGTCTGCTCGGACTCCCTTACTCATGGCATCACGGACAAGGTTATCCATTGTCTCCAACTGATAGAGGCGGATAGCCGAATAAATTCCTTCAAGGGCTTGGCGATATTTCTCTCCCTTAATCTTGGGAATTTTTGCAACCATGTCAGCAAGCCACCCGGCGCCAAACTCTTCAGGCAACTGCGGGCGCAAATTGAACTGCAGCGCCTCAGCGTATCGCTCCCACTGCGGGTTTTGCCTTGCTCGCTCAGCAAGATTCGAGGCACGGAACCCACGGAGAAGATCCCCCTGAAGTCCGCTCTGAGCAAGAGACTTGGCAATGATCTTGGTTGTTTGAATAGGAGTTGCAAAGATCGCAACCATCCCTTGCTGACCAACCAGCGGGCCAATGTCACCACTAAGAATTGTGGCGTTGGCGCTGCTGATAACATCGGCGGCACGACCAAGCGGGCCGTTGCCAACCTCAAGCAAGTCGTTAATCTTCTTTGCTTCGTCCTTCTTAAAGTACTTATTTACACCGTTGTAAACAAACTCGTATCCTTCGCGCTCTGGCTGCACGCCGTTGTAAGCGCGACGAACTTCACGCAGTTTCTTCCTCGCCTCTTCAAGTTCGTCAGTGAACTGATTGATTTTGGCGTCGCGCTTAACTTGTCGGCTTTCAAGTTTGTCGTCAAGAATCTCAGCAATCTTGTCGATGTCGTCTTCAAGAGAGCGGATAGCAGGGACGCCTTCAGGGTTCAACTTCTCAGATTCAACAATGTCATCGAGTCTGCTAGAGACTGAATCAATAGCGTTCTGCACGCTCTTACGAGTTTCGTTATCTCGCAGTTTTGCAAGGCGGTTGTCGATTTCGCTGATGCGACGAGCAATAAACTCGTTGGCTCGCCCAGACTCAGCAGTCCGCATAGAGAGGCGTTGCTGAAGTTTGCTTCGTTCAGCACGAAGGGCACGACCAGTAGCAAGGTCGCGCTCGCTTTCAAGGTTTAGCGCCGACAACTTTTGAGAAAGAGAACGAACTGTCTTATAGGCTTCGTCTCGTTTTTCAAACAAACCGGGCATTACCTGCTCAATGACATCCTTGCGGGACATTCCGCCAAGACCAGCATTGAATACATTCTTGGCAGACGTGCGAATCTTGGCATCGTCAAGGCCACGCATAAGAATTCGAACATTTGTTTCAGGAACAAAGATGTCGCTTTCCTTGATGCGGCCCTTTGCAAAACTGTCAACACTTTCAGCCCAGCGTGTAAACCCATTCTTTTCGACATTAGATGCAAGGAGTTCATTAAGTTCAGAACTTGCCCTGTTGCGAAGCGTAGTGTTGAACTTGACGCGCTCGCCGTTGGCAATTTTCTCATCCAACTTTTCAATGAGAGCGCGCTTCTGCGCAATTTCGCGTTCTGCCGCCGTCTGCACACCTTCAACGCGAGCAATGTCAGAAGCAGAAAGCGTGCGCTGCCGCGCTTCTTCTTCCGCAGTGCCAAGGATTTCGTTTTTGCCAACAGTGGGAAGATGCGCACCGTTGGGGTCAACATTTCGCTTTGCAATTCCAGCAAGATATTCATCATTTACAAACTGACGGAACTGCTCGTTGCGCAACTCAAGGTTCTTAATTGCGTTAGCCTGAGCAGTCGTAAGACTGTAAAGGTTGGGGCGGTCAACAACATCCTTAAAAGTGTTGAGCGCCGGGTACTCCATAATCCTGCCGTTAACATTGATGGTGGCTTCTTCAGGAGTGCCAATGAATTTAACAGCAGCCTTGCTTCCGCTCAGTGCATCCTTGCCAAAGGCGCGTTCAATCTGCTGGGACACCTGCTGCTCAGAAGAAAACATCATCTGCGGAAGCCTGTTCAAGACTCCCGCGTGTGCGTTGTATGCAGCAAGGATGTTGTCTGGAATGTCAGCAGCGCGATTGTACAGGCGATAAAGAAGGCCCGATGTCTGCTTAAACCCCGGAGTAGACATGAAGAAGTTAGCAACCGAGCCGGCCCTGTCTTCATCGACCAGAGCGTAAGCGCGGTCTAGGTGTTCAATGTAGGCAACGGGAAGTTCTTCGCCAGCGCGAATTGCGCTTTCAGCAGCAGAACGAACTGCCGGATTAGTTGCGCTGGCAAGAACTGAATTGGGGTCAACCTTGCCAGCGGAACCAGCAATGGGCGGAAGATCTACAGGCTGTCCGTATACTCCAGTTGCGCCTTCAGCAACCCCTCGGTTAAGTCGGGAAACTCCCTCTTCAATTCCTCCAGCCGAAAGTCTGCGCTCTGCGTCTCGGGCAACGGCTGCTGCTCGCTCATGGGCTTCGTCCCAACTGGACGCAAGGAATTCTGGTCGTTCGTAGGCATCAAAGGTGCCGACCCTCGAAAGAATGGTGTCTCGGTTTCCGCCAGTATACGCCATGTGAATGATGTCCGGGCGCCCATACTTCTCGTAGTCCCAATCTTTCGGGGCAAACCTTTCATCAAATTCAACGCGAGCAACCGGCTCAAAGCCAAACTTCCTGTACGTCTTAGAAAGATGACCGTCATACGCATCAAGCGTCATTGCGCCTTTTTGAATGGCGTCAAGAATTGCCGCCTGACCAGCGCCTTTAACATCAGAATTATTTAGGAGGCTGCCAAAGTCTCCGTCTTCAGTAAGAAGATAACCTGTGCGGCCATTGTTAGTCGTGTAAACGCGAGAGTTTCGCAGTTCGTCAATGCTCTTTGGAGAAAGAAATTCCTTGCGCTTAGATGCAGCCTTCTCAGCCTCAAACCTAAGAAGATCTGAATCATCTGAAATTTGGTTAAACGCAACATCGGGAATTCCCTTGCTCTCCTTGAGAGAGCGTTCCCATCGCTGTGGTGTGCCAATAGAAGACATCGGCTCAATTTGCATACCGCCAATTGCCAAATCTTCTGGCGTTGCGTACCTGCTGCTCCTGAAGTTGAGTTCAGGAACTCGTTCGTTTGGAACATCCAAGTAATGAACAGTGCCATACTGCGCTGCTTCAACCGGACTTGGCGTATAGAACGTACGCTGAGATTCAGCGTAAATGTCTCCGCCAAAAGACTGGTTTACGCCACGGTACATTCGAGTGTGACCCTCTGGAACTTCAGGAAGTTGAGAGAGGTAGTCACGAAGAGCAGCCATGCGTGCAGTTTCAACAGCATTGCGCATTTGATTTTGAACTTCAGGAGAAGTTGCAACTTCTTCTGCTGCTCGCGCAGCGTCCCCAACTGGACGCATTGCATCTTCAATAGCGCGTTGGGCCGCACGCTCCCAAGTATCAGGGCGCTTACCAGCAATTTTTTCAAGACCGGACTTGCCAAACTTACCAAGCAGGCGGAAGGCATCATCAATTAGCGGAGTGCCAATGTAAGTTGTCGGGTCAGAAACAACTTCTAGTGCAAACCCAGCAACAGTCTTTGGTGTTAGGTTTACTTCTGCTCCACCAACAAAAGGAAGAAATGAAGGGAGATTAAAATCAATTCCCTTGTCTGGAAGATTACGAATAAACGGCGTGTCGATGCCGCGGTACGAAGTTATATCTTTAGTAAGCGAAGCCTCCCAAGGCTTTTCGCCACGTAGTGCAGAAAGAACAAACCCTCTTCCAACAGCGCCAACGTCAAGCATTGCTGTTGGATCTTCCATGATGCGCTTGGCATAAGGGTCGGTAAGTTCAGGGGCAGGAGCAGACGGCAAAATGCGACCAGCAGCCATTTCCTCAAACGGGTTAGCAAACTCAGGCTGCTGGTCATAGATAGAACGACGCCCATAAGTCCTTGGCGTCAATCCTTCTACATTAGGTGCAACGTCAGGCGCTTCCGGGGTAGGCTCAGGAATGTAAGCGTAGTTTGCTAGGCTCAAGGCTGACTGTGAAAAAGTAGACGGTGGCTGATTAAGATTTTGGAAGCCAAACATATCGACTTCCATGTTCTGATCTGGGTCAGCAAATTGAAGCGTAGGAAAAACATCCTTTGCTTCTTCTTTGCGCCGACGAGTCCAGTCCAGCGGTTCCCCAAAGCCAGCCATGAGCCTAGCCCTTTACTTGCCGCGCTTCATCATGCCGCCCTTGGACATCTTGCCGATGCCGTAAGCAGCCTTGACACCACCGTTGACCTGCGGCTTACCAGCCATCAGGTTCTTGGCCTGCATCTTGTCGGCGCGAATGTCCTTGGCCGAACCCTCCTTGACGCCAGCCTTCTTGTCGAGGCGGCGGTCAGCGGCGGACTTCTCGACCTTCTTCATGGCAGCAGCCATAGTCTTCGGGCGGCCAGTCATGCCACCCTCAGCCATCTTCTTCATACCGTAACCGGCCATGTCGAACCTCCTAGACAAACGGTGAACTAGGAACGGTAAACGTGCCTTCATTGGCAGCGGTCACGGTTCCAACGCTGGAAAAGCGGTACGTGTACGTACCTTCCTCAGCGGTAGTCCAGTCAACGTAGTAGTTGCCTTCGGACTCCCGCACGAGTTCATTATCAACGCCGTAGGTGTACGTCGTAATGGTTCCGCTAGGAACCTGCATCTCGAACGTCACCGTGGCCGGGTCGTCGAGGACACCGTAGATAGTGCGGAACGAGCCGTTCAAACGCACCATTGTGCCGACCGTGTAGTTAGACATTTACGAGTACCGCCGTTCCGCTCACCGCCACGTCGTACATATCGACCTACTGAGCGTAGTCCATCAGGGTTAGTGTACCGCCGTATAACGTGTCGTGTACTTCTGCGGTGGGGAAAAGTTCTGAAAGTACGATTGCCCCACCAGAGGCCAAGTCATACACGATGACCTCGCCGGGGGCGGCAGGCTCCCAGACGACGACCGCCGAACCGCCTGCAGTTCCTCCGCCAGAGCCTTCGTAGACCTTGATGTGGAGTACCTCTGCGGCACCGCTTGCCGTCGCCCCACCAGAGCCAACGTACGGGAAGACGCGAGAGAACTCAGTGGCAGCAGCGCCGCCTGCGGTAGCCCCGCCGCTGCCTGTATATGCGTAAATGTGAACAAACAACGTCTCCGCTGCGCCACCGGCAGTAGCACCGCCAGCGCCAACGTACGTGTAAACATGCCCAATCGAAGTAGTTGCCGCACCACCTGCATTGGCACCACCAGAGCCAATGTAGATGAACGTCCTGTTGTATACGGTGTCTGCGGCACCGCCTGCTGTAGCGCCACCACTGCCTTCGTAGGCATAGATGTGAAGAACCGAGGTGGTGGCTGCACCGCCTGCAGTTGCGCCACCGGAACCACTGTACGCAAATGCGTGCGTTGCTGACGTTGTTGCTGCGCCGCCAGATGTAGCGCCGCCAGTGCCATCGTACGTCCAAATGTTGGCATCAAAAAAGAACGTAAACGTAGCAGGGAACGTTCCGCCTGTAACTGGCCCTGCCATTTATCTGATGCCTGTTCCCGCTATCGCCAGTCGTTGACCCAAGAGCGCAGTAGGTAGCGCGCCATCACGAGCACAAGCGTCTCGATTTCGCTCGCCGTCACGTCGGCATCGTCTTTGGCGAGGATCGTTCGGATGGTGCCGAGTGTCCCGGAGAGCGGAGGCATCGCGGCTACAGCAGTAGCGTCTGGCACGGCGAAGATAGGCATTGCGTACGCAATGGGGTCATAACTGGCGATCGCGCTGGCGATCGCTTCCTCCGACACGCCCGGGAAGTCCACCTCCACCGAGCCGTCGTCGTACTGCGTGTGTTCAACCGGCCCCCCGAGCGTCTGCCCGATGAGGATATGGCTGCAAATATTCGCGTCGTGCTCACCCGGAGCGAAGCGGTACGTACTCATTACGCCATCCTCCACGCGATGATAGACGAATAGGCGTAGATGATGCAGTCGGTGGCGGTCGATGTGTCCTGCGCCGCCTGCAACTGCACGGTGCCCGCCGTCGAGGAGTTCACGACCATCCCAGAGAGCCGACAGGTTGCTCCCTGAAAACCTCCAGCGCTGAATACGACCCTCGATGCCGTCCAGTTCGAGACACGGGAAGCGCGAAGCCCAGCATTCCCCATAGCAATGGATGACCCGGTGGCAGTCGCCCCGGACGGCACCGTGAACAGCATCTTCATCCCCGGTGTGCTGGGGATGAGGCACTGTGCGT
>Ga0129333_10005041_pt1 | contig 12370 bp, 13 predicted proteins | sample CPB6_08_DNA_FD_94474 | JGI IMG/M metagenome (GOLD analysis project Ga0129333, IMG submission 94474) | Freshwater to marine salinity gradient microbial communities from Chesapeake Bay, USA - CPBay_Sum_0.6_0.8_DNA | ecosystem: Environmental > Aquatic > Marine > Coastal | place: USA: Chesapeake... | reverse complement strand
TTGAGCACGTCTGGACTGGCCATTTCCACAAGCGCCAGCAGCGCAACAACATCAACTACATAGGCAACGCCTTCCCGCACAACTACGCTGATGCTTGGGACGATGAGCGCGGCGCGGTGATCCTAGATTGGGACGGCACCCGAGAATATCATGCTTGGCCAGGCGCGCCTCGTTATAGGACGTTGAAGCTGAGCCAGCTGTTGGATAGCCCGGACACGCATCTCACACCTGAGAGCTATCTGAGGGTCAACATAGACATACCGATATCATACGAGGAAGCCAACTTCATCCGCGAGACGTTCGACCAGCAATACAAGCCGCGTGAGCTAGCGCTGATCCCGCAGAAGCAAGACGAAGCAGTGTTTGATAGCGCGGTAGAAATCAAGTTCGAAAGCGTGGATCAGATCGTGCATGGCCAGCTGGCTGCGGTCGAGAGCGAATTCTATGATCCCAAGCTGTTGATGCAGATATACGAGAACTTATGATGCAAGTTGTCCTTGAAGGTAAAATTGAAGTTACATGGAATCATAACGACCTAACAACTTTAGTTTTCATTGAAGATCTGCACAAAGATAAAATCCTGAATGACACCTACGTCAGAGCAGGGCATTCTATAGACATGATGTCGATAGGATTATTGCAAGAACACATGATTGTCCCAGAATGGGCATTAAAAATAAAAAATCTTTTTAATCTCAATAAAACCACGGCTACTATACACAAGATAGGGCCAGGACATTATCTACCTATCCATCGCGATCTTTATGAAACTTATAAAAGAATTAACTCGATAACGAATGAAGATATTTACAGGATCATCGTATTTTTAGAAGACTGGCAACCAGGTCATATGCTAGACGTCAATGGTATGATTTATAATAACTGGCAAGCTGGCGATTATGTAGGATGGATGAATGATACTCCCCATGCTGCATATAATCTCGGAGTAAAAGATCGATTTACTTTACAGATAACAGGCATAGTTCGAGATAATGATACAATCAAATTATCCTAAATTTTTAGTGATAAGATTCCCTTTTGGTGCAGCCGGTAACTTCGTGGCTTCCTGCTTGCAGTGTAGCGTTGGCGTAGGCCATTGGTCACCTGACATGGAAACCGCGAAACCAGATACTGATTGGTTGGGATACTTCAAGTCTGTTTTCACACCTAATTACAGCGAATGGATGACGAATGAACCTTCGTCGAGATATTCACTAGGTGTCAAAGAGATATTTTCTAGCTACTACGAGCGCGGCAATGATATCGAAGGTGATCGATTCACGGCTGCGGAATCAGCTTGCCACCCACACTATTTCGATCTCAGATCCCAAGACAAATATATTCCAATCTTTTGGATGAAACCATTCTTCCCTGCTTACTTCGAACGAGCAACATTCGTTGATATATTCTTAGACGATGATAGCATCAGATGGTATGATAAGGCTCATTATAAAAAACATTTCAAAATAATCCACGAAGGCGAAAAATTAAAAGTCTTCAACATGAGGCACTTGCCCAGCTTGATTCCATCAGCATTCAAAGGAACCAATCAGTATATCACATATTTTGATTCGTTTAGGGAATTCGTTAAACAAGAAATAATCGATAATCCCGTCAAGGATTTGTTCCGCGACGCAGATGCTTTCGATGATTGTTCAGGCGACAGACCGAGGCACAGCATGTTCTTATCAGATGTATTAGATAGGGAGAAGTTCATATCTCATTATTATCAGATATGCGATATGTTAGCTGTCTCGCCGCTTAGCCTATCGATCATAAGCGAACTCCATAAACTATGGTTGGAGTGTCATGACTTTTAATCCACCTAAAATGACGGAAAGATACAAAGAATACTTGTATGGTAGGTATAATGTGTTAGCTCACATCCGTTCTCAGGACTTTGATTATGATCCGCTCAAGCTAGAACAGTTGTTGAGTGAAAAAAAGAAAGAAAGTTTTGATAGCGATGATAGAGTCATCATAGAACATATGGATACAGATTATTATCATCCAGAACTAAAACATGGAATTTTCTTGCGTAATATGTTAAATGCTTTCTACAAGATCGATATACCAACATTTGTATTGTTGCTGTTCACTAATCATTTTGGTATTAAGGATGAAATAGATGATATCCTCATCGATTCCAACGATGAACCAACCGTGATAGAAACATTCATTTATAAACCCCATATATTAGAACGCTATGATGATTATCCGTTGCAACCAGAACGAATCACCATGCCTGCAGTGTGCATGATGGCAGGCACACCTCGTAGCCACAGGCATGCGCTCTATGATCACATGGTCAAAAATCATTTGACAGATCTCATAGCTGTGTCCAAGGGTGCCAGGAGATGAGTTATTTCTTGCCCGTCCCATTCACTCGGGTGAATGACAGATGGTTTACTGCTATAAGTCCAGAATCTCTAGATGCTAGAGTAAGCCATGAACTCATCCAAGGTCCATTTTTATCTGATTATCAGCTTGATTTTTATCGAAATTTTTGTGTGGATCTCGTAGCTGAAACTGTATATGATTATCCTTATCCATGCATAACAGAAAAGCTCCTAAGGCCTATATCCTGCAAGCGGTTTTTTATTGTGATAGGCCCCGCTAAGGTATTACACTTGCTAAGATCAAAGGGATTTGACACGTTTGATGATATCATCGATGGTTCATATGACGACGAGACTGATCCAAAGAAACGCTGGTTAATGCTGGAAGAAGTGATACAGAAGACCGTTAAAATGCCGTTGGATGACCTTAAACAAGCGCTGATAGCCAACGAACATCGGTTAGATCGCAATCTTGATCTACTAAAGAATCTAGAACGCACAGAGATCGAAAAACTAAGAAATGTTTAAGATAAAGACGCTAACAGTCAAGAACTTCATGAGCGTGGGCAACGTCACGCAAGCGGTGGACTTTGACCGCAGTGACCTCACGCTGGTCCTCGGACAGAACATGGATCTCGGCGGCGATGATGCTGGTGCCCGCAATGGCACAGGCAAGACAACCATGGTCAATGCGTTGAGCTATGCGCTGTATGGCTTGGCTTTGACTAACATCAAGCGCGACAATCTCATCAACAAGACCAACGGCAAGAACATGCTGGTGACCTGCGAGTTTGATGTTGGTGGACAGAGCTTCAGGATCGAGCGTGGACGCAAACCTAACGTGCTCAAGTTCTATGTCAATGGCCAGCATCGCGAGGAAGACGAGCATCAAGACGATGATGCGCAAGGCGACAGCCGCGAGACGCAGAACGAGATCGAGAAGCTGTTGGGCATGAGTCACGACATGTTCAAGCATGTTCTGGCGCTCAACACTTACACTGAACCTTTCCTGAGCATGAAGGCTAATGATCAGAGGGAGATCATCGAGCAGCTCTTGGGCATCACCCAGTTGAGCGCTAAAGCTGATCGCCTCAAGGAGCTGATCAAGACTACCAAGGATGCGATCACTGAAGAAGAGTATCGTATAAAAGGCGTGCAAGATGCCAACAAGAAGATCGGCGAGCAAATCGAAGGATTAGAGCGCAGGCAGAACCTGTGGTTAGCCAAACGCGAGGAAGACATCGGCAAGCTAGCTAATGCGCTGGATGCGCTCAAAGACATCGACATCGAAGCTGAGCTAGAAAACCACAGGCTGCTGACCTACTACTACGCTGATGTTAAGCGCAGGGATGAAGCCAAGAAATGGATACGCAGCATCGAAGATGGTGAGAAGCGTGAAGAAACTCGAAGGACCAAGCTAGAACAAGAGATTTTAGCACTCAAAAATCACAAGTGCTACGCTTGCGGTGGAGAGCTGCACGACAGCAAGCAGGAAAGCATACTCGCGGACAAGGAAAAGGCACTATCAGAGTCTAGGTTACAGAGCATTGCGAGCCTAGGACAGATGGAAGATCATTATGCTGTGATCCAAGAGATCGGCGATCTAGGCGTCGCACCTAAAGTGTTCTACGATACTGTAGAGCAAGCGCAAGAGCATCGCAATAGCATGGACAAGCTGACCACGCAGCTGGAAGCTAAGCTAGCAGAATCTGATCCTTATGCTGAGCAGATCGAGGACATGAAGAAGACTGCGTTGGAAGATATCAGCTGGGATCAAGTGAATGAACTAAACAGGCTCAGAGAGCACCAAGATTTCCTGCTAAAACTGCTGACGAACAAGGATTCTTTCATTAGAAAGACCATAATCGATCAGAATTTAGCCTATCTCAACGCTCGTTTAGGCTACTACTTGCAGCAGATTGGACTACCGCATTCAGTCAAATTCCAGTCTGATTTGACCGTGTTAATAGAAGAGCTGGGCAGGGAGTTGGACTTTGACAATCTGTCTAGAGGTGAGAGAAACCGCCTCATTTTGAGCTTGAGCTGGGCTTTCCGAGACGTTTGGGAAGGTCTTTATCAGCCCATAAACTTGCTGTTCATCGACGAGATGGTGGACAGCGGCATGGATACCAGCGGTGTAGAAAGCGCGATGGCTATACTCAAGAAGATGAGCAGGGAACGCTCAAAGAGCATATTCCTCGTCAGCCACAAGGATGAGCTAGCTGGGCGCGTCAACAATGTGCTCGTGGTCACTAAAGAGAATGGTTTCACCACTTACGGGAATGATATCGAGGTGAAGGCATGAGGATCTTAGTCCTAGGAGCTGGTGGGTTCATAGGTAATCATCTGGTATCCCATCACAGGTCTAAGGGCGATATCGTCACGGGCGTGGATATCAAAAATCCACAATTCGGGCCGTCGGTTGCTGATAGATTCATTATAGCCGATCTCACCAAAGAATCAGATTGCGATCTTGTGTTTGATCGAGATTACGATCTCGTATATCAATTAGCTGCTGACATAGGCGGTGCTGGTTATCTTTTCACAGGTGACAATGACGCTAATGTCATGTCAAATAACCTGACTATGAACATCAACGTCCTCAACAGGTTAAAGAAGGGCAAGCAAAGATTGCTGTTCACTAGCAGTGCTTGTGTGTATCCTAAGCACAATCAGGTATCCGCTGATTCCATAAAGACTTCCGAGGATTCGGTTTATCCAGCAGATCCCGACAGCGATTATGGTTGGGAAAAACTGACCAGCGAGAGATTATATCAAACCTATGCTCGCAATCACGGGATGGTCAATCACATCGTCAGATTGCATAATGTTTATGGTCCACACAGCACTTACGAGGGCGGTAGGGAGAAATCGCCTGCCGCTATTTGCAGGAAGGTTGCTTTGGCAAGGGATGAGATAGAGATATGGGGCGATGGTGCTCAAGTGAGGTCGTTCCTGCATGTGAACGATATGCTGGCTGCTTTTGATCTGATCATTGACAATGATGTGCAACAGCCAGTTAATGTGGGCAATGCTGAGATGATATCGATAAATGATCTAGCTAAGATGGTTATATCGTTCAGCAACAAGCAAGTATCTATAAAGCACATACCAGGGCCTGTGGGTGTCGCTGCTAGGACCAGCGACAACAGGTTAATTGAATCATTGGTTGGTTGGAAACCAAGGATCTCTTTGCAACAAGGCATGGAAGATCTATACGAATGGATTTTAGATGACATTACTAAGAAAGGAAGACTGTAATGAATGAGACACATGAAGCCATGGGCAAGGCCTGGGCAACATACCTAGAAGAAAACGAGAAGTTTGCCGTCAAAGGCGTGAAAGCTGCCGCGGGCAGGGCACGCAAAGCGCTGAACGAAGTGCGCAAGCTGGCCGCACAGCGCCGCAAAGAGATCACAGAAGCCAAGAACGCACTGGCAGAGAAGAAGGCCTGATGCCCAGCAAAGGCAAAGCCAAAGGCAACGGTTGGGAGAGGGAGGTAGCGGCCTCCCTCACCGAGCTCTACGGGGAACCATTCGTGAGGGTGCCTAATTCGGGCGCTTTCATCGGTGGCAAGAACGCGCATCGCAAGAGCAATCTCAGCGAGGAGCAGATACGCGGGTTTAAGGGTGATATCATCCCAGGACCTAGCTTTCCCAAGCTCAACATCGAAGGTAAGTTCTACGCGGATTTCCCGTTCCACCAACTGATCCAAGGTAGTTGCAAGCAGCTTGACCTATGGTTAGATCAGTTGTTGACCAGCGCAGACGACGGTGATGTAAACATCTTAGCGATGAAATTCAATCGCAAAGGCAAGTTCTTGGCATTCCAAGACCATCACCTAGGCACATTCCACACAGGCAGCAACTACATTCGATATCACAACACTAACACAAATCACGGATCATGGACTATAGTAGATTTTGACGATTTCTGGCGATTAAATAACATAGCTGTGCAACGGTTATCAGCAAAGGATAATATCGTTGGATGATCATTTTATCTCAGAATTTCATTTAACCGACAAGTTAAAAAACAATCAAAAGATAAAAATAAAATTTTTCTGTGGTAGCAATTCGTATAAAAATCAACTGCATCTAAATCCATCTTATTGGGTCTTAAAAAGTTGGTATAAGAGGCATGGTTCTAACAACCATAAGATAGAATGGTTACCAGCTGAATTCAACAACGATCGACTTAACATATCAACATTAGATAATAAGTTAAAAAAAGAACAACCTGATATCATATGCTTTAGCATATACCTATGGAATCACGAGATCTATGATCGATTAGGTAGATTCATAAAAGAAAAATATCCACATATCATAATGATAGGCGGTGGGGCACAGGTCTATGCTCACAAAGATTTGTCATTGTTTTGGAAAAACTATCCTTGGTTAGATTGTGCAGTATATGGAGATGGGGAGGACAGTTTCAGGATCTTAGTCGATTCAATCATCGATTCATCCGCTGTCAACGATGTAGCGACCAATCTATCTTTCATGAGATCAAATCAAGCGATATTGAAACCTTTCAAAAGATTCAAAGACAAAGATTTTAAGAAAGTAAGTCATTTTTTAGATAACAAACAAGAAATAATCGAATCTGTTCGTGACCTGAGAAAGGAAGATCCAAACTTAGAGATAATCGCAAACTATGAGAGGGTCAAAGGCTGTCCTTATAAATGCACTTTCTGTGATTGGAGCAGTGGTTTACATAACAAGTTGAACATAAAAGAACACGATTGGAAACAAGATCTAGATTTTTTAAGCAGCATCGATGTTAGTCCGAGATTAGTTGATGCTAACCTAGGTATGTTCAAAGAAGACATAGAAGTTGTGAAATACATCATCGATTTAGAGAGATCCAATCCAAACATAAAAAGCCTTGCTTATGGCAATCAAGCAAAGTTGCATAAAAAAGCAGTAATGGAAATAATAGATATCATCGAGGCAGCAAGGCCCGGTGAGAGATCACATACTTTTTCAATCCAAGATATAAACGAAGATGTGCTGCTTAACATAGATAGACCAGACATACCTTGGATCGAGCTTAAAGAAATGATTCAAAGTCTCAAAGACAAACATGATACTTTCAGATTCAAGATTGAGGTCATGTTAGGTTTGCCAGGGCAAACTATCCAAAATTTTGCTAATATGTTGAATGAATTCACCCATTTACAACCAAGAGGAATGATAGGACATATATGGGACTTGCTCATCAACAGTCCTGCTTATGACAAAGATTATCAAAAAAAATATGGTTTGCGCATAGAGCAAGCGATGCATGTTAGATCCTTGCCATCAGGAATAAGCAACAAGCAAGACATATTAGATAAAATAGATGGAGTCATCGGATACGGGAGCGATGTTATACTCGGAACTTCGACGGCTACCATAGCTGATATCATGTCTATGGTGAGCATGGTTTGGACATTTGATAGCTTGCTCTCTAAAGATAGAAGATTCAGTGATAAGATATTTTCTAAACTGTTCAATAATTTGGATTTTTGGCAAACCTTAGGCGACGAACTGGCACAAGATTTGGAAGCTGACAAAGCTCGTTATGGTAAGATGATCCTCGCTGTATCAGACAGAGGAAGAGTCAGAACCTATGCTGATTATTTTTCCGACAAAGAAATATTGACTAAGGTCATACAAGGAACGTATAAAGTTTAATACTAACATTGGCCCCATAGATCAGTTCGAAGCACAGGCTATTCTTTAGAAAAATATAGGCTATATAGCCCCTCGGAAGTCCGTTACTGATGGTTGCGGAGACACCCCGACATTGTCTCCATATGGGCACAGCAAGGTCAGCTTTAGGCCAAAAGATCGCGGCTCTGCGAAAAAGATGCAACCGCGGCCGTAGCACGTTCGCCTATCAGGGAGTGCATAACGGTTCCGTCACATGAAGCTGGAGTAGGGGGTACCGGGTGACCGCCTCCGACGCAGGGTTATTCCTTTGCATTCTTGAGATGCAAAGCAATAAACTTGCGAATCTCCTTTGATATGGTATGAACGAAGAACTCAGATGAAGTCTTCATCACTTCTCCTGGAAACAGGAGAAGTATGACTCCAATCTAGATGAAATCGAAAGAGAGAAAATGTTCGAGCGCAGCGAAGAACAGATGTGCGAAGCACATCTCGAACATGCCTCAGAAAAATGGTAATCCTGACTTTTTAGTTGTGTCTAAGTTCTCTTTGATGAGCTTATTGATGACTTCGCGTTCAGCTGCTGATGCTTCCATGAGATCAGCAACAGTCATACCACCACGCATATACCAACTCATCCTTATGATGTTATCCTTGAAAGCCTTAGATTCTTTTTCCATTCTTTCAAGCTCTTGGATTATAGCCTCATTACTGAGATCCAAGAGCTTTAACCGAAAAAACTCGCAGGCTCAAATTGGAACTGCCTGATATCCTCATGCCCGCAAGCTGAACATTTGATGTTCATAGGCTTTATGCTATAATCTTTGTTATATTCAAAGATAGTGTCACGCAGCAGATTGTATGTGGCTTGATCGGCGTTCATCACAAAATCTTTGATGAAATTTTCATCTTCGACTTTAACGCCATCTGGAGTAATAATGTGTTCGATGAACGAAGCTACCCTCTCAACTGTGCGTTCGGTGATCTCAAACACAGCTTGTTTGATCTTTTCTATCTTATCAGATTCTGAGAGATTGCTGTCCTGCAACATCCTCACTGTTCTCTGTTGAATATATTTCTCTTGGTTGGTGGCGTTGAAAGCGAGATAGCTGTTAGGTTTGAAACTAACGATCAATCCGTTTACGTCTTTGCCTTTGCTGAAATCTGGCGCATTTATCTCACCTAATATAGCGCTGAGATCAGCTGAATAAGTCATATCTTCCTTGCAATTGACGCATTTGGTATCAAAGTCCATGCTATTGCCATAGCTGGCTATGCGTATAGCGATCAAGATAGCGTCTAGATCTATGCTTGGGGTCTGCCAAGCATCTTTGATGCATGGGCAGCAGCTCTGTATCACAGAAACTGTGGTAGCACCGTTCATGAGTCCGTCTGCATTGCGCATAGCGATATCATCTTTGCCGCTCATCGGCAGCACTGGGATTTCACCGTTAGGTGGTATTTCGATGCTGCCAGCAGGCCAAAATTTACCTTCGCTAGGCAGCTTGAGGTAAAGGGCAGGTTGCCTGTAATACTTGCTCAGTGGATTATGATCCATGTTTGGCTCCGGTAAATATATTGCTGATGCTATATTTATAAGGGTAGATAATGGCTGATAATACGATAAAAGGTACGATCCCTAATATAGGCGAAATCTCCCTGGATGCCAAAGGATTTGCCACAGAAGAATCCTTGCGTAACCTGATCAAAGCCATAACTGGTCAATCCGTTGGTCCTGCCAAAGATGCTGCTAGGGCAGCAAAAGCATCTACCAAAGCTACCAATGAAGCAGCCAATGCCCTCGAGGATTTTGGGGATCAGATCGACCTCACCACAGATGAGATAGAAAGATCGACCAAGAATTTTAGCAAGAACGTTGATAAGGTTGGCGGGTATCTAATCAATTCAGCTACTAGCTTAGGTAATGCTTTTGAAAACATAGCATCGGCGGGCGACGAACAAAGCGGCAAGCTGTCAGCTATGACGAGCGCTTTTAGTCAAGGACTTAGCTCATTAACCAACACCTTAGATGACATGGTAGAAGGCATACCTCTCATCGGCGGTGCTATATCGGCATTCACAACAGACATCGCGCAAGGTGTGATAGCAGCAGGCTCATTCGCTATGAGCTTCGTGACCGGCGCATTGGAAGGATTCAGGGATCAGCAGAACAGATTGTTCGACAGCGGTGTTTATTTTGCGAGGGGCATAGATGATGCAGCACAGGTAGCTGGTGAAGCTGGAACCACCATTGGATATCTGGCCAAGACCGCAGAAGGAGCTGGGGATAGTCTCAGGTTGTTCGAAGGTGGCACTACTAAGGGCCTTAGGACGGTAGCTAAGACTTTCCAGAGCTTTGGCACTGCTAATCAAAGGTTGCTGTATTCCATGGGCTATAGCCAAGATGAGATAATGGCTGGCATAGCTGACTTTGGCGCGAGCATGAGCCAAACAGGCAGGAAACTGACAGATGAAGAACTAGCGGCTGGCAGCATGCAATATCTTATGAACCTCAAAGAGCTATCGAGGTTGACTGGAACCAGCATCAAGGAACAGAGAGAATCGCAGGAAGCTAACCGCCGCAATCTCTTCGTGCAGAATCAACTGTCTGGCCTAGGAGAGAAGGAAAGGGGAGCAACAGAAGCTTTCCTCAACACTGTTCCCAAAGAGATGCAGGCGTTCGCGCTCGCAGGACGGGCATTTGATACTGATACTGGTGTCATAGCGCAGAGATTGCCTACCTATGCACAAGGCATCGCAGATATAACCCAACAGCTAAAGACGGGAGCCATTGATAACCTCGAAGCTACGAAACGCTATGAAGCTTTGATGAGGGATCCTGCTATCGCGGCTGAGATACAAGCTAACCAAAAACTCTTAGGTAATGCCCCTGCTGAAGTTTATGGCTCGCTAAGCGGCGTGATCAACACCATCGGTCAGCTACAAGCGCAGCTATCAGGGAATGTGCAGGCTGCATCTACCGCCGCTGAGAAGTTTGATACAGCTGCCACTCTCAAGATGATCCAAGAGAATATCGAAGACACCAACAAACACGCAGATTCGCTCAACATCGCTATTGGAAAATACACTGACATAGAAGTTAAGCTATCTAGCCAAATGCAACAAGCATCAGTGGCTATGACAAGTGCTGCGTTGGATTTCGCTGGCGGATTAGCCGGTATGCTGATCTCGATAATGAACAAACTTCAAGGAGCAACTGGCGGAACATCAGCAGAGGCTCTAGTCAGTGACATCGACACAAATTGGTTTTCAAACTATGAATCATTCGAAAGAGGATCTGATCCTTACGCTAACTTAACAGATGAACAGCTGGATAGAGCAGGGCTTAAACGAACAATAACTCCTGGTGGTGAGACCTTCAATGGGGAATATATGGTCACCACACCAGACATGATAACCTATGAAAAAACGCGAGCCTTAGGTGGACCAGTAGCAAAGGGCAGCGATTATTTGGTTGGCGAAACAGGTCCTGAGAAGTTCACTCCAACTGAATCTGGTATGATCACGCCTCTCAAAGCAGTTCCGGTTAACATCAATGATCAGAACATGACCAGCAGATTAGATTCGCTGATCGCACTAAATTCTGCTATGCTTAAAGCTATGGAACGCAGCAACGCCCTAACGAGGCAAGGCCAACTACTGGCCAGCTGATAGCGGTAAATATACCGAGGATAAAGAATGGCCTGGACAAAACACTTCAAGATCGTCAATGCTGATGGGAACATGAGCCCCATATCTGGTGGCTCAGGCGGCAATCCCCAGTTCAAGTTCGCCAACTATCAAAACCCATTGCCAGATGTGTATTCAGGGCATCCAAACCGCGTGGAGCGCTACAATCAATATGAGAACATGGACCTCGATCCTGAGGTCAACGCCGCGCTAGACACGATCGCTGAGTTCATGACGCAGCAAAACGACGAGAACAACACGCCCTTTGACATCCACTTCAGCGATGATCCCACCAAGACCGAGACTGACATCATAACCGAGCAGCTCAAGAACTGGTGCAGCATGAACGAGTTCGATCGCCGAATGATGAAGATGGTGCGCAACACCCTCAAATACGGCGACCAAGTGTTCATACGTGATCCTGAGACGTTCCAGCTATATTGGATCGACATGGCCAAGATCACCAAGATCGTGGTCAATGAGAGCCAAGGCAAGGAACCAGAGAACTACTTCATCAAGGATCTCAGCCCTAACTTTGAAAACCTCACAGCTACCACTACCACGGCGCAGGACACTTATGTGCGCAGCCCACAGACGGGCGGCGCCACAGGCAGCTACACCCTGCCAAACGCTCCATATTCGGGCGGTAGCAGGTTCAGTCTCGGTGCTAATGAAAAGAGCATC
>Ga0129333_10005040_pt1 | contig 12371 bp, 11 predicted proteins | sample CPB6_08_DNA_FD_94474 | JGI IMG/M metagenome (GOLD analysis project Ga0129333, IMG submission 94474) | Freshwater to marine salinity gradient microbial communities from Chesapeake Bay, USA - CPBay_Sum_0.6_0.8_DNA | ecosystem: Environmental > Aquatic > Marine > Coastal | place: USA: Chesapeake... | reverse complement strand
CAATACCAATTATTATTATTTCTTAATTGATTTAATTTTTCTTTTGCTATGGGGTTGTTTGACCAGTTAATGTATTGATCGACTCTTGCTTTTTTATCAACTTCTATATCGATATTTATTTTCATATGATACCCGTTTTCATCTGTAAATAATATTAAACCTCTGTTTAGAAAGAATAGATATCTACCAGGTTTATTGGGAGTAAAATAACACAAATAATTTTTTGATGATAGTTCCCATCGACAAATGTTTGTGTTTTCTTGTAAGGGAATAATTGAATGTTGTGTAAAATCAAAGCTATTTTGAAAATAATCTTCGGCCCAACCTATTAACGTATCTCCAGCATACGATTTTATAATGAAATAACTATCCTGCCACAAATATTTAATTATTGCATCTCCAAAGTTCCCAGCAATGGAATCAGGTAGTTTTATTTGTAACCAGATGGTATCGTTTAAATTTATAACACTGTCTAAGTTACCACTTAATTTTGCTTTAATTTTTACATTTGCATCAGATACAACACAATCTGGCGTAGCACAAAAATCATATTTTTCACATTGAAAAGCGAAGCAAATTAATGCACAAACAAAAAGTATTCTGTAAATCAATTTCATAACTTCAATCAATATAATTTATTATTTCAGTATTAATATAATTGCGTAGAAATAACTTATGAGCACACGATTATTTTTTATTTAAAATATTAAATAAAGTTGATCTAGGCACAATAAAATATACATTATCTTAAAACTCTTAATAAATGTTTTAGTTTGTCGGTTTCAATGATATCCGCATTTTTATTAATAGCCTCTATGTTTCTTTTGTTAGAATGAACATTAAATATCGTTACTAATAGTCCATTCTGGTGCGCAGCTAAAACCTGTTCTTTTGTAATGTTATCATTCGAAACAACAATGCCTTGCAATTGATATTTTTTTGCTAATAAGATTCCATTAGCATAATCAGCATATACTAATATTTTTAAATCGGGTCTCATGGACTTCATTGTCTTAATAATATCTTCTCTTTTTAATTCTAAGAGTACATTGTTTTGGATATTGTATTTATCTATTATTTTTAACACTTCTTTACAAAATGTTGTTCTGTACTGAATTGAAGTATCGGGATTAAAGTTCTTACAATCGAATGCAAATATTTTATTTCGATGAGTGCCCAAATTTGAGAACAGCATATCTAAATTGATAATTTTATATCCTGTGTAAATTGGATTTATATAAGTTGCATCTTTAATTTCATCCCAGTTTTTATTAAATATATTTCCAGATACATTTGTTCTGTCGGATAACTCATAATCATGAAATGAAACCAGCACATTATCTTTTGTCATTTCAATATCTATTTCTGTTCCATCGGCACCTAAGTTCAAACAATAGGCTATAGACTCGAAGCTATTCATCGGGTAAGTGCTTGCAATACCCATTCCTCCATGTCCTAAGATTGTTATGTTATTTTCATTAAGATTACTGATGTTGAATTCTAACTTCTCACAACCCATAATTAAAATAATAAAAGCGAATAATAATAGTTTGTTCATTTAATTATTAATTAGAATGAATACCCCAAAGAAACGCCAAGCCAATGTCTGAGTACATTGTTAAACGATAATATTGGAGTATAAGCGCAACGATATAATAAACCAGGAGTGTTTTTTTGATACCTATATCCGAATGAGAAGATGGTGGTAAATTCTGAAGATCTGTTCGGTTTAAAATCGAATGAATTTGCACGAACAATATTCGTATATGTTTTACCGACTCCAATTTCAATTTTATGATTATTGCCGAATAATGCATTTACTGTAATTGGTAAAATAATATCAGGATTGAACTTATTGGTAAAATCTCTTATTCGATAGGTACTTAATCCTATCCTAGCAGTATACCTAAATTTGTTTTTTCTGGCTAATAACTTCTCATAATTTAATGAGCCATATCCTCCCAAACCAGCAATTTCTATAAATACCACATTCGTAGATATTTTATCGGGTTTACTTTGTGAGTAAGTTTTTAGATTAAAATTTATGCATAAAAAAAAGATAATGATCAATACTTTCATTTTGTTACTCTGATGAAATAACAAATGCAGTAATAATTTTAAGAATAATTGAATCGCTTTGGAATGCTATATGAAATAATAGCATTTATTGACGAAAAAATGATAAATGGAATTGTTAGTATGCTAGCACACTAGCACACTAGCACACTAACGAATAATATTCTGTCTGTTGGAATCTAGTTTTATTAGAATAAACAATAAAATAGTAAAACTCCAGAGTGATGAACCTCCGTAGCTCACAAAGGGTAGGGGGATCCCAATTACCGGTACCAAGCCGATGGTCATGCCAATGTTTACGGTGAGGTGCATGAACAAAATACTTACCACACCGTAGGCGTAGATTCTACTGAAGGCAGAACGTTGTCGTTCGGCAATAAATATGATGCGTAAGAGTAATGCTATAAATAATCCGATCAATACAAGGCTTCCAGCGAATCCGAATTCTTCGCCAACCGTACAGAAAATAAAATCGGTACTTTGTTCTGGAACGAAATCGTATTTGGTTTGTGTGCCGTTTAAAAATCCTTTACCTACCATACCTCCCGAACCGATGGCAATTTTACTTTGGTTTACGTTATATCCTGCTCCTTTTAAATCGACTTCTTTACCCACCAAATTATTCAGTCGATCGCGATGATGGGTCTTTAGTACATTGTTAAATACATAATCGAACCCAGCCACGGTTCCTACTGATAAAATAACGGACGCAATTATTATGAGGATTGCGTTTCTTTTTCTACGGAAATAATAAAGTAATGCGATACCTGTTAGTCCAATTCCAACATAAATATATAAAGGAGGGAAGAGTAATGCTAAAATAAAAATGAGTGCAAGCAATGCACCAATCACTAACACATAACCGGTTAATCCTTCGCGGTACAATACAAATATAAACGCTACGTAGGTAACTGCAGAACCCACATCACCCTGTAATAAAATAAGGGCCATGGGTAAGAGAAGGATACCTACGCTCGTAAAAATGGTATTGAGGTCGCTGAGTTTTTTATTGGTGGTGCTGAGGTATTTCGCGATAACTAAAGCTGTAGCAAATTTTGCAAATTCGGCCGGTTGTAAACGAAAGGAACCGATTTCGAACCAAGAGCGGGAGCCGTTTACATATTTACCGAAGAACAGTACGGAGACAAGCAGAGCCAGGGTTACGGCATATATTCCATAGGAAAAAACGGAGTAAAACTTCGACTCAATCGTGATGATCATGAAACCAATAAAGAAAGCCGATAAAATCCAGATGAGTTGTTTGCCGTAATTTTTTTCGATGTCGAAAATAGAACTATGGTTTTCGTCGTATACTGCAGAGTAGATGCTGAGCCAACCGATGATGACTAACACGAAGTACAGGATAATGGTTACACTATCTATGTTTTTCCAAAATTTATTTTGACGTAATTCGCTCATCTTAATTTTTTTTCTTCTCTTCGGTTTTTACGACAGGTGGATGTATTAAATCGGCATTCAATAATCTATCAACGTAATATTGAGGTTTAGAAATTGAATCTGTTAAATATTTTTCTACCAAAATACTTGCAATAGGAGCGGCCCAAATAGAGCCAAAGCCAGCATTCTCCACTACCACAGCGATAGCAATTTTAGGATTATCACGCGGGGCAAAAGCAAAAAATACGGAGTGATCTTTTCCATGCGGATTTTGAGCTGTACCTGTTTTACCACACATGGTAATGCCATTTATTTTTGCATACGTTGCTGTACCTCGTTCCACTACATCTTGCATTCCATCAATTACTACATTAAAGTAACTCGAGTCGATGCCTACGTAATTTTTAGTCGTAAATTCTTTTTTCTGATAATTTTTATTGCCAATAGCTTTTATGAGGTGGGGGTTATAATACCAGCCTTTGTTGGCAATAGCGGCCGTAACATTGGCCATTTGCAGTGGAGTTACGCCCAATTCTCCTTGGCCAATGGCCAGTGAAATAATTGTAGATGATTTCCAGCGGCCAGAACCGTAGTATTTATCGTAGAAAGCAACCGTTGGCAATAAGCCATTCAGTTCATTGGGTAGATCGATGCCTGTTTTTTTCCCGATGCCAAATTTATTTACGTACTCTCTCCACTTCAAAAAGTTTTTCTCAGCTGTTTGATAATTTCCTTGGTCGATTAATTTTTTAAAGGTCCAGCAGTAATAGGCATTACAAGATTGAGCAATACTCTCTCGTAAATCAAGGGGTGAGTGTACGTGCATACATTTCACAACCCTATTACCAATAGAATAACCGCCACCACAGGGGAAACGCGTTTCTGGAAATATTAAACCTTCTTGTTGTGCGATCAGTGCTTCCACGGCTTTGAAAATAGAGCCCGGTGGATATTGCGCCATCAGTGGTCGCATAAACAAAGGCTTTTGTGTATCGCGCAATAACTTCACATAGTTATTACCACGTTCTCTACCTACTAATAAGTTCGGATCATACCCTGGGGAACTCACAAAACAAAGTATTTCGCCAGTACTTGGTTCGATAGCAACAATACTTCCATTTTTATTTTTCATGAGCTGTTCACCCAATTTTTGTATTTCGAAATCGAGCGATGAAATTAATTTTTCTCCAGCTACTGCTACGGTATCGTAAGCTCCATTTTCATACGAACCTTGTTCGCGGTTTAATACGTCGACCATAATTACTTTGGTGCCACGTTGTCCGCGAAGAATGTCTTCATACGCGCTCTCTATACCGCTGATTCCAATGTAGTCGCCTATTTGGTAATAGTTATTTGTTTTTTCGATGATGCGATCGTCAACCTCCCCAATATACCCTAATACGTGAGCCGCCAGGGAATCGGGATATTTTCTTACTGTACGATTTTGAACGTAAAAACCAGGGAATTCATATAATTGTTCTTGAAAAGAAGCAAAGGTTCTTGCTGATAATTGTTTTTCGAAAATAGAGGCTTTAAATGGCGAATATTTTCTAGCCTTTTTCATCTTTTCGATGAACTGTTCTTTGCTGATGCCAATTAATTTGCAGAAGTTCAGTGTGTCGAGTTCCTTGGTTTGCTTAGGGATTACCATTAAATCGTACACAGGTTCGTTCTGCACGAGGATCTTACCATTTCGATCGTAAATAATGCCACGTGCAGGATAGATATTAATTTTACGTAGTACATTGTTGTTCGCCGACAAGAAATAACTATCGTCGATTACTTGAATATAAAACAAACGAGTAAGCAAAATAATGGCCACGAGAACAATTAAGCCTTGGATCACTAGTTTTCTTTCGAAGAAAATATTCATGCTCTTTTTTGCGAACTACCTGTTAAGTACTGAGAAATAAAAATCAATAGTAAAGTAAATATCGTACTTAATATTGAACGTGTAAAGGTAATGAGAAACTCATTGATTCGGAATACTTCGAGTTGAAATAGTAATAGATGATGGATTAATACCAAAACAGTTGAATAGGTAAGGAACCACTGTATGCCCATGTTGCGTAAGTTTGGTACAGGTTGATGTTCATAACCACCACGAGGTGTAATAATTAATAATATCAATGGTCGAACGAATGCTACCAGTGTACTGGCTCCTGCATGAATACCTCCTGTATTTGAGAAGATGTCGATGCATAATCCCATAATAAATGATATAGTCAATAATAAGTACATGGGTGTTTCTAAAGGCAATAGTAAAATAAATAGCACATACAAGTATGGATTCACCATATTGTATAATCCAATATTATTGAACACTATAATCTGTAGTAATGCGAGCACTATGAAACGTATTGAGTTGCTTAAGAATAACTTTATCATTTTTCCACCTCCTTCATTTCTATGGAATTAATTTCCTCAGCAAAATTATCTTCAACGATGTATACGTATCTTAAGGTAGAGAAGTTCGTTGATAGGGCAATTTTAATATTATAAAAATTGTCACCACTATTTAAATCACACTTAATTACTCTTCCAATAAAAATTTCTTTTGGATATTTTTGAGAGAATCCTGTTGTGCTTACAGAATCGCCTACTTTAACTTTCACATGAGTTGGAATATCTTTTAGGTAAGCAAATTTAGGGTTTAGCCCATCCCATACTAATGATCCGAATTCTTTGGATGAGTTTAATTGAGCTGAAACGTAAGAGTCTTTATGTAAGAAAGAAATAACTGTGCTAAAATGTTTAGAAACATCTTTTACAGTACCCACAATGCCATTGCCACAAATAACACCCATTTTTTCTTTAATTCCGTGCAACGAGCCTCTGTCAATGGTTAAGTAATTATTTCTCTTGTTTACACTGTTATTGATCACCTTCGCTTCTATGTAAGAATATCGCCACATGCTCGAATCTTCAATGGTAACCTTATTTACTTTATTAGAGTAAGGTGATGAGAGCAGTAGGTTTCGAAGTCGAGCGTTTTCTTTTGATAAGCTATCGTTGATTAGCTGTAGATTAAAGAAGGAGCGAGCATTTGAAACATACTTGTAAATTTCTGCACTCATAGTATTGGTCGAATTAAAATAACTAGCTCGATGATAGCTATTGTTATTTACCATCAATACTATAGCGATAGCTTCTAAGGCTAAGAATAAGAAGAAAGCATAGTACCTAAGAAAGAATAGCCAAAGATTACGCATGGAGTTCTTTCGAAAATTAGGTCATTAAGAATTTGAAGTTGCCAATGTTTTTCAATGCAATACCAGTACCTCTTACAACTGCACGCAAGGGATCTTCGGCAATGTGAACTGGTAATTTAGTTTTGTTTGATATACGTTTATCCAAACCTCTCAATAATGCACCACCTCCGGTTAGGTAAATACCAGTTTGGTAAATATCTGCAGAAAGTTCTGGAGGGGTAATTTCTAATGCTTTTAATATCGCTTCTTCGATTTTTGAAATCGATTTATCCAAGCAGTATGCAATTTCTGAATACGATACTTTAATTTGCTTTGGAACACCTGTCATTAAATCTCTTCCTTGCACTGCAAAATCAGCAGGGGGTTCATCAAGTTCTGATAGGGCTGCACCAACTTCTATTTTAATTTTTTCGGCGGTTCTATCACCAATTAATATATTGTGTTCTCTGCGCATGTATTGAACAATATCGCTATCAAAGTTATCACCTGCTACCCGAATGGATTGGTCGCACACAATACCTGATAATGCAATCACTGCAATTTCTGTAGTACCACCACCAATATCAATAATCATATTACCCATGGGTTCTTCCACGTCGATGCCAATACCAATCGCAGCAGCCATCGGTTCGTGAATCATATATACCTCTTTCGCGCCAGCAATTTCTGCCGAGTCGCGTACTGCACGTTTTTCTACTTCTGTAATTCCCGATGGAATACAAATCACCATTCTTAACGAGGGTAAAAACCAACCTCTACCTGAATTAATCATTTTTATCATCCCACGTATCATGTGTTCAGAGGCATCGAAATCGGCAATCACTCCATCTTTCAATGGTCTAATGGTTTTAATCCCGTCGTGCGCCTTACCGTCCATTTGCATGGCTTGCTTTCCTACTGCTATAACTTTACCTGTTTTTCTATCAATGGCCACAATCGATGGTTCGTCGACTACCACTTTGTCGTTATATATTATCAATGTGTTGGCTGTTCCTAAGTCAATGGCAATTTCTTGCGTAAAAAAGTTAAATAATCCCATTATTTCTTTTATATATACTTGTGTCCTATTAAATAATTGTCAATTTATGAATAATAATTCAAAATTATAAAAATTCTAATGTTTAAAATGCCTAATACCGGTCATCACCATGGCTAGCCCATTGGCATTGCAATAGTCGATTGAATCTTGATCTTTGATGCTGCCACCCGGTTGCACCACAGCTGTAATGCCTGCTTTCCCTGCAATCTCCACACAATCTGGGAAAGGGAAAAAAGCATCGGAGGCCATTACTGCGCCTTTTAAATCAAATCCAAACGATTCTGCTTTACTAATGGCTTGGCGTAAGGCATCTACTCTGGAGGTTTGTCCAACACCGCTCGCTAAAAGCTGGTTGTCCTTCGCCAAAATGATGGTATTTGATTTTGTGTGCTTCACTAGTTTATTAGCAAAGGCTAAATCGTTTAATTCCTGTGTAGATGGTACTTTACTGGTTACAGTTTTCATCTCGGCAATACCTTCCATCGAAAGGTCTTTGTCTTGTTCAATGACTCCGTTTAATAAGGTTTTAAATTGTTTATTAGGCAATTGAACCGCTTTTTGAATCAATAATATTCTGTTTTTCTTTTCTGATAGAAGAGTAACAGCTTCAGGGGCAAAGCCCGGTGCAATTAATACTTCACAGAATAAATTGTGAATCTCTTTTGCGGTTTCTAAGTCAATTTCTCGATTGCAAATGATTACTCCGCCAAATGCCGAAACAGGATCTCCCGCGAAGGCATCTATCCATGCTTGCTTTAAGTTCGGTCTACTAGCCAATCCACATGCATTGGTATGTTTTAAAATGGCAAAAGTAGGCTCTTTAAATTCTTTGATTAATTCAACGGCAGCATCTACATCTACTAAATTATTGTATGATAATTCTTTACCGTTTAATTTTTCAAACATATCTTCTAAGTTCCCGTAAAATATTCCTTTTTGATGAGGATTTTCGCCATAACGTAATACCTGTGAGTTTTGAACACTTTGTTTAAATACTGTGATAGGATTTTCAGTGTTGAAATAATTGAAAATGGCAGTATCATAGTGTGAGCTTATGTTAAAGGCTCTCTTCGCAAATTCTTTTCTCTCTGCTAAGGTCGATTGGCCTTCGTTGTTGATTAATACATCGTGTAAATATTCATAATCGTTCTTCGATGAAACGATAATTACATCTTTAAAATTCTTAGCGGCAGCACGAATGAGTGAGATTCCTCCGATATCAATCTTCTCAATAACATCCTGCTCTGAAGCGCCTGATGCTAAGGTCTCTTCAAATGGGTAAAGGTCTACAATCACTAAATCAATTTCAGGTATTTGGTATTGATCCAATTGAGCTAAATCTGAGGCTAATTCTCTGCGCGCTAATATCCCTCCAAATACTTTTGGATGCAATGTTTTTACTCTTCCACCTAAAATAGAGGGGTAAGTGGTTAAATCCTCTACTGCTTCTACAGGTATCCCCAGCTCTTTAATAAAGCTTTCGGTACCACCAGTTGAATAAATGGTTACCCCATGTTTGTGTAATAATCGAATAATTGGTTCTAGCTTATCTTTGTAATAAACTGATATTAAGGCGTTTTTAACCTTTTTAACTGCGCTCATGAAGAAATAATTTGAATGCGCAAGTTTATGAAAAATTAATGAGTTCTTGGCTATACTTTTTTATCCATTTTTTTTAATAAATCTTCAATAATTTTTGGATAATGTTGATGCTCCAATTGATGTACTTTGTAAGCTAATTTTTCTACGTCATCGTTTTTGTCGATTGGACATTTCGATTGATAGATTATTTCGCCATCATCAAAATGTTCGTTTACGTAATGAATACTGATTCCTGTTTCCGAATCGCCTGAAGCGAGAACAGCTTCGTGTACCTTGCGTCCAAACATGCCCTCGCCACCAAATTTAGGTAAAAGTGCGGGGTGTATGTTGATGATGCGTTTGGGGTAAGCTTGTATGATTCTTTCGGGAATAAGCCACATAAAACCAGCCAAAACAATGAGGTCTATTTCTAGGTTTCTCATGAGGTTATCGATCGAATTGGTATGGTACAATTCCTCACGTGTAAAAACATGAGTAGGAACCTCAAAATTATCGGCACGTTGAAGCACATAAGCATCTGGTTTATTGCATAAAACCAATGCCACTTCCATTTCTTTATTGCGCTTGAAGTGTTCCATGATGCGTTGTGCATTGGAACCTGAGCCTGATGCGAAAATTGCGATTCTTTTCAATGTTGTTGTTCTTACCCTTCAAAAATAATAAAATTTTCTATATATGAATACACACTAGAACCTTGTGTTTTCAATGATTGTATATGCAGTTGAATTTATTTTTTCTTTTAATATGGATGGTGCATCTTTGCTAAAGAGCCAATTGTAATAAGGAGATACGTATTGGTATTCGCCATTGACAGAATGTTCGAGCTGGAAATGATTGATGTAATATGCATGATATCCATACCTTTCAATCAACAATTGCGGGAATTGTTGATTGATCGAATCTTGTAATAATTCGATAATCAGGTGTTCGATTTTCTGAAATTGTTTTTCGGCACCCGCGAGAAATTCGAATTCGGCTCCTTCTACATCCACTTTTAATAATAATTTTTGTTCTTGTATAGCGGAGGCAAAGCTGTCGAAACGGATAGAATCCATGGTTATGGGAACGAGTTGGTGTTTGCCTTCAAAAGTTTTCTTAATACTACCCGAGCTGTCGTCGCTTAGATTTCTATAAAAAGTGACTGGTCCATCGATGTTTGAGATAACTTGTTGGTGTGCAATAAAATGTTTTCCGTTTTTTACGTTGTTTTCTTCGAGCAATTGAAAAAGCTCCGTATCGGGTTCGAAGTAATGGATAGGTTTCTGTTGCTCGTTGTGTTCATCAACATAAAAACAAAAATACCCCAAATTTGCACCTACATCGATAAAGGCATCGCTGTGTTTAAGCAAAGCGCTGCACAATGCTAATGTAGCAGTTTCTTGCGAGTACATGGCAGGAGTTCCAAAGGCTGCAATGGGGTGGGCTATACTTACTTTTACCTTTAGTTTATTCGTAATTCCGAGATTGCTTGTAACATAGGTTTGTTGATGACAATAAGTAGCAATATTAGAAATAAAACGAAAAAAGTAATTCGTTTTTAGTTGAATAGGCAATGGAGCAAATATTTTTAACCAAATCGTTTTAAAGGGCAATAATCGAACGATCAGATGATATAATTTATTTATCATGGAAATAAAAAAAGGAGGACATGCCTCCTTTTGAAATATATATAATTTATTATTATAAGTTACCTCTTAACTCTTGTTCACGCTCGATAGATTCGAACAAAGCTTTAAAATTACCTTTGCCAAAAGAAGTAGCTCCTCTACGTTGAATAATCTCATAGAACACTGTAGGTCTATCTTCTACAGGTTTTGTAAAGATTTGTAATAGGTATCCTTCTGGGTCACGATCAACCAAAATGTTTAACTTTTTCAATTCATCTATCGGCTCATCAATGCTACCTACGCGCTCAAACAAATCATCGTAATACGTTTCTGGAACATATAAGAATTCGATGCCTCTTCTTCTCATTTCCGAAACCGTTTCGATGATATTGTCGGTTGCAATAGCGATGTGTTGTACCCCAGCACCTTTATAAAATTCGATGTACTCTTCTATTTGCGATTTTTTCTTTCCTTCTGCTGGTTCGTTAATTGGGAACTTTACGTATCCTGTTCCATTTGAAACAACTTTCGACATGAGTGATGAGTATTCTGTAGAAATATCAGTATCGTCGAAGGTAATTAACAATTTAAAGCCCATTACGTCTTCATAGTATTTAACCCATTTATTCATCTCACCCCATCCTACATTACCTACGCAGTGGTCAACGAACTTAAGTCCGATTGGTTTTGCAATGGTATCTTTTGGTGTTGCTTTAAAACCTGGCATGAATGCACCTTTGTAATGCTTACGTTCTACAAAAGTATGCACGGTATCGCCATAGGTTTGTATGGTTGCAATTTTTACCTCACCAAATTCATCAGTTAATGTTTGTGGAGCAGCAACGGAGATAGCGCCACGCTTCATTACTTCATTGTATGAATAATCTACATCATCAACCCAAATAGCTAATACTTTTACACCATCGCCATGTAATTTCACATGTTCAGAAATTTCAGAGTTTGGATCAAACGAAGTAGTTAGTACTAACCTAATTTTATCTTGTTGTAAAACGTACGATGCTTTACCTCTCACACCGGTCTCAGGACCAGCATAAGCTACCAACTCAAAGCCAAAAGCACTTCTATAATAATAAGCTGCTTGCTTAGCATTTCCTACGTAAAACTCAATGTAATCTGTACCCAATAACGGAAGAAAATCTTCAGCAGGATTATGATCCTTGTGTAATTCTGCTAATTGGTTTGTTTTATCTATGGTTTCCATTTTTTTTAATTGTTAATTGTCAATTGTAAATTGTTAATTATTGGCACACTAGCACACTAGCATATTAGCATACTAGCACACTAACTAACGTCTTCCTGCCAGCTGCTGTAATATGTTGGATCTTCAATGGCTACGGCATCTTCGGTGAGCATGAGTGGACGGAATGTATCCACCATCACGGCTAACTCTTCGGTGCTTTCTTTGCCAATTGATTT
>Ga0129333_10005039_pt1 | contig 12371 bp, 12 predicted proteins | sample CPB6_08_DNA_FD_94474 | JGI IMG/M metagenome (GOLD analysis project Ga0129333, IMG submission 94474) | Freshwater to marine salinity gradient microbial communities from Chesapeake Bay, USA - CPBay_Sum_0.6_0.8_DNA | ecosystem: Environmental > Aquatic > Marine > Coastal | place: USA: Chesapeake... | reverse complement strand
TGTCGGCGGCATTCATGTCGCGCCGGATGTTGATGCGCCATTCGGTGGCGGCGTAGGTGAACCAGACATAGGCCACGACCGTGACGAGGATCACCGCCGCATAGAGCCAGCCATAGGACCACGCCAGGACACCGGCGACAAGGATGATCTCAAGCACCGTGGGAAAGGTGTTGAACAGCGAGAAGCGCAGCACGGTGTCGATGCCCATGGTGCCGCGCGAGACGATGCGCGAGAGCCCGCCAGTGCGCCGCTCGAGATGAAAGCGCAGGGACAGCGCGTGCAGATGGCGGAAGGTGCGCACAGCGAGGTCGCGCACCGCGCGCTGGCTGACCTTGGCGAAGACGGCATCGCGGATCTGGGCCAGCACCACCATCATGATGCGGCCGAAGCCATAGGCCAGCACAAGGAAGGAGACAGCGGTGACGGCGATCGTCAGCACATCCGCCGTGCCCGTCAGCGCATCGGTTGCGTATTTGAAGGCATAGGGCGTGGCGACAGTGACGATCTTGGACAGCACCAGCGCCAGCATGGCCAGCACCACCCGAATCTTCAGTTCCGGGTGCCCGGCCGGCCAGAGATAGGGCATCATGTCGCGCAGGATGGACCACTGGTCTCCATCCACCGCGTGAAGCGTGTCCGTACCTGACGAGGATTTGCGGCTCATCGACACACCATATGGGAAGCCGGAACCCGCAAGAGAAGCTGAAACTACTGCGAGGGGGCAGCGTTCTCGTCGGGCTTCAGCGGATCACGGCGCTTCGGATCGATGGTTTCGGACTTGGCCGCGACATCCGGCGTCTTGAAGATCTGACCGGGATAGATCAGGTCCGGATTGCGGATCTGGCCCTTGTTGGCCTCATAGAGCACAGTGTATTTCGCACCAGAACCGTAAAGCACTCGCGAGATGCGCCAGAGGTTGTTGCCCGGCTGGATGACGACACGGCCCTCACGCGGGGCAGAGGGGGTTACAGCACCGGTATCGGCTGCGCCACTTCCGGACTCGCCCGTCGTGGCCGCAGGCTGCGTGGCATCAGCCACCTTGGTCTGGTCTTCGCGGAAGAAGGGCACTTCAATGCGGTTGACGACCTTGCCCTCGGCGTCGAGGCCATCGACACGCAGCATGTGATTGCCGGGTGCGACACTGGCCGTGGCGGAGAAGGACCAGCGGCCATCCTCACCGACCGCCGCATCGCCCATCATGGCGTTGTCGACATAGACGCGGGCCGTGTGGCCCTGGCCGCCCTGCCCGGAGAACACGATGTTGCCGTTGGCGTCATAGTCGACGGCATCGATGCTCACCATCCTGGCGGGCTGCTCGCCCGGAACCGCCGGCTTCTGGAGAATCTTGGTCGGCTGATCGGGGCTGACGACCGCAACGAGCGCCTGCTGCTGGCCGCCGGCCGGCACGATCACGGCGACGCTCTGCTTGGACGTGACCGCAGCGGCATCGCCTGGCAGACGCGATTCGAGCGTCAGGGCGCCACTGCCCTCGGGCAGCGGCTTGTCCGGAATGATGACAAAGGCGCCGTCGGTATTGGCGGTGGTCTTGCCGATGGCTTCACCATCGAGCCTGGCGGTGACTTCCGACCCCGGTGCAGCGGTACCCGCGATCACGGCCTCGCCGGTCTTCTCGACGCGAACGGTGTCGAAGGCAGGTGACTGTGGCCCGGCCGGCTGGGCGGGTGCGGGCTGTTCTGCCGTTGTCGTGGCGGCTGGCTGCTCTGCGGTGGTGGTCGCCGCAGGTTGCTCTGCCGTTGTCGTGGCGGCTGGCTGCTCTGCGGTGGTGGTCGCCGCAGGTTGCTCTGCCGTCGTTGTGGCCGCAGGCTGCTCTGCAGTGGTGGTGGCGGCTGGCTGCTCGGCTGTCGTTGTGGCCGCAGGCTGCTCGGCTGTCGTTGTGGCCGCAGGCTGCTCAGCTGTCGTTGTGGCCGCAGGCTGTTCGGCCGTCGTTGTGGCCGCTGGCTGCTCTGCCGTCGCCTCAGGAGTCGCGGGCGCGGCGGGCTGTTCCGTGGTGGCCTCGGTTGACGGTGCGGTTGTGGCGGCGGGCGGCGCTTCGGCCATCCAGCGATCGCGGGTCAGGCCTGCAATTGCAGCGGCGGCGACAATCGCCAGGCCGGTCAACACGATGATGGGAGTCTTGTTTTGCATTGTCGTGACGATCCAAGTACCTTGTCGATTCAGGCGAATGGCCTCTTTGCGCGGGAAGATCAACCCCTTAATTAGGCCCTGATCGCGAATTAATCAAAGAAACCGGGTGGGGTCCGGCGCGCCGGCGCGGGCGCCCCGAGGCCCGGAAACCCGCAACAAGGAGTTCGTCCGATGAGCCCTGTCCGTAAACTCTGCGTCTATTGCGGCTCCGGAAACGGACGCAACCCCGCCTATCTAGCGGCCGCGCGGCAGCTGGGCAAGGCCATGGCCGAGGCGGGGATCGGTCTCGTCTATGGCGGCGGCAGCCTCGGCCTGATGGGGGAAGTGGCCCGGGCCGTTCTCGAAAATTCAGGCCATGTGACTGGAATCATTCCAGAATTTCTTGCAAATCGGGAGCGCATGCTCACCGAGGTCAATGACCTGGTGGTGACCCCCGACATGCACAGCCGCAAGATGACCATGTTCGCCCGCTCAACCGGGTTCGTGGCGCTGCCGGGCGGCCTCGGCACGCTGGAGGAATTGGCCGAAATCTCGACCTGGGCGCAGCTTGGCCAGCATGGAAAGCCGATCATCCTGTGCAATGTGGCGGGCTACTGGGATCCGCTGGTGACGCTCTTCGAGCATATGCGGACCGAGAAATTCATCCGCGAGGGGCTGGAAGTCGCGCTCGACGTCGTGGCGGGCGCGGAGGATGTAATTCCCACCTTCGAGCGGCGACTGAAACTGACCCCCGACAAGGCACCCGCGCATCCGGTCATCGACAAGATGTAGGGATCAGGCGGCGGCCGCGTCCTGGCGGCGCTGGCGCTCGTCGCGGAGCGCGGAGACGGAGAACACCGCCAGTGCCGCCCAGATGACGCAGAACGACACGAGCTTGAGCGTGTTCATGGGCTCGCCGAAGACAAAGACCGCAGTGAGAAAGACGAGCGAGGGCGACATGTATTGCAGAAGCCCGGCGGTCGAATAGCGGATGCGCCGGATCGAGGCGGCATAGAGCATCAGCGAGGCGGCGGTCATCACGCCGCAGCCGATCAGCATGAGCGTGTCGTGCAAGTTGGTGCCGAAGCGCGCCTCGCCGTGTGCGGCCAGCCACCACTCCGCGCCCAGCAGCGGCAAGGCGACGATCGCCACTTCGATGAGAAAGCCCTGGGTTGGACCGACAGGGATGGTCTTGCGCAGGAATCCATAGAGGCAGAACGTCACGGCCAGCATGAGGCCAAGCCAGGGAAAATGGCCGAGCGCGAACGTCTGGATGATGACGCCCGCTGCCGCAAGCCCGAGCGCCACCTTCTGTGGGCGGGTGAAGCGCTCGCCGAGAAAGAGATAGCCCATCACCACATTGAGCAGCGGGTTGATGAAATAGCCGAGGCTGGATTCGAGCGTCCGGCCGACCTCGATCGACCAGACATAGAAGCCCCAGTTGAAGACGATGAGCGCCGAGGTGAGCGTCAGGATGGCAAGATGCTTCGGGTTCGTCACCGCGCGCCGGACGTCCGGCCACTGGCCCAGATACCAGACGACCGCAACGGCGATGGGCAAGGCCCAGAAACCACGGTTGACGGCGATCTCGATAGGCGAGATGTGGCGGATGAGGCCGAAATAGAAGGCCATGCCACCCCAGATGATGTGCGCCATGACCGCCAGCAGCACGCCGGTCTCGGCAGTCGACAGCGTGCGGGTCGGACCGCCATTCTCCCGAGATATGGTCATGATCGCCGTTTAGACCTTGCAACCTGCCAGAGGCAAACCCGCCCTTGGCATGGTCGCATGACCGCCGCGCATGACCCGCTCAGGCTGCCTCAGCGCCCTCGCGCACCAGCTTGTAGATGAGCGCGTCCGAAAGCGCCTGAAACGAGGCATCGACGATGTTGGGCGAGACGCCGACGGTGAACCAGCGATGGCCCTTGCTGTCGCGACTTTCGATCAGCACGCGGGTGGTGGCGCCCGTACCGCCATTCAGGATGCGGACCTTGAAATCGACGAGTTCCATGTCGCTGATGAAGCCCTGATAGCGGCCAAGATCCTTGCGCAGCGCCACGTCGAGCGCGTTGACCGGGCCATTCCCTTCTCCGGCATTGAGATAGACCTGATCGCCCACCTTCACCTTGACCGTCGCTTCCGACACCATGGCGCGGTCCCGTTCCTCGACGATCACCCGGAAGGACAGGACATCGAAATACTTGGGCACCGTGCCGAGCGCACGCCGGGCAAGCAGCTCGAAGGAGGCGTCTGCACCGTCATAGGCATAGCCCTGGGCTTCGCGCGCCTTGACGTCACGAAGAAGGGCATCGAGCCGGGGATCGTCCTTGGCCACGTCGAGGCCCATGCGGCCGAGATTGGCCAGCAGGTTCGACTTGCCCGCCTGGTCAGAGACCAGCACGTCCCGGCGGTTGCCGATCGACTCGGGCGGCACATGCTCATAGGTCTCAGGTTCCTTGAGAAGCGCCGAGGCATGTATGCCTGCCTTGGTGGCGAAGGCGCTCTTGCCCACATAGGGCGCCTGCTTGTCTGGCGAGCGGTTCAGCAACTCATCGAAGGCGCGCGAGACATGGGTGAGGCGCGCAAGCCTTTCGGCATCAATCGCCGTTTCAAATCGGCCCGCAAAATGCGGCTTGAGGCACAGGGTGGGGATGATGGAGACGAGATTGGCATTGCCGCAGCGCTCGCCGATGCCGTTGAGCGTGCCCTGGATCTGGCGCACGCCGGCGTCGACAGCCGCCAGGGAATTGGCCACCGCCTGACCGGTGTCGTTGTGGGCATGAATGCCGAGATGACTGCCGGGAACGGTTTTCGTCACGGCACGGACGATCTCGGCGATTTCACCGGGGAGCGTTCCGCCATTGGTGTCGCACAGGACAGTCCAGCGGGCCCCGGCCGTCCAGGCAGTTTCTGCGCAGGCCAGAGCATAGGCAGGATTGGCCTTGTACCCATCGAAGAAATGCTCGCAGTCGATGAGAACTTCCTTTCCGGCATCGCGCGCGGCGAGCACGGTCTGGCGGATCGACTCGAGATTTTCCTCGTTCGTGCAGCCCAGCGCCACGCGCACGTGATAGTCCCAGGATTTCGCCACGAAACATGCCGCAGCGGCCCGTGCGGCGAGAACCTGCTGCAACCCCGCATCGTTCGACACCGAGCGGCCTGCCCGCTTGGTCATGCCGAAGGCGGTGAAGATGGCCGTGGTCTCGCGCAGGGTGGAAAAGAGGGCCGTATCGGTGGGATTGCCACCGGGATAGCCACCCTCGATGTAGTCGACGCCCAGCTCGTCGAGCAGGCCCATGACCACGAGCTTGTCCTCCAGCGAGAAATCAATGCCCGGCGTCTGCTGGCCGTCCCGCAGCGTGGTGTCGAAGATGTAGATCCGTTCGCGCGGCATCAGAGCAGTCCACTCCAGCGCAGCACGATATAGACGGCCACAGCCAGGACGATGGCCTTGATGAGCGTGTAGCCCAGCCAGTGTTTCGGAAAGGGCAGGCTGTCATGCCAGGATTTTTTCTCGGGCGTGTTCATGGCTCGGCTCCTAAGGGCTGGCGTGGGAAAGACGCAGTCATCGCTTCACCTCCCATGAGGTGGTGCCGTCCTTGTTGTCCTTGATGGCGACACCCATTGTCGCGAGCTCGTCACGAATGCGGTCGCTCTCGGCCCAGTTCTTCCCCTTGCGGGCCGCAAGGCGCGCCTCGATCAGCGCCGCGACGGCTGTCTCGTCGACACCGCCGTCAGCTCCGGGCGTGGCGAGGGTGCCACTGAATCCGAGCGCCTTCAGCGTCTCGCCCAACTCATTCTGCGCGCCAGGCCTGTCGAGCGCATGAAGCTCGGCAATGGCCCTGGGCGTGTTGAGATCATCGAGCAGCGCGTCGCGCACGGGCGCGGCAATCTGGCCGTCCAGCGCATGCACGACGCCCGCATTGTTGAAAAAACCTTCGAGAATGCGCCAGCTTTCCTCCAGCCCCTTCACCGTCCAGTCGATCGGCTGGCGGTAATGGGTGCGCAGCATGTTGAAGCGCAGCACATCACCCGGCCAGTCCGCCAGAAGCTGGTGAATGGTGAGGAAGTTGCCAAGGCTCTTCGACATCTTCTGGCCTTCCACCTGCAGGAAGCCATTGTGCATCCAGACCCTCGCCATGATGTTGTGACCGAAGGCACAGCGCGTCTGGGCGATCTCATTTTCATGATGGGGAAAGACCAGATCGATGCCACCGCCGTGAATGTCGAATTCCTCGCCCAGATGCTTCCAGCTCATGGCCGAGCATTCGATGTGCCAGCCCGGACGCCCCCTGCCCCACGGGCTCTCCCAGCCGGGCGTCTCGGCATCCGACGGCTTCCACAGCACGAAATCCATCTCGCCGCGCTTGTAGGGCGCGACATCGACGCGCGCGCCGGCCAGCATTTCATCGAGCGAGCGGCGCGAGAGCTGACCGTAATCCGGCATGGACGGCACATCGAACAATACATGGCCATCCGCCGCATAGGCATGACCGGCGGCGATCAGCCGCTCGATGATGGCGATCATCTCGGCGATGTGCTCGGTGGCGCGCGGCTCGACCGTGGGCGGAAGGACGCCCAGCGCGGCGATGTCAGCGTGGAACTGCCGGGCAGTCTGCTCGGTCAGATCCCGGATCGACATGCCCTCGGCGCGGGCCCTTGCATTGATCTTGTCGTCAACGTCGGTGATGTTGCGGACATAGGTGACATGGCTTGCGCCATAGATCTGGCGCAGCAACCGGAAGAGAACGTCGAAGACGATGACCGGCCGGGCATTGCCGATATGGGCAAAGTCATAGACGGTGGGGCCACAGACATACATGCGCACGTTTGACGGGTCCAAGGGGAGGAAGTCCGCCTTGGTGCGGGTCAGCGTGTTGTAAAGGCGCAACGGCATGTCGGGTCCTCAGGCTTGCCGGCCCGGGGTTCGCTTCGTCTTGGATTTAGGTCAAGCGGCGCCCTGCCAGCGGATGTCAGCTAGCTGCAAATAATAATGCCGCAAATGGCGGCTTTGGCGGGGCGGGCGGTCATGTCGCTGGCCACCATGCGTCAGCCGCCCGGGAAGGTCAAGGGTTTGGAGAAACTGGGGGCTGTCATGCCGTTTCCCACCTACCGGATCAGGTGCGCATGGTTAATGCTCCACCCTGCCAAACACAGGACCCCTGCCTGCCCGTCATGACCAGCGCCGAACACAGACAACACCAGATCGGCCTTCTGCTGGTGGCGGGAGCTGCCCTGGCCTGGTCGTCATCCGCCCTGTTCGTGCGCAACATCGAAGCCGGGCTGATGACCATGCTGTTCTGGCGCGGCATCTTCTCGGGAACGGCGGTCTTCCTGCTGTTCCTGCTGATGGAGCGGGGCAAGGCGCTCTCCATGCTCATGACCCTGCGCTGGCCGACACTGGCCGTGGCGCTGCTGTCGGCCACCGGCATGATCACCGGCATCGGGGCCCTGCGGAACACGACGGCCGCCGATGCCATGGTGATCTATGCGACAGTGCCCTTCATGACGGCAGCCCTTGCCTATCTGGTGATCGGGGAGCGGCCATCGCGCGTGACACTGGTCGCGAGCACGGTGGCCCTGGCCGGCGTGGGTGTGATGCTCGTGGGCGCGGACATGGGCGGAAGCCTGTTCGGCCAGTTCCTTGCGGTGATCATGACATTCTCGATGGCGGCCTTCACCACCATCCTGCGCCAGCATCGCGATGTGCCGATGCTGCCCGCCATGGCGGCCTCTGCCTGGATCTGCTCCTTCGCGTGTTTCTGGTTTGCCGAACCCGGCGCCATTTCCGAGCGCGACTTCCTGCTCTGCGTGGCCTTCGGCATCGTTCAGAATGCCGCGGGCCTCGCGCTCTATACCTTCGGCTCCCGACGCATTCCGGCAGCTGAAGCGACACTCATCGCCGCGCTTGAAGTGCCACTTACGCCTTTCTGGGTGTTCCTGTTCATGGGCGAAGTGCCCGCTCCCCAGACACTGATCGGGGGCGCAATCGTTCTGGCCGCCCTGATGTTCCACATTCTGTCGGAGTTCCGGCGCAGGCCCGCGGCCACCGCAGTGCCGGTGCTGCCACCCTGAGGCTCAGCGGGACGTCTGGCCGAAGAGCACCTTGCGCTCGTCATCCGTCATGGGTTTCGCATAGGACGGCGCCACGCTGGCATAGACCCGCATCACGGCGGGCCGCGCCTTGATGGCCTCGAACCAGCGTTTCAGATTGGGAAAGTCGTCGAGGTTCTGATTGTATCGCTCATGGGGCACGACCCATGGATAGCAGGCGATGTCGGCGATCGAATAGTCGCCCGCGAGACAGGGCCGGTCGGCAAGGCGCTTGTTCATCACGCCGTAGAGGCGGTTCACTTCCTTGGTGTAGCGGTCGATGCCATACTGGATCTTCTCCGGCGCATAGATCGCAAAATGACCTGCCTGCCCGGACATGGGGCCGAGGCCACCCATCTGCCAGAACAGCCACTGCAACACATCCGCGCGTCCACGCAGGTCTGACGGCAGAAACCTGCCGGTCTTCTCGGCGAGATAGAGCAGGATGGCGCCGGACTCGAAGAGCGAGATCGGCGCGCCACCATCGGCGGGCGCCGTATCAACGATGGCCGGAATGCGGTTGTTGGGCGAGATCGCCAGGAATTCCGGCTTGAACTGCTCGCCCTTGCCGATGTCCACCGGATGCAGGCGGTAGGGAAGTCCCGCCTCCTCGAGGAAGATCGTGATCTTGTGCCCGTTGGGGGTCGGCCAGTGATAGAGCTCGATCATCGATTATTCTGCGGCCTCGACGATGTCATCGTCATCGTTGCGCGGGCGCGAGGCCATTTCCTTCTTGATCTCCTCGGCGACGAGGAATGACAACTCAAGCGCCTGCGCCGCGTTGAGGCGCGGATCGCAGAACGTATGGTAGCGGTCGTTCAGGTCTTCGTCGCGGAGGGCGCGCAGGCCGCCGGTGCATTCGGTCACGTCCTTGCCGGTCATCTCGACATGGATGCCGCCAGCATGGGTGCCTTCCGCCTGGTGCACGCTCATGAAGCGGCGGACCTCGCCCAGCACGGCTTCGAAGGGCCGTGTCTTGTAGCCCGACGTGGACTTGATGGTGTTGCCATGCATCGGATCGCAGGACCAAACGACCACCTTGCCCTCGCGCTTCACGGCGCGGATCAGGTCCGGCAAGTGCTTCTCGACCTTGTCGGCGCCGAAGCGGGCGATGAGCGTCAGGCGGCCAGGCTCATTCTCGGGATTGAGCTTGTCGATCAGCCGGATCAGTTCATCCGGCTTCAGCGACGGACCGCATTTGAGGCCGATCGGATTCTTGACGCCGCGCATGAACTCGACATGCGCGTGATCAGGCTGGCGGGTGCGGTCGCCGATCCACAGCATGTGGCCTGAGGTGGCGTACCAGTCACCCGACGTCGAGTCGACGCGGGTGAGGGCCTGCTCATAGCCCAGCAGCAGCGCCTCGTGGCTGGTGAAGAAATCGGTGGTGCGCAGTTGCGGCGCCGTATCGGCGTTGACGCCGCAGGCGCGCATGAAGCCCACCGCCTCGGTGATGCGGTCGGAGATTTCCTGGTAGCGCTCGTAGGCAGGCGAATCCTTCAGGAAATCGAGCGTCCATTTGTGCACATGCTCGAGATTGGCGTAGCCGCCCTGCGCGAAGGCGCGCAGCAGGTTGAGCGTGGCGGCCGACTGGCGGTAGGCCATGATCTGGCGTTCGGGATCGGGCCTGCGGGCCTCGAGCGTGGCATCCGCCCCGTTGACGATGTCACCACGGTAGATCGGCAGTTCCACACCATTGATGGTTTCGGTGGGCGAGGACCGTGGCTTGGCGAACTGGCCGGCGATGCGACCAACCTTCACGACCGGCTGGCCGCCGGCGAAGGTGAGCACGACCGACATCTGCAGAAAGACGCGGAAGAAATCACGGATGTTGTCGGCCGAATGCTCGGCGAAACTCTCAGCGCAATCGCCGCCCTGGAGCAGGAAACCCTTGCCTTCCGCGACACGCGCCAGCTTGCGCTTCAGCTTGCGGGCTTCCCCCGCGAACACCAATGGCGGGTAACCGGCAAGCTGGTCTTCCACCGACCGGAGCTTCGCCTGATCCGCGTAATCCGGCACCTGAACCACCGGAAATTGCCGCCAGCTGTCGGGTGTCCAGTTCATCGCCATCTTCAAAACTCCACCAAGGGGTGCAAATCCCTTACCATCCATTAAGCCGACAGGCGTATACACCGCTTGGAAAACTCTTACCAGCCCAAGCAATGGCGCGGGGACCGGCATGCTCGACTACATCATGAGTGCGCGGTGGGATCAGGCATACAATTTCCTGTTGTCTGGTCAGCCACCAATGTACATCCGGTTGCTCGCCCTCAATGGTCTGTTCCTGCTGCTGTTTTTCATCCGCAAGGCCGCAGGCGCCGAGCCGATGAGCGAGCGCGCCGCGCTGTTCACCCAGATCTGCCTGCTGGGGGCCAATATTCTGGTTCTGTTTCAAGGTGATGTCGAAAGGTATCTCAGGCAGGTCCTGCGAAACCTGTGGTGAGGCGGCGGCCAAAGGCGGCCTCGGCCGAGGCAAAGGGCTGTTGCGCCGCGACGTCCCAATAGCGCAGGTCCGGGAGGGCGACGGCTTGCCCGGTCACGGCGCAGCGGACGAAATCACCCTGCTGGAGGATTTCGTAATCGGCGTCGAGATAGCGGATCCGGGCTTCCCGCCGCGGCGGTTGTGCCGGGTGACTGAGGCTCATGGCCGGCAGACTAGAGCCTCCGCAGGAGAATTTGAAGCCGCCCGGATTTTGAATTTCGCCGGTCCATCCTGTATAGCTGCCGCGCCATGACACAGCATGAAACGCTTCTCGACTCCTATGCCCGGCTCACCGTCCGGACCGGCCTCAACATCCAGAAGGGTCAGCAACTGCTGATCACGGCGCCGCTCGATGCCGTGCCGCTGGTACGCCGGATCACGGAACACGCCTACCGTGAGGGCGCGAGCCTCGTGACCACCTTCTATGCCGATGAGGCCACGACGCTGGCGCGCTTCGCCCATGCGCCGGACGAGGCCTTCGATACCGCACAGGACTGGATGTTCAACGGCATGGCGGAGGCCTTCCGGGGCGGCGCCGCGCGGCTTGCCATAGCCGGTGAAGACCCCGCCCTCCTCGCAGGTCAGGACCCTGGAAAACTGGCGCGGGCCAACAAGGCGCGCTCGCAGGCCTACCGCCCGGCGCTCGAACTGATCACCGGCTTCGTCATCAACTGGTGCGTGATCGCGGCCGCAACGCCCGCCTGGGCGAAATCAGTGTTCCCGGGCATGCCCGAATCCGAGGCGATGGACCGGCTGTGGCGCGCAATCTTCGCCTGCACCAAGGCCGATCTGCCTGATCCGATTGCAGCCTGGGACAGGCACAACGCCGATCTGGCGCGACGCACCGATTTTCTCAACCGGCAACGCTACCGCGCGCTCCGCTACAAGGGACCTGGAACCGATCTGACTCTGGGGCTGGCCGACGAACATGCGTGGAAGGGCGGCGGCGGAAAAGCGCTCAACGGCGTCTTCTGCAACGCCAATATCCCGACCGAGGAAGTGTTCACCGCGCCACACAAGGACAAGGTGGACGGAACACTGCGGTCCACAAAGCCGCTCTCCTATCAGGGCTCGCTGATCGACGGAATCCGCGTGCGCTTCGAGGCCGGCCGCATCGTCGAGATGACTGCGGAAAAGGGTGAAGCCGCTTTCCGCAACCTCATCAACACCGACGAAGGCGCCGCGCGGCTGGGCGAGGTGGCGCTGGTCCCCCATTCCTCACCCATTTCGGCCAGCGGCATCATCTTCAACAACACGCTGTTCGACGAGAACGCCGCCAGCCATGTGGCTGTTGGCCAGTCCTATACCGAGAACATCCGCGACGGCTCCAAGCGTTCAAAGGACGAACTTGCGGCACTGGGCGCCAATGCGAGCCTGGTTCACGTCGACTGGATGATCGGATCGGGGGACCTGGACATCGACGGCATCCTGCCTGACGGATCATCGCAGGCCCTGATGCGCAAGGGTGAATGGGCTATCTGACGGATCAGAGCAGGCGGCCCTGACGCGGACTGTCCTCCCGCACCCTCACGTCGCCATCCGCAAATTCGAGACGCAGAGCCTGACCGGGGCTTACCCCGGCGGCGGCATGGACCGGCTGACCCGACTCGTCGCGCACGAGCGCAAACCCGCGACGCAATACCGAGCGGTAGGAGAGCGAGTCCACGAGCTT
>Ga0129333_10005037_pt1 | contig 12374 bp, 34 predicted proteins | sample CPB6_08_DNA_FD_94474 | JGI IMG/M metagenome (GOLD analysis project Ga0129333, IMG submission 94474) | Freshwater to marine salinity gradient microbial communities from Chesapeake Bay, USA - CPBay_Sum_0.6_0.8_DNA | ecosystem: Environmental > Aquatic > Marine > Coastal | place: USA: Chesapeake... | reverse complement strand
GAATGTTTTGAACACTTACCAGCAGAATTTGAAGACGAGTTCAGTTTAGAAAGTAACTTTTACGAATATCAAGTCGATGATTACGCACAAAGTCTTTAAGGGAGGTGATTTATGGGCCTTGATATGTACTTGCGCGGTCTTAAATTTCCAGCGTATAGCACAAGACCGCTAAAATGTGAAGACGGCTACCCTATCACTACAATGGAAGTTGAATTGGCCTACTGGAGAAAACATCCAGACTTGCATGGGTTCATAGTTCAGCAGTTTGGTAATGGAGAAGACAACTGCCAGAAAATTTACTTGAATGAAAAAGCATTAGAAATAATTTTGGATGCTGTGAAGATGGAGGCATTGCCTGACACGAAAGGATTTTTCTTTGGCGTTAGCTCGCCAGATGATCCAGATGATCGACCATATTCGATAGAAGTTTTGCAGCAAGCTCTGCGATGGATTAAGTCAAACCCTGAAATTGAAACTCGCGCCGTTTACTATCAGGCAAGTTGGTGAATCATGAAAAATTCAGAAGTGTTAGAATATTTGACCGAAAAAGAAATTGATCTTCTTAAAGTCGCGCTCTTTTATCTTGAAGATAATGTTTATGATATGGCTGAAGTCCATGATATGGAAATGTCAAGAGATGAAGTTACTACTTTAATAAATAAGATATTTCGTAACTATGAGGATGGATGGGTTGAATTTATTTAATCAGCTAACATTTATTGCATTACTGGCGGCATGTGTTTCTAACAAACCAACAGATGTTTCAAACACGCCACCAGATAATTCCATTTTGCGACTAAATAAGTATAAAGTAGGCGATTGCTTGATGCTTATAGATCCAACATCTAATATTTGGAAGTCTAACCATTTTATTCGTGTAGAAAAAATTGATCTTGCAAATGAAAGATACCATTACCGATGGTTTTTAGATAATAATAAATGGGATTCAGGGTTATCTACAACTGTAGGACAATTTGATATTTTAGAAAAAATAACAGTAAAAATTGATTGTAATAAAGTTAAAGTTAGACCGCAAACTTCCGATAAATATATGTAAACGCGGAGGTTATATGAAGCTGGAAACGTACCCTACCATCAATACAAGCAGAATGTTTATTAACGCACCCGCAGAAATTATAATCAAAGTACCAGAAAATGCAGAAGTTCTGTTTAGGTTTTATTATTCCGAAGAAAACATGCCAGAAAATTCTGCAAAATATACTGCAAAAGAATTGTCCGAAAATATTTCGGTGCTGAAAAGCATTTCAAATAATGATAAAATCAATTTTTATTATGAAATTTATCCCTACCCAGAAAAAAATAAAGTCTCCTGCGAGGAGTTAGTGGCAAAAATTGAAAAACTGATATTGGTTTTAGATCCAACCCGCATTTGAGGTGTGGTTATGGTTTTTATCATCCCATCAATAATTTTAACAATTTTGATTTTTGTTTATGCGTTCATAGTAAGTTTTCTTGGAGAATGGTATGCAAATAGAGTTAACAATCGAAGAAATAAAACAGAACGTGATCAATAAAATATATGAGCTTTCGGTATCCACCGATAACTTACATTGTAAAGACAGTATAGAAATGCTGTTAGCTAGTCGAGAAATACAGCGCAAAGCTGAGCGTTTAAGCGAATTTTTAGAATATTTGCACAAAAATGGTGGCTATCTAACAAAAGATGAGTTAGAGGGTAACTTCTAGCGTTGTCTTCACGGTCTCTTCTTGTTAATTTGGTTTAATAAGGAGAATCGCATGAATTTTTTCAAGAAACTTGTCGCCTTCAGCCTTTTAAGCGTTTCTGCCATTGCCGCTGGTAAAACAGAATTACCAAAACTACCAGAGGTGGTGGTTCTTAAACCAGGTTCTTTTGTTAGGTTTACAGAAGAAGTTACAGAGGTAAGTGTTTCTAGGTTTATTAAAGATTTTTTAAATCAAACGGGTGATAATATCACTATTTATATTGACTCTCCTGGCGGAAGCGTGATGGATGGTCTTAGAGCAATGGAAGCAGTAAAATCTGCTAAAGCGGCAAATCCAAATCTTCGCGTAACTTGTCTAGTCGGAAGTGCTGCATCAATGGCCTTTTACTTTCTTCAAGCCGTCTGTGATGATAGGTTTGTTTCCCCTACTACCATTCTGATGCACCATCAGGTAAGTGGGGGTGTCCAGGGGCAGATAAGAACAATGGATGCTCGTATTTCATTTGTGAAACGCCTTGTAGATGTGCTTGACGGGCAAATTGCCGCAAGACTTGGGCTAACAGTTAAAGAATTACAAGAAAAAATTGTCAGCGATTGGTGGCTTGTTGGCGAAGATGCTATTAAAAATAAAGCGGCGGATAAGATTGTCTTGGTCACATGTTCTCAAGAATTGCTCTCAGCTCCACCAAACGAAGACACAAAGCGTCCCGCATGTCCACTGATCTATAGCGGCACTGGTGGGGGTGGTCAAAATCGGCAATTAACTCCTATTAGCCCAAAATAAACTAAAGTTAGATTCCAAAACTCCGATAAATATATCGGAGCAATTCCCGCCTAAAAAAAATCGTTGCTCTAATATACGGAGGAACAATGCAAGATAATGATAATGATGAAGAAGAAATTACTTTGCTCAAATTTATGAATGACCTGGGTGTTTTTTTATTTAAGATCATGATTTGGGTGGTTGCATTCTTATGGCTCGCAAGTTTTTTACAGAATTAGGATTTTCTTCTATTTCAATTTACGCTTCTTTAGTAAAAGAAGTGCGAGAGACGTTTGAGCAATATCCATCTTTTCGAGAACTGTGGGTATTAGATATGGCAAACGCTTTTGTCAAACAATATGAAAAAGATGAATTTGTAAAAGTGTATTCCAGCAGCGATGACGAAATTCGAAAGATGGCGTACAGAGCTGCAAATAGTTTTATGGACAAGCTAATGAATACGAATTTAGATCCATTCATAAAAGATACGCATGAGGATATTGTAAAAGATGAAACTTAAAAACATGGTTGATTTTAACCGCGCTAAATTGGTTGAGAGCAAATTGAGTGATTTTAGGTTTACTGATATTTATGAAGTCGAATTGCTAACTGGTTTGTTTAGATCTGAAATCGAGGATGATTTAGAAAGGTTTGACCGATCTGCCGAAGTAGTTAAGATCGAACCAAACAAACTAACATATAAGATCAAACGATGAACTATTATCTTCTACAAGATAATTACAGCAAAAAGTTAAAGAAGATCTGGCTTGCCCGCTCTGAAAACCCACTTGTTTTGCAAAATGAAAAACAATTAACAATGGGTGTAGACGGATATGCTCATATAGAATATATGTGGCCCGCAAGAACTGCCTTAACATGGACGATTGGCAAATTCAAATCTGCGTATGTTGTTTACCATTCTTCCTCGGTCGAAGAATTATTGCATGAACTAAAACATTTATCCGAAAATAAACATGAATGGGAATTTTTCTCCGATAAAATCATTTTTTCGCAAGTTGAAAACTTTATTACATCAACACTATAAAGTTAGATTCCAAAGCTCCGACAAGTAAATATAGGGAGGAAACAGTATGAAAGGCTATTATCACCTTACAATAGGTCGTAACAGAAACCAAAAGACAAGCCACAAATACACTCTCGTTTGCTATAAAGAGGTTACCGACAATCTCTCCCCAGAAGATGTAGAAGAACAATGGAAAGCATACGAGCGAACAGAATCAACCGTGATTTATTACTATGGTGCTTCTGACTTTCTTATCAAGAAGTTTGGTATGCAAAGCAAAACTATATTTTCGATTGATGCAAATTGGCCCACATGCTCAAGAATTTGGAGCAACATAGAAAAATTTCTGCCAAGCGGCTTAACATTATCAAAATGGGGATATCATTTTAATGATAAGCCACACGAGTTTATTACAAACTCCAGAACGCTTTTATCCGACGAAGAGTTTTTGCAAATTCTGCAAAATGCTCTCAATGAACTTCCAGCGAGAACTTTTAGTAAAAAGAATCGCCAAAAAGCTATTGACAGTTATATGAGCCACTTTTAAGTTAAAGTTAGACTCCAAACTTCCGATAAATAAATATAAGGGGGAACTGTTATGAGAAAGCTAACCGTCACTGTTACCATGCCCGTTACGCTTGAAATCGACGTTGAAGACAATGCCAACGACGCTCAACTGTTGGTTAAAATACTTGAACATGCTTCCGAAATTGACCCAAGAGACCACGATGGCTTTGTTATCCAAGAAGTCCTTGACTCTCGAGAGAATAACTCAAACATCATAATGCGCATACTTGATGTTCAAGATCAAATTGAACAAGAAGAGCTGGAAGAAAGCAATAAAAATAATTATTATAATTATGAGAATTTTTGAACCCTCAACTCACTTAAGGAGTGAAAAAAATGATTACTGTTATTGCGATAGATGAAAATGATCAAGAAATAAAATTGAGTGTAAAAAGCGTAGCTCTAGTTGAATCAGAAGAATTCACATGTTTAGATATTAAATCCGCAGAACAACTGGCCGCCCTGCTAGAAAGCCATAACCGTGAAGATTTAGCTAATAAAGTTAGAAAACTGGCTGCCCACTCAATATTGAATTAGGATGTTGTTATGCCACAACAGGTGATTGACCATATAAGTGATTTGTGGAGCAAGCGAAGATGGGGCAATTTCAGCTTTAATCACTGCGTGGCATACAGCCGCTCTCAAATAGCTAAATCTCGGGCCGGTTCATATTATGAAAAATATGAATACTGGATCTATGGATTTAACTTTTTAGTTCAAAACGGCCAAGAAAAGAAAGAAAGCCTTTTATTTAGGATAAAGTTTTCTAACAAAAAAGAACTTAAACGGTTCTTTTTCTATTTTGCAAAAGCATACCAAAAGAAATTAGCACCGATTGAAATACATAATTCCGAAATTGAATCCGAAGAACAAATACAAGATATATCTACCGAAGATATTATTTGGGCGTTGAACGAAGCCGCATCCAACCTCTCCTATTCCCCCAGAAAAACAAAAAACTTATTTAAGTCTGTTGCGGAATTTATTTAATTTAGATTCCAAAGCTCCGATAAGTAAGTATAAGGAGGAGCCTGTGATGAATGGCGGATATAAATTAACAGTTTTTCGTGATTATAGCCAGCGAAACAAGCGGCAATATTTGATTGAAATCGTAGAGTGTTTTTTTCGGACATATCCCACAGGTTACACAGAAAAACTAGTTATCACACTTTATACCAACAATCGTAGAATTGGCTATGAGCTACTAGATAAAATGGTTGACCAGTTTCCTGAAAATGCAATCAGGTATTTTGGCCGACCCGACTCTTCCAATGAATTGCTTGACCATGAAACCTTACTTATGAAAACCAAACAGGCAATCATGGAAATTCCTGTGCAAAAACGACTTTTCTCCGAAAAAACTCGTGAAAGTTTATTGCGTCAATTAACATCAAATATATAAAGTTAGACTTGGAACTTCCGATAAGTAAATATACGCGGAGGCTCAAATGATTGGCAGTTACAAAGTAAAAATCTTAAGAGACTACAAGCAAACCAATAAACGAGTCTACAGAATAGAAATAAATGAGTGCAGATATTTAGAACCTGGCAATCCGTTCATACCAGCTTCTGCCGAACTAAGTGTCTCCAGAGATGGCTGGAAAGAAACAACTCTTGTACAATTTACTCACAGCAGTGCGCGTATTGGTTATGATGTTTATCTTGAAATGAAACGTATTTTTGAGCAAACTGATCATATTGTGACGTATTGGGGTTATGGGCAAAGAGGACAATTGATAGAAAACCGCGAAACCTTCTTAACAAAAATGGAAGAAGTTGTTCGTGCTCTTCAAGTTACAAAAAGACATTTTTCCGAAGACACTCGTCGAAAGTTTATGATGCAACTTATGGAGTGCGTATGAACAACAGCCATAAGACGGCAATTAAACGTAATTCTATGTCTGCCCCAGCCCGATTCCTGAGACAACAAAAGTTATTGACTGGTCGCGTTCTTGACTATGGATGTGGACACGGCAAAGATTGCGAAGAGCTGAATATCGAAGGTTATGACCCTTATTGGCGACCTCAAATGCCAGAAGGCAAGTTTGACACCATTCTGTGTACGTTTGTTGTAAATGTGATGAGCATTTCCGAGCAAGAACGGGTGTTAAATAACATAAAAGCCTTGTTATCAACAAACGGAAAAGCGTATATCACAGTGCGTCGAGACTTAATTGCTGAAGGTACTACAGGTAAACATACATACCAACGAAATGTAACGCTAGACTTGCCCGTCATTTATTGTAAAAAGAACAAGTTCGAGATTTATCAATTAGGAGCGTGAATGAAACACATTGATTTCCACGGCGATGTCAAAATTAGATTATCTGCGGAGACATTAAATAAGTCTTGGGATATTCTGTCAACAAACATAAAAGATCAACTAGGGGCGGGTGGGGGCCAACACTACCAGACCGCTAAATATCTTCATAAACTCATACCAGACTATCAATCGTTTGTTACACACGTCAGATTTTTTATTGATAATTGGAATGATAATCCAGTATTTACTGAAATATATGAATCAAATGGTAAACAAAAGAAACGGCTTGCGATAGGCCATGATGAAGATGGCGGTATGATTTGGCTCAAAGGCCAACCTTGTTCTAATGTTTTGGATTTATTAACTATCGTTTCAGCATGCCCCTCAATTTATGAAACTTTGTTTCCAAAAGAACAAGAGCTAACGACTAAACAAAACGAAACAACGAAGCAAGAAGAACCAGTGCAAGAAAACCACTATTCGTCTTACGACGATGATTATTATTTTTACGGTTACGACTAAAGTTAGATTCCAAAGTTCCGATACATATATGGCCACTAACAAAAGGAGTACGGCATGAAGAAAGCGGTAGTTTTTAGAAAGTTGATTCGCGCAGTTGAAGGGTTTAGCTACGAGTATCTTGAGTTTAATGTAAAGAAACGTACAGTTACGGTTAAGCGTGCTCATAAAGATAAAACCACATTGCGCGTTAATGATCGAACGCTTCAGCACGAAGTGGTTTATGAAGTTAACGGGCAGCAAGTAGAACAGCCAACTAACATTGACTTTTCGCAATTCATTAAACTTTTGTCGAAAACATTTCAGAAATGAGATGGACTGCAAAGTACAAGCAAGACATACGAAATCATCCAGCAGTAAAACCCCTTCTCCTTCGATTGAAAGAGAAGGGGTGGAAAGTTCAGTTTGTACGGTGGATCAATAAAGAAACAGATGGTTGTTGCATCGCAAAACAAAGAAAGATATATGTTTGCGCATCAACTGACCGCGAAATTTATTTTCCACGCTCAATTGAGCGAGTCACGTGGATACTGGCGCATGAGTACCGCCACGCATGGCAGGCAGATAATAAAAAGTATTTAGATTACATTTATTGTCGTGATGATAAAGATAAAGTAATAGCCGAAAAAGACGCCGATGATTTTGCAGACAGATATATTAAAAACTTTTGGCCCTAAAGTTAGACTCCGCGCTTCCGATAAGTATATGTAAGCAGGAGGGGTAAGTCATGCAGTACCACAAGCCTATTTATGATCAACGCAGTCTTATTTGTTATTGGAATTTGGAAAAAACTAGAAGTATACCTCTTGGCACTAGCTGCGCTTATGAAACTTCCGAAAAAGATCTTACAAAATGTGATGTTGTGTTTGTATTTGATAGGTATAAGAAAGTTGCAGAACTTACACTCAAGACTAAAAACTGTCCACCAATCTTTGGCCCGTTTGCAGCTTTCGGCAATCTAAAATGTGATCCCACAGAGGTTTTTAAAAACCTGCATTGCAATGATTTTGAAACTCGATCACAGATCTCGTTCTTTACCACATCGCACGACCGCGAGATGATGCTTAATTTCTTGCTTAGTATTGCACATTTTGATAAGGAGAACATGGCTAACCAAAAACTTGAGCAATTTGTTTCCAATTTCCTGTAAAGTTAGATTCCGAAGCTCCGATAAGTATAATGCCATCCAACAGCAAAGGAGTAGTAGTATGAAGACGGTTAATAAAGTTTCTGTACTTGGTGTTCGCATGATCCAAAAAGCTACCAATAATAAGAGCGGAGCGGAAAGCAATTTCACGTATAAAGCATACTCGTTGATGAGCAACGGGCATTTTACGGTGGGTGATATTAACTGCGCTTATACCAAAGTAAGAATGAGGGATGTTGACTATGGCGACTCATGTTTTGAAGCACTCATTAAAAGAAAAAACGGAAAGAGCGGATGGAAAAAAGTTTCTGCTGAAACAGCAAGTGCGTTTATTGATAATGTTCTCGAAACAAATGATCGCGCAGCAGAAATCCATGCAGAGTTTGAAGAAAACCGCCCATTGATTGTCCTTGTACCTGACGAACTTGTTTGAGGAGGTTACCATGAGCTTTAAGGTTTTTTATACTGACGATAACAATAAAGTTGTGATCCAACGCACTCTTGGCGAGGAAACCAAAACTACAAAGATTGATCGCAATGTTTACGATGCCGTCTCCAAGATTACCCAACCTGTTAGCAATGGTGAGCTGCAACGTATCATCGCCACCGCTCTGGGGGTGAGTACGGCGGGGGGGAGAAGTGGTAAGGCTTCAGCAATAATTGAAAAATACACGTTTGGGTTTTCAAACTTCAATGGCTGGTGTGCATTATTGATTGGTGTAAATATTGACGGCAAACGTCATTTTAAGTTTAATGAAAACGCGCCCGATTTTTCACCAGTGCATAAAACAGAAATGCTAAACGTCAAACCGCCAAAAGAAACTCCAGCTTTGCAAGCGCAAGTAACAGCAGTGCCAGTGCAATCAAGATGGCATATTGACACTACAGACTTAACCGAAGATCAACTGATGGAGGCACGATTTAACCGTGCATTTAACTACCTCGGCATTGATCCTAACGACCTGAATACCGACGATCTTACCCTTGAAGATGTAGAACATATTGAAAAAGTTTTGAAAAAAGAAGGGCTTATTTAATGAATGCCAATGAATTGCCACCAGAATTAGTTGACCAGTTGCAACAAATTCTTAAAGAAAGAGATGAAATTGAAATTTTAATTGATGAGCTAAAGGCAAAGGAAAAAGAAAATGGAGTTTTTGTAGTTCTTCAAAAAGAATACTACACAACAACTAATTGAGGTGCAGTGTGAAAACAGTTTTCACATCATTGTTGGCGACAGTGTTTTTGATTGGCTGCGGCCAAGATACGTCAACTACAGAATTGCCAACAACAGAAAAAAAGGGGGGAGCAACGAGCGATTCATATTTGACCGAATATATGAAACACTTTTATGGACTATGCCTTCATACTACGGCTGCTAATAGGTGCAAAGAAAACCTGCGGAAAATTACTTCTATCAATTTTGTTGACAATTTTGATGAAGAAACAGATCCGAACAATTCAGTAGCAGGGGTGTGTTGGTGGAGTAGAAATACAAGAAAAGTTGAAATAAAAAGAAACATAGTCAAAGCTGGTAGTATGCAAGAGCGTGGGTTAATTTTTCACGAACTTGGTCATTGTTTACTAGATTTGGGCCATTCAGATCCGCAATCAAAAATGATGATGAATCCTTATTTGTTTGATGAAAAAACTTATACAACAGATTGGGATAGGCTTCAAAAAGAATTATTTGGTTTAATTTTAAGTTTTGCCCTTGTAGATGAATATAATGTGGCCGATGATAAAGAAATCCCAATTTTTTAATGAGGACAATATGGATAAGAATGCGTTAAAGTCTGGCCTTTTAGTTTTGCTCGGCGGTTTGACTGTAGTTGTATCATCGGCTTTTGCCGATAGACTCCAAGAATCAAAAATGTCTTGTAGAACCCATTTGACTTTGCTGGAAGAAAAAATTAAGCCTCTTTTTGTTTTACCAATTAAAAACACCGAAGAGGAAGCGGTGTTTGCAATGGCCGCCCAAGAAAAAGTTGTAGTGGTCAGTTTGTCTTTAACTGAAGGTAATTTTTTGTTTGAAAAACAGTGCGTTCGTCCAGATGGCAAAAAAGTTTTGATCACCGTAGAAGAAAAAACACCGAATTGATACTCAGTAAAATGATTCACGTTTAAGACTATGTTAGTCAATCAATAAAGGAGATAAATATGTTGACTGTTTCCCATAATAATTCTGTAGCCACCGTCATTTACACTAATTCTAAGACGGGAGAGTCGGTATCTGCTAAGTTGCCATCAACGGCTTACGCTGTTCTTTCTGCGCTTCCAACAGAAGGAGTTACCAATTCTTCTTTGCAACAGCTTTTGGTCAACACTGGCCTTTCAAAGGGCCGTGCAACTTCGCTCATTGAGCGATTCTGCGGAACATACAGCTCATTCTGCGGTGTTAATTTGATTGATGCATCATGGGGTGGGCCAAACGGTAAAACTCGCCACTTTGTTTCCTCGAAAGAGGGGCTTGTCCAAGAAAGCTCAAAGCGAGCTTCAGCACGACGCTCAAAGGAACTGGTCGGGTAATCCCGACCTTTCTCTTTTATGATAAAAATGCCAAGTCAGTTTCGCGCAGCAGTTGCCGCAGCAATGGAAAGCACTGATTATCAATACAAACTAGGAGCAGCAATCTTTGCAAAAAAGAGGTTAATTAGTGTGGGGACTAACAACGCTAAAACACATCCTCTGTCGAAGTTCTATGGCCGCCCTGTAACAGTTCATGCAGAAATGCAGGCAGTAATCAGAGCTAAGAATTTTGTCGAATCGCTTGATGGAATGATTCTGGTTGTTGCTCGAATTAAACGCAACGGAGAACTAGGAATGGCCAGACCGTGTTCGGGTTGTCAATCAATTATTAAACAAAATAATATCAAAGAAGTTTGGTACACAACAGAAAATGGTTGGGCAAAAGAATATTTTGAGTGAGGTGAAGTGTGTTGAAAATAATTATTGCAGTTTCTTCATTGTTGTTTGTTGGATACAAAGATAGAGATATTGGTCGAAAATCATCTACGCCGACTAAGTTTTGTGTTCAGCCAGCGGACAAAAATGGCAGAGTAAAGCCAGAACGCGACAAGCCAGTAACAATACAACCACATTGCCCAAATCCAGAAATTGCCCAGACTCCCACCCCAACAAAAAGACGAAGGGTAGAAAAGTAATGGACTTGGGGGAAATTGCCCTATCTTTGATCGTTCTTGGTTTTATTACGAAAATAATTGGCACTTTCATAGTATGGTTCTTTTTTTCAGAAAATGCCATTAAGTTGATAAAAGCTGTATTAGGAGAGAATAATGAAAATGACAAAAGTAAATGAATCTAGCGTTATTTCAGGTTATTTCTATAATGAAGAAACAAAAGCCCTATTGGTAGAATACCACAATAAATCAGTTTATTTGTATCAAGATATTTCTGCAAATGTTGTAAAAAAAGTATTTTCGGCTGAATCAATTGGCAAAGCATTTAGAAAATATGTTTTAGATAAAGAGCCAACTCCAGTAAGAATTAAATGAAAAGAGCATGAATGAACAGATTTTTTAAATATATCATCATTGCAACTTTTCTAATTTTTTTTATTCATTCTTCAATTAAAGAAGTTGGCATAAAGCAGTTTGATAAACAACTTGCGTGCATGATGCATTGTAATCTTAAGCAGCTTCAGTGCTACGGGTATATTGAAAAATTTGTTTATGACGGAACAACAGAATCAGCAGCATTGTTAAATCAAGAAGAATATATGGTATGTTTTGAGCCGAAGCGTGAGATAGATGAATTTTTATGAAATCCATAACATCGGAAAATAATGATTATTTTTCTTTCACTCATCAAGAAACTGCGATTGAAGTTATTTGGGAATTTAACAAACAAGAAATGTCATGGTCTGTTTTAGTTTATAAAGATCAAGAAAAAGAAATAAGCAAAATAGCCGCATCTTCAGCACCGACTTCGGAAAAAATTAACGAATATGATCTTCAAAGGCTTTCTGAAATTACATTAAAAATGACGGATTTTTTATCGAAACGCCTAAAGTTAGAAAGCAAACCTCCGATAAGTAAGTAAAGGGAGGAAATGCAATGGAAATAACAAAGCGTCGTCATACTGCTCGATATTCAAGAACAAGGGTGTTTATCCACCATTCTCAAGAATCCATAGCAGAAAATTTAATGAATCGACGCGATAGGCCCCAAGAGCTTTATCGCAAACGTATTCTTCCAAAAGTTATCCAAGAACTTAATTTGCCAGAAGGAACAAAGGCCAAGTGGAGTCAATATGCGGGATGCTCTTGCCCGTGTTCTCCGGGATTTATTCTTTCCGGTGATGGTTTGTATAAAATTGATATCCACGTTTCTTTGAAAGGAGAATGACATGGACGCGATTACTAG
>Ga0129333_10005035_pt1 | contig 12375 bp, 6 predicted proteins | sample CPB6_08_DNA_FD_94474 | JGI IMG/M metagenome (GOLD analysis project Ga0129333, IMG submission 94474) | Freshwater to marine salinity gradient microbial communities from Chesapeake Bay, USA - CPBay_Sum_0.6_0.8_DNA | ecosystem: Environmental > Aquatic > Marine > Coastal | place: USA: Chesapeake Bay... | reverse complement strand
TTATCAATCCACCACTTGATAATGTTAAACCAGAAGGTAAACTACTGCCTGCTTGTAATGAATAAATATTTGCTCCTGTAGCACTTAATTGAATACTTATGGCTGTGTCAACTATCTGATCAGATAGTGAGCTACCTGTTACCCAACTTGGTGTTCCGCTATATGTTAATCCATTAATAACAATACTGACGCCACCATCAGGTGCAATAACATAAACAATATATGAACCCGCACTTTGTGCAGGAACTTGAACATTTAAGACTGTACTGCTAACTACGCTTACACTTGTAGCAGTTACACTACCAATCACAACATTCATACCTGCAACAAAGTTTACACCATTGACTTTAATGTAACCGCCATCTGTACTTACAGCCGTGTCATCTAAAACAGTATAACTACTATTGGTAATTTGTATGCTGGAAACCACAGGGCCTTGAATGAACGCTAATGCAGCAGATTGAATATTTGTAGTAGTTATTTGTGTAGTCATTTTTTTACTCTTATAATGTTGGTATTTCTACCCAGTTAATAATTTCTTCATTCCAACTATATTGTTTACCATCGTTTGGATATGGTACAGGACTTTCCCATGTCCATGTATTATTATTTAACGTCCAACTATTATATGGCTTTGGCGCATAGAATACATCGTTCTCTCTATCATATGTAAAGCCAATGCCTGCATAATTGCCGCGTAATGCTATGCCATTATCTGGGTTTCCGTCAGGTCCATAATGAACATTGCCCCTAGTATTGTAACTAGTTTGTATCCATTCTCCAGAGCCATTGTTTAGAAAGGTTTCAACGAACTCTTGTTCGGCTACCACAACTTCTAATACTACTCCATTTAATACTTTTGCATAATGTGCCATCTATTAATCCTGTTTAAAATGTAATTGTGCCCGAAGAAGTAAATCTATAGATATAAAACCCATTGCTTGTAGTTATTGTAGGACTGCCGGTAGTACTTACTGCTGCTTGTTGCGAAACAATTATAGCGATTCCGCTTCCACCGTTACCACCTGCAAACGCCACACCTGCGTTATTTCTAGGACTTGACCCTCCACCACCGTTACCTGTATTTGCTGCGCCTGCGGCTCCATTAGATCCACTAGTACCTACTGTTCCCCCACTGCCACCTGCTGCATAAGTTACAATACTACCAGACAATCCATTTGATGTTCCACCTCCACCTGCGCCTCCCGTGTTTCCACTTCGGGTAGAACCGGCTGACGCGGAGCCTCCACCGCCTGCTCCTGCTCTGGTACCTATTTGTCCGTTGGTTGTTCCGGCGCCGTCAAATCCTTGACGTAATGGTGTATAAAAAGCACTTGATCCAGGGTATGTTCCTGTACCTGGAACACCGTTTCCTTGATAGTAACTCCCTGCTCCACCGCCTGATCCACCTGAGCCTGCGTTAGAAGTTGTATCGTCGTTGCCTCCATAGCCGCCGCCAACTGCTGTGATTGTTGCTAAATAACTACCAGAAATACTTGTATTGCTGCCAGCTGTAGATTGCACGGCAGCATTGCTACTTCCTGTACCACCAGCGCCTACAGTTATGGTATAAGTTATACCAGGTAAAAGATTAAGCGTGTCAGTCAAATAGCCGCCTGCTCCACCGCCGCCGCCCGCATCTCCGTCAGGGTTAGGTTCATTTGTTCCGCCTGCTCCACCGCCGCCAACAAGCAAATATGTTATTGGAACTGTCAAAGAAATACTAGGAACCCATGTGCTTGAACTAATATTATAATATTCTATATAACCCAAAGTAGTATTAAAACCCATTTGACCTGAGGTTGGACTCGTTGGGCGTTGTGCAGTCGTCCAAGTTGCAAATGTAACTCCTGTTGTTCCGTCAAGTGTTATTGCCATTGTGTTAGACCTTATTCATATAATATATTGACTGAGCCGGCGTCAAATGTGTCAGTGCCATTGACTGTGGTTAATCTAATCTGTGTAACTGTTCCGGCTGCGTCAACACTTCCTCCGGCAGTAGATGAATATGCGGCATCAGAGAAGGCACCAGAAAAAGATGAAACCCAAAATGTACCGGATATGTTTACAATAGTTAAAATACCTGAAAATGTTGAGGCTGCAACAACTGTTCCTGTTAACCCAAAACCAGTCGTGTATGCTACTGCCGATCCTGTGCCGCCACCTCCGTAAGCCGTTCCGGAACTTAAATAACCTGTAGCTACAAATCCACCGCTAGTGCCTAAACGAACTATGTATGATGATGTTCCATTAGTAGAAAGACCTCTTATCATTACAGTAATTCTTCTAACCCAATTAGGTATGCCAGTAAAATCTACACTTGATCCAGTTGCTGACTGTACTGTTCCGGATACCAATGGATATATTGTGCCTGCACTACTAGCCAATGTGCCAGTAGTGGTCACATTACCTGTAATCGCTAGATTACCTGAACTTTCAACTGTATCAATTAACGCTTTTCCGTATGGCATTGTTTATTTCCTTTAGGCCCATGTTCCTACACTCGTATTACTACCAGCAGCACCTACAGGCCAAATAGCAAAATAGCTACCAATTCCTGTGGTAACCCCCGCTCCTGGCTGTGCGCTCATGCTGTATTGTGGAATAAATGTCCCCCCTGCATTGACGGAAACGGTACCAAACATTCTAATCATTCTATATATTGCAGTTGTGGTAGCTGTAGAAATGGGTGTTGCGGAAGCAACTGTTGATAATGCACCACTTATCTGACTGTCAAATACTGGAGGTGCAGTAGTTCCGGCAGTATTCATAACCTGATATGTGATATTGTTTAATGTTGCTGTACCACCAAACAAACTACTTAGTATATGAGATGTTGAAGTAGTTGCTTTAAACTGATAGATCAATGCCTCAAAGTTATAAACAGTATTAGAACTTAGTGTGACTGCTAAATTACCAGTACCATTGAACCAAGATTGCGCTGCCGTTTGGTTAGCTCCTGTAAATGCATTTTCTAGTCTATAGTATTGCATGCCAGGAACTACACCACGCTGTGTTCCCAACGGTGTAAAGTATAATTCTCCACCGTCATATTCTAATGTGCCTGCACTTGCTGTACTCAATGCGGTATTTGCTAATACAACTTTACCACCGGATCTTATACTTAGACCTGTAGTGCCGTTACTTTGTAAGTCAATGTTGCCAGTGGCGTCCCCGGAACTTATTAGCCCTGTGCTTGAAACACTTGCATTAATGCTTGCCATTTATAATACCACCCATTTTGAACCAGAAGGCACTGTAATTACTACCCCTGAATTAATATTTATTGGTCCCACACTCATAGCTGATTTACCTGCAGGTATCGCATAGTTAGCAGTAATGTCTAAACTATTGACTTGGAAGCATTGATCACTACCACCACCTGTTGCTCCACCTATAGCAAGTTCACGAATTTGTATGGCCGTATTATTTGCCGGAGCAGTAGTAAATGTCAATGTTGTTGCTGCAACTGTATAATCTGTAATAGGTGTTTGAACAACACCGTTTTCTGTTACAATTACGCTATTCGCAGTACAACCAGAGGTAACTGTAAATGCAGTTTGTACTCCATTGCCAGTATACGTTCTTGTTAAGTACCCTGCAGTACCGCCACCGCCGCCACCTCCGCTTATAGTAACTGTAACTGCATTGCCATTTGCATTGGCTGTAACTCCGGCGCCAACAAAATCTAAACTAGTTACGGTATTAGTTAATAGAGTACCATCATCATATATTGCTATATTTGCTGAACCACCACCGCCACCAGATTGAGCAACCCAACTTAAGTTGCCAGCGCCATCTGTGCTTAATACATAGTTTGCTGTACCACCGGTAATAATAACGTTACTTGCAGGACCTAAATTACTCTTAGCACCAACTGTTAAATTACCTGTAGCATTCAATGTACCAGTGACATTTGCACCTGTACTTGTAACAACTAGTACATTGGCTGCGCCAGCAGCAGAAATATTAACATTACCATTTAATGCAGGAATAGAAACATTACTTGTTCCATTTGCCAATATACCTTGTAAATTACCTGCTGTAACATTTCCAGTTACAGCCAATGATGTTAAAGTGCCAAGACTAGTAATATTTGGTTGCGCATTTGTTGTTAGTGTACCTGTAACTAGATTAGCAGTTAATAAGTTTGCGCCGATAGTTCCTGAATTAGCATATACATTACCTGCTATAGCATTTCCAGTTATTGTTAATGAACTTAATGTTCCAAGACTCGTAATATTAGGTTGTGCGGCTGTCGTTAATGTACCTGTCAATAAACTTGCACCGATAGTACCTGAGTTGGCGTAAACATTACCAGCAGTAACATTGGCTGTGAACACACCAGCAGTAGCACCTACATTACCCGCATTAGCATTACCTGTAACACTCAATGCTCCGCTAGTTACTAAGTTGCCGCCAGTTACGTTGCCGATTGCAACTATTAATCCTGCAGTGCCTAAGTTACCTACATTACTATTACCAGTAACACTCAATCCACCACTAGTTACTAAATTACCACCTACAACATTGCCTGCAACAGTGACTTGCCCAGTTGACTTATTAAAAGTAAAGCTAGCATTAGCGTTTACAACATTGCTATCGTTGAATAAGATTTGAGTGTTACTGCCGATGCCAGTAAGATTACCACTAATGTTACCTGAGAAATTACCTGAGAAAGTAGTAGCACTGATATTTCCTGTAACGTTTACATTTCCAGTTGTAACTAAGTTTCCCAGCTTAACTGTAGGATATGTAGCGTTTGCCCAATCAACAACTGTTGTAGGTTGATTGACTACTCCATCAAAGAATGTCCAATAACCATTTACTTCATTTCTTGCTATGCCTGTGTGTATACCTGCAGAGCCGTTGTTGTACTCTGCAACTAAACCTAAATCGTATGTGTCCCCTGCATTATTAGCGCCTATAAAGATTAATGGATCACCTACTACTAAGTCTGTAACGTTACTATAGTTTAGATTACCAGTAACGTTGATGTTACCTGTAACGTCTAAGTTAGCATTAATCTTTGTATAACCATTGATGTTTGCACCGGTCGTACCTACATATAATTCATTTACATTAGCAATACCATTGGTGATGAGATTACCACCTGTAATATTTCCTAATGATGAAAATCCTCCTACAACCGTTAGATTGCCGATATTGGCGTTGCCGCCTACTCTCAATGAGCCACCTGTATCAAGACTTCCGCCACTTACTTCGCCGGCAGCTGCAATAGTGCCTGATGCACCTAAGTTACCTACGTTAGCATTACCTGTAACTGACAGTCCTTGCAACGCATTAATAATCACATTGGCATTTACTGCTGTACTAGTAACTTTTAAGACATTGGCTATACCGCCTGAACTCATATTAATAGCATCATTTCCTACTATAGAAATATTGCTATTACCATTAGCAAAACTATTTGCTACTAAATTACCAGTAACAATTAAGTTACTGCTTGTGACTTTTACAACATTAGGTGTTCCTGCAACAGTTATATTAATATCTGAATTTGCTGTTACTAATACGTTGCTATTGCCATTAATAATTGCTGTACCGGTAGGGATAGTTAAGTTAGAAAGTAAATATCCATCACCAATGAAGTAATTTGCACTTACAGCATTTCCTAAATTAGCATTTAATGCTACAATGTTGCCACCGATATTTGCAGTTCCAGTAACGGCTAAGTTTCCGCTAGCATTTACATTAGTACCTGAAATATTACCATTAGAAATAATAGCACTACCTGTAATATTACCGGTAGCAAGAATTCTTCCTGTTCCTAAATTGCCTGTATTAGCATTAGCACTTACAGATAAGTTACCTACGATGTTTGTCCCTGCTGCACTCGTTACTAGTAGGTTACTACTTCCTGCAACACTTAGTCTTATGTTTCCACTACCGTCGACAAATAAATTACTTGTGCCATTTATTAGTGAAGTGCCTGCAGGGATAGTTAAGTTTGATAATAAGTAACCATCACCGCTAAAGAAATTAGCACTTACAAGATTGCCGCCACTAATATTACCACTTGTAATATTTCCTGTAACTCTTAATACGCTTAAATTAGCGTTGCCTGATACTGATAGATTACCAGATGTTGATAAAGTAATCGCTGAGGTTACTGCATTAGCAGATACAGTATCGTCGGCACTTATATTGTTATTAGCATTTATACTTCCGGATATTTGTAAACTTGAAGCGTTAATATGTTGAACATTAGAATAACCGGATACAAATAAGTTAGATTGAGCAGTAAGGTTACCTTGAATTACTGCCGTACCTTTTAATCCACCTACTTCTTTAACAAGTAAAGTTTCTCCTGTTATAGCACCGTTTGCAGTAACATTAGCATTTACATTTAAAGCATTTTGAACAGACAGTGATGTGCTATTCAATGTGGTTATATTTGCTACTGTGAAATTAGCGTTAGTACCTAATAATTGTTTATCTAGTATTACACTATTGCCGGTTACAGTTACAACATTTGCATTACCTTCAGCAGTAATAGTTACATTAGCATTTGGTGCTACTTGAACATTACTATTACCATTTGTTATGGCTGTTCCTGCGCCTACAGTTAAATTAGAAATTAAATATCCGTCACCTTGCAAGAAATTAGCACTTACAAGATTTCCACCACTTATGTTTCCAGCACTTACGTTACCTGCGGTAGTTAAGTTACCGCCAGTTATATTGCCAGTAGCAAGAATTAATCCACCGGTACCTAAATTACCTACGTTGGCATTGCCTGTTACAAGTAATCTTCCGCCTACATTAGCATTACCTGCGATATTTGCATAACTAGAAAAATTAGCATATCCAGTAATATCAATATAGTTGTCATGAATCTCTAATACGTTACCCAAACTTGCATTAAATGCTATCCAAGTACCTGTACCATCAAGAGTCATTGAAACATTATTTTGTTTTATGACCGATGCTACGACATTAGCGTTTGCTACGATATTAGTACTAAAATATGTATTTGTTTCTGTAACAGTAACAACATTTGCATTACTATTAATACTGAATGTGACATTGGCATTTGGTGCGACAGCTACATTACTATTTTGATTTGTAATTGATGTTCCGCCAGCAACAGTAATATTAGTTAATAAATGACCATCACCTTGCAAGAAATTAGCAGAAACTAAATTACCTAAATTAGCATTGTTTGCTGTTATATTAGCATTTGCAATAATATTTTGAGCTTGAACCGTACCTGTTGTGTTTAAATTACCAATACTGTTAACTGTGTTTACTGACATAATGCCAGAAACACTTAAATTTGCTGCGCTAAGATTACCAGATTCACTGCCGCCGGCTGCTACTGTGAGTGAGTTGAACAATCCAAGCCCGTTTGGATATAAAACAGTTTTAGCCGCTGCGTTGGGATTTCCTACTGTAGTTTCTCCGGCTATTCGTGTAGCCGAACCCACAATTAAATTTGCTAATAAGTTTGTATTTGCTACAACATTCAATGTTCCTGAAGTAGAAATGTTACCAAAGGAACCGTTACCTGTAACTGCTAAATCGCCGGCAGTACTAATATTTCCACCTGAGATATTACCGGTGGCAGATATTCTACCGCCTGTAGTAATATTAGCACCCGTAATATTACCTACTGCTGAAATATTAGATTGTGAAACGATGTTACCTAGTGCAGTAACATTACCCGGAGTATCGATACCTGCAGGATCAACTTCAAAAGTATCACCGTTGGGATTTGTAAACACCAATGTAGTTGCATTTGCAGAAATTGTAGCGTTACCTAATACAATTGTGTTACCTGCTAGATATAAATTATTAAATCTATTAGTTGAATTGCCTAAACTGTATGTATTGCTAGCTGATGGTACAATATTACCAGTAACTGAAACATTAGGTACTGCAAGAACTCCAGTGGTTTGATTGAATGTGAATGCAGAACTGCCGCCGAACGTGCCTGAATCATTATACTGAATTTGCGTATTACTACCGCCCGGAGTACCATTGCCGCCACCTCCGCCACCTCCGCCGGCGCCCCAATATAATACACCATTACCATAAGTAGATAACACATTTCCTGCGCTACCACCTGGTATGATTAAATTAGCGACACCGCCGATATTAACAGGCCCATTAAATACAGCACCGTTAGCCGTAACTATTGCACCGGGTACAGCTAAATCACCTGTATTCTTATTAAATGTGAATCCATTATTGCCTGCAGGGTTACCTTCATCATTAAAGCTTACTTGTGCGTTGCCGCCGGGCGCACCTTGACCACTAACATCAATCAATGCACCATTAATTTCTAATGTACCATCGATTGTCATCGGGGTTCCAAACAAACCCTGATAATTTGATGCTATAGTTAATGTATTACCGTTATCGACTACGATAGGCATCGGTGCGGCACTTTGTGTGGCTGATGCACTAGTCCATGATAGGTTTCCAGAACCGTCTGTAGCTAGAAGATATCCGCTATTTCCACCGGATATATGGACGTTGCTTACGTTACCTAATGTGACGTTAGATTCACTGACCAATATATTGCCAGTGGTCATCCCGTTCTTGACGTTAAAATACTTAGTACTCACAGTTCCATATATCCCTGTTTTACTAAACCAGATTGTAAAAAGCTAGCTTAATATTATGTTTTAATGTAGCTGCTTACCAAGTTCACATAGCAATTGACGCTATTTGAAACTGCATAAACAGTTACGTTTCCTGATACTCCGTTAATGTTTGCTGACAATTCGATTAAATCTGAACTTACATTTGAACAGACTGAACCGTAAATTGTAATATAAGCATCAACACCGTCATGAACCAGTAGTGTTTCTACTGATTGATAACCGTCATCTCCGCTACCACTAATTACGTACTTAGCAGTTCTCCAACTGCTTGGACTAAATTGATCAATCACTGTTGCTGTATTACCGACTGCAACGTTTGCACGATTACTTGTAATACCAACTTGTACCTTGACATTACCACCTACAACTGCATTTCCTGACGTTGCAAGACTTGATAATGTACCAAGACTTGTTACATTTGGTTGTGCGGCTGTTGTTAATGTACCTGTTAATAGTGTTGCACTAACAAGATTTGCACCACTTAGTGTAGCATCTGCGCCACTCATTGTGATGTTGCCATTAGCGGCAATTACTAAGTTAGATAGATTGCCTAAGCTAGTAACGTTAGGTTGTGCAGCAGTAGTTAACGTACCAGTCAACAAGTTTGCACCGATTGTACCACTATTTGCAAAGATGTTACCACCTGTTACAGTGCCTGTTACAGCTAATGATGATAGTGTACCAACGCTTGTGATATTTGGCTGCGCAACAGTTGTTAATGTACCACCTACAGTTGTACCAGTTACATCAGTTGCAGTTACATTACCGGCTGTTATATTACCTGAAACGTTTGCATAACCGTTGATGTTTGCACCAGTACCAGTGAATACTGCAACGCCTGTGTTGCCTGCAACACTTACTGTGACATTACCATTTGCTGCTACTGTGACATTGCTGTTACCGTTAGCGATTAATGATGTATCGATACCTGTTAGGAACGCACCATTACCGATAAAATAGTTTGCTGACAAGTTACCATCAGCATTACGCAATGCTATTGTGTTACCTGTATTTGCAGTAGAACTATTGAAACCGTCTAAAAGATCGGCGTTCAAGTTTGCTACAAGAGTTGTTGAACTTACTACTAATGGAGCAGTACCGTTTGCTACGTTTGATATAAACTGTGGTGCTGTAACGTTAGCTGAAGCAAGAACTTGCGCGGTACCGAGATTACCAACGTTAGCATTACCTGTTACTGATAATGCACCGCCTGTTGAGATGTTACCTGCACTTGCATTGCCTGTTACAGCTAATGAGCTTAGTGTACCAACACTAGTAATATTTGGCTGTGCTGCTGTTGTTAATGTACCGGCTACAAAGTTAGCACTGACTAGGTTTGCACCAGTAAAGTTTGCTGCACTTGCGTTACCTGCAACTTCAAGTGAAGTCAAGTTACCAACGCTAGTGATATTTGGTTGTGCTGCTGTAGTTAGTGTACCGGCAACAAAATTAGCAGTCAACAAGTTACCAGCATTAACATTACCTGCACTTGCATTGCCTGATACAGCTAATGAGCTTAGTGTACCAACAGATGTGATATTTGGTTGTGCTGCTGTAGTTAGTGTACCAGCAACAAAATTAGCAGTCAACAAGTTACCAGCATTAACATTACCTGCACTTGCATTGCCTGATACGGTTAATGAGTTTAGTGTACCAACGCTTGTCAAACTTGAGTTGACAACTGTTGATGACAATGTTGTACCTGTCAAGTTAGCAGCATTTGCAGTAATACTTACGTTACTTGCGCTTACTAATTGACCTTGGGCATTGACTTGGAAGCTTGCTACCGCATCACCATTGCCGTATGTACCTGCAGTTACAGCAGTATTGCTAATGCTGAACTGTGTACCGTTTAATGATAATCCTGTGCCTGCTGTATATGTACCTGCACCTGAGAATTGATACCAAACAACTGGAGTTGTACCAACTGTAGTTACTGGATCAACCATCACCCAACCAGTATCATTATATAATGTGCCGTTTTGTACGAATGTAAAGTCACCGCCGGCCATTTCAGTTGGTGTATCAAAATCTGTGGCTCTTGTCAATACTGTGCTGCTTGAGTATACATAGATACCATTATGAGCAGCATTTGCTTCGTTCTTGACGAGGATACGTGTACCTACTGTTGCGATGTTTACGCCGTCAATAGTTGTGTATGATCCAGTTGTTGTTAGAGTTGCACCTACACCACTTGTACCATTGTTATATGTAACAGTACCAGCAGAAATAGTTGCTAATGTGTCCGGAGTTGCTGCTGCTGAAGGAGCATGTACGTGTAAGCCTTCAACTGCTGCATCTACGTAACCCTTAGTTGCTGCGTCTGTGCTTGCTAACGGTGTAGCAACGTTGGATATGATCTTGCTCCAAACGTCAACTGTGCCATTACCTGTCGGCTTCAAGAAGATATTGCTATCTGCGCCAGTTGCTGTAATTGTTACGCTTGTTGTTCTACCAACAATCAAATCTGTTACGATATTAGCATTGGTTGTAATATTACCAACTACATCAAGGCTTGATAAGTTACCAACACTTGTAATGTTTGGTTGAGCAGCCGTTGTTAATGTACCTGCTAAGAAGTTAGCAGTGACAAGATTGCCACCATTAACGTTGCCTGCATCAGCATTACCAGTTACTGTAAGTGATGTTAATGTGCCAACACTAGTGATGTTAGGTTGTGCATTAGTTGTTAATGTACCAGTTACATAGTTTGCTGTTAATAAGTTGCCAGCATTGAAGTTTGCTGCGCTACCGTTACCTGATACAGTTAAAGTTTGTGCTACGTTGACATAATTTGCTGTTGCAAGATTACCTAAAGAAGCATTTTGTGAACTTATATTTCCATTAACTGTTAAAACATTTGATGTCTTGTTGAAAGTAAATGCATTGCTTGCGCCGGCAAGACCTGCATCATTGAATAATACTTCTGTATTAGCACCGGGTACAGTAATGTTACCACTAATGTTACCGACTACGTTACCAATAAAGTTTGGTGCGCTAACGTTGCCTGGGAACGCAGTTATACCATTAGCATAGAAATTAGTTGTTTGACCGTTAGCAGTTATCGCTAGTGATGAGCTTCCACTATTGATGTTTGCTGCATTAACAGTACCTGTTACATTTGCATTACCTGTTACTGTTAGGGTATCAGTACTGGTGTTGAATGTAAAGTTGGCGCTTGCGCCAAAGTCGTTGTTATTGTTGAATTGAATCTGTGTATTACTTCCTGCTGCTTGCTGGAAGTCAACTGGTTGTCCGTTAGCATAAAAATAGTTGTCAGTAAGTATACCACCGACGTTTGCATTACCGCTTACTGCTAACGCACTTAACGTACCGACTGATGTAATATTTGGCTGCGCCGCAGTTGTTACAGTTCCCGCAGTAACCGACACATTTGCGTTTGGTACAGTGCCTACGACATTCGCGCCCTGTATATTGAATAATGCATTTGCATTACCGCTGAAAAAGTTAGCAACTGCTAAGTTACCTAGATTAGCGTTACCTGTAAACAGATTACCAGAGGCTGCATCAATATTCGCATTACCTACTGTTAAACCATTTTTTACGACAAAGTTCTTTATGCTCATTTTATTTTTACCCTATTTTAGTCGGGAATATACGTCCCTATTAAATTAACCACTGTATTTGACCCAAGACCTGTAGCTCTGAGTTCAACGTTTCCACTATTAATACCCGTAGCAATCGCAACGGTATTAGCATTTCCTGTGTTTATAGCACCATA
>Ga0129333_10005034_pt1 | contig 12379 bp, 7 predicted proteins | sample CPB6_08_DNA_FD_94474 | JGI IMG/M metagenome (GOLD analysis project Ga0129333, IMG submission 94474) | Freshwater to marine salinity gradient microbial communities from Chesapeake Bay, USA - CPBay_Sum_0.6_0.8_DNA | ecosystem: Environmental > Aquatic > Marine > Coastal | place: USA: Chesapeake Bay... | reverse complement strand
GATGTACCTGATGTGCCTGAAGTACCGGATGTGCCCTCTGTACCAGAAGTACCTGATGTACCAGATGTTCCTGATGTTCCATCTGTACCTGATGTACCAGATGTTCCGTCTGTACCGGATGTACCTGATGTTCCGTCTGTACCGGATGTACCTGATGTGCCTGATGTGCCTGAAGTACCGGATGTGCCCTCTGTACCAGAAGTACCTGATGTACCAGATGTTCCTGATGTACCGTCTGTACCTGATGTACCAGATGTTCCGTCTGTACCGGATGTACCTGATGTGCCTGATGTGCCTGAAGTACCGGATGTGCCCTCTGTACCAGAAGTACCTGATGTGCCGTCTGTACCTGATGTTCCAGATGTTCCTGATGTTCCGTCTGTACCAGAGGTGCCTGATGTTCCAGAAGTGCCTGATGTACCGTTTGTACCAGATGTACCAGATGTACCAGAAGATCCACCAGTACCAGATGTACCAGAAGATCCACCAGTACCAGATGTTCCAGATGTGCCAGATGTGCCGTCTGATCCAGAACTTCCGGATCCACCTGATCCAGCAGCAAGTGGAACCCATGTTATGCCATCGGATTGGTATATTGTATCGGTTAAAGTATTATAGTAAAGTCCGCCAAGAATTGGGTTAGGATCAGATGTGTGCCTTGGAATTTGTATAGAATTATCTATTATCGCTCCATTAGAAGCCGTTACACTATTTAGGTGAGCATCACTTCCACTAACTATAAGTTTTTTCCATTCAGACAAATTAGAACTCCATATATTTGTAGTTTAACAAATATAAATATCATTCTAATAAATTTGCTCGATTATTTTTTATTAAAAAATTTTGATAAATGTGGTTTTACCATGTCAAACGTTATAGTTTTAGTGCATTCAAAATGTCTTTCAGTTCCTTTGTGTTCTGGACACCAATTCCAGTCTCCTTTGTCAAACATATGTTTTGCCCAACATCCATTACATACCTCTTTATTTATTATTCTTACCACGTCAGTTTTCATTTCAAGATCTTCATCTGTGAATCCACTTATCAATATAGTTGGTACATTTAGTCCCCAAGCGTACCAAGACAATCCACTTGAAACTCCTATAAATCCGGAACTTCCTATCATGTATTCTGCAATTTCTTCTAATGTTTTATTTTGTATATGTATTACGCCTTCTGGAAATTTATTTCCCATATACCCATCTTCTTCTTTTGATAATACATATACATCATATCCGTTTGATTTAATATAATCAACTACTTCCTGCCAACCAGTTGGGTTATTCCAATATTTTGCCTGTGCAGTTGAGTGTATACCTAAACAAATATATGGTTTATCTGCAATATATGGTTTAAATTCTTTTAATTTTGGTTTTATTTCTGTGTATTCCAATCCCAAAATATCAGTTGCTACTTTTTGCAATGGTATAGTATTTGCAGGTGTTGGATTTTTACTTAAATCAAATTCGTTATTTTGAATAAATAATCCCAAAGAAAACTGTGCAGTAACATCATTAACCACTGATCCAGGATACACAAACTCTATTTCTGGATATTTTGATTTAAATAATTCAAGATGAGGTGTTGATACTGCAACTTTACATTTATGTTTTTTAGCAAATTCTGATGGATATGGTATCCATGCAATTGTATCTCCGAGAGAAAACGATTCAAATGATATTAAAACTTTTTTATCTTTTAAATCTAACTCATATTCACCAACTTTTTCTACACCATCGTTTATTACAATTTTCCAATCAACATAATACTTTGGATATGGTTTTGACCAAGTATTATTTTTTAGTGTTGTTTTATACACACTTGCATTAGTTTTTTTATCAAAAAATTCTACATCATATTTTTTTGCTACATCACCCGATATTTGTACAAATGCACCTTCTAAAAAATTATAGTTTATAGTATTTGGTTTTAAGTTATTTGAAACTATTTCAGTTTGTAAAATATTTTTATCTTTTGTTATTACACGGTGTAATGTTCTAAAATTATCAATATCTTCTATTAAAAATTCAGAAAATACTTCTTTACCCAAATAATTTAATTTAAATGTTTTACCAACTTTGTATTTACCAACTTTTATGAATTTATATTCTCTTGAATGTAACATTTCAAAAAATTCTTTATCATCGTATTTTATCTCCAACAAATAATCATCGAATGGTTTATATTGATGAAAACCGTGAATTAAACACACATATAACATATCAAATTCATCAACTGCCAGATATATTTGAAATGCAGAACCTTCTCTTTGAATACCATCTCTGTTCCAAACCGCCTGAGTATTTAGTTCATTATCATTTGCAATATAAGGTGAAACATAAATATCGTTGGTATATTTCTTTAGTTGTGATAAAAATACTCTTTCTAATTGAAACCCGCCTGGTCTATTATGAAAATACTCCCATTTTGAATTTATATCATAAACCATTTTCAACAATATTTCTGTCTTAATTGAAAAAATATATGTTGCCATGTATTCGGTTAAATTTGAGTTTGAAGATGAATTTTCATGGTATTCGTATATTACCGCATCGTGACGTAAAGACTTTTCCAAGAAAGATTGTCTGTATTGAAATGTATCTATGAGATTATCGTATTCTAGATAATGAATTGTTTTTTTACCCAAACTATCACAAAATTTAAATACCTTTTGCATCAGTACCCATATTGCATAATCGTGGTGAAATTTTGTTTTTGTTTCTAACTTGTATTGACCGGTGTCTGCCCACATTGCAGAACTCATTTGATATATGGGGTATTCATTAGCAAATAGAAGTGGATTATCTTTATCAAAAAAATAAAAATCAACCATTTTTTGTATTTCTGGTTTTACTGGATAATGTGATGCAAGTAAAATTGGAATACCGTGAAATTCTTTTAATTTTTTAATACATTGTATTAAATCATTTTCTTTTTCTTCCGTATCAGGCCAGCAACCAACAACAAAAATATCTTCATTATACGAATTAGGTTCTATTATTGAAACTGTTGGTTTTATTTCATATTTTTTTGTATTTTTTATACCACCCTTTACACCAAAAAAATATAAATCACCAAAAGTATTTTCATATTCAAAAATGCCATCTGGAAAATTATTTTCAAAATTTTTTATAGAGTTTAATATTTTTTTTGTAAATTTATTTTTTGGATTATCTTGTACTCTTTTATCGGATGCAACTGTTAATAAAAATGCACCGCCTGGTCTAATTACATTTATTATTTTTTTAATTGTTTCATCGTATGTATCATCTTCATGTAGAGATTCTGTTGATATTACAATATCAAAATAATCATTTGGACAATCATAATTTAAAAAATCGGTTGTAATAGATACATTCAATCCATCATTTCTATCTATTCCGATATATTTAGAATTATTAAATAAGTGCCTATTGTTTCCGTTAATATCTAATGATCCTATATCCAATACTTTTACGTTATTAAAGTATTCTGGAAATGTTTCTTTTATTTTACTACAAAAATTTTGTTGTGACGGATGAGCCATATATTACCTTTTAGTTATTATTATTATTCCATTCAAAAAATTTATAGATTCGATGTCTGTTCTTATTTGTATACCATTATTAAGCGACTGTGGTATTAAAAAATCTTCTCTACGAGCGTGAACATTCCAAAAATTTTCCTGATACTGTCCATGAAAATTTACATCATCTATCAAATTTTTAAAGTATTCAACCATTGTATTTTCCTTTTTGTATCCACCGCCGTATTCTTCCCAATACGAACAACCAGAATCTTCAACAACGTATATTCCACCTGTTTTTATACTATTTATTAAATTCTTAAAACTAAAAATTACATCATCATTCATATGTGATCCATCATCAAGTATCATATCAAACGGACCCCATTTATTTACAACATTAGTTAAAAACTCCGTATCGTTTTGTGAACCAATCTCTACCCATATATTCTTAAAAGGATCTGTATATTCAGAACATTTTTCCATTATATCTATACCAATTACTGTTGAATTTGGAAAATAGTCTTTCCATGTCAATAATGATTTTCCATCCCAAACTCCAATTTCCAAAATTTTTATTGGTTCTAATCTATCAAATTTAAAATACTTCTCGTACTTTTCACAGTAATTATGAATTTCAGATGATTTATCTGTTCCATAAAATTTTGCTATGCCATTTAAATTTTGCATACTATCTCCAAAAATAAATCAATTGTAGTGCATTATCTGTTCCACAGAACAATACATAAGAATTAAATCCTAAATTTGTAAATCTTTGTATAAAATTATGTCTCAATTGATCATCAAAATTTAAATGTTCATGGTGATACTCAACAACAATATTTCTTATATTCTTTAAATTTTCATCAGATATACCATTTAATGCAATAATTTCTGATCCTTCTATGTCTACTTTTAAGAAATCTATTTTTGGTATCAATCCTGTTTTTATTATGTAATCCAAAGTATAAACGTTTACATCATATTGATTTAATAACGGATTTTTTTCAGACCAAAGATTTGAACCACCCAAATGTTCACTTTCGGTTAATGTTAATTTTCCAATTTTATCCCCAATAGCAGCATTAAATAACACAGCGTTTTTAGGAGCATTTTGTTTTAATATTTTAAAATACCTTTTATCTGGTTCAAATGTTACTATTTTTGATGCACCCATATGAAATGCATATCTTGTAAACATTCCTATATTTCCACCCAAATCAACTACAACATCGCCTTCTTTTACTTGCACACCGTCAATTTTTGAATAATCATTTAAGTTGTATATTTCGTGAAATATTGCAGAATCCCAACCATATTTTGAAGCAACTTCAAGAGTACCACCATGAACGCCAACAATAGGAGTAAAATCTTTTATACTATTTTCTTCTGTAAAGAAATATAAGGTATCGTGAAAACAATTATATTTTTTTGCATATATGAAATCAGTCATTATTTTAGCAAATTCTAAATGTTTATTCCCATGAAAGTATAATATATTTGATTTATCACTTGGTACTCTTTGCCACCCAAATATTTTACCAAAATTTTTTGTTGTATCTGATTTCCAATATGTTAAAAAATGTTGCATTGCATTTGGTTCATCGGATACGTCAAAGTTAGATATTGGTAAAAATTTATTAAATCCATGTATTGATCTTAATAAATTATCAATTCCTTCATCATTCCATTGAAAAAGCTTTGAATATTCAGACAAAGGTGTTTCTTTGTAAATTCTTATTATTTCATCAAACCACCATTTACATTCTTTATTATACACGTACATACAAACATGGGCAATTTTATTCATCATACCAACACCATATTTTCTATTAGCATTTTCATTAAATAATTGTTGTCCTCTGGTTCCGTCTGAATCGGTATAATATCCTATAAAATTTTCTTGAACGTGAACATCTGGAATAGGATAATTTTCTATTTGTTCAAAATACTTTTGTATTTCATCTATATTGTAATTAACGATAATATCACCGTCCATCCAAACAAAGTTTTTAAAATTTTCTTTTAAAGACTCTATACAAGCATATTGTTTCCAGTACCATTTATCATGTTGAGAATATTTTGGAGTTTCTAGTCTACGTGAAATTACATTTGGATAATTAAACGGAACATCACAATCAATACCATATACTAAAACTTTTCTATCCGAAAATTCAAGTAAAGACAAAACAAATTTTTCTATTAGTGGCATATAATTTTCATTACCACAAGTAACAAATGCAAAATCATTTACAAATTCTTTTTCAATATTTTGTTTAGTTTCTTGTTGTTTTTCAAAAAGTTTATGTATTTGTTTTTTTGCTATACTAGCGGCATTTTTCCAAGAAAAAGTTTTACGGATTATTTTAGAATCATACAGTGCTTTTATTTTATATGAATCATAATCTTCATATATTTTTCTCATTTTTGTTTTTAAATCTTCAAAATTTGGTTCACAAAAATTACCAGGAGCATTTTTTATCCAAGATTCATCATTATCAACTGCAGCTGGAACTTCACCTATTATGTCAATAGGTATTCCCTTATCTTTAGCAAATTCTAATTGTGCACCCCAATTTGAATATGTAGAAGGAATACCACACGCCATTGCCTCTATTAGTGGCAAATTCCAACCTTCACTTCTAGCACAGGATAAAAATACATCAACAGACTTTAATAAATCAACATAATCATTTTTACTCATATGATGTAATATCTTTATATTTTTATGTTTTATTCCAAATTTTTTTAATCGCTCTTCTGTTGAATTTAATCCGTCTGTTGCATATGGATTATCCACACTTATTATCAATTGTACATTTTCTTTTTCCGAAAAAGTTTCGGTAAATGATTTTATTATTTCTTTTATTGATTTTCTATAATCCCATCTACCTACTAATAGGAAAGTAAATTTTTTATTTTTTACGGGTTTTTCTAATGGTTTAAAAATTTCACCATCAACACCTTCGGGAACAACTTTTACTTTTTCTTCTGGCATACCTTGTTCTATTGTACATTTTTTTTGCCATTCGGAAGGAACCCATACTTGATCGAATCTTTTAAGATTTTCAAAAAACTGATCTGGTTGTCTTGTAGTTTCCCATACATTATATGCAATTTTTTTACCATCATATTCTTGATAGAAATACCTATGTACATTATCATTCAGTATAATATGTACATCAGGATTACCTGTGTTTTCGTATTTACTATACAAAGGAAATTCTTGATCACCGTTTGGTGTTCCTAGTGTTTGTTCGGTTAGTATTGTTTTCAATTCATCATCAATATAATATTCACTATTATGTGGTTCATCATTCATGTACCCAACCCATGATGATCCAACTGTCCAATTTCTAACTTGAACTTTAAAAATTTTATTCAATTCTTTGAAAAAATTTCTGGAATGAGTATTATATCCAGTATCCCCAATGATAGAGGTGTGTGCCTTTACTATTATTGCCATAAACAAAACCTTTAATATATTATTTTTTAGAAGTATTTACAAGTAAATGTAAGCATTGCTTCCCGATGTCATTACACTGCCGATTTGCGGTAGATTTTTTTCAGCCGTTCCAGCTGGAATTACTAAACTACCAGTAAATGTATGAATACCATTGAAAGATCCAGTTCCATCTGTTTCAATATTGAATGTCTCTAATGTTCCTGAAATTGCTAGATTAGTTACTAATGATCCAGTACCATCCAATAGTGTTTTATCATCTGTTGGATCTGTTTGCATTAGACGATAAAATGACTCTGATATATGTAAATTACTAAGATCTCTTACTGAACTTGGCATTTATTTCTCCATTATTTACATATAAATATGGTACAAAAAATTTTAAGCATATATTTTTGAGTAACCGTTTTCTTTTTTTATTTCAATTTGATTATCCACAATATCCTTAACTACATCAATATGTGAAATTATGATAACAAAGTCAAATTGAGTTTTAAGGTATTCCAAAAATAAAGAAAAATTTGTCAAAACATTTGGATCCATAACACCTAACCCTTCATCTATTGCTATAAAGTTAGGTCTTGGCAAAGATGATACTTGAACTAATGCATTTCTTATTGCAAGTGACGATATAAATTTTTCCATACCGCTTGACAATTCGAGTGGCCAAAACTTTTCATCATCGTATACAATATAAGTATTTATACTCTTTCCGTCAGTATCAAATAGAACTTGAAAATCAACTATTTGACCAAGAATATTATTTGTTTCTGTTTGTATTCTCGGTAATGCTTCAGAAATCAATTCATACGGAACACCGTTTCTATTTACTGCCTTTAAGTAATAATCATATGCATAAAACTCTTTTTCTAGTTCTTTTAATTTATCCAAAGACCTTTCACATTCTTGTATTGCCTGTTCATTTATTTTTAAATTACCACTTGTTTCTATTATATCTTCTTCTAATGATTTAATTTCTTCAGATATATTTTGTTTTTCTTTTGTAATATTTGATAATACCCCTTTAACTTTTATATTATTATCAATTATGATCTTATTACTTTCTATTTTTTCAAGTTTTGTTTTTATATTTTTACAATTTAATTCAATTGATGATTTTTCTTCTTTTTTTTCCAGTAAATCTTTTTTTAAGTTTAAAATAAAATTTTCTGTTTCTGATAATTTCTTCTTCAATTGAATTAACTTATCAAACAATTCATAAACCGATTCATTTTCATCTAATTCTGTTTTTATGTAATTTACTTCATGTTTTAATTCATCCCTATCTTGTTGTAATCCCCACATCAGTCTTTTTGCTTGTTCCGCATCTTTAACAAAAACATTATTAACACAATACTGACAATTTGGATCATATTCATGGTTTTTCAAATTATCTATTTTTTTAACACAATGATCCAATCTTAATTCTGCATTTGATAATTCAGACTGTTTTTGAGCAAGAAGTTTTGTTTGTATATCAAAATAATTTTTTTTAGTTGTTAATTCTTCTTCATTATATCCTAAAATAGTTGTATTCAATTCTTCTATTTTTTTATTATATGTTACCAAATCTAATTCAATATCAACAATTTCTGCATTTGTTAATACTAATTTTCTTCTACAATTTTCTATTTTTTCATTAAGATTACCGATACTTTCGGTATCATCTATATCTTCTATTTCTTCTATGTTTACAATTTGTTTATTTAATTCCACTATTTCATTATTTATTTCTTCATTTCTTGTTTTTAAATATTCCCGCTGACTTGTTAATTCATCCATTTTGTCAAAAGATTCTTTGTATTTTACTTTTGAATTTGCAATCTTTGTAGAGTAATCTTGTTTACCAAATTCTTTTATTAGTGCTTGAACTTCCTTAACTTCTTCAGTTGCAATTGAATTTAATTCTTCAAACAAATCCAAATCTAAAAATTGTGCCAACAGGTCTTTTCTTTCTCTTTGTGCCTTATCTACAAAATTTGTATTGTTACCTTGAACAGACATTGCAGTTAAAATAAAATCATCGTATGTTCCGATGTATTTTCTTATTGTAAAGTTTGTTCCGTCTCTATCTTCACCATTTAGAGAATGTTTATCACCATCTTTTATGTAATAAAAGTTTACAATAACTTTAGCATTTCCTTTTTTATCTCTTGTTGCAACCCTTTCAATGTAATAATCTATTTCACCAATCATAAAATGCAATTTACACTTAAAACTATTTTGTCTATTATTCATCACTTGTGATGCTTTGAATGTTCTGGAACACTTATCGAATAAACAAAACATAAGTGCATCTAATATTGATGACTTACCACTAGCATTCGGTGCAAACAATCCGTAGATACCATTCATAGTATCAAAATTTACAATATTTCCTTCGCCATAAGAAAACATATTATCAAATTCAAATCGTATTGGTTGCCATACAACATTACGAACTATGTCAGTATCTTTTAATTTTTTGTTTATTTTTGAATTTACTTCTTCTACTTTGTTTAATATTTCATCGGTAACACTAAATTTATTTTTTATGAATGTCTTTATCAGTTTGTTTTGATAACTAATATCTCGTATATCACCAATTATTTTATTTGTTGTGTTGTTAGTATTTGTCAGTTTATTACTTACTCTTTGAACACGAATATCAACAACATTTATTTTTGTTTTTATGTCAGTAATTATATTGAATAAGTCTGAATTATTTGTGTTTGTAGATTTAATTCTTATTATATTATTTTTGGAATAATTTGAACTATATCTTGTAATTTTACCGTCTTCAACTTCTATTGTGTGAAAAGACCAATCATTTTTTATTTCAATAAATTTTGATTTACCATTTTTAATGTCCCATTCTATTATACCATGTTCAAGTCCTTCACCAAAATTTTGTTGTATAAGTGATCCAGCATAAGCAAATTTACATCCAACATCAAGATATTGAAACTTGTGAATATCGCCAAACATACCATAATCATATCCATCAAATTTTTCCATAGTCAAACTTTTATTCTTCATAAAAGTTCCCATGTCTGTTGATGCCATATCTATTGCACCGTGAAATAAAACTATTTTAGTATTATCGGATTCAACATTTTCAGCGAGAATAAAATTTTCTGGCTTTTCATATACAGAATTGAGAACAAAATCTACATTTTTTAATGTATAAACTCCGGTTTCTTTTAAGTAAAACAATTCATTGAAATCACTATCCATCATTGAAACAATTGGTGAAAGTGCATCCATTCTTGATCTATTATTTAAGTTACAATCGTGATTACCTGCAATTAAAATAGTTGGTGCAATTCTTGAAAGTGTATTGAGAAATTCAGTAACTAAATCAATCAATTCAGGTGTCATGTCTGTCTTTGAATGAACAATATCACCGGCAAGATAAATTATTGTATTTTTGTTTTCTTCCACTTTACTAATACAAATATCATAGAGTTTTTTAAATACACTTCGATATTCTTCGTGTCTTTTTAGATTACGAATGTGAACATCTGCTATGTGTATTATTTTTTCAACTCGTTCAATAGAAAATGTCCATAATGTTTCTTTAAGCATATAATATCCTTTGTTTAATTATATCATAACTGTCTGTTGTTGGTGTTACCGATTTTAAACTTGAAAAGTCTTTAAATCCCATTTCATTTATGTCTTTACTTTGCATTTGAACTATTGATACATTTATTCCTTCTGAAAGGAGTGAAGACGATATTTTTATTGCATCCGAATAAGCATCGTTGTCAAGTGCAACAATTACATTTGGTGGTTTGCGAAGTAAAATTCTTTCTCGAAGTTTTGGTTGAATTATTTTGCCAAAAAGTGGAACTGCATTATATCTGGCAGTAATTGCATCAAATACACCTTCAACCAATGTAACAGGTTCATCCCAATCAATAAAACAATCAAATCCAATAACATCTTTACTCCATTTTGGATTTTTATATTTTAGTGTATCTTCTTCAAATATAGAACGAGAAACAAAAAAGTTTAGGTTGAAGTTTTCATCATAGGATGGGACAATTATTCTACCAGAATAACTACCATTAGGACAATAACCAATACCATAACGAAGTATATCTGTTCTACCAATTCCTCTTGATTTCAAATAATTTAATGCTTGTTTCATTTGCATCTTTACTTGAATGTCTTTTATTTTTGGATATTCATATAAACGGATAAATTCTTTTGGTAAAACTAAATCTTCTTTTGTTTCAGTTTTATCTTTTATGTATAGATTTTTTGTTTTGAGGATTTTATTTAGGTCATCAAGATATTGTTTACCAGCTTTTACTTTTTTGAATAGAGTTACTATATTTCTTCCCTTAGCATTACTAACCCAACAATGCCATGGATTTTCACCGTTATTATTTACGGTCAAATCTATTTCGAGTTTTGGTTTGTAATGACTTATGAACGGTGAAAAAAACGAATAGTTATTGCCAGACGTTCTTCTACCTTTACCCAAAACCTTTTCTATAAGAGATAACAAATCGTAGTTTATCATAACCACACTTTAAGGAAAATAATACTTGTAACAAATATAAGAAAAATTTGCCACAATTACAAGCATTCTTTTAACCAATCATCAGGAATTTCTTTCTTTGCCCAACGCCACCCTTTTTTATCACAGTATTGAGCATAGGTTGTTTTACTGCCTTTGTATAATTTAGCATTTGGATTTTGAAATACAAAACGAATATCTATTTCAGGATATTGGTCGAATATGTAATCAAACTTCAATCGGTCTGTCTTTACCCATCTACCCTTTGTTTCAATATACATTTTACCACCAACAATTTTGTTTAGGACAAAATCTGGAGTATAATTGTGTTTTGTTTGTGGTTGTATGTAAGATATTTTTTCACTTTCGTAACTAAATGATTTACCGTTTTCTTTCAACATATCATTTACTTTATCTTCTAAACCACTACGAAACCCGTGTTTTATTGCAACTTGATTTCTACGCATATTACATATCAAAACGAATTATTATATTTACATCTATATCTTTTCTTTTTTTAAGCGGTGTTGCCAATTTAGCAACAGCAACTAAATCGTGATTATCATTATACAAACCAATTGTTGTTATGTATGGAGTAAATTCTGTATTTGTTACATATTGTTTTGTATTATATCTATTATTATATTTTAACAATGATGATGGATTTTGTGTAAAATTAAATTTATTTTTTTCAATAGTACAAACAATTTCATGTTCATATATTGTATTTAAACTTTTAAATGTTCCTTCAAATCCAAATTCAAAATTTTCATAATCAAAATTTCCATTTCTTCCTAAAAATGCATTTTTATATTTTGGTCTTGGATCAGAAATAATTATTATACCAGTTTCATAATAAACATTTCCTATTTCTTTTCTTTGATATGCATAACCATATTTT
>Ga0129333_10005033_pt1 | contig 12379 bp, 9 predicted proteins | sample CPB6_08_DNA_FD_94474 | JGI IMG/M metagenome (GOLD analysis project Ga0129333, IMG submission 94474) | Freshwater to marine salinity gradient microbial communities from Chesapeake Bay, USA - CPBay_Sum_0.6_0.8_DNA | ecosystem: Environmental > Aquatic > Marine > Coastal | place: USA: Chesapeake Bay... | reverse complement strand
CCGGAGGGGCCCGTTAAAATTACCACCTGTCCCCGTTCCAATTCCAGGTGAATATCAAAAAGAGTTTGTTTGCGGAGGTCTCCTTGGCCAAAGTAAAAGTTGAGCCCTTCAATTTTGACCACATCATCATGTTCATGGGTCATAAACCAAAAACCTCCGCCGGATCGGTGGTTAACACTTTACGCATGGCAAAGGTGCCAGAAATAATACACATGGCGATCGTTGCGATGTAAATATTTAAAACCCGCTGTACGGTTAGTTGCAGCACCAACCCCGTAAAGTTGGCAATCAGATTATATAAAATAGAACTAATCAAAAAACCTGGAAGAAAGCCGATCACCGACAGAATCAGCGCTTCCTGCATGACAATCCATAATAAGCGTTGATTAGAATAGCCGATCGCTTTTAGGGTCGCGTATTCAGACCAATGATCCGCAACGTCAGTATATAAAATTTGGTAAACCAAAATAATACCCACCACAAAACTCAGGCTAGAAAGCAGGGAAAAAACAAAGCCAATATTGGTATTTTCTTTCCAGTATTTTAACTCCTGGTTAATAAATTGTTCACGGGTCAATACGGATACATCCTTGGGCAAGCCTTGTCGAATTTGTTCCGTCAATTGATCGATATTCACCCCAGGGCGAACTTTTAAAAGACCAATATCGATCGTCTCTAAGGTGCGACTATTTTCCTCCGGGCCCAGGTTACCAAAGTATCGTAAAAAGTTCTGATCACTCATAATCACATTGCCATCCCCTGCGGAAAAATCCGTACCCAGGGTAAAGGTGCCCAGTAATTGCACTTGGCGATCGGCCAGTTCGGTCTTCAGTCCTGGTGTTTGCGGCCCCACTTCCCCCCGCGATCGGCTATCTAAAAGGGCTGTCCAGGGTAAATTCAATTGAGACTGATAGCGTTGAATTTCCGGCAATTCTAAAATTGGTTCATTAAGATTAAAGGCTAAGACCCGAAGCGATCGAGTCCGATCGGTCAGGGGATTTTTCCAATTTCCCAAGTTTATGTATAACGCATAAGCATCTTCAACCCCCTCAAAGGCCTGAGCTTGGTACAGCCGTCGCCGTGCAAACTGCTCAGGAATAAACATGGTGTACTTAATGCGGTTCAGGATAAAAATATCGCCATTTAATAATTTAATAAGCTGTACTTGACTATCATATAAACCATTCTTAAATCCCAAAAAGACAAAAATTAAAACGACAGCAAAGGAAACCCCCGCCAGCGCCGTCACTAAACGCCGAGGTTCGGAGGTCAGATTATGCCAAGCCAAAGGGGTTCGGAACTGCCACCAGCGCTTCCGGGCTTGAGATTGGCTGGGGAGAGGATGGGGGCCTCTAACAATCATACTGAATCAATGCAGATGTCCTGATAGTGTAACCGAATTACGAGGCACAGGGACAACTCCTCAACTCCCCACTTGGGAGAGGGATTTAGGGTGAGGGCGAACTTACGTCACACGTCACACGTCACAGTCTACTGGGGCTACTGGGGCTACTGGGGGTTATAACGGCTATTTAAAGAACCATCGGGATCGTAAAGTTCCAGGGGAATTTGAGCCGTATTGCTAATGGTTTTGAGGGCGTTTTCTAAGCCTTGGATGTGGGCTAGCGCCTGCTTTTGATCGCCCCATAAACCGGCGGAAAGAATTTGGCTCTCATAATCCACCGTCACCTGTACGGCAATGAGTTCGGGGGTGACGGTGAAGTAACAAATAACCGGTGTAGTGGTACAGATTTTGCCCAATTCCTGCCGAGTTTTTTCCACTTGATCAAACTTTTTGGCTTGTTCCTCTGCCCGTTGATAGGCTTGGGTATATTGGGGCGCTAGTTTTTGGGCTTCTTCATGCTGCGGACTGTCCGGGGGCACCTGTTGTAAGGTAACGAGGGCCACTTCCCAGCGGTTACGGGCAATGGCCCACCGGCCTTCCTGCTCTGCTTCCTGGGCAAGTCTGGCCTTATCGAGGGCTTGTTGGTAAGTATCCCCCCCCACGCCAGCACTGCGGGTTTGCTGTTGAAACTGGGTAAGATCTTTTTGATAGCGCTGACGATAGTCGGCAATGGAACCGTAAGCGGTGGTGCCTTCTGGAATTTCCCCTAAGGTTTCTAAGGCGGTTTCCCAATAGCCTTCAATCCGTTGCTGGAGGACGCTCCGATCGACACTGGGATCACTGGCTAGGGCTTTTTCCCAGTTAACTTTTTGAAGTTGTGCCAGTTTGGCAGATTCCTCTGCCCGCTTTAAGACAGACTGCGCGAGGGTTTCTCTTTCAATTTCTTGATCGATGAGATCCACATACTTTTCGTACTGCTCTACCTTGCGCTGGGCTAATTCATAGCCAGGATTATCCTGGGGAACCGATCGCAGGGTTTCTAAGGCATTCACCCAAAGGGTGCGGGTCGCCTGCCACTGCTCTAAGGGGTAGGGGGGCGTTTTACTTTGGTTTACTGCTGCTACGGCGGTTTCAAAGGCTTGGGTAATGGGGGCAAAGGCCAGCCGATCGTTTTCGACTTCTGCATATAGGGACTTCGCCCGCTCCCGGTAGCTAGACCAGAGGGGGACTTTGCGACTGAGCCGTTGACTCTCTTGCAATTGAGCTTCGATCGCTTTGAGGTGATCCCAATTTTCAGCAACGGTAATTTGCTCTAGGGCCTTATCTTGCAGTTGCTCTGCCTGTTGCAGCGGGGTGCAGGCCTTGACATAACAGGGTTGCATCATGAACCAAAAGCTACCCACAAAGGTACTCAGACACAGGGCTGCTCCGGTGAGCCAGACCCCAGAGGGTAACACCAGTCCTTCCGGGGCTGGGGGGGCAGCAACGGCGGTGGTGGGTTTAGGGGTGGCAGGACGTGGGGCCGCTTCGGAGGGGGCAGGGGCGGTGTGGGGAATCCGAGCCGAGGGAGCCAGGAGGCTACTTTTGCCCGCTGCATAGGGTTGGGTTTCTCCTACGACCCGGAGGTACAGCCCCACATTCAGTTTGGGGCCCCGGTGGGACTGAATGCGAAACAGAGCATGGTGTAGTTTGGCTTCAAGATGTTGCAGAGCCGCCGCAAATTGGGACAGGGTAAACTGGGGATCGGGGCGCACACCGGCCGCATGTTCAATTAAAATTAAGAGCCGATCGCTTTGGTAGCTACAACGGACTTGAAGGGGAATGGGGGATCTGCGTCTCTGCTGCCATTGACGTTGTAGGTGAATTTCCAAGAGACGATGGGGATGGAAATCCGCTGGACGGGGACGATCGGCCACGGGGGTAGGAGCCTTGTGGGGAGCCGAAGCCGAGGAGCCGAGAGGGGTGGGAAGGGTAGAAGATAGCGTCATGGGAGAAGAGATCCAACCGGGGATGCAAAGGACTAGATGAAAGAACCATGAGTCTGGCGCAAAGCTTACCCTAAGCTTCACAGATCGCCAACCCCTAGCCGGATAAAAATCCTGCCTACTAGAGTCCAGATCTGCTTAAAACCTTTCACCTGAGGGGGTGTACCCTAAATGGTGCCAGGCCAAAGGGGTAGCCAGTCGTCCCCGTGGGGTGCGTTGCAGATAACCCCGTTGCAACAGGTACGGCTCATACACCGATTCGATCGTTTGGGCATCTTCTCCCGTGGCTGCCGCCAGGGTTTCTAAACCAGCCGGGCCCCCTTGGTAGTGTTCAATCAGCGTGGATAGTAACCGTCGATCCACCCAGTCCAACCCACAGGGATCCACTTGATAGCGTTCTAGGGCTTCCGCTGCGATCGTTTGGTCAATCCAGAGGGGCTGGCTTGGGGGGGGATTGGTGCCCGCTGAATCTGTTGGATCGTTGCCCGTGGCATATTTCACCGTGGCATAATCCCGAACCCGCTTGAGTAAGCGATTGGCAATGCGGGGAGTCCCCCTCGATCGCTGGGCAATTTCCATCGCGCCTCCGGGGTCTAGGGGGATAGTTAATAACTGTGCCGATCGCAGGACGATCGCCTGTAACTCCTCTGGTTCATAAAACCGTAGGCGCTGCACCAACCCAAACCGATCGCGCAGGGGAGACGTTAACGCCCCCATCTGAGTGGTTGCCCCAATGAGGGTAAAGGGTTTGAGGGGCACACTGCGCGTCCGGGCAGATTGGCCCTTGCCGAGGGTAATATCGAGGCGACAGTCCTCCATCGCAGGATAGAGAATTTCCTCCGTGACCTTAGAGAGGCGATGAATTTCATCAATGAACAGCAGGTCACCGCTTTGTAAGCCCATCAGTAAACCCACAATATCCCGTGGACGTTCTAGGGCAGGGGCGGAGGTGACTTTGCACTTGACCCCCATTTCCTGGGCTAAGACTAGGGCCAGGGTGGTTTTACCCAGACCAGGGGGGCCATAAAAGAGGAGGTGATCTAAGCGTTCTTGCCGCACCTTAGCCGCTTGAATGGCAATTTCTAGCACCTCTTTTAAGTCTCGCTGTCCCACATAATCTGCCAAGCACTTGGGTCGCAAAGATTCCTCCGGTTTCCCCACCTCATCCGCCTGGATCTGAGGAGCCAACACCTGAGCCTCTGACCCTGATGGGTCTGGCTTTGCCTTCGATTTAGTTTTTGCGGGCTTTGCCTCGCGCTCCGGCAGTTCCGCCGAGTGGGAAGAAACGATCGCCACGGAAAATTCCTAGGGTAGGGGTTAGGTTATAGGGTACAGGGTAAGCTGATCAGCTTACAGGAGATAGAGCGATCAAGTTTGGTTTTATGATGTCCCTATTCAATTTACAATATCTTTAGTGCAGCACATTATGATTTGGGAATCGTTACTTGTAGGATGCGTTAATGTTAATATATTATGGTGACTAACACGATCTCTATCCGGGATACAAGCCTAGTACAAATACGTTTAGTCGAAGTACGTGATACAGGACATATCACTGTAAATGATCGACATTTTGCACTCAAAGCAGGAATAACTGTTGATATTACTTCATCCCTCTGTCAAGGCACCAATATCATAACGTTTGTTGTCAACACAGACTCTATCAAAGATCACCCCTCAAGGCTACTGACTGGAAAGTATGAGTGGTTAGGAAGATTCGAGATTTATGTAGATGGTGAGATTGCTGGCTTGTATTCAAAGCGAGGTACATACCTCATAGGCGGAAAGGAGAACGTCATAGCGACAATAGAAATCAATGTCACAAAAGACGTAAGCAAGCCTACAGTCATGCAGATTGTTAACCAATTTCAACGAGTAGAAGGTATGACTGATGCAGACAAAGCAGATTTTCCCAAGTCACACCCTCATATTATTTTCAAAAATGGTGTAACTATTCACATTTGGAGAAACTATGTAGGCGTTGATCATGTATTCATTACCGATCATTCTGGGAAGTGTGTTTACGGAGGATATGTTGGCTGGATACACTCAAAGTACTTGCACAAAGTTCTTCAAACATTACATCAGGAGTTGGAGGAGCATATTGTCTAAATTGAGCGATCGTTTTGATAACTTCAGATGGGACATCTAAACATCTTGTTACAATCCCCAAACTTGTCGGAGTAATATTTCGGCTCTTCTGGGTTTAATATGCTTGACAAAATGGCATCTTGTGCGCATAAGGCAATTTTTCTCGGATTCCCAGAAAAATAGTAGCATAAGCTACAAAAACATAAGTTACCCGGAAGAGCCAATATTTCTCAGATTTCGTGCGATCGTTTAAACCTAACCCCATTGCCTTGATATTGATATGCCCGTAACCCTCTTTTCCGCTTCCCAGCCCCTGATCGGCATCATCATGGGCAGCGATTCCGATCTACCCACGTTGCAGGGAGCTATTCAGATCTGCGAATCCTTTCAAGTCCCCTTTGAAGTGGCGATCGTCTCTGCCCATCGTACCCCCGATCGGATGGTGGAGTATGCCAAAACCGCCCATACCCGTGGCTTAAAAGTGATTATCGCCGGAGCGGGCGGTGCGGCCCACCTGCCAGGTATGGTTGCCGCCCTGACCCCCTTGCCCGTGATTGGGGTGCCGGTAGCGAGTCGGCATTTACAAGGGGTCGATTCCCTCTATTCCATTGTACAAATGCCTCGCGGCATTCCAGTCGCCACCGTAGCGATCGGTAATGGGGAAAATGCCGGTTTACTGGCGGTGCAAATCTTAGCCAGTCACGATCGGGCCCTTCTAGAGCAGGTGCAACGCTACCGAGAAAGCCTAACTCAGCAGGTAATGGACAAACAAAACACCCTCGATCGGCTAGGGGTTGAGGAGTATTTGAGGCAGGAATTTTGACTGTAGATTCACGTAGATTTTTGAAGACTATCCCCGATCGCCTCTAGGACGGCCTGATGGATATGGCCATTGCTGGCCACAATGCCCTCGTTCTCTTGTAACTTGGTGCCACAGGCAAAGTTTAAGGGTTTGCCCCGTTGATCCGTGACTTTGCCCCCGGCTTCCTCTAGGACGATGACCCCCGCCGCATGATCCCAAATGTTTTCCCGACGCTGGAGGGAGTTCCCGGTGGGCAAACGCAGGTAAAGATCCGCCTCCCCACGGGCAATAGCGCCATATTTGGCTAGACTATCCATCCGTAAAGGGGGTAACTGCCACCCTAGGGACTGAATCACTCGATACTGCCATTCCGGGGTGCCGTGATCCCGCTCGACACTTTCAATGAGTTGAAATCCCTGGGGAGTAGAAATAGGGTTGACGGCCAAGGGCGATCGTTTTCCACTGGCCAAACTGAGCATTTCTGCCCCTTGACCCCGCACCGCCATAAAGACTACCCCTGGGGATTGGGTCTGGGGTTGGTGACCAAACTGCACTGGTAGGGCAGGACAGGCAACTACGCCCACCTGAACCAAACCATCTTCAATGAGGGCTAAGGCAATGGCATACTGATCCCCTCGCACATAGCCCTTGGTGCCATCAATAGGGTCTACTGTCCAGAAGCGCTGGCCGGTGTGATCCTGTCCTTGCCCCACCCAGTCTAAAATCTGCTGGGAACTTACACCTTCCACCCACGCTTGCAAATAATTCGTGACTTGACTCAGACAGGATTGCATTCCAGGGCTACTGAGTACCAGCGGATCTTCTTCCCCCACCACAGCATCTTGGGGAAACCGGGTTTTCAGAGTATGGCAAATGAGAGCCTGCGCCCCATAATCTGCAACAGTGACCGGGCTTTGATCGGGCTTGGCAAAGGCTTGGGAGGCTTGATCTTGACGAACTTTCTCACAAAACTCAGACGCAACGATCGTTGCTTGTAGGGCAATTTCTCGTTCCTTAGAATAAGCAGAATCAGCCAGCATGAACCTAACACCTTGCAATTTGACGCTCTCCCAGTATCTCAGATTTGCTCCCTTAGGAGATTCTTCAAGTGCTCGTGAATGCTAGATTTTCAGGGTTAACTGCCGACCAATAGCAAACCTTAACATTTGTCCAGGAGTACTGGAGGTAAAAAGAATTTTCCAACGCAGATACCGCCCCAGAAGTAGTCTCAGCAGCCCCTTGAGGCGACCATCCAAACGGGTTTTCCAGAGGATAACCTGGGGGTTAGGGGACTTCTGAGCGTAGAGTGGACAAAAGGCTAAGGGTGCAAAGAGAACATCGGCTCGATGGCTGCCTAAACCCGCTTTTTTATGTTCTGGATTGGGTTTACCGCCGTGCTCTCCGTAATTCCGAAAAGGCACATAACAGGAGAAGCCTTGCCGTCGCAAAAAACCTTCAATCTCACTATCCCAGGTGGTATATTGAGTGGGATTCGTCTGAGCGATAATCTCTTGGGCAAAGTTCAATAAATGCTGGGCGGCGATCGGAGTGACCATGTAGGCTACTGCTGCGGTAGAAAACCCGATGGCGTAGCCTTTAGCGGATACGGAGTATAGTTGAGCGGCACAGGTATACAGCCAGGCCAGCCCCGCATCCGATCGCTCTGGGTCTAGGGGAGAGGGCAGGTTACCCATCCCGATCACAGGTACAAAATCCGCTTCGACCATGAGGGTCGGTTTTGTCCTTTGGGCTGCAAGTATCCAGCTTTCAAAGTGATTCAGAAAACACAGGTAGCTGGAGGCATAATTTTTATACTCCGGGCGATGCACTTGGCGCAGCACTTGGCAGGAAAGCCCCTCTTGGTTTAAGCATTGCTCTAGAGGGTCGGTACACTCTTGATAGGCAATAATAAAGGTCTGAGCGATCGTTGCTGCGAGGGTCGGTTGCATCATGGTTTGAAGTCAACTGATTGAGTCTATCTGTCTATCTGGTATTAACCTCCTGCCCCACGGCTACCATTGAACATGGATGTTATTCTTTGCCATACTACCGCTGATTTTGACACACTGGGAGCCGCTGTGGGTTTGGCGCAGGTATTGCCCGGTTCGCGGATTGTGCTGACGGGGGGAATGCACCCTGGTGTTAAGGAATTTTTGTCCCTCCATCGGGATGCCTATCCTCTGATTGAACGGCGATCGGTGGTGCCCCAGCAGATTAAGGCTTTACATTTAGTGGATGCCCAAGCTCGATCGCGGTTTGGTAAGGCAGCGGAGTGGTTGGATCTGGGGCATCTCCAAGGGATTTATATCTACGATCATCATCCCAGTGCCCCCCCTGTGGAGGTGTTACCGGGCATTCCCCTTTGGGTGCAGGTGGAAGCGGTGGGAGCCACTACCACGTTGATTGTGGAGCGGTTACAACGGGCTCAGGTCACCCTCAAAAACTGGGAAGCGACGGTAATGGCCCTGGGCATTCATGGGGATACGGGCTCCTTAACCTTTGAATACACAACGCCACGGGATGCCCATGCTTTAGCCTGGTTAATGGAACAGGGGGCCAGCATGATGGCCATTGGTGAGTATGTGGATGGCTCTTTTGCGCCACAGTTACAGCCCCTCCTCAGTCCTGCCCTCGATCGTTTAGAGCAGGAAACGGTTCATGGGCTTCAGTTGGTCTGGGTGTTGCTGAGTGCCCCTAACTTTGTACCGGGTCTATCGACCTTAGCCAGCCGTTTAATTGACCTGACGGATAGTGATGTATTGCTGTTGGGGGTGCAATATCCCCAGAATGGGGGCGATCGGGATAATCGGTTGATTTTAATTGGCCGATCGCGCTGTGGAGAGGTGGATCTGCGCTCGGTGCTGGAACCTTTGGGCGGGGGTGGCCATCCCCGTGCGGCCACAGCCACCTATCACCTAGAGCCAGGGGAATCCATTGAAGCCTTATTTGCCTCAGTGATCCAGAGTATTCGCCAGCAAATTCCCCTTCCCCCCGTAGCGCGGGAACTCATGTCTTCACCAGTGCGGACAATTTTGCCTAGTACTTCCATTGCCGAAGCCCAGCGGATTTTGTTGCGCTATGGTCATTCCGGTCTCTCTGTAGTGAACGATCGGGGGGCATTAGTGGGGATTATTTCTCGCCGGGATATAGACTTGGCTCTGCACCACGGTTTTGGCCATGCTCCAGTGAAAGGCTATATGACCATCACCCCCAAAACCATCACCCCGGAAACCCCGTTGCCCACCATTCAACACTTGATGGTGACCTACGATATTGGTCGCTTGCCCGTACTAGAGGAGGGTCGCTTGCTGGGAATAGTGACCCGCACAGACCTCCTGCGGCGGTTACATCCCCCCAAACCCCAAGTCCTGGATGGATTAGTTCCCGACGTAACCAGTCCAGGAGGAAGCAGGCAATCTCACTCTTCACTGTCCTCTTCACTGTCCTCTACTCCCCACTCCCCACTCTCTACTCCCCACTGTCCACTCTTCAGTCCACTCTCCACCAGTCCCTTAGCCCTACTCGCCACTCACTTAGTCCCCGCCCTGTGGGACTTGTTGCAACGGGCTGCCGCAGCAGCGACGGAGCGTGGTTGGCACCTGTACCTTGTGGGGGGAGCGGTTCGGGATGCCTATTTGACCCTGGGACAGAATGCTGTCGCTCAGCCTAGCGCCCAGACTAGCCCCGCAAACAGCCCGGAATATAACCCTAAAAACAGCCCTAAACCTTTGCTGTTGCAAGATATTGATTTAGTGGTGGATGGCTGTCACCCTGGACAAACCTGTGTCCCTTGGACAGAAGCGGCAGGGGTAGAGTTAGCCCAAGCCCTTCTCGCACAGTATCCCGGCGCTCGCTTGGATGTGCATGGTCGGTTTCAAACGGCCGCCTTACTCTGGCACCAAGATCCCCAACTGGGATCCCTGTGGGTTGATATTGCCACTGCCCGCACGGAGTTTTATCCCTATCCTGCTGCCAATCCAGAGGTAGAAGCCAGTTCAATCCGCCAAGACCTCTATCGTCGAGATTTCACCATCAATGCCCTAGCCCTGCGCCTTACCCCCCCTCAGCCTGGGGAGTTACTGGACTTTTTTGGTGGCTTAATGGACTTAGAAGCAAGGGTGGTACGGGTGCTCCATTCCAATAGTTTTATTGAAGATCCCACCCGTATTTATCGGGCGGTGCGCTTTGCGGTGCGCCTAGGATTTACCCTAGAGCCCCAAACCCTAGCCTCAATTCACTACGCCATCGACAGTGGGGTATACGATCGTACTCAGGATGAAAATGCAGTGGCCCCGGCCCTACAAACCCGCTTGCGGGCAGAGTTGCAATACCTCTTTGAAGCGCCCTACTGGAAAAAGGCGTTGCAATTACTGGGCACCCTCAAAGCCCTGCGCTGTATCCATCGTCATTTGGAACTGACCCCAGACCTCTGGCGGCAGGTTCGTCTAGCAGATTACTGCCTTCGGCACCTCACCATCCCCACCACGGAAGCGCCCCTGTCTCACTGGCTACTGTTGGTAGAGGTTTTATTACTACACCTCCATCCCCCAGAAACCTATACCGTTGCGGTGAAACTGCAACTACCGTGGGATAGCATTGAACGCTTAAGACGGTTCCCTCAGATCCAGCAGGATCTGCAACAATGGCTATCCCCAGAACCCGATCGAGAACCGCATCTAGAACCGCACCTAGAACCGGGCCCTACCCTACCCCCTAGCCTCCTGGTTCAACACCTCAAAGCCTATGATGTTCCTACCTTAATTTTGCTGATCCTCAAGTTAGAGGATCGGGTCTGGAGACGATCGCTGTGGCTTTACTTGACCCGGTGGCGTTGGGTTAAGCCTCCCCTCTCTGGAGAAGACTTAAAGCAACTGGGTTATAAACCGGGCAAGTTATTTAAGGTCATGCTAGATCAGATTCTAACCGCCTACTTGGAGGGGCATTTGGGGGATGGGAATCCGGCAGAAATTCGAGCCAGGGCGATCGAGTTTGTTCGAGCTAACTTCTAATTTCTAATTTTTAATTCTAAATTCTAAAAGTCGGGGCACTCTACCCAAGACGATCGCCTAGTTGGAGGGTCGGGGAACCCATCCCCTACCGGTTGACCAATTGCACCGCATCAGTCAACAGCATGAGTTGGCGGCTATCAACCAGAAAAGTGCTGAAGCCTTGTTGGGTGAGTTGTTGTAAGGTCGTCAAAGCCGCTGCGCTATCGGTGGTGTAAGTGGCGAGTAAATAGGCCCGCCCCCTATAGGAAACTAAACCTGGGGTTCGGGACTGGGCTGTTTTCAGTTGAGCGGCGATCGAGGGGGTATGGAGAAAATCCACAATGACCCCATACCCTGTTCCTAAGGGCTGAGGCACAAAGCTAGGACTGGGCGGGGGGACGGGAGCAGTGGGGGCGGGGGCAGTAGTAGGAGTAGGGCTAGGAGGAGTAGCCGGAGGGGAAGCAGGGGTACTAGGGGACTGGGCCACAAAAGTCTGTAAGCCTGAGGCTTGGGTAATATATTCTGCCCACGCATTGGCATCACTAAAATTGCGAAATCCGCCCATGCGCGAGACCCGATTGCCCTGATAGTCGCAGATGGGAATGGAAACGGTGGGGGGTAAAACCTGCTTTAATTGGTTTTCGCTGGCGGTGGTGGGGGTAGTCACCAGTAAAATAAATTCCCCCGCAGTGGGCGGTGTGCAGGGGGCAAGGGTTTGCGCGACGCTGGGCAATGCAAAACCAGCAAGGACATTGATCAGTCCGCTCGTGATACTGGTGACAAGAGCGATCGTTCTGGGAGGGTTTTTACCGCGAAGCCTGTTACCGCAAAGCATAGTCAACAGCCTTGAAAAATCACCAAATGACAGCCCCAATTTAAGCTGGAAGGGCAGGTTTGTCTATCCTGATCAGCAAAAACGATCTGACTCCCCTTCTCCCTCTTTGGGAGAAGGGGCTGGGGGATGAGGGTATGTATCTCTGTTACTAACTCATGGCTAACATCCGTTCAATGGGCTGAAGGGCGGCCAGACGGGTCGCTTCGGGTAGGGTAATTTCCGGCGATCGGTTTTGCATCGCAAGATAGAGTTTTTCTAAGGTGTTGAGGCGCATGTGAGGACATTCATTGCAGGCGCAATTACCGAGGGGGGGAGCAGGAATAAAGGTTTTAT
>Ga0129333_10005032_pt1 | contig 12380 bp, 13 predicted proteins | sample CPB6_08_DNA_FD_94474 | JGI IMG/M metagenome (GOLD analysis project Ga0129333, IMG submission 94474) | Freshwater to marine salinity gradient microbial communities from Chesapeake Bay, USA - CPBay_Sum_0.6_0.8_DNA | ecosystem: Environmental > Aquatic > Marine > Coastal | place: USA: Chesapeake... | reverse complement strand
CCGCCAAGCAGACCGTCGAGAAGCACCTCAAGGACGGTTCCGCCCTCGAGAAGTTCAAGGCCATGGTCCGCGCCCAGGGCGGCAAGACCGACTGGATCGACGACCCCTCGAAGTTCCCGAAGGCCAAGTTCATCCGCAAGCTCCCCGCCCCCAAGCGCGGCTACGTGCACACCATCGACGCCGGCAAGATCGCCCAGGGCGTGCGCCTGCTCGCGACCAACAAGGACGGCTCGCTCGACCCCTCGGTCGGCGTCACCGAGATCCGCAAGGTCGGCACCCAGGTCAAGCAGGGCGAGCCGCTGATCATGATCCACTACAACGACGAGTCGAAGGTCGAGCTCGCGCTGCCGTACTTCCGCGACGCCTACCGCCTCGCGCCGAAGCGTCCCAACGTCCCGCCGCTCCTCGTCGAGCGCGTGGCCTGAGCCAGACGGGGCGCCGGAGACGGCGCCCCTTTCGTTTCCATGGGCGACGACCCCACAGAGCGGCTCTTCTGGTGGTTCTTCCGTCCGTTCCTCGGCAAGCGGGCCGAGCCGGTGCCCGAGGGCGTCTCGGATGAGGAGCTGATTCGCAAGGGAGACGAGGCCGCCCGACGCCCTTGGAACCTTCTCATTAGCTGCCTGCTTTGGGCCCTGCTGCCGTGGGGTTTGGTCGAGTTGCACGCGTTGAGCGGCCTCGCGGCTGTCCGGCGGCCCGATGACATCCATTTCTCGACCACCACACCCTGGGTGGGGGCCGTCTTCATTGCGATGGGGCTCACGCTCATCCTCTTCATCACCCCGCTGCGTTTCGTCTTCGGGTATGATGCCGAAGGCGATCGCGTCTACCGGCTGGCCTTCGAGGCGAAGCACAAGGTCAATGTCCGCCATGCCCTCGCCTTGCTCGGTGTGCTCGCTCTTGCGATGGGGACGCTCTTCCTCGTGGCGGCCGATGACTTTGTCGCATTCGACCGGACCGCCCTGCGCTGGCGGCATCTTTATACCGAGCATAGCCGGCCAATCGCCGACATCGCGGAGGTGCGCTGGTACCGTCGCAAGGAGACGCCGCGTGGCGGGCCGCGTCGGTGGGAGGCCGCCTGCATTGTGTTCAAGGATGGCACGCGACTTCTGACCACCGATGGGTTCATGAGGCTCGGCATGACGCCTGAAGACTGCGTCGAGCTCGCCCGTCTTGCCAGAGCACCCGCGCAGCTCGACCTCGACGTACTACCCTTGGACGAGAAATCAAAGTAAAGAGGTGGAGTAAAAGTCGCTAGGCGCGAGCCTGAGCCGCGGACCTGCTACTCCTTTCCTCTGATCTCTCCCTCAGGCCAACCCGCGCTTGGACTCACGCACGAAGGCGAGCCAGGTCTTGGCGACGCGGCCGGCGGCGAAGGGCAGGGTGGCGGCTTGGGTGAGCGCCTGCGAGGCATTGAGACCGTCGCGGTAGAAGGTGCGGTGCAAGGCCTTGGCCTCGTCGACCTCGGCCTCGCTGAAGCCGTGGCGCAGGAGACCAACCTTGTTGATCATCTTGCTCTCGGCGGGGTTGCCGTCGGCGATGACGAACGGGGGGACGTCCTGGGTGAGCTTGGAGCAGGCGGCGACCATCGCGTGGTCGCCGATTTGGCAGAACTGGTGCACGCCGGCGTTCCAGCCGATGTTGACGTGGTCGCCGAGGTGCACGTGGCCGCCGAGGGCGGAGTGGCTCGACATCACGAGGTGGCTGCCGACCACGCAGTCGTGGGCGATGTGCGCGTAGGCGAGCAGCACGTTGTCGTCGCCGAGCACGGTCCATTCGCCCTCCTGGGTGCCGAGGTGCACGCTGACGTACTCGCGGAAGATGTTGCGGGCGCCGACGCGCAGCCCGGGGCGTCCGGCGCGCGCCTTGAGGTCCTGGGTGCGGCCGCCGATGACGGCGAAGGGGAAGACCTCGCAGCCGGGGCCGAGGGTGGTGAAGCCCTCGACGCAGGCGTGATGGTGCAGGACGCAGCCGTCGCCGAGCGTGACCTCCGGGCCGACATAGGCGTAGGCGCCTACGGTGACACCCGCGCCAAGCTTGGCGCCCGGTTCGATGATCGCAGTGGGATGAATAGCGGTGCCCACGGGCTCAGCCCTCTACGCCGCTGTCGGCGATGGTGAACATGAGGTCGGCGGACGAGACAGGCTCGCCTGCCACGAGGCACTCGCACTCGGCGCAGGCGATCTTGCCGCGGACCTTGGTCAGCTTGGCGCGGATCTCGAGCGTGTCGCCGGGCGTCACCGCCTTGCGGAACTTCACCTTGTCGGCGCTCATGAAGAAGACGACCTTCGGCGAGTCGCCCGCCTGGACCTTATTGAGCATGATGAGGCCGGCGACCTGCGCCATGGCCTCGACCTGGAGGACACCGGGCATCACGGGCTGTCCCGGGAAGTGGCCCTGGAAGAAGGGCTCGTTGATGGTCACGTTCTTGATCGCGACGATCGACTCGGCCTCGAGCTTGAGCACGCGGTCGACCATGACGAACGGGTAGCGATGGGGCAGGGCGTTGAGAATCTGACGGATGTTGAGCTCATTGCCGACGGGGGCGTCGACCTTGGCGGTGGCCGGCTTCGCCTTGGCCTTGCCGGACTTGGACTCGAGCCACTGCTTGCGGATGGCGGCGCCCAGGCGGGCGTTGAGGGCGTGGCCGGGGCGCACGGCGATGATGTGGGCCTTGATGCGCACGCCGGCCAGCGTGAGGTCGCCGACGATGTCGAGGATCTTGTGGCGGACGAGCTCCTCCTTGAAGCGCAGCGGCTCCTTGCTGATGATCTTGTCGCCCTTGAGTACGATGGCGGAGTCGAGCGAGCCGCCCTGGATCAGGCCCTTCTTCAGCAGCTCCTCGATATCCTCGTAGATGGTGAAGGTGCGCGCGGGGGCGATCTGCGCCTCGTAGGTCTCGGGATCGAGGTCGATGGTGAGGTGCTGCGTGTGGATGCCGCGGTCGTCGGCCGAAGTGCAGGTGACCCGGAAGCCGTCGTGGGGTAGGGCGACGATGGAGCGTCCACCCTCGTTGATGGTGATGGGCGCGGTGATCGCGAAGACCTCGGCGGGTTTGTCCTGGGTGACGATGCCCGCCTGGCGAACGAGCGTGGTGAAGGGGCGGGCGGAGCCGTCGACAATCGGGGGCTCGGAGGCGTCCATCTCGACGATGGCGTTGTCGATGCCCATTCCGGTCAGGGCGGAGAGGATGTGCTCGATGGTGTGGAGCTTGATATGGTCGGAGGCGACGGTGGTCTTGCGCTCGACCTCGGTGACCATGTCGGAGCTCGGCCGGACCTCGGGCTTGCCGAAGAGGTCGATGCGACGGAAGACGACCCCGGTGTCGGGGGCTCCGGGCCGCAGCGTCAGGGTGACTTCCTGCCCGGTGTGCAGGGATTTGCCCTTAAGGGAGACCTCTCGCTCGATGGTTTGCTGTTTCATGGGCCTCCCCAAGTTATTCACATGGCCTAGGCGGTGTAAAGCGCGGGATTTCAGCGATTTCCATCCAAGGCGAGGTGCTTAAGGGGGGCTGGCTCTTCGGCTACTTGACCCATGGATGTAATGATGCACTGTTCGGATATGCGCTTATTCAGCCTACACGCTATCGTCCTTGCTGTTAGTCTGTTCGCCGCCCCCTTCGCCGATGCCCAGGCCTACCGGCAGGCCGCCGCGGCACCCAGCACATCCCAAGATCAAGCGGCGGATCGCGCCGGCGTGGCTCGGGCTGAATTTCGTAAGGTCGCCAAGCGCGACCGCGGGCTAAAAATCGACGCTGGCAACAATGCGCTCTACATCTGCGAGGGCGCGGTTCCGGCTTCCGTCGGAACGGACAATTCCGCCTATACTGGCAGCGCACCTTTCCCGCTCGATCAGACATTCAAGCTGCACAGCCGACCGGGTGCCAAGTTTGTCATCTACCTCGACTTTGACGGACACACCACCTCGGGCACCTCTTGGAACAGCTCCTTTACCGGTGGGGCCGACTTCACCACCCCTGCCTTCGACACGGACGCCAATCCCGCATCCTTCTCCACGGCCGAGCAGACGCTCATCCAGAATGTCTGGCGCCGCGTCGCGGAGGACTTCGCCCCCTTCGATGTCGACGTCACCACCGAGGACCCCGGCGTCGAGGCGCTGCGACGCCTCGGGGGCGGTGACACCAACTGGGGTGTTCGCATGGTCATCGGTGGTTCGAGCTCCCAGTGGTTGGGCTCCGCTGCGGGCGGCGTCGCCTATCTCGGATCCTTCAACTGGTCGAGTGACACGCCGGCTTACGTCTTCCCTCTCCAGCTCTCCAATAACGAGAAGTACATCGCCGAGGCCGCCTCGCATGAGGCCGGCCACACGGTCGGGCTGAACCACATGGGCCAGACCAACGGCACCGAGTATTACGCCGGTCATGCCGACTGGGCGCCCATCATGGGCGTTGGTTACTACAAGTCCGTCGTGCAGTGGACCAGGGGCGACTACCCTCTGTCCAACAACACCCGCGACGAGGTCTCCGCAATCCGCAGCTTCATCCCCCAGGCCTCGCTTGACCATGGCACCTCGGCGGCCACGGCAATCAGCGTGGCGGATGCTTCCATCAGTGGTGGAGGACTCCTCTCCGACCGGACCGACACGGCTTGGTATGCGCTGCAGGCGGGTCCGGGTGCGCTGAACGTGACGGGCACCGTCGCCTCACTCTCCCCCAACCTCAAGCTCTCGCTGTCGCTCGTCGACAGCACGGGCCTCACGCTGGCCACCTCGCCGGTCGGCGGCTCGATGGGTGCCACGCTCTCAACCTCCGTCACCGGAGGCACCTATTACCTCGTGGTCAATGGGGTCGGCACGGGTGATGCCCTGACCGCCTACACCGATTACGGTTCCCTCGGCCGCTTCTCGCTCTCCGGTTCCTGGGCCGCCTCCGGGGTGACCAATCAGCCGCCTGTCGCCTCCACTCTGGGTACCTCGCCGACCTCGGGCACCGCGCCTCTCGCTGTGAACTTCGTCGGCACGAATTCATCCGACCCTGATGGCATCATCGCCGGCTACCTCTGGAATTTCGGTGACGGCAACACCTCGACTCTCGGCAACGTCAGCCACACCTACGCCTCAGCCGGCACCTACACCGCCACGCTCACCGTGACCGACAACTCGGGCGCCACCGCGACCTCGACGGTTGTCATCACGGTCGCCGCCGCCCCTGTCGTCACCAAGACGATGAGCGTCGGTTCGATCGCGCTTTCCTGGCAGAGCTCGGGCAAGACCTCGGTGTATGCCCAGGGCAAGATTGTGGTCGTTGACAGTGCCGGACGCGCGCTGCCCGGTGCCGTCGTGACGGTCAGTCTCTCCGGTCTTGCCTCAGGCACGGTGACCGCGACCGCCGATCGCAAGGGCGTGGCCACGGTCAATTCGCCGAGGTTCCCCGCTTCCACCAAGGGAACCATCACCTACACCGTCACAAATGTCACGCTCAGCGGCTATACCTACACGCCGACCGCGAACAGGGTCACGAGCGCGAGTCTCACACGTTGATAGGTCAGCTCGCCCTTTGATTCGAATGCGCAACCATATTACCGGCCGTCTCTCGGTCACGATCCTCGCCTGTCTGCTGCTTGATGTCCCGCTCCATGCGCAAGCCGTCTCGGAGCGAATGCGCCCGGCGCGCGAGGCTGACCCGGCGCTGATTGCCAAGGTCGCGGCTCGTATCCGCACCTCGCCCACCCGGGTTGGGAACCTTGCCCGGACGCAGCCTAACCTGTACTTCACGCCCGAGGGCGAGGCCCTCTACCTATGCGAGGTCCCAGCCGGCGCGGCTCTCGGTCCCCAGACCCCGAGCGACGTCCCTGCGCTGCTCCAGCCGCAGGCAAACGCGTTGCCCGGCACCGCCGCGGCTCCGGTCGGTGGCGACACCTCGCGGTTCATTCAGACCACCCAGTACAGCGCGGCGCAGACCTTCAAGCTCCACAGCCGACCCGGCGCGAAGCGCGTCATCTACCTCGATTTCGACGGACACGTCACTTCCGCGGCCAGCGGTTGGGGCGGCACCATCACCTCGCCGGCGTATGACACCGACGGCAATCCTGGATCATTCAGCGGCGCCGAGCGTGGCGCGGTGCAAGCTATCTGGCGTCAGGTCTCCGAGGACTACGCCCCGTTCGACATCGATGTGACGACCGAGGAGCCAGGTGCCGGCCAGCTCGGCTACAGCGGACCCGCGGACAATCTCTGGGGCATGCGTGTTGTGATCGGCGGCAGCTCGACGGATTGGTACAAGGGAGGCGCCGGCGGCGTCGCCTTTGTCGGCAGCTTCCAGCGGGCGACGGAGGTCCCCTGTTTCGTCTTCTCCAAGAACCTCTACGGGTTCAACTCCGTCGCCTACGCCGCGTCCCATGAGATCGGTCACACGCTCGGTCTCTCGCACGACGGCACGACCGCTGGCGACGAGTACTACGGAGGTCACGGCAACTGGGCGCCGATCATGGGTGCCGGCTACGGCGCCACCGTCGTGCAGTGGAGCCGCGGTGACTACGCCTTGGCCAACAACACCGAGGACGACCTTGCGGTCATCTCCCAAGACGCTCCCTATGCCACCTCCGACGTCGCCCTGAGCAAGGCCACCGCCTTGCTGGTAGCCCCCGGTGATGTCGCCGGAGGCACCATTGCCCGGGATATCGACCAAGCCTGGTTCCGCATCAACATGACCGAGGGCGCGGTCGATCTCTCTGGTGAGGTCGCCGCTTTCTCGCCCAACCTCAAGTTGCAGATGACTCTGGTCGACGAATTGGATCAAGTTGTCGCCCAGACCGCTGTCGGCGGATCGATGTCCGCTCGCCTCCGCACCAATGTGACGGCTGGCACCTACTACCTCATCGTCGAGGGCATCGGCGCAGGGGACCCCGCGACAAGTTTCAACGGCTATGGTTCCATCGGGCGATTCCGCGTCACCGGCACCTGGCCGGACAACCAGCTTCCCATCGCCAGCACCGCGGGTAGTGCCCCTCTGTCCGGCAAAGCGCCGCTCACTGTCGCTTTCAAGTCCGACAGCTCGCTTGATCCCGGTGGCACAATCGTGGGCTGGCTCTGGGATTTTGGCGACGGGACTGCCACGTCCGCCGAGGCCAATCCCACGCATGTCTACGCCAGTCCCGGCACCTATGTCGCCACACTCACCGTGCGCGACAACCTCGGTGGCGAGGCGTCCTCCTCCGTGACCGTCACCGTCGGCGACAAGACCATCGCCGCCCGTCAGATGTACATCGGGTCCGGTTCGACGCAGTGGGTTGCCTACTCGCGCACCCTCGTCCAAGCCCGGGCCGTGGTGCGTATCCTTGATTCGTCTGGTCGTCCCTTGCCTGGTGTCACTGTGACGGCAAGCCTCTCCGGGTTGTCCACCGAGCGCTTCACCGTGGTGACCGACCGCGCTGGCAACGCGACCTTCCTCTCGCGGCCGCTGTCGACCTCGCTCCGCGGGACGACGACCCTCACTGTGCACGGGGCCGTGCTTCCGACCTTCGCCTACATCCCATCGGCGAACAAGCTGACCACCCTGACGCTCAGGCGCTAGGAGTTGTTCACACGGCCGCCCATCGCTTGACTCGCCCGCCGGTGGCGTTGACCCTCCCGCGTGCTCCTGGTCATCGACAACTATGACTCGTTCACGTTCAACCTGGTCCAATATTTCGGCCAGCTGGGCGTGGAGCAGCGCGTCTTCCGCAACGACGAGATCTCCGTCGAGCAGGCCCTCGCGTTGAAGCCCGAGCGGGTGATGATCTCGCCCGGACCCTGCTCGCCAACCGAGGCCGGTGTCTCCTGCGACATCATCAAGGCCTTCGCCGGTGTCTGCCCCGTGCTCGGCGTCTGCCTCGGCCACCAGGCCATCGGGCAGGTCTACGGCGGCAAGGTCGTCCGCGCACCCAACCTCATGCACGGCAAGACCTCGCCGGTCTTCCATGACGGCCAGGATCTCTTCCGCGGAATGCCCAATCCCTTCGCCGCCACCCGCTACCACTCGCTGGTGGTGGACCGTCCCTCGCTGCCGGACTGCCTCCAGGTGACCGCCTGGACCGAAGACGGGCTCGTCATGGGCCTGCGCCACCGCACGCTGCCGGTCTGGGGTGTCCAGTTCCACCCGGAGTCCTACGTCACGGAGAAGGGCATCGATATCCTCGCCAACTTCCTGCGTCTCTGAGCGATGCATTGCCCCCGTTGCCACCATGAGGACACCAAGGTCATCGAGACTCGTCTGGTGAAGGGCAACCATGGCATCCGTCGCCGTCGCGAGTGCCTCGGCTGCGAGCACCGCTTCACGACCATCGAGGAGATCCTGCGCGAGGGACTGCTCGTGGTGAAGCGCGACGGCTCCCGCGAGGACCTCGACCTCTCCAAGATCGCCGCCGGCATCCGCAAGGCCACCGACAAGCGTCCGGTCGAGGCCGAGCGCATCGACCTGCTCATCTCCGAGGTCATCGAGGAGATCAACGCCCGCTTCGACGCCGAGGTGCCCTCCAAGGAGATCGGCGAGATCATCATGCAGAAATTGCAGACGGTCGACCAGATCGCCTACGTCCGCTTCGCCAGCGTCTACCGTGAATTCCGCGACATCGAGGAGCTCGCCCGCGTCATCGACCAGCTTCGCAAGGGAGGAAAGACCGCATGAGCGCCGCCGCTGCTGCCGCCGCCGCGGCCGTGCGCGCCGCCCGCCTGCGCACCTTCCACGCCCTGCTTGCGACCCTCGCTGGGAGCTCACCCGAGCTGCGCCGCGACATCGACGCCGTGCTCCGCGTCGTGGAATCCGAGATCCTGCCTTCGCGCGGCCTCGATGCCGATGGCCTCGTGCGTGCCGCCCGGCAGATCGTCTCCCTCATCCTTCCCGAGGGTCGCGCTCCCGACATCGCCGTGCTCGACTACCGCGAGCGTCCCTTTGACCCGCTTTGGGCGGGTGGCGAGGTTGAGCGCGCCCTAGCCCCCGTCGACGGCTCGCCGGACACCCTGCTCTGGGTCGTCGGGCTGCAGGACCAGTTCCTCGGCGGCTCTCGCGCCCGCTCCGCACGCTGCCAGGCGGCCTACGATGGTGCGGTCGACACCCTCAACGGACTGGCCGCGCGTCTCTCCGGGCGTGGTCGCATCACCGTCGTCGTCCTCTGACCATGGCCAAGACGCTCTTCCAGCGCATCGCCGACGGCGAGATTCCCGCGACGTTCCTCCATCAGGATGAACACTGTGTCGCCTTCCGCGACATCGACCCGAAGGCCCCGACCCATGTGCTGGTCGTGCCACGCAAGCCCATCCCGCGTCTAGGCGAAGCCGCGGCTGACGACCAGGCCCTGCTCGGGCACCTCCTGCTCACCGCCGCCAAGGTCGCGCGTGACCTCGGTCTCGCCCAGGGCTTCCGCATCGTGGTCAACCATGGTCGTGACGGCGGCGAGAGCGTGCCGCACCTGCACGTGCACCTCCTCGGAGGTCGCGCACTGGGCTGGCCTCCCGGCTAAATCCCATGGCCGTGCCCGAGCCCTGCCTCTGCCTCGATGGATCCGTCCGCGGCCGGTTCCAGGTTGGGCTCATGGTTGGCGGCACCTGGGTTGCGACCGCCTCGTCCTCCGCCGACCCCGCCGAGTCCATCCAGCCCTGCGTTGAGCAAGTGCTCGCCACCGCGGGCAAGCGTCTCGCCGACCTCGCCGCCTTCGCAGTCAACCTCGGCCCGGGCTCCATCCTCGGTATCCGCGCCTCCATCCTTTCCGCCCGGGCATGGGGCGAGGTGATGGGCAGGCCTGTGCTGGGATGGTCGGGACATCTCGCCGCGGCGCACGTCGCCGTCGGCACCTGCGATGCGGTGGTCTCCGAGGGACGCGCCGGCATTATCAATCTCCAACGCCTCGGCCCGCAGGGTCCGACGGGTGAACTCACCGAGTCCGACCCCGCCGCCCTCGCCGGCCTTCGGCTCAGGCCGATTCGCGGTGGCTTCCGTCACTCGACCGGCCTCGCCTTGGGCGAGGAGATTGACGCCTGGGACAAGCTCCCCGCCTTGCTTGTCCGCCATACCCTGTTGCGCGACGATGTGCGCCTCGACGCCTTGAACTCCGCCGCGACCTATGTCGCCTGGTCAGGTCAGCGCCACCAAGGGGGTGGGGCATGAGCCCGCACGCGCTCGCTCCGGGCTCGCGCGCCTGGGCGGAGATCGACCTGCCCGCGCTCGACCGCAATGTCGGTCGGATCAAGGCTGCGCTGCCGCCCCGCGTGCGCTACGTCGCCGTGGTCAAGGCCGACGCCTACGGACATGGCATGGCCGAGGTGGTCAGCCGTCTCCTGCAGGCCGGTGTCGACTGCTTCGCGGTGGCCAACGTCGAGGAGGCCGCGCGTCTCCGCGAAATCGGACCGCAGGCCGAGATCCTGCTCCTGTCGCCTGCGCTGGCCGACGAGTACCCGCAGGCGCTTTCCTTGGGGCTGGTATCCACGCTCTCCTCGGCTGCCGAGGTCACGATGCTCGGCAACCTGGCGCAGGCGCGGGGTCAGCGCGCCCGGGTACACGTCAAGGTCGACACCGGCATGGGACGCGCGGGTGTCTGGCACACCGAGGCTGTGGCCTTGCTGGACGCCGTGCTCGCCCATCCCGGGCTCGACCTTCGCGGCGTCTACACGCACTTCTCCCATGCCGATGGCGACGCCGCCTTCACCGCCGAGCAGCGCCGCATCTTCCTTGCCGTTCTCGGCGCCATCCCCGCGGCGCACCGATCCGGGCTCCTGGTGCACGCCGACAACTCGTCCGGACTCGACAGCTTCGCCGCCGACTCACCCTTCAACGCCGTGCGCGTCGGGCTACTCCAGTACGGCCTGCCGCCGCACCCGGGCTCATTCCTCGATCGCCTGCAGCCCGAACCTGTGCTCTCGTTCCACGCCCGCGTCGTCCTGGTCAAGTCACTCCCGCGCGGCACCGCTGTCAGCTACGGCCGCACCCACACGCTGACGCGCGACAGCCGCGTGGCCATCGTCGCAGCGGGTTACGGTGACGGTATCCCGACTGCGGCGAGCGGACGTGGCCAGCTGCTCATCCGCGGTCAGCGCTGCCCGATCCTCGGGCGTGTAACCATGGACCAGACCCTGGTCGACGTGACTGACCTGCCTGCGGCGATGGTCGGAGATATCGCCACCATCCTCGGACATCAGGGTGCTGCGCGCATCACGGTGGCCGACTTCTGCGGCTGGGCCGACTGCATCCCCTGGGAGGCGCTCTGCACCCTCACGCAGCGCGTCCGTCGGGTCTACCGCACGGACCGCACCTGACTCACTTCTTGGTGGCCGCTGGGGCGTTGGCCGCGGCCTCGATTGCGTCGAGGAACTGCTGGCCGCCGAGGGTAACCGTCGTAGGTGAGCTTGCCGGAGCCGTCGAAGACGAAGACGCGGGGGATGGCGCTGAAGTTGATCGGGCACTTGGTGAGGCCGCTGACGATCGGGTAGGTCACGCCCGCCTTCTTGATCACGGCCTCGATGGACTTCTTGTCGCTCATCTGGCACTCGGCGCCGATGAAGCAGACCTTGTCCTTGTACTTGACCGAGAGCTCCTGCAGGTGGGGCAACGAGGCGATGCACGGCGGGCAGTTTACGCCCCATGCCTCGATGACGACGGCCTTTCCCTTGAGCTTGTCGAGGGAGACTGAACCGATGACCGACTTGCCGAGCTTGAATTCGGACAGCTTGTGCTGTGCGGCCGGAGGCGTCTGCGGTTTGGCTGACTTCTGGGCCCCCAGGGCGAGGGTGCAGGTCAGGAGCAGGGCGGTCAGGCGGATGGACATCTTCTTCACTTTACCGACTTTCCCCGCCGAGTCGAAACAACTTTAGCGGAAGGTATCCTTGGCGCGCATCTCCGCGCGCACATCCAGGGCCAGGCCGATGGCGACGCAGGCGGTCAGGCCGACGACATGCATCCCGAGCCACGAGAGCAGGTCGACGGAGATGGCGACACTGCGCCCCGGTGTGCCGAAGAGGAAGTGCACGGCCCATGGGGCCAGGGTGTAGCCTGCCAGGGCGATGGAGGTGCGATCCATCGGCACGCGTGGAGGCAGGACCATCCGCGCAACCCAGAGGCCACCCGCAAGCGTGTAAAGCACGCCGTGGTTCAGGTCGAGTTGGTCGACGTCGATGAGAATCCAGCCGAAGAGCATGAAGGCGACGGTCAGCGATGTGAGCAGGGCGATGCCGCGCTCGGTCAGCGTGCGCTGGCGCTCCGGCACGAGCGACTGCAGGTCGAAGCCCGTGCTGCTCTCGTCGGGACTCTGCGTGGGGAATCCCAGCGCCCACTTGGCGGCGGAGAACAGTGCGCGACCTCGATCGATGCTGTACACCGTGTTAGCCTCCGAAATAGGCGCGGGCGTTGGCGTAGCAGACGTCGCGCACGAGGGTATCGGTCCACTCGTTGCGCTCGG
>Ga0129333_10005031_pt1 | contig 12381 bp, 4 predicted proteins | sample CPB6_08_DNA_FD_94474 | JGI IMG/M metagenome (GOLD analysis project Ga0129333, IMG submission 94474) | Freshwater to marine salinity gradient microbial communities from Chesapeake Bay, USA - CPBay_Sum_0.6_0.8_DNA | ecosystem: Environmental > Aquatic > Marine > Coastal | place: USA: Chesapeake Bay... | reverse complement strand
CAAGTATAAGGACAACATTGCCGCGATCAAGATTATCAAGGCAATCGAGGCAGAGGGTCGCAAAGCTACGCCGGAAGAGCGGAAGCAGTTATCAAAATATGTTGGTTGGGGTGCGTTAAAAGGAGTATTCGATCCTAAAAACAAGGCATGGGAGAAACAGCACAAGGAATTACGCGAACTTCTCAATGACGAGGAATGGGCGTCTGCGCGTAAATCAACACTAGACGCGCATTACACATCGCCTACCGTCATTAATTTCATGTACAAGGCGCTTGAGAAGATTGGTTTTAGAGGCGGGCATTTGCTTGAGCCGTCAATGGGTTCTGGTAACTTCTTCGGCCTTATGCCGGAAAACATTAAGAATGCCTCAAAGTTATTTGGTGTTGAGCTGGATAATCTTACCGGGCGGCTGGCGAAGGCGCTTTACCCGAATGCGATCATATCGGCAAGTACCGGATTTCAAGACTACAAAGTTCCTAATGGTTATTTTGATGTAACCATGAGCAACGTGCCATTCGGTAGCGAGCCGATTGTTGATGACGAACGCAACGAATATTCTGGCTGGTCGGTTCATAACTACTTCATTGCCAGGATGCTGGACAAGACGCGTGATGGCGGCATTGTCGGTCTCGTCGTGTCTCATAACTTCCTCGACGCATTATCACCAAAGGTAAGAGAGTATGTTGCGAAACGTGCGATTCTATTGGCGGCGGTGCGTTTACCGGATACCGCCTTCAGACAGAACGCCGGAACAGATGTTGTAACCGACATACTTTTCTTCCAAAAGACAACATACGTCGAAGTTAATCCTGACTGGATTGATTCACAATCGATTGAATACGGAGACAAGAACGGCAACAAGGTAAGCGTAAACGAGAACAAATATTATCAGGCCAATCCTCGACAGATTCTTGGCCGTCCGGCGGCGACCGGCAAAATGTACGGTCCGGCGCAATACAACGTCGAAAGCACTGGCGACTTGAAAGAGCAGTTGAAAGCGGCGCTTGATGAATTTGTTCCTGCCGAAATGTATGTTGAAGGCGAACGCACACAGGAAGAGCTTAACAATGTCGATAACACGATTCCTGATGGCGTTAAGCCTGGGTCATTCTTTGTTGATTCTGATGGCGAAATCAAACGACGCTTGACGGATATTGCAGGCGTTAAGCGTTCGATACCTTGGGTTGCTCCGACAAGAATCCTGAAAGGCAAGGAGGTTCCAGTTGCCAGCGCGAAGCCTCGCATGATTGCTATGATTGGCTTGCGCGATACCTTCCGCAAGCAATTAAGGCTTGAGTCAGATAGTAATGCGCTATCGGCAGACATCGAGGCGAACCGGGCCAAGCTGAATCAACTGTACGACGATTTCAAAAGAGAGTACGGGTTCATCAATTCACCAACAAACAGACGGTTATTTATTGACGATACCGAGTCTGCCCTCGTTGATGGTCTTGAATTTAACTATGATCGAGGCGTAACGGAAAAACAAGCAGAGAAGGATGGGCTTGAGGCGAGGCCGGCGTCAGCAGACAAAGCGGATATCTTTAAAATGCGGGTTAAATTCCCGCCAGAAGAGCGGGCAAAAGTTGAATCTGCACAGGATGCTTATTTTAGATCGCTGGATGCTACGGGTCGAGTCGATCTTGATTTCATGGAAGAGATATACGGCAAGCCGAAGGATGAAATTATTGCGGATCTTGGCGACGTAATCTATGAAGATCCGCAAGCCGGATGGGTTACGGCAGACGAATACCTATCGGGAGACGTTAAGACGAAACTCGAAGAGGCTAGAGTTGCCGCCGAGGACGATGAAAAATTCAGTCGTAATTACGAAGCACTTAAGAAAGTCATTCCCGCTGATAAATTGCCTAGCGAAATCTTTGTTCCTATTGGTTCTCCTTGGGTTCCTGAAAGCGTTTATGAGGAATTTGCGAAGAAGATTGCGGGTGGAGTTCCAATTGTTCGCTATGAAAAAACATCGGCCCAATTCTTAACAGGCCTTGAAAATGGCGACGCATCCCTTCTTTCTGTTGAGTATGGGACCGACAAGAAATCTTCTTTCAGTATCTTTACAAGCCTGATTCGCAATAAAGCAATAGAGGTTAAAAAGAAAATCTATGACGAGAACGGCAACGAGCGTTATGTAACTGATGAAGTCGCAACCGCAGGCGCCAGGACCAAAGCAGATAAGATTGTCGCGGAATGGGAAAAGTGGATTTGGGAAGATGGCGACCGTTCGCATGAACTAACGAAGATATTCAACGAAAGGTATAACCGCGAAGCAGGACGCAAGTTTGATGGCAGTCATTTAACACTGGCCGGCGTAAATCCGGCTATAACTTTGCGACCACATCAAAAAAACGCTATCTGGCGGGCGATTCAAACTGGCGTTATTTTGCTGGATCACGTTGTAGGCGCAGGTAAAACTTATGTCATGGCGGCGGCGGTGGTCGAAATGAAGAGGCTTGGCATTGCCAGAAAGCCTTTATTTGTCGTGCCGAACCATTTAACGACGCAAATCAAAAGCGATTTCCTGAAACTGTATCCAGGCGCTAACGTATTGGCGGCAATGCCGGATGATTTTGAGAAACCAAACAGGCAACGCTTGTTCGCCAAAATAGCCGCAGGAGATTTCGACGCGGTTATTATCGGTCATTCATCATTGGCAAAGGTCGGTTTAGATAAAGATATTGAAGCACGAATGTTCGCCGAACAGGTAAACGAGCTGGCGGAGGCAATCGGACGGATGAAAACAGAACGCGGAGACAATAACATTATCCGCGACATGGAGAAAATCAAGGCGAATCTTGAGGCGAAGATAAAGGATTTGATGAACAAGACTGCCGACAAGGATAACGTATTGACGTTCGATGAGATCGGCGTTGATGCGATGATTGTTGATGAAATGCACGAATTTAAGAACCTGTATTACACGACCACAAGGCAACGTGTTTCAGGTATGGGCAATACCAAGGGGGCCGGTAAGGCGCTTGATATGTTCTTCAAGGTCCGTTGGTTGCAACAAACATTCGGGGAAAAGGCGCCTTTCATCATGGCGACCGGGACGCCAATCTCAAACTCATTGGTTGAGATGTTCACCATGCAACGATACGCGCATTATGACAAGCTGAAGCGTATGGGTCTTCATTTGTTCGATGCCTGGGCCAATGTATTCGGCGAAGAAGAGTTTTTGTATGAGACTGCGCCATCCGGCGTGGGCATGAGAATAAATCAACGATTCTCAAAATATAAAAACATGCCGTCATTGATGACAGACTACATGAGCTTTTCCGACACGGTAACTATGGCCGACCTGATGGCGAATGCCGAGAAGGAAGGCAAAAGATTTCCAGTGCCAAAAATTGAAGGCGGCAAGCCGACACTTGTTGTTGCGAAAAGATCGGAAGAGCAAGTTAATTTCTACGGTGTACCTGAACTCGAACGCGATGATGAAGGAAACATTCTCTATGAGATTAAAGATATCGATGAGGTAGTCATAAGCGAAGAGCAGATCGGCGAAGAGAAAAAGTTTGTCGTAAGAAACAAAGAAGGAATCCAGATAGGCGAAAACAAGTACGATACTCTATCAGAAGCAAAATTGTATGTTGCTGAGTCGGCAATAAAGCCGGTCATTAAGATCGATCCTGAATCAATTCTTGGTCAGTTTGATAACTTGAGGGAGTTGACGCGCAGAACAAAAGGCAGAATAAACGCGCTGAGTTTAACCGGTCTTGCCAATAAAGCGGCGCTTGATTACCGGATTTTAAACAACAATGCACCGGATTTCCCCGACAGCAAGATTAACATGGCAGTTGACAACATGATGGATATTTATCGCAAGTGGGATGCTGATAAGGGAACTCAGCTTGTTTTCTGCGATTTGTCTGTCCCATTGTCCGAGCGGGCGAGATCTGCAAATACAAGCAAAAGGATTTATGTTCTCGATGAACACAAATTCTTGACGCATAAGAAAGGCACATTGCACACAATTGAAGGATATGAAGGATTCCCATTCTTTATTGTTCAGAAAGGTAAGGGTGAAGAGAAAACTTTCGAGATATACGAACCCGTCAGCGGTATCCGAATGGGTCAATATTTTGCGTCAAAGCAGGCCGCTATCGACAGCGTTGCCGCCGAAGTTGAATCCGAGGATAACCGCGAAAAGTGGCTTGATATGCGTTCGTCTGTTGAACCGATCACCGAGGATAGGATAGCCGAATATCGCGACGATGAAGGGCTAGTGCGTGATGAGGATGGTAGCAATGAGTTTTCACCGGAAGACCTTGAGAACGCCGCCAATTCTACTGGCTTTTCAGTCTATGACGACATTAAAGCCAAACTTATAGCGAAAGGCGTTACAGAGAATGAGATTGCTTTTATCCACGATTACACCACACCCAAGAAGAAAGAGGCGCTATTTAAAAATATGAAGGAAGGGCGTGTTCGGTTCCTGTTTGGATCAACACCCAAACTTGGCGCCGGTACAAACGTCCAGGACCGCCTTGTTGCATTGCATCATATCGACGCACCCTGGCGTCCGTCCGATCTTGAGCAGAGAGAGGGCCGCATCGTTCGCCAAAACAACAATCTATATGAACGCGATCCAGATGGTTTCAGGGTGTTCATTGGGCGGTATGCGACTGAGCAGACATACGACACCCGGCGCTGGCAGATCATTGAGCATAAAGCCAATGGCATTGAGCAGTTACGGAAGTATTCTGGCGAAAACGAGATGGAGGACATATCGAGCGAAGCGGCGAACGCGGCAGATATGAAGGCGGCGGCGTCCGGCAATCCGTTAATTCTTGAAGAGGTCAAGCTAAAGAATGAGGTTAAACGCTTAACGAATCTTAGAAAATCGCACCAGGACGAAATGTTCGCACGGGCGAGAAGGATTCGCGAAACACGCCAAAGATATGAACATTTGCAATATAGGTTGGCAGGATTCCAGGCCGAGCTTGACGGAAGGACAGAAGAAACCGAACTTGATAAAGACTTGATTCTTCCAGGATTCGACATTACCGGAAAATCAAAGAAAGTCTTGATGGATGATGTTAATGCGTTCCTGTTGAAAGTCCAGGCAATGCCTTTGCACAATAAGAAAGAGGTAATTTATCGTGGCGTAAAGTTTGAATTTGCCTCAACAAAAATGGCAAGTGGAAGAAAGGTTAAGATATCAACGTCAAATGTTGAGATCGGTATTTGGGATGCTGATACGGATAAAATATCGCCATCTGGATTCGTTGAGCGATTATCCAATTACGTTGAAAAACTTGAAACAAGGATTGATGGGGCTTTGCGGGCTATCGAAGAAACCCAGCAAGAAATCGCCAAGTATGATGCTATTAAAGAGACAGGTTTCGAGTTTGAAACTTTGTTGCATGAAACTGAGCAAAGACATAGAAAGGTCCAGCGCCGACTGATGAACGAAGGAGCATTGGACGCGGTTGCTCCTGAAGATAAAGCCAAGGTCAAGGCTGAACTCGACTCGCGCAAAAAGAAGGTATCAGACGCCGGATACGCGGAAGAAATCGATGAGATTACGCGCTACTCCGCCAGCCAGGACAAGAAGGATTTCACGCCGATCAGCTCAAAGGAACTGGATAAGGCGGTCGATGAGATCGTCAAAGCCAGCAAGGGTAAGTTTAAACGCGCTGATATTTTTGTTGCCGAAACACTTTACGACACTGACACAGATATTATCGATAGCCTGAAAGCGGAAGGCACTGACATAAACAAGGTGCATATTCCGGCGTTCTTCTCGAACAAAACCGGCAAGGTTTATCTGATTCGTCAATATCTGAGAGATAGGCTGGATGTCGAGGACGCCATCCTGCACGAACATATCCACAAGATATTGAAGGAAGGTAAAAACGCAGATCGGTTGGTTGAAATTCTCAATGGCCTGTTTTTGAGGATGGGCGGCTATCGCGGCATCACCAAGATAGCGGAAGAAAACGACATATCATTGGCGGCCTACTATGAGCAGGGCAAAGATATGTCAAGTTTCCACAGGAAGGCGCTATACGTCGAAGAACTGTTGGCGCATCTAGAGGGCAATAGGGCTTATGAAAATCTTCCAGAGCGTGTCATGCGAATGATTCGCGAGTTCTGGGGTTCTGTTCGTCAATGGATGCAGGACAATGGGTATCATGCGATTGCCGAAAAGCTCAGAATCGATTTGCGGAATCTCACCAATGCCGATCTTGCCTATCTGTTGAGAACGATCCGCAACGATGCGTCTGTCATGCCGGCGGCCGATGTCGGATACAGATTGATGGCGCGTGAGAATGGAAGCATTGTGCCGGTTGCAGGCAAGGGGCGGATTGAAATATCAGACGCGCTTCTTGAGAAAGAAAGATCGAACAACGGATGGCCGGACGGATCCAGTCGTGCGGTATTGGTACACATGACGCCGGATGATTTCCTGGCCCTGGCCGCACCGAGCGAAGGCGACGCAGAAAAGCGGGCCGAAGAGTATGGCGCCTTCAGCAATGACGAGTTCAATAAGAATTGGTTGCCGACGCTGGATATCACAAAGGCCGGAAAAGTTACCGGGCATGAGGGAAGGGCAAGGGCTGCGATGGCAAAGAAGGCCGGAATCGATAGCTTCCCTGTCCTGTTGAGATTGCCTGAGCGTGATAGGGTTAAATCGGTACATGATTTCCCCGACATCATAAATGCTGAGAAGTCATCGGCGGGCCGGCGCGTTACTGGCAAGGTCTTGATGTCCAGAACCGATAGCGGAAACATGCCGTATTCGTTGAATTATTCAATGCGTCCGGTTGGTCAGCTTGAAAACTTGCAGGAGCAAGCATCTACGTTTTTGAGCGATCACTTTTCGACGCACCGCACATTTAATAAATGGTGGCATAACACGGTCGGAACTCAGCACCACAAGTCTATTGTTGAGCCGGTATATTTCGGTAAGGTTTTCCGGCAGTCTCTCGCGTTCGAGCATGACATGACGCAATTAGCAAACGAGGCGTCCGACTTGGCGCCTTCACTGTTGCCGAAGCTGGGCGAGAGTCTTGTTGAAAATCTGAGGGAAGTAAAGCGTGGATACAATCGAAACGCAGACGCCAGAAAAGTTGGTCATGCGATATTCCAATCGACGATTAACGACCGGCGGTTCACGCAGGCCGAGCTTATCTCACTTGGATACACGCGGGATCAGGTCAAGATGTATTATGAATTTTTCGACGCGGTAAACAAGTCGCTCGATGATCTTGGCAAATCCGAAATGTATCGTGTTGCCAGGGTGTTGAAGTTAAATGAAGCGCCAAGGAATCTTACGCTACAGGCGACCGCCCAGTATTATTACGACCAAGTAACCAAGCCGATACAGGATAAAATCGACGAAGTTACTCGAATCAACAAAGAAAAGCAGGACGAAATCAAGGCGTTCAAGGCCGCTGGCCGCCGAAAAGATAATACCGGCATCAAGCCTTACATCGACGAGGAATCGAAGGCTAGGCTAAAGGAGATTCGCGAAAAATATAACGCCCAGCTAAAGCCTTTGCTTGAAGAACTCAAATCATTCAAAATTGAGCGTAAGGCGTTCACGCAAAAAGCAGTCCATATCGAAAGGATGAAATTGCAGGGCTACGCACCGTTAATGCGATTCGGCCAGTACACCGTTACGCTTTATGAAAAAGATGCGGCCGGCGATGAGCAAGTATCGTTTTTCGGTATGTTCGAGACGCAGGCCGAGGCCAATAAGATCGAACGCGAAATGCGCGAAGAATTTACGGATGGACGCGTAGTTGGCGGGATCATGTCCCAGCATAATTGGGAGATGTTCAAAGGCATGACGCCAGAAACAATGGAAGCGTTCGCCAGGATAATGAATGTTGACGCAGACGAGGCGTTCCAGAAATACCTCGCGATGGCGGTAAGCAACAGATCGGCGCTGAAAAGGCTTATCAGGCGTAAAAAGATTGAGGGTTTCTCAGAAGATCCACAACGTGTTCTCGCTTCGTTCATTACGAGCAATGCCCGGGCGGCGGCAAAAAACATGCACCTGGGCGATATGATTCAATCGATCCAGAACATACCGAAGGAGCGTGGCGATATCATTGATGAGGCGGTGGACCTTTACAATTTTGTCCAGAATCCGATTGAAGGCGGCGCAAAGATCAGAACATTGCTGTTCACTTGGTATCTTGGCGGTTCGATTGCTTCGGCGCTTGTAAACTTAACACAGTCATTTACAACGACATATCCATTCTTGCATCAATTCGGCATCACCGAGGCGGCGATGGGTAAGGCGATGCGTCAAGCGGCAAACACTAAATCATTGGGAGGAGATTTAGCCAGGGCGTTGAAGATGGCAGACGACGAAGGAATCACGGCGCCTCAAGAGTTGCATATGCTTTATGCTGAATCGATGCGTCGTGGCATGTTTGCGCCGACATGGTTAAGGCCTATCGGTAAAGCGTGGGGTTCAATGTTTTCCTTGGCCGAACAGTATAACCGCCGAGTTTCGTTTATTGCGGCCTACACCCTGGCAAAGAGTAAGAACATGGCCGATCCGTTCGCATTTGCCGCTGATGCGGTCGAGCAGACGCAGTTTATCTACTCGAAAACTTCGCGGCCAAACTGGGCGAGAGGCGCTATCGGCGGGACAGTGTTTACCTTCAAGACGTACACGATTAACTATCTTGAGTTCCTAACCAGATTGCCGAAGAAGGAGCGGGCCATTGCTGTTGGCGTTTTGATCCTGTTTGCCGGCCTGGGCGGCCTGCCAGGGGGAGATGACGCAGACGATATAATAGACACTATCGGTCAGGCGATGGGATACAACACCAACAACGAAGCATTCAAAGAGCGTGTGGTAAGCAACGCTATTGAGTTTATGTTGGGCGAGAATGAGATATCGGACGCGATGACCAACTTCGCAATGCGCGGCGTGTCGTCATTCCTTCCGTTCGATATGTCCGCTCGTCTTGGTGTTAGCAACGTGATACCTGGGTCCGCGATATTCAAGAAATCCGAAACGTCCAAGTCTCGCGACGTTATGGAGTTTGCTGGTGCGGCCGGCTCACTGGCCGAGCGATTCATTAACGCGGTCGAAGCGGCAGAAGGGCGTAAGGGGCTGGCCGAGGGCGTTAAAGCGATAGGCAAGACGGTTATGCCTAAAGCCTTACAGGATGTACGGCAAGCTATCGATATGGCGCAGACGGGTCAGTATCGCGATTATCGTGGCCGCAATGTTACCGAGGTGAGTTTTAAGGACTGGCTTTCTAAGGCTATCGGTCTACATCCTCAGTCGGTTGCAAGCAAGCGGCGTGTTGAGCGTTATGTTAATGAAACGGTTAAACTTGCCAAGGTTGTCGAGGGAGAGATTGCATCGCTCTGGACGCAGGGAATTATTGAAAACGACCAGGATAAGGTCAAGGAAGCTAGAGAAATGTTGGCAGACTGGAACGAGAGAAACCCAGAATCGCCAATTGCCATCAACCAAAAACAGATTAACCGGCGCGTTCTCCAGTCTAGGCTGAGTTCGAGAGAGCGGTTAATCAAGACTACTCCGAAAGAAATGCGGAGAAACATTGCGAAAATATTAGAGGATGATGAATAGCGTTTATATTGTTGTTTCATTTATACCTTTTGTTGCGGATTTGATAACAAGGCCGGGGGCAACAATCCCGGTTTTGTTGGCCTATATGGCGTGTTATAAATTATTTACATCCGTACTTAGTTGATTTTGTTATAATATAATTTTTGGGAGGTTCCAATGTCCGATCCAGTTACCACAATTCAAACGGCCACAAATACGGTAAATGCCTTGTCAGGGTTTACTGATTCCGTGACTGGGTTCATTCCAAAACTGATTGCCGGTTGTTCGCTGGCGGCGGCGGTCCTTCCAAAGCCCGATCCAGAGTCAAAGTTTTTCATTGTGCTTGGGCCTGTCAGAAAGACAATTGATATCCTGGCGTTCAACATGCGGCACGCGAAAAATAAGGATTAGCTATGCCATACATCTTAATTGTGATATTCGCCTTGGGTGCGGGTGCTGGTGGTTTTGGTGTCCATTACTTCGATGGCATTAAAATAGCCGGCCTTGAGAAGAGCATTGCGGTCGCTAACGCGAAAGCCGCAGATGATTTAGCGCAAGCACAAAAGAAAATCATTGTCGCTCAAAACATGGCCGCTGAGTTCAACGCCAAACTGGAAAAAGAACACGATGAAAAAACTAAGCAAATCAATACTATCAATGGCAGGCTTGTTAATGCTATCCGCATGTACAAGAACAGTCGTAAAAACTGTGGAGTTACCGTGTCCGACGATACAGGTTCCAGGGTCGTTGATGAACAAGCCAGCGGAACCGACTTTTCAACAAGACTTGCTGAACTTGCTCGAAGAGCAGACTTGACCGCGCAGTACGCGCAGACTTGCTATTCGTTCGTGAACAACAATTGCGGGATACCAAAGCAAACGAGGGAGGCTAGGAAACGATGACGGCACAGAACCCAACTAAAGATATTCTTGATACCGGCACTTACCTTGTAGCGGGATCAGGAATAATAGGGTATGCAATGGACCTTTTTGATAATCACGGAACTGCAATTATGGCGGTTATTGCGTTGGCAACATGGATCAGTAGCTTGTTTTTTCAACTGATGCACTATCGGTTAAAGCGTAAACTTGTTTTGGCCGAGATAAGAAACATGGGGAGGCGAGACTATCATAAGCGTGAACCCGCTTTAGATAGTCTCGAAGATGGTTAATTCTTAAAGAGAGACTTCAATCTTTCCGCTTCACTGACAGGAATTGCAAAATTCCATCTATCAACGCTTGCTAGGCTAGAAATGGTATGGCTTGTCCTTCCGGCTTGGAATGTCATCACCCTGCCAGTTTTATCGTGGCCACAATGAGAGTAATGTTGGCGGCCTGATGGCGCCTCGCCTTTTACCAAAAAATCCTTCATCGTTTTAAGCGAATCGAACACAAACATCGGGGTATCAACTTCGATGTTTTCCCAGTCTATCCCTTTTAGTTCCTGCAAAATACGCAACAATGTCGCGTAATTTTGAGTGAGATCAAACATTTCTTTTTCGATTACGTCTTTGTGTTTCATTGTACTTCCCCTTAAAAAAGTCATTTACGTTAAATGAGAGATGGATAAAAAAGCAGGCTACGAATCCGGCCAGTAAGAATGCAGATCCGAATAGCGCAACGGTTACTAGAAAATCGATGATAAGTTTCATTTGATTGGGTCCGGAGGTAGTATGTTTTGCTTTTCAAAATTGATTGATGTATCTAGCTCTTCTGAACTTTCAGTAATAAGGTGGAATCCTGTTACGCCATTCAGATCGTCGCAGAAAGCAAATGGATGACAGTGCATCAAATGTAATGCTATCCACCCGCCAGATTCCTGTATGTAGTCTGCTCCACCTGGGCTATACTTCACAAGGGTTTTCCACCCGCCGCATGTATCGCAGACTATGATTAATCTGTCATTTGCCATTCATTTGATCCGCATTATGATAGATAGGCGGTCGCTAGGACCGCCGTTTCGTTATATGTTAATAAAGAAGGTCTAGGATTTTTAGGGTAAACGATGGGCCGAGTGCTTTAATCAGATTGATCGCCTCTGCCTGTTTCTTTTCTGCGCCTTCCATTTCTGCGCGAAAATCGTTCGTCCTGTCGGCATGTTGGGCTGAAATGTACATAACATTATACTGGTCGTGAAGTTTCTTGGCTTTCAGGATTACCTCAACCATGTGGATCAGGTTTGATTCATCGATATTGTTTCCAATTTCGGATGACAACCTGACGAAAAGTTTTATCGCGCTGAAGATGTTTACCTGTTCGTCGGCAGTGTCCCATGCCAATTCAACCTTTTCAGTTTCGGGTTTTTTTGATTCCTCCGCTTCTTCCTTGACGGCTGCTTCTTTAAGTTGATCCGTGAAAGATCGCAATCTTTCGATTTCTTCCTTTTCTTTTTCCTCCTTAGCAAGGCGAAACTCCTTTAGCTTTTTAAATTCAGCTTCATCCTTTTCCTTTCTGGCTTTTTCAGCGGCCTGCCTTTCTTCAGCCTCTTTTCTCAAGCGTTCATGTCTTACCGCTTCTTCGGCGGCTTGTTTTTTGGCAATCTCGATGCGGCGTTCTTCTTCCGCTTTCTTGATCGCTTCTTGAGTTTTGATTTCTTCGAGCTTGCCGTCCAGGTAAGTTTTGAACGCGTCGAATGTTGTCCATGCCGAAATCATTTGCGGAAAATGGAACATTGTGTGGTATCCCTTCGCCGCTTCATGGAAGTAATCGAAGCATTCTTTGATATGCTTTGACTGGGTCAAGATGCTTGCCTTGCATTCGGACAGCATTAAGTCAACGGCATCCTGGCAACCCTTGATTGTTTTCTTACCCTTCATTGCT
>Ga0129333_10005030_pt1 | contig 12381 bp, 7 predicted proteins | sample CPB6_08_DNA_FD_94474 | JGI IMG/M metagenome (GOLD analysis project Ga0129333, IMG submission 94474) | Freshwater to marine salinity gradient microbial communities from Chesapeake Bay, USA - CPBay_Sum_0.6_0.8_DNA | ecosystem: Environmental > Aquatic > Marine > Coastal | place: USA: Chesapeake Bay... | reverse complement strand
TCTACTGAATCAAGCTCCTTTACATTTTCAAGTAATACTATGTACTTGTTTTTAGTAAAAGTTTCTAATTCTGTATACCCTATTTCACATCTATATAGAGTATTTTCATACCAAACATGTTGCCCTTTTAAGTAAGGTAGATTAGGATACCATTTATCTATGTCAATACCCTCATATACTGAATCAAAATGTTCAGGATTAAATGATATTGGATCATTGATATTTTTATGTGCTTGCCATAAACTTCTATTATATAAAATAATATCACCAGATTTATATTCTGGATTACTATCACTATCTTTTACGTTTTCTATTAGTATGTCATATTGATTTTTACTGAAAGTATCAGCTTCGTCATAGCTAGTATGGCATCGATATAGTACATCATCGCGCCAAACATGCTGACCAGCAAGATAAGGCAGATTAGGGTACCATTTATCTATATCTATACCTACATACACTGGATCAAAGCTTTTTATATCTATCTTTTTTTCGTATTGTTTATTAATAACATTTACTGTTTCATTACCTTCTTTTACTTTACGCCAAATAGTACCGTTATGAAAAGCTAAACTTCCGACGCCATAATATTTGTTACTTTGCCAATTTTCAACAGTAGTTTCATGAACAATTTTAATAACCATATCAAAGACTTCCTTATAATTTGGATATTTTTGATACAGCCAATCTGCACTATCAGTAACAATGGCTACTGGTAATTTGAGGTACTTTTTAGCCTGTCGAGCAGCATTATATGCTATTTCAACATAATCAATTTGTTCATTATTTAGAGCATAAAGTAAAACGCCTTGTTTCATTTAGTCAGTGCCTCTACACTTCTGTTCTTTTTTAATAATTGATATTCATTATAGTAATTGTTTGAGGCAATAAAATATTGATCAATAATGTCATCTAAAAATTGATTTAAATTTTCAATTCTTACAGGTAAATCATTGTTGTCAATTAAAACAACCTGATCTGTATTACCTAAATCTATTAAAGTTTTAACAAAGGTTATGAGGTCTTTAGATATGCTAAAACTACCCCCATTATGATAGTAGACACATTCAGTGTAATATTTTTCACGTAAGCTACGTTTTTGATTATTTAAGGTAACCATAAAATTAGCAAAGTCTAATGCTTTTTCTAATCGTTCGTCCATAGATTCTCCTACAGTTTAATTAATTATCTGTAAGAGTAAGTATCAGATATTTTTACAATGCAGTGGCTGTAATTGTTGGTGCTGCTACGCTTACATACGACCCAGTTGCTCTAAAGGATCCTATACTACTTGTTGTTGTGCCTTCTACGGGCTCGTCACCAGGTGGGCTAGCACCGAATAAACCAATATCTGCAAACGTAATATCCAAATAAACATATCTACCAGTGGCATCTCGTCTAGCATCAACTTTAAATACATTTCCTGCATATGTACCTGTATCTGTTGTCGTATGTATGTTTTGGTTAGTTGTTGTTAATTGATAATAACCTATGCTTCCAGCTGAAACTCCACCTGTGCTTTGAGTGCCATTTGCTCCAAATCTAACTCCACGAATACCTAAGTTATTAAACATTATTCTCCAACGATCACCCTTAGTAGTAGTTGGGCTAGTGCCCCCAGAATTACCAGTATGTCTAGGAAGAACACGTATTTCACCACCTGTATTAAAAAAGTATCTTGCAGCATCAGCAGTGGTAAAATCTATAGTTGCAGTATGAATTCTAGTGGCATTCCACGTTGAGATTGCAGATGTTGCTACATCTAACAACCAAGTGCTTTGTATTGGTGTAAAGCCAGCAGCTTCATTTACGCCAAAAATAGTTAACCTAGATGCAGTTAAATTAGTAATTTGTGTACTATATGTTGACCAATCACTGGCTAATATAGTGCCACCTACACTGACACTTGGGGCACTACTTGCGGTATTAGTTTGATGATAACTGATTTTGTCTATATCAGTTTTAAGGTTAATCATATGCTGTGCTGTGATTAGATTACCTTGACTAACCTGAGCACTGGTCACTGCTTGGCCATAACCTCTATCACCAGAACCAGTTCCTAATGTATTTTGAACATTAGTCTGTATACCGTTATAGTCTGCTGCTAGGATTGGAAGATTTTGACCGATTGCCATAATTTTGCCTTATAAAACAACGCATTCTATTAGATGTACACCAGTTTCTGTAGAGGTTTCTAAAGCAACTGCAAATACATCTACACTACTATAACTGTGTATAGCAGTTCCGTCACTATGAGCAACTAGTTTATCACCTTTATTAATTGGACATACCACTTTAACTGGAACACGACCTTTTAAGGCTATCATTGTGCCATTTTCTAACTCATGATTCATCAAGAACGCAGGCTTTTCACTGACAACACCAATTGCTCTACTACTATGAGTTGATGCAGTTACTTCCTTATCTCCACCCACTTTAACAACGGTTCCGACATCATAATCTTTATCAGCAAGGAATTTTTCTGCTAAGTCAGCATAACTAGCTCTTGTTGATTCACCGTTGAAAAATTGTGTAGTTAGTGTGTTTGAGTTTGGATTATATGTTAATCCTGTTGCATCAATTTTAACATCTTGATATCCACTACTTGTACTAACAAAGGTCAAATAATGTGTAGTATTGGCAAGATTAGCTGTGGTTACTTGAATTCTATCTGCATCACCAGCATTGACTAGATCAGTGATAGGTCTCCAATCTAATTCACCTAGTGAATTAATACTTAAAATTTCGTTTATATTACCTTTAGCTAGGAAAGAAGTATTACTTGGACTTGATTGGTATGGTATGCTGCCAGCAGTACCACCATTTAAATTAGTTGCTCTTTGTGAAAGACCTTTAAAGTTATTTGCAGTTAAGTCACCATCTCCATCTCTTACAGCAATAGTATTATTCACTGCGCCTGTACTACCTGTTCTTTCAATACCGCCAACCATTAAGGCCATTGACTTATCAGCAGTACCTTCTAATCTTCCTACTAGATCAATAGCATATACCTTTTTAAATCTAAGATCTTCACGTCCTATATTAGAAATATTGTGTACACCAGGTAAAATGTCATTACCTTGTAATTTCATAGGTATCTTATCTGTAGCACCTAAGTCTGCGGATAGTCTTGTTAGAAAATTAATAGTTCCATCTAACTTTATTGATCTAAATGTAGCATTTCCGTCATTATTAATGTAGGCCTGTAAGGTATCTTGAGCCCCAACTGTAAATCCAGTGTTGCTAAATCCTACAGTGCCTGTGAATTCTGGATTGTCAGAAAGAACAAAGTCATCTGCAACTCTACCTTGTAATTTTAGCGCATTACTGGCAGTACCCCAAATGCTATAATCGGTAGTTGTTACTCCATAATTTGGGTCAGATATTGAAGTTATTGCTGTATCAACTAGGGTAATTCCCTTCTTAATTTTTACAAACCCAGTCCAATTATTAGGAGTAGTTGGATTAGTAATTGACGTTGGTAGTATAAATTCTGTTCCACTGATAGTAAAAATTGTTTTATTATTAACAATTGCTCTTACTACAGCGTGCTCTGTACCATTTGTATCAGTAACTTTTTCGCTTTTAAGTTCTGTTGTACCTGCATTTTCTACAGCCTGTGGTCCTACAAGAACAAACCCACTTCCTGACCATGCATATAATTGGTTAGTATCAGTGTTAAACCAAAAATCACCTATGGTCAATCCGCTTGGTTCAGTACCTCCAACTTCTGCTCCACCTGTAGTTCTAAATTGTGTGCCATCATAAAATTTAAGTTTTTTAGTGCCGCTATCGTACCAAATTTGACCTGAAATTTTACGTGGGGGTTCACTTGTACTGGCAAAATTCTCCAGCAAATGTACCATATTTTCGTTTTGAACTTCGCCATATCCAGCGTAGTTTCTACCAATTAGCTTGATATCTAAGGTATTATCAACGGTGCCATCTTCAACAATTGCTAATGTTGTTCCGTTGTACCTATTAATATTATATGGCATTACAAGACCCCTTTCAAATATTTATCAAAATCAAGTATTATCATAACACCAGCCCCTTGTTGTGCCTGTATAAACCAGTGTAAACGCTTTTCCAGCAGTTGAAATAGTTAAATCGCTAGCTGATCCGTTAATTAAATTACCATTTCTTTGTACAATTAAAGGTTTCAAAGCAGTAAGTCCTTTTTGATCCATAAATTTAATGGTATCACCTGTAGATGGGCTTGCTGGTAATGTTACTATAATATTACTAATTAAAGCGGCGCTGTTATCTATCAACAATTTATCACCATCTACAGCAGTGTAGTTAGCCTTAATTTCCTTCCAGTTTTGCTCATCCCAACACCAACCTCTAACTACACCTGTATAAGTTAAGGAAAATATTCTATTAGGTGTAGTAATTTCTAAGTCAGATTCTAAACCGTTAATCTTATTACCATTACGATTAATAACTAGTTTTTTAGTACCTATGCCATTTTTATCAGCAAAGTGTATGACATCTCCAAAATCTGGACTTGCTGGTAGTGTCACTGTGACGTTAAAACTGGTTGTATCTATTAGTAGAAAATCGCCACTTACTGCTGTTCTCGTTGTAGTTACCGTTTTCCAAGTTCTCTTAATGTACCCTGGAATATCTAAAACGCTAGTATCAGATCCAATATTAAGAACACTTCCTGCTTTTTGACCAAAATTAATAGTGTCAACATTATCAATAAACATATCAATTGATGAAGTATCACTAATAATTTCTGTGTTAATATCCAATGTATTAACCTGTGCCCTTGGAATTTTAGTAGTACCTAATAAGTCAGTTCCTACAATATTACTGGCTACAATAAGATCACCTGCTACACTAAGAGCATTACCAACTAGTCGAATATAGTTACTGCCTTCTAGTTCTTGATTAATATTCTTAAATAGTACACCTGCACCGCCACTAGTTCCTTTATCAACTTCAGGAATTAATAGTCTATTTCTGACTAGTAAGTTTTCTCTAATAATTACAACAGGTAATTGACTTACACCAGCATATGTTGATCCAGTTTTAACAGACCCGTTCAGTAGTCCAGGTTGCCATAAATTTACATTAGCTTCAGGAACACTACCTCTGCCTATTTCTATTCTATCAGCACTGGCTGCTAAAGTCATTTCTAATACATTGGTGGGGAGCATCTCAAAAAATGCAGTGGTAACACCTACATTCATTTGTCCTTTAGTAATACTACCACTTGAAATTATACTGGTTAGTTCAATTTCACCAGCTACCTGACCTATTTTTAGAGCATCACCAATACGAACTGTAGTTGTAGTTCCACCTAATTCAATTAAACTTGCATCTGTACCTATTGTAATACGTCCTGATATAGTTGTACCTGATGTAGTTTGAAAGTTGTTAAACAATGTGGCAATAGTTGTGCCTGGTGATACTTTAATATCACCACCTCTTAGTTCTATATCACCATCAAAATAAGTATCTTCTGCAAAAACACGGAAAGTTTTACCTAATGTTGGGTTAGGTTCTCCTGGTACAATGGGCTCATACAATATGTTAACGTCAGTGGCTTGTCCACCAATGTAAATTTCTTTAGCATTGACGTTGAATAGATGTGCTAAAGGACCATTACTATCTATAGTAGCTGGTGTGCTATCTGCTGCACCTATGCTAATATCGCCTATAACCTGTAAGTTATGTTTAATATTTGTAGTACCAGTGACGGCACCAATTTGTATATCTGTAGCATCCCCACCGAAAGATATTTGATCTACTATGGTATTAAGTAACTGGAAATTTCTTGTAAATCCAGCTGGTACGCTGATAATTCCTAAACCGTCAAATATTAATCTTTTATTTAATATTAAGTTTTCATTTGCTGTAGTTATTCTTTGTAAAACTATGTTGCCATCATAGGCATTTAATAATAAATCATTAGGAGATACAGCCGTTACAGCATTATCTTGAATTAGAATATCGTCAATTTGCATTTGACCTGTAATATTCAATTCACCACCAATGTTTACATTATTAGCAAAGTTTACATTACTAGCAAGTGACCCGATGTTAATAGTACTGGCAGCTCCGGCAAAGTTAACTGTATTAGCTACAGTATTGACTAGATTAAAGGATGATGTTGATACAGTAAGATCGCCTCCTTCAATTAGTAGATCTTTTTTAGCAATTAAGTTATTATTGACTATAGTATCGCCTGAGTTTGATCCTATATTAATTAATGTAGCTACACCTGCTAAATTAATTGTGGTGGCAGTAGTGTTAAAAAGATCTATACTAGTTTTATTAGTAACTAAATTTTGTCTAAAATTAACATTGCCCTCAATATCTAAAGTAGCTAATGGATTGTCATTGTAAATACCTACTCTTGATGTATTAGCATTAATGAATACAGCATTACTAAATCCTAGTGTATTTCTTACAGTAAGTGCAAGATTTTGATCTGTAACTTGATTTTTAATTTTTACTGGGGGTATTACTGTAGATCCATCTGGTATCGTAGCTATTTCAAAAGTTAAATTATTTGAATAGCCTAAGGTTATTGGTTTACTAAAATTTGGATCTGTACTATCATTACCTGAAATTTCTAAACGACCATTTATATTATTATTTCCAGTGGTTTTAACAAATTGATCTACGTTAATAGGCTGTCCAAATTGTGTAACTAAGTTTTCAGCATTTTTTACGGTAACATCAAACTTAAAATCTATACTTACAGGATTAAAACCTTTTAAGATTGGTCTAGGCGTTGGTGTAGTACTTGGTGGAACTGGTGGTAAAACAAATCCTTCAGATGCTAGTATAAGACCCTGTCCAGTACTATAATTAGGCATTGTATTATTGGTAGTAGATCCATCCATTAGATGATTACTGAATATACCTACAAGTGTATTACCTAACTTTAATTTGGCAATAACTCTATCTGTCCCTGCCATATCCTTGATAGTTACTATTTCAAAACCACTTAATCCTTGTTGTGAAGTATATATTGGACCTGCCAGTCTATTTCCTATACCATCATTAAAGTATAATTGACGTCTATTATTATCAATCCATAGATCACCAGGAGTTAACACTGGTTCAGTACTTGATATTACTGGTCTGCTAAATTCTTTAAATTGAGTACCATTGTAAAATTTTAATTTATTCTCACCAGTATCATACCATAGTTGACCTTTTAATGGTGCCCTTGGAGCTTCACTACTGGCAAAGTTTTCCAATAATTTAACAAAATTTTCATTAAAAAACTCACCATAGTTAGCAGTATTTTTACCAACAAGCACTAGATCAGTGGTAATTTTATCAACACTATTATCCAATAAATCTGTTAATACAGTACCATCAGTTTTATTAATTGTGTAGGCCATTATGAAAGCCTCCCAGTATAAATTATGTAGGTTAAGGTAGGAGGTGGAACATCAGTTGATATAGAAGAAACTGCGTTTAAGTTTGGTAAAGCAAAAGTTTGTAAATTTACACCTGTTCCTACTAAATCAGCTTCTGGTTTATACTTATATCCGATAACATCAAATAGTTTATCATAGGTATTTCTACTAATTTCAGCCCCGTCACAAACCAAATATCCGTTAGGTAAATTGCCACTATTACCAGCATATAATATTACAGTGCCTATAGGTACTAAGGGTAATTGCTGTGACAGTACATTTTTTGTAATTTTATATAATTTAGGTCCTTGAGTAGTTTCTCTCTCAACTAATAGTACATCGTTTGTCAAAAATAAAGTTGTAGAATCTTTAGAACTAATTACACTTGGATTTAAGGTTGTTGCAATAGATTTTTGATCACCAGAATTTTGAAAAGTTGTATTACAAACAACATCACCAGTAAAATCTAAAGTTACACCAAATTTAAATCCTGTTGAGGTTCCCGTAACATTACCTGTTACATCTCCGATCAAAGTACCGTTAACGGTTACTGGTCTAATATTAGTACCTACTTTTACTGCGTAAACTGTATCCCATCTTTTATTAAGAGTACCTAATGTTCTTAAACTATCTGTATCTGGTTCAATAGTTTGAGCACTTGTATTAGCTCCTACGGTGAGGCCACCACCTATTATTACACTACCTGCTGCGTTTATACCACCATTGGTACTTACACTATTATTGCTAGTACTTGTACTGATAAACCTATCAGTAACCTTTACACTACCAACTACGTCTAAGCTTTCCTCAGGAATAAGATTATTGATACCTATAGCACCAGTATTTGCTGGTGTAGTGGATACTCTTAAAATGTTTTTTACCTGACCACTTGAACGTAGTCTAACATCTATACTGGCTCCATCTACTTTATTGTAAATGTATGACCCAGCAGTATCAGTACCTAAGTTAAAACTTAAATCATTACCAATACTTAGACCATTATTATTTCTAATATTGAAGGCAAAATTAGTAGTGCTATTTTGATCACTTCTTAAAAAGTTAGCAGTTGAAACAATTTCATTTCCACTGATCAATGCTTCTGCTTTTTCAGCAATTCCCCAGAATTTAGTGCTATTACTAGTAGTATTAAGTGTAGCAGTCGATAAGTTTATACCTTGCTTAATTTCTCTAAAACCAGGAATAAATGATTTTGGTGTAAATTGATAATCACTGATAATAACAATTCTTTGAGTTTTAACAAAAATAGTTAATACTGGTCTATCTTCGTTAGTTGTAGCATCTTTAATATATTCAATTTCTGAACCTGTTTTTTCAGCAGCATTAAAAGCGGGTCCGACTAGAGTAAAATCATTGCCGTTTGATATGTAGAGTTGCTGTCTTTCAGTGTCTACAAATAAGTCACCAGTTTTTAAGTTTGTACCACCAAGACCTGTAGGGGGTTGAGCAAATTTTTTAACTATGCCAACAGGTAACCACTTTTGCCCATCATATACTTTTAGTCCATAGCTACTAGAATCATTACTTGATGTGTCTGATTCAATGTCATCATTATTGTTAAACCACAGTTGACCCTGTATTGGATTAGTAGGCTCTGTAGCATTGGCAAAATTTTCTAATAAATGTAGAAAGTTTTCACCTATGGGCTGTGTATATCCTTGTGTATAGTTTTTGCCTAAAAAAACTAAGGATGTAGAGTTATTATTAGTTGCACCATCTGGTACTGCTACAACAGGATTAGCACTATCTGATTTATTAAGTATGGTGTTAGGCATCAACTATTCCCCATAAGTCCTGTTAAACTTTGTATTCTTACTGTGTAATCAATTTGAATTAATCTATTCAAACTTTTTTGCACAGGGTGAAAAATTACATGGGTCAATAGGCGTTTTTGTCCTGATTCGTTATAGGCTAACAGCCCTAGTTCATCAAACGTGTATAAACTATTGTTATCATTGGTATTATCAAAAGCTTCTTGTCCGTTAGGTTCGCCATAGTCTAATAAACAGGTAATAAAAACATCTGTATAATTAGTTCCAGTAACATGACGAGTTTCTATGTAATTTCGTAATGGATTTGTATTAGCACTGCTAGTATCATCAACAATTTTGCTATAGGTCTCATTGTATAAACTAGCATTTATTCCTGTAGTATTTGGGGTCAAATATGTAATAATTCCAGTAGGATCTACAGCAGTTCCGCCGTTACCAAAAGCCATTTCGTTGATAATTCCACTACCAGAATTAGCTATGCTATTGGCTAGAGCTACACTCATATTTTCATAATGTATGGCATTACGTTTATTGATGTAGATTTCTTGGGTCGTTGGATCCCAAATTTTAATGTGCCCTTCTACGTGTATTCCACCAAAATCTTTGTTTTGCATGTTAATTCTCTATCAAAATATTTATTAAACTTAAAATCTGCTGCTTTTTTACCTTTTAACCTTCACTCTAGGAAACATTCTACCACTAGTTGGTCTGGGCAAGTAATTTAACTTGGGCCAAGTAGGTCCTGTACTGGCTCTTTCTTTATAAACATATAGATACCTATTTTGTGACTCCTGTAAACTGGTATAATCTGTGTAAGATCCACCAGAATCAGTCATTTGATTGTATTTGCTATTTTTATTCAAATAATCTATGACCTGACTTTGTGTCATATTAGGATAAATTTCTAATAAACAGGCTACAACACCGCATACCTGTGGACTAGCCATACTAGTACCTTGATATTTCTGTAAATTTCCGCTACCTCGAGCATCTGCTATACCCCCAGTATGCACACTACTTATAATGTTAACTCCAGGAGCGTAGATATCTACCCTTGGGCCACAATTGCTAAAACTAGCTTTGTACTCACTGACCGTAGAACCAACAGCTCCCACACAAATGCCTAAAGTTCCATTAGTAGGTGCCATACCTCTATGGTAATAAATTATGTAATTAAGCCCAAAATAATTAAAGATGAAATGGTTATTATAATCTATTCCATCTGGTTTGTCAATTTTATAGCTTTCATTGCCAGCAGCACCTACAACTATTATTCCTTCATTTATTGCATCTAATTGATCTTGTTCAAGAGCAGAGTACGAAGCTGGCATATCTGCTACAGATCCGTTATTAATAATACCTACTGAATTCAAAAATGCACTATCTAAGTTACTAGTATAGTCTTGCCCTCTATGATTTACCTTGGTTATTGAACTAATTGATATAGAATATCCATAACCCCAACTATTATTAATAATAGTTGGATTTCTTCTACCAGTCAAAGGATTTATAGGCTTACTAGCATGCCAAGCTCTAATATAATCATAAATTAAGAGCACATCAACATTATTTGCATCACCACCATAAGGGAAAAAATTATAGATATTAGCTTTTCTAGCCCAACCTTGTGTATTACCTGCGGTTGTTCCAGCTACGTGCATACCATGATTATTATCACCACCACTATAGCTTACAGGATAGATATAATTACTGGGTGGACTTGCATGTTGTAACCAATTATATTGAACTACTCTGCTACCACCTGTACCATCACTGTTTACTGCCATTTCAGGATGGTCAGGATTAACATAACCATCAACAATAACTACGTCAACATTGTTACCATCTGTACTTACAGATACTGTTCCTGTTTGAGTCTTAGTAGCTGTTAAATCACTACCCCAATTACTTCGTTGTTCACCTTCTGTACATCTTAACAATGCCCAATTTTTAAATAGATTATTGTTAGTACCTGATTTGTCCCAATAATTACTAGTTTGTGTCCAAGCTGGTTTTATAATAATACCTAAATCAGCAGGAGTTAGTTCTACACTGAGTACCCTTGGATCGTGTCTAAGTAATTCAGCTTCTTCTTTAGTTAGGTAATAATGTGTACTTCGACTTATTGGTCTACGCAGTGCTATATCTACCTCTCTATTAGGTATGTATAGGTTACCACCGGGCGTTTCCATATCCTCATAGAACCCGTCTAAATCCTCAAAGTTTTTTAGAGTAACTACATATTCCTTTAAATCGCTCATTGTTCAGCCTGCAATAGTGTTAGAGTTACTGTAATATTATTGTTTGCACCGCTTAGATTGGTTACTCTTACTGGTATATTAGTGGTTACTGGACTTTCATCATTAAATCCATATATAGCAGGAGCCATAACAACTGTTTGTGCTCCAGTTGTAATTACTTCAGTAACTACTCCTGCATCATAACTTGGATCGGTGCCCTGTGTACGACTTACATCTGCGGTTCTACTTGCTGCATTTATGTATAATCTAACCCAAGCTGAATGAGTTGTTTGTATTTTGTATAGTACATAACCTTTAAACCCAGTCATTTCTAGGTTAACTGATGCGCCATCGTTTATTGCACCTGTGGTTGAAATAACGGTGCTACGACTACCAACAAATCCAGTACCAGTAGATCCAGTGGATCCTTGTGTTCCATTAGTGCCTTGCACACCCTGTATACCTTGTAGACCATTTGCACCTGATGTACCTTGTGCTGCCTGTGTACCTTGACGACCTTGTATACCTTGTTGACCTAATGGACCTTGTGTACCAAGAGCACCTTGTGTACCTTCATAACCCTGTAAACCTTGACGACCTTGTATACCTTGTGCTCCACTAATACCTTGAACTCCCTGATCACCTGTTATACCCTGTGAACCTGTTGTACCTTGGGCACCATTTACACCATTAGTACCATTTACTCCGTTTGTTCCGTCAGCTCCTTGTATACCTTGTATACCTTGATTACCTGATCCATTACCACCATCACCTGCTGGGCCTTGTAAACCTTGAGTACCTTGTGCTCCGTCTGCACCTAAGTATCCATCAGTTCCTTGTGCTCCTTGTGTTCCTGCACCCTGTAAACCTTGTATACCTTGTACACCAAATACGCCTTGTGTCCCTTGACGTCCTTGCGTACCATTAGTACCTTGTGTACCTTGGCGACCTTGTATACCTTGC
>Ga0129333_10005029_pt1 | contig 12389 bp, 14 predicted proteins | sample CPB6_08_DNA_FD_94474 | JGI IMG/M metagenome (GOLD analysis project Ga0129333, IMG submission 94474) | Freshwater to marine salinity gradient microbial communities from Chesapeake Bay, USA - CPBay_Sum_0.6_0.8_DNA | ecosystem: Environmental > Aquatic > Marine > Coastal | place: USA: Chesapeake... | reverse complement strand
TGGTCGTAGTTGCAGCCCCTCCTACTTCGTCTTTTATGAGATACGTCTTTCCTGGACCGGCTAAGACCGGGCTAGGAAGGCCAATGGTCGGGGCTACGGCAAGATAGGTTATCCCTATGTAATAGTCAGCACGGGTAACGGAATAGACGGCATTTGTCGCTGATGTACAAGCAAAGGCTGTCCGTTTGAACCTTTGCCCTCCAAGGATGTGCGTCTCATAATCATCAACGATGAACTTGTCCTTGATGATGAAGTCTCTATCTGTCTTTATGACATTGTTCAAAAGTTGAAGGACATCTTCCAAACGGCTTCTTGGCATACCGTTATCAACCGAACGAAATGCATCGGCTAACCCTGGTTGCTCGTGCTGTTTAATCGTCTGTGACGAGTTCATACTCGATGGTTATAGGCAGTCCGATGGCCAATGGATAGCTCGCAGACCAGGAAAGCTCGAACCAGAAGTTACTTTCTCCGGTCAGATTTACGGGATGAAAGACGATATTCCTCTTGGTCGTGCCAAAGTTCGCTGAGGTCAATGAGGTGAGCGCATATGCCGTCCCGAAACCATCATCAGTATAAATCTTTGGGACGATCGTCGTCCCGGCTGTAAGCGGTTCTGCTAACGGTATGCGTATCTTCGTTATCTTATACCTTTGTCCGATGCGGAACACTTGTGACCACCATGTGGCATTGCAATTTGACGCTCCATCTATGTTCTCAAGACGGTAGATGGAAGAAAAATCACTGCTACCGAATACAGGATAATCCCAGCCTTTCCCTCTCGCTGAATTGACCGGGAGCATGAGGGCAGTGACCATCGCATTATCTGCCGTACTGGAGGCGAACGGACAGAAAATACCGTTTGAAATACCACTAGCCGACAATCCAAGCGAATATACGCAACCTGTAGATTTCGGTGTAAGCGTATAGGAACCAAATACTAAACGACTTGAAGTCCCGTCAACTGCTCCTGGAAGCGGGGCTAGCGCTTCTTCGGAGGACCAAATCTCCTCGAAGGTATACCCGCCAACATATTGTGAGACACGGAAACCGTTGGTTTTCTCAGCCGGAGCAGAAAAGACATAAAGCTTCCCGTTCACGTTCTTCATCGCAGTTATGAGCGCGTCGGGGAATTCCACCCAGGTAATGGAATTGATGTTCTGGGAAAGCGTATCCCAGAACGCTATCTTGGCACGCCCATTCTTGTTTCGTATGCCGTAATTGGTCGATGAAGCAGCGCTATTCCTGTCATAGGTAGCTATGACGAGGTTCGCTCCTAGGCTTTCCATGCAGATAGGAACTAAACCAGTTGGTAATGCTAGAGCCTGATACGTGGAACTACTTCCTCCTGAGCCTCCACCTGTAGTTTGAATGAAATGGATATATCCCCTGTTCGACGTGGAATCGGCGATATACAGACGACCATCGGAATGCGTATGCAAATAATGGTTCGGAAGTTGGACCGATGTCCCTGAAGGGAGAAGGGTGTAGGGATACGAAGCGCTTTCAAGCGAAGTCATCGGTAAGATGTCTTGCCAGTAGTTCTCTACCCAACCAGGTGTCGCAGAACCGTCCAATGGACCGTAGCGAGCGATATCCGTATCGGTAGCAAAGTACATATACCCGTCATAATAGGCCATTCCATTACCACTCCCTGTCGTAGCTCCTATATCAGCTAGATTGGTGAATGTCGGTTCACCTACGGAATGGGTATAGACACTCCCTCTAGAGTCAAAGACGAAAATCGTCGTCGTAGATCTAGCACCTTCAATCCAATACGGTGTCCTGTTCATCGTCCCGGTCAAGGAATTCCCCTGGGTCGGTCTGATAAGACCGGAAGGCTTCACATTATAGATACTGCTCGAATATAGACTGCCAGAACTTCCTGGGAGTGGGGAGCCTGGGTCTATGCCTACTGAAGCTCGAAATTGGTTTCCAGAAGCAAAATGCGTGGTACGCGAATGACCACCAAGGATGCTATCTATCTTTATTTGGAACCTTTGCGGGCTTTCGGCCATATCTTGACCTAGCTTAGCATATTAGTAGACGAAAAAGTCCCAATCTACCTTGAACCATTTGCCTCGAAAGTGGAATAAATCGGCTTTTGTCAGACGAACTTTCTTCCAATCCACCTCTTTAAAGAAATCGATGAACAGTCCCCGTACCTTTTGGTCGTACATCAGAGCCTCTATAACACGTTTTAAGAGGCGTTGCTTAGCTTTCATATCTCCTACTATCTCCGCGTTCTCAAGTTCGCCTAAAGCGATTCTAAGGCGTTCTACAGGCTTCTTGAACAGCCAAGAGGTAAGGATTTGGGAAAACCATTGAAAACGGAACCTATAGGCATCGTCTTCTTGCAAGATATATGTGAAAGCTAGCTTGAACCAACGCAACTTAGGCTCTTTTTCTTCTAAAACCGTGAGCGCACGCCAGATTTCCCTGACAGCAGGCACCATCTTCTCCGGTGGGACCATATCAAGGAGGCAATGATCCATGATAGGTTCGCCTACTTTCCCTACAGGGATGGTCTTTCCATCGGTTATCCTCAATCCGTTGACCAATTTGTCCTTGATGTCACGGGCGATTTCCACATATGTCTTCCCATTCTCAAGTTTCTCCCATGTTTCGTTGAAAATCTGCACCTTTATCTCATGTTTTAACTTGGAAAGCGTCCCAAAAAGCAGATGACCCCTAGGAAAACCAGGGAAAATCTCCTTTTCACCTTCCATTTTCATTACTAATGCACCATCTTTGCTTTTCATCACTTTTGCCGCGACCATCCCGTGGTTTCTTTTCCAATATTGGACCATCGGCATGTCATTCGGGGTCTTGCCGAGAAGCCGATAGAGCAAACGCAGCAGCCAACGTCTGAAGTAGTACATAACTCGCTTGTAAACGCTCGATGGTGGGGCAAGGGCGTTTACTCCAAGCCCCACCACCAAAACGAGTTAATTGAATAACTTAGAAGCTGCCGAAGAGGATTGCTCCGTACTTACGGCGGTATCGAGGCACCTTGGCTCCGAAGAGGAAGAGACCCTGATACTTCTTCGCAAATTGGTCTTCTGCATCGACCACACGGCTCTCAGCCCACTTGTCAGCGTACGTCATACACGCACGATGGTTGGCAGGAATGATGTAGCCCGTTGTAGCGGCGGAGAAAACAACGTCGTTAGCGACACCAGAGCCAGGTGAGTGACCAGCGCGCGTCGAGACGCGGCTACCAGCCGCCGAATGGACATCGAAGGCACCGACACGCATGACCTTCCCGTTAAGGACGGTACCCGTGTAGATCTCCGCAATACCAGACGGCTGCATGGCCGAAGATTGGCGAAGTTGGGTGACAAGCTGGGGCGGCACCGTAAGGTGACGGTCCTCGGCAGGCACTTCGTTCGTATCCAGGGCTTCAGCGAGCAGGGTAACCTGATTATAGATGGTCGCAGAGGTGACCGACGTAGGAACGGCGGCCTGGAACTCCCAACCAAGTCCCATCATGGTGATAAGGGCGGCATCTCCTGATCCATACTTCGGGAAGTTCACACCGTCACCTCCAAAGAGGCCTCGGAGCGTATACCCTTCCTCGAAATCCGGCCCAGACGTGGCCTCATCCCATTCCGTGAGCGTCGCCTGCGTTGAACTCGTGATACCACTGATGCGATACCAAGGAGAGACGAAAGCGGCGGTCGAAACGAGACGAACGCCCTTGTACAGGTCAGCGTTCTGGAAACCGGCGAAGTAGACAACACCATCGCGTGGGTTCTCCGAGGCACCGACCGAGTTTTCAACGGTAGCGACACCGGTAGAGTTCACAGTGATGGTACCACCGGTAGCCGTTGTCACGATGGACGCTGACGTGCCGGAAGCTGCACCTGCGATGTAGAAGTCCACGCCAATCCAGTTACCAGCCTTGACCTCCTCACCGAACTTGTTTAGGACATATGCGTCCGTCGTACGCTCAAGCGTCATCGCCTGCTCCTTCACAAGGTAGTCAGGGATGTCGGTCGCATACGTAAACAAATCCTCAAGACGGTCCAACGAGATGTTGTACGCCTTGCGCTTTTCAACAATAAGTTGGTCTTCGGCATCGACAAGCTGTTGGACAGCCATGTCGGAACCAACGGTATAGTCCTGGAGTTCCCCAGAGTTCAAGAAGGAAAGGATATTGACACGATCACCAGCTTTCTTGATTTCGCCTTCGTAATCCGTGTTCGTGATGCCTTTCCAAATAGCACCCTGGTATGTCTTCTCAAGGACTTTTGCAGCGAACTGTTCTGCAAAGTTAGATAGATTCATACATTTTTTACTTATCTTTTGACGACCTAACGAAGTTTACGCCTCAATCTGTATCAAACCCTTTGAAAGCATCTCTTGATACTTTTTCCAGTTGTTCTTACGTAGATTTGAGACATCTTCTGCCGTCATACCGGTCTTCAACGGAGTACGAACGCCGCCCGTTGGGTTTTCAAGCCCTACTCGACGACCTTCAAGCAATCCGTTTTCTGCAAGGAATATCTTAGCTGCTGACTCTATCTTTGCCTTAGGATGTTCCGCTAGACGGAATTCATTGAACTTGTCTAGGTTCTCCTTTAGGGCCGGATATTGTACAAACAGTTTTTCAAGAGCCTTCTCTTCCTCAAGTTGCCTAATTTTGGCAGCCATCGTATCGAGTTCGCCCTTTAAGATCTTACCTTCGTCAGAGACGAATTCCGGTTCAAAAGAATGCGTAGTGTTCATGTTATTTAATTTATCCTCCAATCTCTTATTTTTCCTTCGCTCCTCAGCAAGGGCGGCATAGAGATTTTCCTGTGGCGTTTGACTGCCGACGGGTGGAGTCGCAGGCGTTGATGTCACTACGGGGACATCAGGCAACTGAGTTTGAGGTGTTACGCCTTCACTGGCGGCAGATGACGAATTCTGCTGTACATCGGTGGAGTTCTGCTCCATATGGTTTTGGACTCCTTTTAACGCCTTTGACCGGGGCGAACTTACCTTTTAGCTCAACGTATAGAAAGGAACGTAATAATCGCCAGTGGTTATGACTCCCGCATCATCAGTGACCGATACGCGAGCAAAACCGGCAATGGTAGATGTGGCGTTCGAACCTTTGACAAGGGTTAAATGCATCAATTCGTCCGCACTTCCTGTAGCACTTCCTTGAATGGTCAGCACTGAAGCACTTGTATTGCTCGCCCCTGCGATCATCGGTACTGGAAAAGGAAAGCCACCTACGGCAAGTTTTTTACTTGAGTCTGTATATACAGGCTTACTCGCCGTCGTAGGCAATCCATCAGTGCCTAAGACCTCATTACCGACTTTTAAACCTTTTTGGTTTATCAATGTTTCCAAACTGTTGTTATCTTGGGTCGACATATTTTTATCTTTGCAACCTAGATATCTTGACTTCTAGGTCGCCTATACTATTTATACCCCGACCTTTAAGCTCCGCATAAAGTTCCTGTAGATGCGTCAACTCATCTAGCGGCGAAGGCATAACAACATTCGTGATCGAATTTTTTTCCGCTATCTCCGTTACCTCAGTATCTATGTTTTTCTTTGGTCTACCCATATTATTTCTTTGGTTTCCAGCCAGCTTTTCTCATTGTCCCGTACACATATGCGGCTGCACGTTTTGAAGACAAACCTTTCTTTTTAGCTTGCTTTTTCAAAGATTCTTCCATTTCTTTTGGCATATCATTGATTTAAAAGTTGATTAAGTTGAATTTCTAATGCATCTCGCGCTGCTCTTGGTGATTCGATGGCTGCGATCATTGTTTTATACACCACATGATATGGGATAAGTTCAGCTTTTTTGGCTTGGGACATCTCCAGGTCTTTCCATTTGTTTTCAATGACAGATACTTGGGAACGACAGAACGAAACAATGTCTTTTGTCGTTAGTTCATCCTTGTTAAGGACTAATTGCCAATTTTCGAAAGTCTGTCTCTCATCCTTATCAAGCTGTTCAGGATTTTTTATGCCTCTTTTGTTTAAAAGTTTTTCTATCAAACTATGCATATGTACAGAAAAACGGGCATGTGTCTCGCCCGCCTGTTGTTCAGGTTAGGTTATATCTAAACAATAACATAGACGTAGGGACTAACCAACGCCCATAAGAAGTAAACTAGGGATGAGAAAAACCGTAGTGGACCCACTTCCTGTTGGATCCGTCGGTGTAATAGTGTCCCAATAAAGTGTATGCGCTCCTCCTCCGTCGCCAGAACTGCTAAGTATGCGAATAGTCGTTATCGATGTATAGGCAGCCACAGTATCACTCCATGCCGTCCATGATCCCCAAGACCCACCACGGAAAGAACGACAACGATATTTATTGTTTTGAGCAGTATCATCAAACTCTACATTAAACACATACCATGTATCATTGGAAAATGCCCCGCCATCGACAGTTACATCGGCAGCATTCGTACCAATTAGCAAAGCACCTCCAGTCGCACCTCCAGGCAATTTAATGTACATGACAAATGAGCCTCCAGTATCTTTCAATGCAACAAAAGAACTCCCTCCACTAAGAATGGTAGAAACCTTATAAGCTACATAAAAATTCCCGTCCGATATGCCCGTTATATCTCTCCTATAATCAGATTCCAAATTTGTAGAAGAAAAGACACATGATAAAGCTTTTGCTCCCTCATATGTTGAGGATGTCTGTACATTTAATACTGGACTGCCATCAATAGCAGACCAAGAATCCTGACCACCAAGGTCACCATCGGTCAATGAATTGAATTTTTGTTCATATGTCCAGGTCATATATCAATTTCCCCAAGAAGCCGGACGTACAAATTCAGGGAGTTCTTCTTTGGTTTTTTCTCCAACTACCGAGGAGAGTGCTTGGATAACCGGATCAGCCAAAGAATCAAATTTTACCGAAACCAAATTAAGCCGGTTTCGTTCTTCCTCCGAACGTTCGTACAAGGCGATCGCACGCGAAGCCTCCTTCTCTATAGCTGTCACAAGAGGCGCATGATCGAATGTATTTCCATTGATTTGCGTTTCAAGTTCATTGACCTCCGCATCGGTAAACAAGCGTTGTTTAACTTCATATTTCTGTATTCCGGCATCATCCAGCACGCGAATATGGATGGAAGGTATGTTCATTTCCCCTTTATATAGGCTAATATTTGCTTTCATATAATAGTTTTTACACTTCTTTGCTGAATAGTGCGGAAACTGTGACTGTCGTACCAGTTATATCGGGCATATCAGCAGTCCAAGTATCTGCCGCTACATCTTGCGGAAGTGGGACAGGAAGTGAAACACCGGCAGTACCGTTTGCAGGGACTTGGATGGTGAACTGGATATTAGCACCGGTAGCCGCACGAAAATCGACGTAAGTTGCGGCATCCGAATTATTAGCTGCCATGACGTAGATAAGGTCATGGAACACGCCTGCAACTCCGGTAAGAAGCGTCGTTTCAGTGCCGGTTGTCAATGCTACACGCGAAGTCTGAAGAAGATCGCGCACTTGGACCGGTCTTGAAAGGAGACGACCGACATCATCCATTGATGCTTTAACCACATCGCCGCCCGTAACAGCCGTCGGATTAGCCGTACGAGCAATGCCGCCCATCTGTACGGGCGCACTACCATCGTCTATTGCATCTCCAACAACTGAACCTACAACAACGGAAGATGTGAGAGAACCGGTTACTGTCAGTGTGGCCGAAGAAACGATATTGACCGAAGCAATAGCATCCGTGGCATGAACAACACGCAAAGCGTTGTCTTGGTACCCAGTACCTACGACCGTTGCGCTCCCAAGGGTTTGAGCGAGATTCACTGAGGCAATAGCATCTGTCGCTTGGACTACCCGAAGTGCGTTGTCTTGATATCCTGTTCCGACGACAACGTCATTCCCGCCAATCTGCATCACGTTCACTGAATCTGCTGAACCGCTTACCTGTTTTACGTCTAAGGCAGCGATGTTAGACACAACAGAAACGGACGCTATCGCATCGGCAGCCTGAACTACCCGTAAAGCTGTTTCGCTCGTACCTGACCCAAGACGGAGAGAATAGACAGAACCGGCACTATCACGAGCCATGGAAAGCCCTCCAGTTCCAGGTTCAGCATTCCCTGCATCGTCATATTGCGTGCCGCCCGTAGCGCCACTAACGATGTTCACGGAAACTATTGCATCAGTCGCATGTACAACCCTCAAAGCATTATCCTGGTATCCAGTCCCTACAACTACAGCGTTGCTCCCGACTTGGAGGATATTCACGGAATTGACAGCTCCCGAAACCTGGATGACCGGTTGCGTACTGGAAGAAAAAGAGACGGGTAATGGATTGTCAGAGTTATAGTACGTTCCATCGGAGTTGACCAAAGATATAGAGCTGTTTCCGCTAGAGACTACGCTAATGCTAGGCATCGAATCTACGATGACGTGGTTCCCACCACCTCCACCTCCAACGATCTGTGTCAGGTTCTCAAAGAGTTTTATAGGGTTCCCAGAGGCATCACGGAGTTGGACCGGAATAGGGTTTGTAAGAAGCCCACGATCGTAGCCCATTATCCCAATCCAGCCTTTTACATCCATCTCTGACGGCATCTTGATGTCAGCCAGGTCAATGATAGGATTTACCGTAATGTTAGGTTTCGGGAGTTCCAATGTGGAAAGGTCAACATTGACGACAGGTTCCGGCATCTCCATAGAAGCCATATGGGAAGCCATCCGTTCATGCGAGGATGTCATCCGGCGCATCTCGGTAACGGCTTCCTTCAAAGGTTGCATGACGGCTCCGAGATACTGCCCTATCTGTGTCGAGATGGCGGCCCTATCGGCATCACGCCTCTCACGGGCTTTGGCATCCGCAGCCTTTTGAAGCTGGTCATGGATACGTTTCAACTGTTCTTGTGGTGACATATGGTTAGGCTGTGGCCAGGGTCATTATGTTTTCCTGCATGGATTGCATGTCGATGGGAGGCTGTGCCATATCAGGCTGGGAAGGTTGAGGTCTAAGCTGCTGTTCCTCCATCTTCTTTTCCGCTTCCTGCACATCACGGATTTCTTCAGGTGTAAGGTCGAGTAACTTAAGCTCTCGTTGTTGAGCGATACGCTTCAAAGCACCGTTATTAGGGAATTGTTGCAAGACGAACTGCAATCTTTGCAAGCCCTTCGTCTCTTCTGTCTCCTGTGCAGATTTGGATATGACCGTCGGTTCGTACCCGACATCCGAAACCCAATCATTGGCAAAGACCCGTTTAGGATACACTTTGCCACTTTGTGCGGTCTTATAGAGCTTCAGGAAAGCTGGAGCGTTGGCTTGCATCATCTTGTCCCATTTCACCGCCAACTCATGCCAAGACATGCGATAGAACTTCGCCATGGCGGTCGTACGGTCGCTGGCGGCACCGACCAAGATTTTCACCTCTCCAAGAGTCTGTTGGCCTTGCTCGGCTTGACCCTTGGAAATAGCCGTCGCACCTGTACCTCTCTCAACGATGGTCGTAAGGACATTGATGGCTTCCAGGGTATCGTCCAACCCGTTCACTTCGACCGGTTTAATGACCTTGTTGATGTCATCTCCAGGAGGAGCTGGAAGCATCATCCCTGGACCTGGAGTATACGTTTGAGGGGTATAGCCTTCGCTTGGCGTGAACCAATGCATCTGAAAGTTCTTAAGTGTTCGGTTCTCTATAAGCTGGCTGAACCAGACATTTAAGACTTTGTTCGGTGTGCGAACGAGGTCTGCGACGGAATCAGGATAGACATCGTTCGTCTCCGGGTCTTCTGACCATGTGACGAAGGGGTAGAAATCAACGCCGATGCAGTTCTTCAATGTATCGTTGTACAGCTCGACCTTATCATCCGCATAGACGATGACACGCATCTCGAACTCTTTCTTTTTAGCGTTCCAAACCTTGGTGTAATGCTCGGTAAGGTTCACTAGCCTGTCTCCTCCGGCAAAGTACGCGAAATCTTTACTATCCACCCCCATCGCTTTCAAGCGCTCCATCTTCTTCTCCCATTGTTCCCTGGCTTGTGTGCTTTGGACGATACCTGCTGGAGACTCGGACCATATCTTCAGCTCTTCCTTGCCTTGTGCCGTGTACTTCGGATTGGCCAAAACGTCCCTAATGGTCTTAAAGATATTGAAATGCAGAATAAAGCGGGCTGACTCGATGTCCCATGGGTTCATCAACGGATCAAAAGCGACATCGAACGTATCCAGGACGCTGATAGCTATCCCGTCTTCTTTGATGTTCAACTTTTTCGTCGAAATACCGTACATCAAGACGTTCTTCTTATCTAAAGCGTCGATAAGTTCCAACTTGTTATCACGACTGTTTTGGTCCCATATCTCTTGGTAAATGAGGGACTTCATGTCGTCATTCCCTCGCTCTACCCATTGGACATCAGGCGGTTCATCTATCTTTGCAGATAAGGTCTTGATGGTTTCTTTCATCAAGGGGATGTTCACCGCCTGCCTTTGGGTCAGCCGGTTTGTCTTTACCTTGTTCCGATACAGCTCATAGTTGTCGTTCCAATCCTCATGCTTCCGTTTCTGTAGCTCGATAGCAGATTTTTTCTCAAACTGAAGCTTCTCCATGAGAGGAGTAAGCGTCCAATGACCTTGCAAAACATCGTATGGCATGAAAATAAGAGGACCAGTGTTGATAGTCCTCTCATGAGTTTGAGTCGGGATTGTATTTACTTTGAGCGAGCAGGATTACCTACCCATGTTTCCTTAGGTGGCACATCTTTCAAAACCACCGCACCCATGCCGATAATAGCACCTTCGCCAATAGTAACACCAGCTAGGATACTTGCGTTAGCACCTATCTTTGCACCTCGTTTAATAAACGTCCTTGTCGGAACAAATCGTGGAGCTACATCCATCTCCAAATGATATTCGTTCCAATTGCTAGGAACAATATCCATCTTTGGATCATTCGTGAAACATACGTGAGGACCGATAAATACATCGTCCTCAATAACGACACCTGGAGGAATGAAAGCGAAGGCTTGTATTTTTACGTTTTTCCCTATCTTTACATCTCTACCTACCCATACATGGCTATGCACCGTGCAAGTTTCATCGATTGGACTTTGAATGTTCGATGTTTTTGGGAAATAGATCACAGCTTTTCTCCTTCCTTGAACATATCGTCAAGACCTTTCTCAAAGGTATATTCCGCTTTGAAGCCAAGCATCCTATCAGCTTTACTACAGTCAAAAACAAAACGTTCAGGGTCAACTCCACGCATCTCCTGACGCTCTATTTTGCCTTTATAGCCTGTTTTGGAGCAGATAAGGTCACCAGCCGCCTCAGCGCTCAATTCCTCGCCTGTACCGATGTTAAAGATCTGGTTCCACTTATCCCATGAAGCTGTGATGGCAAGATAGTTGGCACGAGCGATGTCCTTGATGTAGGTGAAGTCGTTGGATTGCTTACCGCCGTATAGGGTAGGGGCAATGCCTTTCTCGATGCGAGCAAGGAAACCTCCAATCAATCCATGGTAGCGCTTCTCTTTCCCGTAGAGATGGGCGTAGCGAAGGATAATCCACGGATGCGCGAACTTCTGGATATACAACTCGCCCTTACGCTTGTCCGTCCCATACTCGGAATTGCCGACAGCCGGAAATTCTTCCGTAATAGGAGGAACACCTTTGATAGGCATGTAGACCGAACCAGTCGAAGCATAGACGACAGGGATCTTATGCTTACCAGCGACGAGGGCGATGTTCTTCGTCCCTTCCACATTTGTCTCGCTTGCTAGGAGCTGGTCTTTATCCGCATCAGCAAACCGAGCAATGGCAGCGAGATGAAGGATACGGTCAATCTTGTTCTCGACAACGAAATCCTCAAAATGTTTGATGTCACGGATATCGTTTCCGTTCTCCATGATGTCGTAGCCGAAGACCTCTAAGCCCTGTTTCTCAAAATATTTCTTCGTCTCCGTCCCGACAAAACCGAGATGGCCAGTTATACAAATTCTCATAAAAAGCTCTTGTTGAGTTATTTTTTCAGGAATAGGTACATGATGACCGAGTTACCTATCACCTGAGTTAAGAACAATTTAGACGTAAGGTCTATTTGCTTCGTGAAATATAACACGCAAAGGAAACCCCAAACAAATGTCGCTATCCTGACTTTCCAAAATTGGTTCATGACTTCGCTCGTTTTCTCCAAGGCCAATAACTAAGCTGGACACCTTGGAACACACCGGCAGCATCGAAATGGATTATTGTTTGACCTCCACGTACGCCCGTAAGACCACCGGAAGAAATAAGAGCAGCAAAGATATCCTTAACTTGCTGGACTTGAGCATCGTCGTAGTTCTCGCTAAATGTCAGTTCGATTCTTTGCATATCAGTAGGCAAGGTCGCGATCTCCATAAAAAGGCATTACTGGAGCTGAAGCTTT
>Ga0129333_10005028_pt1 | contig 12389 bp, 16 predicted proteins | sample CPB6_08_DNA_FD_94474 | JGI IMG/M metagenome (GOLD analysis project Ga0129333, IMG submission 94474) | Freshwater to marine salinity gradient microbial communities from Chesapeake Bay, USA - CPBay_Sum_0.6_0.8_DNA | ecosystem: Environmental > Aquatic > Marine > Coastal | place: USA: Chesapeake... | reverse complement strand
TACAACAAGAAACAACTGAAACGATTTTAAAAAGGATATTGGGGGAACCTTTAAATAAAACTGGTTTAAAGTATGATGGGTATTTGGTTAATAAAATGACTGATTATTTTCCAGAAGAAATTAAATATTCCTTTATTTTATATTTAAGTAAAATAATAATAAGTTGTAGTGATATTAAAGAAACGAATAAAGATGAGAAAATATTAAAATTAGTTGATTTTATTTATAACATTGATACTAATAATGTCATTGAAGAAATAATGGATTTTTTGTTAAATTTTGATGTTGATGACATTGAAAAAATTTTTAATGTTAATATAGATATTTCTTATAAAAAAAGTAAAAATAAAAGAATTAAATTAGAAACTATTACAAGTTATCCTAATATTACAAATGTAAATACATATGATGGTTTCCTTTATGAATTTATTAAAGATAATAAGGATGATACAAATGTTAAGATGTTTAAACAAATATTTATTTATTACATATGTAATTTTTATTATTATTTAAATAATAGTTCTACTATTAATATTGATTTAAATAAATATGAAAAAATAAATGATTATTATAAAAAGATATTTATATATACAGGTAATAATATTGATATGATATTAAAAGTATTTTTAGATACTGATGAAACCTTCTTACTGCAAATCTCATCATAATAATTGAATTAGTTTTCTATTTGAAATATTTGTAGATAATACAATTATTTGTCTAATTTCATTATAAGTTAAATTATTTTTTTTTATATGTTCTTTTACATTTGTATAAGATTTTTCTATGTTATTAAAGGCGTTTTTAATGTCCTTATGCAAAGGAATTTCATTTTTATTAAAAATAAAAACCATAAATTCTTCAAATGTCGGAAATTTCTTTTTTTTAATAAAAAACTTTAAATATTCATTATAAAAAGATCCTTGATTTTCATAAGAAGTTTTATTAATGTCTTCTGATTGTTGTTTCCAATCGTCATAATAATAAGGTCTAAATGTATCTATTGATATTTCTAAACAATTATTAATATTGTCATTAATATCATAATAATTAAAAGAATTTAAAGCTGGTATAATTATTTTTTTTCTTGGTGAAACATCTAAATTAAAAATAGCAATTATCTTATTTTTATCTACACCTTTAAAGTAATAAGGAAAGGTTTTATTTAAATATTCGTCATATTCTTCTTCTGTTATTTCTTTTTGAATAGGTATATCATTAATATTAGAATAAAAAAGACACATTAGCTTACTACGAATATTATTATTGTTATTATAACTTACTTGTTTTCTAAGATAATTTTTTATTTTTCTTTCTTGTAAGTTTAACATGATATTTATTATTAGTATTAATGTTAATAATCTTTATGTATTTTTTTTATGTAAATAAATATAAAAAATGAAAAATAATAATATAAAAAAACAGAATAACAGAAATGAACTTTTCTGAACTTTTCCAACAAGAAGATAATATTTATACGAATGGAAGTTCTTATTATGTTCTTACTGAAAAGGCAGAATATTTTAATATTTGTGTAGAAATAGGAACTTTTAAAAGTAAATTTATATCTAATACGGATTTAAAGAAATTTACAAGTATTCCTTTTAATAAAACTAATATGAAAATGATAATAGAAAAATTTGATATTTTAAAAGAAATTAATTATGATGATAAGGAATTTGATGATAATAATTATATCATTTATAAAACTAAAATAATTAGAATTAATAATTGGATTAATCTTTTAAATTTCATTGCTGATAAAATTTAAATTTAATTTTATTATTCGTATATATAAATGATTTTTAAAAGTATTTATTTAATTGCTGTTCTAGAATTGCTTTCTAATAATAACAATACTAGTATAAATAAAAATTACTTTAATTATAATTATAGTAGTATAAAAAAAACTTATAAATTTAGTCGTTGTTATGAAGAACAAGCTTTTATTTTTAAACCATTATTTCAGAATTATAAGTAATATAAAAAGGCTTATCTGTTTCTTTATATAAGACATCTCCTTTATATTCTCTAAATGTTAATATGGTTGATCCTATGACTGAACCAATAGGAACCTTTGAGAATAAATAATTATTTTCTAATAAATATTTAAGAAAATCATTTTCGCCCATATTTAATTTTCGCAATAATGGCACATATAATTCATCTGGATGTTTTATCATTCCATATATGTGTTCCAAAAACTTAAAATTCTTAGAATTGTATTTTTCTTTTCCTAACAGTTCTTTAAATACACGTCTTATTACAGCAATTATACGATAATAGTCAATAAGATACATACCATGATTTCTATTTTTTATTGATATGCCATAATCCCAAGATATCCACAAATAACCTATATTTTCTATATAATAATCAACATTATTTATTCTATAATGAAAACAACCTCCTTTTTTAATCTTATGATATAAGAAATTACCGTAATGTGAGTCATTATGAATTATTCCAAGTGAATGAATACATGCTAATGACATGAATATTTGACTTATTATATTTTTAATCAAATTGTTATCTATGGTTTCTATTGAATTATGTAGAAATGATTTTAAATCTCCATTTGCAATTTCATTAAAAATAATTGTATAAGGTCTTATTTTATTTGTAAATGGAATTATTATTATCTTTGGTAATAATTCTCCTTTACTTTTTGTTATTTTCATATTTGAACATTTTACTGTTTTATATATGATTGGTAAGTTTGGAACTTTATTTTTAATTGCATATTCTGATATTTGTTTTATTATTACTTGTTCTTTTAATGATACCTTATTATCTAATTGGATTTTACCTATAAAAAATGGCGATTTATTTTTATATCTACATTTAAATATAATACCATATTTACTATTGGATCCTATCTTTTTATATAATTCTATATCACTTGTTCCTAATTTATATACACCTGGATTTTCCGTAGGAAATATACATTCCTTATTCTTAATATTACTTTTATCAAAAATATTTGTTATTTTTTCATAATCCTTAAATCTTTTTATATTTGTATATGTATATGTTTTTAAATCAGTATTAGAAGTATTGGTAGTATTATCAGAATTAGAAGTTGTGGTAATAATAAAATCTTTTTTCTTTTTTAATTCTTCTAAAATCTTTTTACCAACAACACCAGTTTTTAATACACATCTTTTTGTTTTTATATTTAATATCTTATCAGACGGACATTCTTTTATTTCCTTATTTCCTTCTTCCTTCTTTTCTTCTTTCTTCTTTCCTTGTTCCTTCTTTCCTTCTTCCTTCTTTCCTTCTTCCTTCTTTCCTTCTTCTTTCTTTCCTTCTTCCTTCTTTCCTTGTTCGCAATTTTTTTTAATTAATTTAAATACGATACCATTTATTGTTATTTTTCTTTTTGTTAATGGATTTATGGTATTATTAGATTTCCATATAGAACATTCTGTATTTGTTAAATCTCTTTTTAAAGACATATTACTTCTATTGTATATTAATAATTTTTTTAATGTAAGTACTTATTAAATGTGTGTATTTAATAAAATTATAAGGATTGATTATATTAAGATTATTTTTTATTTTAATTAAATAAGGTTTATGAGTATGTTTATAAATAAATAAAGGTAAATATTGTATTATGTCATAATTATTTACAACTCTTATTGATTGTCTAATGTTTTTATTATACTGATCTACAAAGTATTTATTTCCTATCTTAGGAGAACCAAAAGTTATACAATTAATGTTTTTATTTTTATATATAAAAGAGATATCAAGAGCGGCAATATTAGCAATTGCACCACCAGATGAATGGCCATTAAACGTTATTTCTTTTATGTTATTATCTTTACAAATGTTATTTATGTTTTCTAATAAAACTGGTTTTAAATGTAAGTATTTATATAAATATCCAGAATGAATTTTTATGTTTTTATTTATAAATGACTTTGGACATATATTAAGATTTATAAAAACGTCATTTATATCAGTAGTACCTTTAAAACAAATATCTATATTAGTATTATTATAAATGATAAAAAAAGATTTGAAATTACTTTCATTTATAAACTTATAATTATCATAAAATCTTAAAATCTTTTTATTTTTATTTTTGTTAAATAATAATGTCTTACTATAACTTATTTTACATAAATGACCTTTTAATATCAACATTTCTTTATATTGAAATGAATATGATATTAAAAATAAAAAAATTAATATTAATTTCTTTAAACACATGAACTTCTACATAATGGACATTTATTATTATAATTTAATAAATATGATTTAATGCATTTATGATGAAATATATGATTACATGGAAGTTTTATGACTTCTTGTTGTTCTTGTATGGTATCTATACATATAGAACATTCAGTTATCTCATTAGTATTTTTATTTGTATATTTATATGCGATGAATGAATTATTAAAATCATTTTCAGTTATTGTTTCATTTGCTTCTTCATTTTGGTTATTATTCATAATTAAATCATTAATGTTATAAATGCCATTATAAATATTTAATCTTGATATAATCCTATTTATTAGTATGTTATTATTATTAATTTCGTTATTATTAGTTTCGTTGTTATTAAAAACAAGAAATGCACGTGCATTTTCAATTTCATCTGCTGTGATATTAATATTATAATATTGATAAAACTCTAATAATAATTGATTAACATTAGAAATATGAATATTTAAGTAATATAATTTTATTTTTAATTTTTTTATTATTTCTGTTTCATTATCTTCATATATATCTTCTAAATATATACGATAAGCAAATAAATCAGCAAATAATTCTTCCTTATTTTCCATATTAATATTTATTAAAGATATAAAAATCAATTTTTATTATTTATACTAATAATTATATAAAACTGAAATTTAAATAACTAAAAACCATTAAAAATGACTTTAAGTTATGTTGCACATTGGATCATTAATATGATTAATGAGATGTTAAATAGTGATATTAATAAATTTATGATCAATAGTTATTATTGTAATGAATTTTATGAAATTTCAGAGTTAAATAAGCAAATATTGTATTGTTTAAAAATTACAAATGATGATGCAACTTTAATAAAAAAAAGCAATTATGAAATAATAAAAGTTAAAGATAGATATTTATATTTATATCAGATTAAATATTATGATTGTATTAGATATACAGTTATTATGGATGATAATATCAATTATTTAATTGGATATATTAAAGATGAAGAAACATTAAATTTATATTCTGATTATTTTTAAGAATTAATAAGAATAAAAATGTATTAAAGAAGAAGAATAATTTTTAAAATTGACTTTTTTTTGAAAAAAATATAAATAAGAAATGACTGATATCATTACACACATTTGCTATTGTATTATTCATACTAATGATGATACTAATCTTATTGTGTTAAATAATATTAGTTTTAATGATTTAAATTCCTATAATAGGAATTCTTGTTATACCTTAACTGATGATATTGTTTCTAGGTTAAATAATGCCGAAAGAATTGATAGAAGAAATATCATTATTAGGTATAATAACAGAGATATTCATATTAGAGGATATTAATAATTAAAAGTATTAATTTTTGTGATTTTTATAATAAAACTGAATGTTTGATTATAATAGTTCTTTTACGAGTATCGCAAGAGAAAGTCCCAAAAAATGAATTGTTTATTTGGTTTGAGGTGCAACAAGAAAGACTGCACATTCAGCCATTATGAACGTCTCAGAAAGCAGGAAGCGTCTTATATTCAGAGGATGCTATACGGCGAGTTATTTGATAACGAAATGACACCGGGAAAGTTGGATATGGTTCCAATTAAAACTGGAACTAGAAGAAAAATACCGTGTCGTTATTCGTTGTTGTGTTATGAACGGGAGTGTCCATATGGACATTTCTACAATACATCCTACGAATTACTCGTGGATTGCAGAATTTGGTTTAAGAACCTATTGCAGAAAGAGATAAAAAAACAAATCATAAATGAAAAAATTCCTGATGACATCAAAAAAAAAGAGGATGACATCAAAAAAATGAAGGATGACATCAAAAAAATGAAGGAAGGAAAGTCTACGGACTGGAATGACTTGTTGTGAGATGTAGAGGACTTTTCCCCCTATGGTGGGGGGTGTCGGGGACAGTTGAATGACTGTTTTTGGCACTTTATTTAATTACATAAGAAATTACTTATAGAAGTTTTTATAATTGATTTCATAAGAAATTATTTATAGAAGTTTTATTTAATTTTTATAATTGATTTCATAAGTTCTTATTTAATTTTATAAAGAATTATTTATGGAAGTTCTAATGGTAAAATAACTTATCCTTATATATTTTTATAATTGATTTCATAAGATCTTATTTAATTTTATAAAGAATTACTTATAGAAGTTCTAATGTTAAATAAGTTATCCTTATATATTTTTATAATTGATTTCATAAGATCTTATTTAATTTTATAAAGAATTATTTATAGAAGTTCTAATGGTAAAATAAGTTATCTTTATATATTTTTATAAAGAATTACTTATGGAAGTTTTTATAATTGATTTCATAAGTTCTTATTTAATTTTATAAAGAATTACTTATGGAAGTTCTAATGGTAAAATAAGTTATCTTTATATATTTTTATAATTGATTACATAAGATCTTATTTAATTACATAAAGAATTATTTATAGAAGTTTTTATTTAATTACATAAAGAATTATTTATGGAAGTTCTAATGTTAAATAAGTTATCTTTATATATTTTTTATAATAGATTAAAAATGTATTAAAATAGAGAATAAATATAAATAAAGATAACGAAATGCTGTCAAAGAAACAGACGATATTAATGATTGTAAGAACGATAATGGGAATGATATCAAAAGGGAAGGATAGCGAGAAAATAGAAATAGGAAAGTATGTATGAGATTAGATGGAGAGTATGAGACGATAATAAAATTGAAGAATAAAGGAGAGGAATATTATTGTTATATATGTAATGAAAGAAATGAAATAATGTTATACAAAAAGGAGGAAAGTTTAAAAGAACAAATAGAAAGAATATTAATAGAACCAGTTAAACAGATAATGAAAGAGACAAATGAAGATATAATGGGAATAGAAATCCCTGATGATTTTAAAGATAGCTATATAAATATTTATAGTGTAATAGAAAAATACAAAGAGGAGAAGACATTAAAGTCATATCCTTATATAAATGAAATAAATTTAGAAGGAAAGAAAGGGAAAATTGAATTAAAAGAGATGAATAAGAGACTAGGATATAGAATGGCTTATCAATTAACTCAAACAATCCGATTATGCGAAGACATAGATGAAGAATATGAAATATGCAAAGTAATAAATCCTTATAAATTTATAATAAAATATTGCGAGAAGTATTATTGGATACATGGGAAATATTTTTATAGAGATTAAAGAAAAATAAAAGAATGTCAAATAAATTTTTTGGCATTTATTATGATTAGTTATGGAAGTTTTATTTATTTTTATAAAGAATTTGTTATTAGATTTCTTATTTTAATTACATAAAGAATTATTTATAGAAGGTCTAATGGTAAATAACTTATCCTTATATGTTTTTATAATAGATTTCATAAGAAATTAATTATAGAAGTTCTTATTTAATTTCATAAAATTACTTATAGAAGTTTTATTTATTTTTATAAAGAATTATTTATGGAAGTTCTAATGGTAAAATAAGTTATCCTTATATGTTTTTATAATAGATTTCATAAAGAATTATTTATAGAAGTTTCTTATTTTATTTTTATAATTGATTTCATAAGATCTTATTTAATTTTATAAAGAATTATTTATAGAAGTTTCTTATTTAATTTTATAAAGAATTACTTATAGAAGTTTCTTATTTTATTTTTATAAAGAATTATTTATAGAAGTTTTTATTTAATTTTATAAAGAATTATTTATAGAAGTTTCTTATTTTATTTTATAAAGAATTACTTATAGAAGTTCTAATGGTAAAATAACTTATCCTTATATATTTTTATAATTGATTTCATAAGATCTTATTTAATTTTATAAAGAATTACTTATGGAAGTTCTAATGGTAAAATAACTTATCCTTATATATTTTTATAATTGATTTCATAAGTTCTTATTTAATTTCATAAAAAAGAGAATATAAAGATTATTTATTCATATGAAAGATATAGGAAATGAAAATAAAATGATAGAACTATTATCATCAAAATATGATTTAGAAATATGTAAGAAAAAAACGGAAGAAATAGACAATAGTATAAGTAAATTATTTAAAAAAGAAAATGAAGTATTAACATTATATACTAAAAAGATATTAGAAAATCCAGAAAATAGATGTATAAAAAAAACAAATATGAGTTCAATGGTAAGTAAAATACATATAGGAGATAATAAATGGATTACATATAATGATAATGAAATATATCCCAAATTTATATCAGATTTATGTAATAGTTTAAAAGAATTATTAATATCAAAAATAAAAGATAATGAAATTATTAAAAAACAAATAGAATATTTAGATTATATGATAAGTATATATAATAATAAAGAAAATAATAAAGATTTTAAAATACAAATACAAAAAACAAAATTAATGGTATATAATGTAAGTAATATTTAAGGTTTTAGTTTTTATAAAGAATTACTTATGGAAGTTCAAATGTTAAATAAGTTATTCTTATATATTTTTATAATTGATTTCATAAGTAATTACTTATGGAAGTTTTATTTATTTTTATAAAGAATTTGTTATTAGATTTCTTATTTTAATTTCATAAAGAATTACTTATGGAAGTTTTATTTATTTTTATAAAGAATTTGTTATTAGATTTCTTATTTTAATTTCATAAAGAATTACTTATAGAAGTTCAAATGTTAAATTTATAATTGATTTCATAAGAAATTTCTTATAGAAGGTCTAATGTTAAATTTATAATTGATTTCATAAACTCTTAAAAAAATAAAAAATACTTATGTTTTAATTTTCTTTAATATCTAATTCCCATATTAATCTATATATTATTTTTATCATTTTATTTTTATCTCCTTTAAAATATTTATTTCCAATTTCTTTCATATGAATAAAATGTTCTTTAAATTTATTTATTAATAATTTCTCATATTTATCACAATCACTACATTTTATTTGAATTATTAAACATGATCCATTTGGATAACTTAATACTCTTTTTAAACATTCTTGTTTTGTTTTAGCAATTTTATAAATTGGTTCTTTACATTTTATAAATTCTCTTTCTTGAATTAAATATATATACTGTTCTTTGTTTTCCATTAATAATAAAATAATTATTAAAAAAAATTCATTTTTATTTTTTTATGTCTTTATATTTAAGACTTTTAATAATCATGTTAAACATTTGTATTATTTAATTTCATAAAGAATTACTTATAGAAGGTCTAATGGTAAATAAGTTATCCTTATATATTTTTATAATTGATTACATAAGATCTTATTTATAATAGAAGTTTTTATTTAATTTTATAAAGAATTTGTTATTAGATTTCTTATTTTAATTACATAAAGAATTACTTATAGAAAGGTCTAATGGTAAATTTATAATTGATTACATAAAGAATTACTTATAGAAGGTCTAATGGTAAATAACTTATCCTTATATATTTTTATAATTGATTACATAAGATCTTATTTATAGAAGTTTTTATTTAATTTTATATTTAATTACATAAAGAATTTGTTATTAGATTTCTTATTTTAATTACATAAGAAATTACTTATAGAAGGTCTAATGGTAAATTACTTATCCTTATATATTTTTATATTTAATTACATAAGATCTTATTTATAGAAGTTTTTATTTAATTTTATAAAGAATTAGTTATGGAAGTTTAATCATCTTTAAATTTACTAAATAGAATTTTAAGACTTTTAATATGATTTTTATAAGATTTTTCTATTTCATCAGTAATATTATTGTAAAATTTATTTTCACTCATTATATTTGCATATTCTTTTAATTCTTTATATTTATTATCTTCTTTATTTTTTGTATTATCATAAATATATGTTAAAAATGTTTCTGATATATAATACAATAAAATAATATATATATTATTATACATTATTTGTTTCCAAACAATAGAACTTGTATAACCATCAGTAAAAAATTGTTTTAAATTAATTTTTATAATATTTTGATTATGTTTATTTTCAAATAATTTCTTATAAAATAAACGATATGCTTTTTCTACATCTATTTTATATAATTTATCAATAAAATTGTATTCTATATGGTTAATATCAAAATCTATTATTATATCTTCATCATCAAATCTTAGTATATTTATATTAGAAGTCTTATTAAAAATATTATTATTACTATTATTTATATATAAATTATTAGATTTCATTACTATAATGCTATTATATTTTATTATTTTTATATGAAATTAATTATGATTAAATGTATTGAATAGATATTTAAGACTTTTAATATGATTTTTATAAGATTTTTCAATTTCTTTTGTATTATAATAAGAATATCCTTTTGTTGCCATATAATTAGTATAATCTCTTAAATTTTTATATTTATTATTTTCTTTATTTATTGTATTATCATTAATATATATTAGTAATGTTTCTGAAATAAATTTCATTATAACATCATATATATAATCATCTAATAATTTTTGCCAAACATTACTACCTGTATGAACATTTGAATAAGCATGTCTTAAATTTTTTTTAATGATCATTTGATTATTTTTATTTTCAAATAATTTCTTATAAAATATACGAAATGCATCTTCTGCTTCTATTGTATATAATTTATAAACTATATTATTATTTTCTAAATGTTTGATATCAAAATCTATCTTTGATTCTTCCTGATTATAACTACATAAATTTAAATTATAATTATTATTAATAGTATTATTATTACAATCATTTAAAATAATTGAATTATTATTATTATTTATTGTTTGTTGTATTAGTTGTGTTTGTTCTTTTGATTTTTCTTTACATGTTTTTAAATGATTTGATTTTGAAGAATAAGATGCAAATATTTTATGACATAAATGACATTCTAATATATTTGATACTCCTTTACAAATCAATAAATGTTTTTCTAAATATTGTTTTGATGACAATATTTTAGAACATTTAGAACATTTGTTATCATTGTGTAGATTTCTATTATCATCATGTAGATTTCTATTATCATCATGTAGATTTCTATTATCATCATGTAGATTTCTATTATCATCATGTAGATTTCTATTATCAATGTGTAGATTTCTATTATCTTCATTTTCCATAATTCTTTTATTATGTATAGCGTTTTGGTGTCGTTTTAAATTATATTTCATTTTTGTCTTATATTCGCATAAATCACAGTTATGATATATATTCTCCATTACTATAAATGATAACATATTTTATGTTTATATTCATTTTTTATATATTAATTACTCAGTGAGTGAGTGAGTGAGTGAGTGTGTGTGTGTGTAAAATTTAATAAAAAAAATAATTTTAATAAATTAAAAATTAATAGTAAAAAAAGAATTATTTAAGGTTTTGGGGTTTTATTTATTTAATGTTATTAAAAACATATTTATTATTATTTTTATTATTGTATTTCTTTATTCTTATTTTTATTATCTTATTTCTATTATATGAAACACATGATTTAAATCCACATTTAAGAACATTAGAAAAAGATGGTTTTAAGGTTTTTAATAATGATAATAAATATAATGTTTTAAAACATTTACCTTATGGATATGTTTTCATTAATTATAAATATACTATTAAAGGTTGTACTCTTTCTACTTTTCATCGTGATATTACTTCTAGTCAATATGTTTTTAAAACTAAATATCCTATTTATACCTATATTACTTATTTAAATGATGGTGATTTATTATCTTTATGTCCTGGTAGTCATTTAACTACTCCTTTTTTATTTAATAGACCTGTTATTATTAAAGGAAAACCTTCAACATGTATCTTATTTAATTCTGATATTATACATGCTGGTGCCATTAATAATTTCGGTATTAATAGACATGCAATTCAATTTAAAATATGTCATATTGATGATTTAGAAATTTTAAAACATTTACATGGTATTAATAAAACTACTTTTAATAGTTGTAATAGTAGTAAAGATCTTTATGTTTATCTTTTAAGAAAAATATCTCTTATATTTCCTTTTATTTTTAATCATCTATTTACAAAACTTCTTCAAGAAAAACCTAAAAAAGATACCATATTTGAATATTTAATTGATAAATTTTATATTGGCGATTTCTATAATAAATAATTATAGAAGTTTTATTTATTTTTATAAAGAATTTGTTATTAGATTTCTTATTTTAATTTCATAAAGAATT
>Ga0129333_10005027_pt1 | contig 12390 bp, 9 predicted proteins | sample CPB6_08_DNA_FD_94474 | JGI IMG/M metagenome (GOLD analysis project Ga0129333, IMG submission 94474) | Freshwater to marine salinity gradient microbial communities from Chesapeake Bay, USA - CPBay_Sum_0.6_0.8_DNA | ecosystem: Environmental > Aquatic > Marine > Coastal | place: USA: Chesapeake Bay... | reverse complement strand
TTATGAGTTTTAGGATATTCTTTTCACTTGTATAATGCGCTCCAAGATTGCGTCTTTCTTTGGTGTCCATAACGCTCTGAAACATCGAGCCAAAGATAGCAGGGGATATTTTACTCCAATCAAGATAACAACATTCAAGCAAGCTCTGTCGCATTTTGGCATCAAAGAAGGCAGTAGGGAGGATTTCTTCGAAGAGCTTTCCATTGACATAAGGGAATGCTAATAATTGTTCATCAAGATTCTTGAACCGCTTCTCGATAGGGGTATTCAATACCTGAAACAATTCCTGCAACTTGGCAGCCAAATCACTGCCGTCTTCTGAAGTTCTTTGTTCTATGTAGTCCTGAAACTGTTGTTTCTCAAAGATGGTCGTATCTTCAGCAAATAGGCAAAACAACACTCGGACAAGATACACTTCGAGTGGATGTCCTTCATAGCCGATTTCTTTGAGTCTATCATGGAGTTTACCCATGAGTTCAGCAGCTTTGATATTGACGGGGTCTTCCTCACGATAGATTTTCTTTTGATATCCAGCAATAAAGCCGAAATGCTCAACATTGCTTACAAGGTCTTTGAGAAGAAATTCATGATATTCAGTATCGCCTTTCTCTTCTAAATCATATAAGCGGAACCGTTCAAAATCACAAACGAGGACATATTTGGGAATCTCAATCTGGCTTAGGCCATGTAAATATCCTTTTGCTTGTCCATAGGCCTTAGTTAAATCCTTCCCCTTGGATTTCATTTCAATGAGAATTTGACCTTTCCAGAGCAAATCAATGTATCCATCACCATTATCGAGTTTCTTTACTTTATGCTCGAATGTTGCTACTTTCCTTTGATTCAGTCCGAAAACATTGAAAAATGCCACTAAAAATGGCTTTGCATCAGCATCCTCGGAAAACACTCCATCCCATTCATTTGAGAATTCAATGGCCCGACTTTTAATTTCATTCCAATTTAGTGGCATATTTCAATATGTAAAATCCCAAAACACATAGCTGAATAAGGTGGAAAATACTCAATTCTTGATTGAAACTAAGTCGTTTTCCAATTCAGGCTCGAACCAACCAAGTTGAAACAGGGCATAGACTATATTATCTGGAATTTCATCCAATCTTTCACACCCCATTGCAGGTCCATTCAAAGATCGAAGTGCGACTTCTAATCTGCTTAACACTCTTTTGTAATGATAGTATGACCTAAATTGACTTCGATTCTGATGCACCTGCCTCCAAAGTTGAAAGTAACCCTCAATAGAGATTAGCTTGCTCAAGCATTCATTAAAAAATTCATCAGAAGTCATGCCAGAGCAATATTTGATTTCATAGTGCTTGTTTTCCAAACATTCGGGGTTATTAAATGAAATGTCATCTATTGTCTCAAAGATTTGTTCAGCCAGAAAGAAGTGAAATTCATGCTGAATGATGTCATTCAAGGTGAATTTTATTTTTTTAAATACTTCTTTCTTTATTCGACATTCTACACGAATCAAGTCAGATACATTCAATGTTTCTTTGATTTCTTGAACATAATCAGCGAAAATTGATTTATTGAATTTATCTACCTGAGAATAAAGACACACTTCACGGGATTTGTTCTTAAAGTAGAGTGAATGTTCTTCTGTTGACCTTCTCAGTCTTCTTGTTGATGTTGTAATGTAATCGTGCATGAGAGACATAAGCATATTTACTCCAAAGTTGAAGCAATAATCAATTCGCTTTATGATTGCCCTCCTTGGATTAATACCAATTAACTGTTCAAGATTATCTATTGCTGTGGGTAATTCTTGAATATCCAATCCATCTACATTGTGTCCATGGACAAGAGTGCTCAAAGAGAACTCCAAAGTTGAGGAGTAAACATTAGTATAGCACTTAATTTTGTCATCTATAAAGAACTCATAACTGAGCACCTTATAGAATTGGTCGATTTTCTCTTTTACTTTATTTCCAGCCGAAAGCCTCATTAGAGTTCTATGCAGGTTCTCTAATTCATCACTTGAATAAGTAGTAGATGATTCTTGATGTTTAGCTTTGCTAAAACAGAGGGTGATGGTATCAAAACCATGATTTCTTAACAACATATAGGTTTAATTATTTTTCACAAGTCCCCACTATTATTAAATGAGTATTGTGTTTGATTCCTATATATCACGGTCGATTTTGTTTTTTTGACAAATTTTGATTTTACCTGTATTTCATGCCTTAGATACTATAAGTATTCCTTTAAATAGGATAGGTTGGAGAATACAACAATGGCAAATATTTAAAGAGTTTTGTAGTGCTTCTGTAACGGTAACAGAGATTAGAAAGACGGCAAGGAGGGTGATAAACAATCATATTGAGTCAATTGCAGAGCTGTATCATCTTAATTTTGGAGAGAAACAAAAAACATAGACTCTATGTGTCTGAAGGGAAAAAGGAGAGATTTAAACCTAACACTCAATTCTTTGAATTACTCGATTTTACTTCTTGATATATACAAGAAAATTACCCCTTGTATATGCGCTCAATATCAGACCTCACACAGACAATCTACATGGATCTATGCATAGATGACCCCCTCAACGTATCAATAGGATTTACTAGGCTCAATCAGGAGCTCAAGAAAGTTGACAATCAGGAAACAATGGTTCTATTTGAAGATTGGACTGAGTTATCACATGGAAATACATACGATGTCGAATGGACTAAAGAGTTGCACTATGATCTTACAAAGAGAGCCTTCCAGTTCAACTTGCATCAATGTGCATGGCATCTTTTCGATGAGGGTGATTATAAAAATCAATCTCAGAGGTTTCTAGAGCTCACAAACATTGCCATTGATAATGCCTCTTTGAAATGTATTGACATCATCGCTCATTCTTTGATACATCCTGGAGCCGAACTCTATGTTGGTGGTCCAACTCTCCTGTCTTATGCATTATCAATGGGAAGTCTAATCGTTGCAGAGTATTTGCATCAACTTGGGTTACATCCAGATGGCTTGAAGGTTATCGATGCACAAGGGACTTTTGAAGATTTCTCAGATATAGATTTTACAGTTGAATATGGTTCATGTTTGATATCAATAATGACTTCTCCTTATCTATCCTTACTTGAAAAGATTCAAATGATGAGGTATGTAATATCTAATTGGGGGGTAAATCCTAATGGTCATTCCCCTCTGGCTGAATGCTTTGATTCGCCAATTCAAGTCGCAGCTTCCATTCACATTTGTCTATTGGAATTCTTTCTTTCACTTGAAATGGATATTAACTTCAGCATTGATGAACTCATATTTTATGCGGTTTCTTCAAGGGCAAGTTTTGATCAAAAGCAAAAGATTCTTGAATTATTGATTGATGAATACGATATTGACATTAATAAAGCGTCAGAAAGAACTGGTTATTCACCTGTCGAATGGGCTACATTGAAGAATGGGAAAGATGCTTATCTAACAGTGAGCTACCTGATTGAGAGAGGAGTTGTCTATGATGTCAATACATTAATGGAATTAGCCCAAGAACATCATCATTTTGCATTAAGAGATACTTTGTATCACGAATTACAAGGCTCTGAAGGCATCTATCAGGATTTGCTGAATCAAGAAGTGGAAATCAGGGCTACACTTGCTGGTAATGGAGAGCCAAGAATTATAGTAGTATTTCCTGAGAAGGGGTATTGAATGGGATTTCTGGATTGATTCAAAGACTGAATTGCTACTAAATGGTTCATTTGCTACAAAAAGATAATAGGTTTGATCATAGGTTTATAAATTCATAATCTCTAAGTAAGTATTTAACTAACAGTCATGTTAGAATTAAGTTAAAACTCATATTCTGTGGACAAGAATGTATAAAACCTTATTAAAATGAGTATATATTGAGTAGAAAGTTTGAATAGGCTAATTATTAATTTATACTCGCGAAAGATTTAATATACAATGCATTAATCCTCATAGGATATTAGTGATTCGGCTTTAATGATTTAAGTAAGACTTAAGGTAATGAATAGTAGTTAGATTGCAATTCTACTAATCTTCAGTGTATTTCTCGGATTACTCAACATGTCCAATATAATTGAATATGAATAAAGCCTATTGAGACTTTATCTACTTATGCATGAAGCTATACTTGTAGAAGGAACAATTAACTTTTCAAATACATTAACAATGATGAATTTACTTTCTCTACTACTTGCACTATTACTTACCGTCCCTGTATATTCTCAAACTGGACCAAACACATTGTCTGACTCATCGGACATAGTAAAGACTAGAGATGGTTATGTGTTAGGGAAAAAGAGTGATATCGGAAAAATGATACTTAAGGATAAAAGTAAATTGACGGTTTTAGGTTTTGATGTTGATACTACTAGTTTTATTGATTGTTTAGTAACAAAGTTTGAATCTTTAGATAAAGATGCGTTATTTAAGAAAGAAGACTCAATGAATTTCATTATGACATCATGTTTCTTCAGTTGTATGAAAATTAATAAGGGTGTTTTCGGAAAAAATATTCTTAAAGGATTAAGTAAATTAGAGGGTTCAGTATTTCATATTGATACTAACGATTTTGCTGATTGTTTAGCAACTAAGTTTGAATCTTCAGATAGAGTTACCTTTTTTAAGAAGGACACTATTAGTTACATCACGGAAGCATGTTTCTTTAGCTGTCTGAAGTTGAATAAGAGTGTTTTCGGAAAAGAAATACAAAAGAGATTAAGTAAATTAGAGGGTTCAGGAGTTTATATTGATACTAACATTTTTAATGAGTGTTTTCTAACAAAGTTTAAATTGTCAAATAAAGAAGTTTTTTTTAAGGAGGGCACTAAAAACCTTTTGGAAACATGTTTCTATAATAGTTTGAAAATTGACAAGAGTTATATCGCAAAAATAGTGCTAAAGGAATTAAGTAGTTTAAAGTATTTAGGATATGATATTGATACTATAAATTGTATTGATTGTTTGGTATCTAAGTATGAATCTTTAGGTAAAGATGCTTTATTTAACAAGGACACGGTTAGTTTCATCATAAATGGATGTGTCTTCAGTAGCATGAGAATTAATAAAGATTCAGTGCTAAGAATTGCATTGCTTGAGTTTTGTAAAGATAGTCTTGCAAAGATCAGAAGTGATTTGAAAAAGCTCTCAATAGAAGGCGAAGAGTCTTTAGAAACATATTGCGACTGTTTCGCAAAAAACTTATTGAAAATTGGGGATTCAAAACGAAAAGAAGTTATCAATGAATGGAAATCTTTAAGTGGTGAGTATAATAATGGTGTTGTTTTCCCTTGTATACAACTAGCTCAAAATAAAGCCCGCCAGAAAAACGATATGTATAATCCCAATGATATCATTGGATCTGTAGATAGTAGTACTATTGAATTGTTAAGAATAGGAGATTCTAAAATGGTTCAGGTAACTATCGGTGACATTACAAAATATTACGTTTTGGATACTGGTGCAGACCTTCTTATAATTGATGATAAATCAGAGCACGAACTGATAAGTAATAAGAAACTGCTTCCTAGCATGTTTATTGGTGAAAAACAGTTGACATTAGCTGATAACAGGCAAGTCAATGCAAAAATCTATAAAATTAATAATGTTAGAATCGGTGACTACATTGTTAGAAATATTGAAATTGGGGTCATCGAGAATGGGTTTTTACTTTGTGGTATGAGTTTATTAAAGAAATTCAAAGATTGGAAGATTGAATCCGAACTTAATGTGTTAAAGTTGTTTAAGTAAAATAGATTAATTCATACTTATAAATTAAATCATAATGTTACAGCAGCAAGTTGAGAAACCAAAACAAAGGGGCTACTTCCGAAAACTGTTAGGTAGAGAATATCTTATTCTTAAGCGGCAAGTTAATTGGGTATTTGGAAAAAACAGCTTTGCTAAAGTTGATAACCACATTAAATACAACAATTCATTAATAAAGCACAAATCCTTCCTTTTAAGAAAGTTGAAAGATGTTGAGATGTATTTGCAACATAACAAAGTTGTAAATCTTCAAATAGCAATTAAACGCATAAATAACGTTGTAATAAAACCTGGTCAGACATTTTCAATTTGGAGGCTTGTTGGCAGACCAACTAAATCAAAAGGGTATTTGGAAGGAATGACATTACACAATGGGACAATATCAAAAGATACAGGTGGAGGTCTATGTCAATTAGGAAATTTGCTTTACTGGATGGCTCTCCACACACCTTTGACGATAAAAGAGCGATGGCGGCACAGTTATGACGTTTTCCCTGATATAAATAGAACAATACCATTTGCATGTGGAGCTACGTTGTCTTACAATTATATAGACTTGCAAATTCAGAACAACACAGACAAATATTATCAAATTAACTTGTGGCTTGATGATGAATATTTAAATGGAGAAATTACCTGTAACATAGATTTACAAACGAAATTCGAAATATTTGAAACTGATCATATGTTTAAGCAGCAATGGTGGGGTGGTTATACAAGACACAATAGAATTTGGAAAAGGATTACTAATCTCACAGACAAAACTATAACTGAAGAGCCTGTGGCAGAAAACAATGCAATAATGATGTATAGTCCTCTTCTTGACAATCATAATCATTAAGATTATAGAGGTTATTCCTCATCATGTATAATGTTGCAAAGCTAGTAAACGCATTACATAGGATACTACGCTCTGGACATGCCTTTATATTACTTGAATCACAACTTTTCTCGCCCCAGAAACTCAGAGATATTACTTAATTAGAGTCCCTTGTATGAACGCTAAGTAATGTGTATTTGTCTGCTTATTGATATATATGTAATGAATATGACACAGAGATTATCAATGTATAAGAATACTACAAACTGTTTCTCTTGCATGTTCATTGTCAAATGCATGACTTGAAGAATATAAAAAAGAGAGTCATCTTCAGATGATTTATTTACTAATGGAAAGTCTTTGCAGCTATGGTAAAAGAAGTTTAACAATATCCTTTTGAATTCTATGTAGCTAAATATTTAGTTATTTGTATTTAATTGAGATATTCTTGTTTATCATCATGTTATAGTTTTTCTTAATTGTGAGAATCATATGTTAGTTAAATATTTAAAGTTTGTTACTATTTGTTTTCTACTGATCTCAGAAATTGCCTTTGGACAGAATAGTTGGGTAAAAATATACGGTGGTAAAGGTGATGAAGAGGGAATGTCAATAATTGAGTGTCCTGATGGAGGTTACGTAATAACAGGTTCTACAACTTCATCAGATATTGATTTTTCAGGATATGATACAAAAAATCAAGATGCTTTTGTTATGAAAGTAGATTACAGTGGGAAAGCGATTTGGAAAAGTACAATAGGTGGAAAATTAAATGAAATAGGGCTAAAAATAACTCTCACTAACAACAATGATATTTTAGTTATGGGAAGAACTTTTTCATCTGATGGTGATTTTAAAGGTTTGAATAAAGATGCCTTCGAAGATGCTTGTGATATATTTATAGCGAAATATGATAGTGGTGGTAATAGATTATGGTTAAAAACATATGGTGGAAATATGATTGATGAAGGTACTTCGATAATCGAACATATTGATGGAACAATTTCTTTATTTGGAAGTACTGAATCGAGTTTTGGAGATATTGAAGGATTGTACAAAGGAGAGTTTGATTTCTTTTTCTTTAAGTTAAATAAGGATGGTGATATTATCTGGAAAAAAGTTTATGGCGGTTCCAAACATGATAATGTAACTTCAGTTGTTAGCGCCACAGATGGTGGATATATTATTACAGGGAATTCTTATTCTCATGATGGTGACTTTACATCTATTTCTGAAGAATATGCCTATATGTTTATTCTAAAAATTGATTCTAATGGAAACATCTTCCAGATTACCGACTTCGGAGGAGAATATAAGGAAGACTGTTCAGACACAAGAAGGACTATAGATGATGGCTTTATTACGATAGGCACTACTGCATCACCAAATGGTATCTTTGAAACTATAAAGAAAGGGGCTGATGATGATGATGTATTTATTCTAAAAAGTGATAAATATGGATATAGGACTTGGATAAATACTTATGGAGGAACATATGATGATAGAGGTATTGCAATTATACAATCAGAAGATGGTGGCTATGTCTTTGCTGGTAAAACATGGTCATACGATATGGACTTTACCCGAAATGAAGTATATGATAGTTCCTTTGATACTTTTATAATGAAAATTGATATTCAAGGAAACATAAAGTGGAGTAGATATTATGGTGGTGAATCTCTTGATGAAGTAAATGCCATTATCAATACAAGTGATGGTGGCTATATTCTTACTGGTGGAACTTCTTCAAATAAAGGAAATCTGAATTTAGAAAAACAAGCCATTGAAAATAAGGCTATCTTCATATTGAAAGTAAATAAGGATGGGGATATAGTTAACTAATTCATAATGATACTTCAATTTCTATGAAAACAATCATAATTATACTGACTTTGCTTATTCAAGTAGCTATTCTAAATTCACAAACACCCGTCAAGTATGAATTTCGTAATAAAAGCGAAGATGGTCAAAATGAACTAAGAGCCATAGTTAATAACAAAAAATATAGTTTGATACGTAAATCTGATGCTTTATGCATCAAGAAGGAGAAAATAGCTGATTTCGACAATGATGGCTATGAAGATGTTTTGATTTCGATTGATCAGGGCTGTGGGGCCGCCAGCTGCTGCGGAGCAGAATATCAGTTGTTTAGTTTTAATGGATTAGAATTTGTTAAATCTCCAGTTGTCGGAAATGATTGGAATGGTATTAAGATTAGCAAAGCTGCGAATAAATATCTATTCGAGATAGATGATACACGAGAAGGGGCTGGTAATTATGAGTTTTGTAATAATTCTGTTGAAACTTATACAGTTGAAAATCACAATTTAAAGCTAGTGAAAGTAGTCAAAGAAGTATATGTACCTTCAATCAAAGAAGTGAAATCCTCAGAGTTTGAAAATTCAGACAATCAACAATTATCATTAAAGTATGATTTAGATTCAGATAATAAAATAGATAATATTGTATTTGAGGACTTCGAAAGATGGGGTAGAATGTATTGGAGAATCGAATTCGGAAACGGGAAAGTGTATGAAGATAATGAAACTTGGAAAAGAGTAGGAATATTGAAAAGTAAAACAAAAGGGTTTAATGATTTAGTAGTTGATTGTGATAAAGTACTTAAATGGAATGGTAAGAAATATGTAGGACAGTGAGAGCAATGTTTAGTTAGGTAAGCAGAAATACAACATGTCCCCCCCCCACTATCATATAAGGGTATACCTTTTTGCGTAGCGGTTCACCTGAGCGCAATAAACGACAGAATGCCTCGTATACGGTATAAAATCACTAAAAATAGGGTTATCACATAACCACCGTTAAATAGTAGTATTTTTTCATCATCAAGGGAGAATAGACATGACTACTTTCAGAGTTTATTACACACGTACAAGTTCAGTCGAACAGAATGTCGATAGGCAATTGCATTCTGTTAATTCCTCAGATTACGACCTTATTTTGATAGATAAGTGTTCTGGAGTAATCCCACTATTCGATAGACCCCAAGGAAGCCAGATCAAACGATTGATTGACCAAGGTAAACTGACCCATCTTGAAGTTCATAACTTGGACAGATTAGGCAGAAGTTCTATAGACGTGCTTTCTATGTTCAGGTTGCTCACGGAGAAAAAGATCAGACTGATTTGCAGGACACCCTATATTGAGAACTTTGCCGAGGATGGCACAATCAATGGTTTCTCAGAATTATTACTTGGTATCTTGTCATCCTTAGCTTCCTATGAACGCAATCTCATACTAGAAAGGCAGGCTGAAGGAATAGCTGTGAGAAAAATGAAGGGCCTTTATACAGGCAGGCGCATCAACACTCAAGAAACTCCTGAGAAATTCCTGAATAAGAAGAAGTCAAAGCAGATCCTAGAATATCTAGCATTGGGCTATTCTCAATATGAGATAAAGCAAATCCTTGGATGCTCCTATTCAACCATCTCAAAGGTAAAGCGTTTGTCCCAAGAACAAGAAGCTCAGAAAGCCGATTAGAAGCACAAAACACTGCACTACCCCTAACTTTTCACTGCATACAACAAAGCCCTCTATAAGCTATTTACAGCTGTTTAGAGGGCTTTTTTAAGTCTATTGTCTTTCAAATCAATAAATAAACAAACGTTCTAAATTCAATATTGTGTCTAATTATTTGAATCTGAATGAAATCAACGATACATACTATGAATATCACCTTATGATTTCTGCTATCATATTTTTCATTTCACTCACTTACTCACTGAATTTTGATAGAATTTATCGAACATATTAAAAACTGCAGATACTTTTGAATTTGAAGAATCAATCTGAAGACTTCGGATATTTTCAAATTCAGCTCTAAGTTCTTGATGACTCTTTGAACGACTTGGCTGTGAACTATTGGGTTCATGCGAACTCAAAGAAGGTTTGTTAACGATATTTCTGATATCGTCAGTGAATTCTTTTTCAGCAAAACTTGCATAAGTCTTTATCTCCTTCTCATTTTTGTGACCAGTCATTTTCATTATTTTGGTTGTCTCTATTCCAAGCAGAAGCATAATTGTGATAAATGTAGCTCGGCAATTATGAGTTGAGAATACTTCATGAATTGGGAGTTTATTAGTTTCCGAAATCTGAATCATTCTATCAATGTTAGCTTCTTTGAGTAATTTTTTTAGCTTTTCATTCACTTTACTATTCATATTTGTATTCTTAATGTATGATGGTATCTTATTGTGAAAGAAATAATCAAGATATGGGCGAACTTGATCTGTTATTGGTATGCAGCATTCTGATTTTGTTTTGGTTGATTTTATTATCAAATAATCATCTGATGGATGATAGTTTTCAATTTTATGCCAATCTGAAAATCTCAAACCAGTCCAAATCCCAATTATCAATAGTTTACGAATTTCCTCCAAGTTTTCTGATAATCCACTCAGGTGATGAATTTTCTCGATTTCATCAAATGTTAGGACTATTTTAGTTTGAAATCCTGAATCTAAGCCCTTGTAAGATAACTTGCAGAGTTCAAATGGCAGGTTATTCCTACTTTGTATTTGAATTATGAAAGCATTGAATTGCTTGAACAGCTTTGTCATTGAACTTTCTTTATAGTTTTTTTCTACTTTCAAAAAGTCAATGAATCGTTTAGTAAAATCACTATTACCTTTTGAATCCATTTCTTTTAGGGTAATCTTACCGTATTTGGTCTCAAACTCCTCTATAATTCTACAAGTCAATCTATATTGTTTAATTGTTCCATTTCCCAATGGGTTTCCACTATTACTGTGCTCTTGTATTTTTTCATCAACAAAATCTGAATATTTCTGATACAGGTATTCTCCTTTAACGTAGACATATTGTGAATCTAAGATGAGCGATTTGCAGTTGTTAAGAGTTTGAATTGGGTTATATGGAAAGTCTGAACCTTTTTCAAAAAGTTGATGTCCTTTTCGATAGAGATTCATTTGTATGAAATGCATGAATTCAGAAATATTGCTTTCTGTTTTACTTATAATAGAAAATAATCGATCTCCTTCGCGAGAACCAGGTTTGGGAGAATTCGTTTTTGTGTCCCAAGCATATAAAGGAGTATTTACTAAAGCTGGCACAGCATATCGTATGTTTTTCCCTTGATGATTGATGCGGATTCTTATACTTCCAACGTTCGCTTTAGGAGTTCTAATTCGAAATTCATAGTTAATCGAATACTTCAATTCAACTTGATTGGAATATTGACTCATTCGTTTATGAGCCAGTATGCTCTTACTTCTTCTCATAATTGCACCTCCTTACATGAGGTGAACGTAGAGTTAAATAAGTTTTTCTGTTTGAGTTTGAGATTCAATAGAGGTCGCAAACAGACAGCAAACCTCTGATTGTTTTTTCTGAAGGAGTTCATTGTGAATCCTATCTAATAGTGTAACAACATGATTAATCATCTGTTGTATATATCCTCAGAAAAAAAAGTTTTGGACTTGAAATCAAAGTTTTTTTCATTTTCCAGTAGATATGAACAGAAAATGAGGGTTTGAAAAAACACATTTTGATGATGTGGGACAAAATAGGTGGGACAGTTTTTTGAAGAATGGCGTAAAATCGACACTTCTAAAAACAAAAAGGTTTTTGGCGAAAAACACCAAAAACCTTCGATTTTATGCCTTTTCTGTGTCTTTATTGAGTGTTCTAATAAAGCAAAAAAAGGACCAAAAGTGGTTCGGGAGGGAATTGAACCCCCGACACGCGGATTTTCAGTCCGCTGCTCTACCAACTGAGCTACCGAACCATATTCAGTTGAGAATAGATGGCGAAAATAGGGAATTTGGGGAGATCTG
>Ga0129333_10005026_pt1 | contig 12390 bp, 8 predicted proteins | sample CPB6_08_DNA_FD_94474 | JGI IMG/M metagenome (GOLD analysis project Ga0129333, IMG submission 94474) | Freshwater to marine salinity gradient microbial communities from Chesapeake Bay, USA - CPBay_Sum_0.6_0.8_DNA | ecosystem: Environmental > Aquatic > Marine > Coastal | place: USA: Chesapeake Bay... | reverse complement strand
GAGCGCGACCTGGGCCGGGAAATCTACACTAGCCGCCTCAACCTGACTCGGCTGCCCTACGTCTGGGCCGGCCACGACTCCAAATACAGTCGCGTCATCTGGGCGGTGCCGCCCGCAGGCACGACTCGCAACGCCCAACTCATCACCTACAATTACCAGTTGGACAAGTTCGAGTCCGAGCAGTGGGACCCCATGCCCGCCGCCAGCCTCGCCTTGGGCTTCTCCAGCGACGGCTCCCAGCGCCTCTTCCTGGGCAGCGACCGGGGCCACCTGTTCTACTTCGACGAGGCCATCCGCGTCGATGGGGTGCCCAGCGGCACCGTCTCGGGCACCCTCACGGGCGCGGCGACCGTCAGCACCATCACGGGCACGGGCTTCTACGCAACCGGCGACGGGCTCAAAGGCCGCTACGTGCTCATCACGGACAGCCTGAATCGCCCCATTACCAAGGTGGAAATTGCCAGCAACACGGCTACCGTGCTGACCCTGGCGACCTCCATCGTGGGCCTGCTAGACGGGGCCCAGACCTACACCTACTACATCGGCAGTCCGGACATGCGCCTGACCACCCGGGCCTACGACATGGGGCGTACCTTCCACAAGAAGCGCTTCGACCGGCTCTACGTGCACGCCAGCTCTCCGGTCATCGGCAGCCAGAACCTGTTCGTGACCACCCGCGTGGACTTTGACGTGCGCCGCCTGAACCCCACCGCCCTGACCGTCAGCAGCGCGTGGGACGCCAGCACCGCGCTGTGGGATGCCTCGGTGTGGTCCGGCACGGAGAGCGCCCTGAAGCAGCGCATCCCCCTCTTCACCCCGGCCACCAACCTCCAAGCCACCTTCTACCAGCTCATCCCGAACGAGGACATCATGATTCACGCCATCGGGATTCTGGCGGGCATCCGCTCGGAGCGCAACTACAATGTCTGAAATCACGGGGCTCAGTAAAGTCGCCCAGGACGCAGACTTCCTCCGTCAGGTCCCCTTCAAGCAATACGAGAAGGTCTCCGTCACCTTCACTTTGGCCGACACCGACACCCCGGTCAACTACAGCATCCTGCGGCCCACGGACCCCGACACGGTCCGCTTCCTTGACATTGGAGACAAAAGCGTGTATACTGCATCTACCGGTGTGGGCACCCCCGTCCACGTCTACCGCACGCCCGTGCCGTGGGCGACCCCCGGACAGCTGGTGCTGCGGGCCAGCACCGCCGGCTACACAACGTCCCTGCTGCTCTTCGTGGAGCGTGCCTAATGGCGATTACCATCCCCAATGTGTTTGTGGCCGGCACGCGCATCGAGTCGGCGCCGGTCAACGCGAACTTCGCGGCGATGTCCAACGCCCTCGACAAGACGGGCGATACGCTCACGGGCAACCTCGCCGTGGGCACGGGCATCACGATTGACGGGCTGGACATCTCGACCGTGCCCCAGTCGGGCGGCGTGTTCAATCCCAGCGCCATCACCTTCACCAACATCATCATTGGCGCGGCGACGACCAGCGGCATTCGGCTCGACCTGGAGTCGGGCACCCTGGCCGTGCGCGAGGGCGACGACAGCGCCTACGGGCCGATGCTGGCCAGCGTCTACAATGTGCCCACGGGCGGCAGCCTCAACTTCAACGAGGGTAGCGCGGCCCTGGCCTGGGACACGACCGATAGCACGGCGACCCTGGCCCTGAACGCCAACGTCAGCCACCGCATCGGTGCCCAAGAACTGGTGCGGGTCATCAACCGCACGGGCTCGGCCATCGCCAAGGGCAAGGCCGTCTACATCGTGGGCTCGAACGGCACCCGCGTGGACGTGGCGCTGGCCGATGCCTCGACGGAAGCCACGGCGGCCACGACGCTGGGCATCACGGCGGAAAGCATTGCGGACGGGGCCGAGGGCTTTGTCTGCGTCACCGGCCTGCTGCGGGCCGTCACCACGACCGGCCTGACGGAAGGCCAGATTGTGTGGCTGTCGGAGACGGCGGGCGACCTGACCTCAACCAGGCCCACCCAGCCAGCTCACGGCGTCTTCATGGGCCTGTGTGTCAAGTCGGCAGGGGCGGGCGGCGGCATCCTCTACGTCTCGGTCATCAACGGCCTGGAACTGGAGGAGCTGCACGATGTCCTCATCACCACACCAGCCGCCAACCAGATTCTGAAGCGCAACAGCGGGAACACGCTGTGGGTGAACGCATCCGGTGCGGCCCTCACCAAAACCGACGACACCAACGTCACCCTGACGCTGGGCGGTAGCGCCTCGACCGCGCTCGTCAACGCGGCCTCGCTTACCCTGGGCTGGACCGGCCAGCTGGCCCTGAGCCGTGGCGGCACGGGCGCTTCCACTGCCCAGGCGGCCATCAACGCCTTGGCCGGGGCGACGACCAGCGGCCAGTATCTGCGAGGCGATGGCAGCAACGTCACCCTGTCAGCCATTCAGGCCGGCGACGTCCCGATCCTCAACCAAAACACGACGGGCACGGCAGCAGGTCTCTCATCGACCTTAGCGGTCTCCAGCGGCGGCACGGGGCAAACCTCCTACACGGACGGCCAGCTGCTCATTGGCAACACGGCCACCACGAGCCTGAGCAAGGCCACGCTGACCGCCGGCTCAGGCGTCACGATTACCAACGGGAACGGCACCATCACGATTGCAGCGAGCGGTTCGGGCGGCACCGTGACGGGCGTGACGGCCACGTCCCCTGTGGCATCCAGCGGGGGCACCGCCCCGGTCATCAGCCTTAGCAGCGCCTACGGCGACACCCTGAACCCCTACGGGTCCAAGACGGCCAACTACGTGCTGGCCGCCCCCGATGGTAGCTCGGGCACCCCGTCGTTCCGTGCCCTGCTCGCCAGCGACATCCCCACCCTGAATCAGAACACCACGGGCACGGCGGCGGGCCTGTCCAGCACGCTAGCCGTGTCCAGCGGGGGCACCGGCCAAACCAGCTACACCGACGGCGAACTGCTCATCGGCAACTCGACCGGCAACACGCTGACCAAGGCCACCCTCACGGCGGGCTCCGGCATCACGATTACTAACGCCGGGGGAAGCATCACTATTGCGAGCGCGGGTGGTGCAGGTTCAGGCACCGTCACTAGCGTCAGCGGCACGGGCACGGCTAACGGCCTCACCCTGTCGGGCACCGTCACAACCACCGGCAGCCTCACGCTGTCCGGCACCGTGGATAGCATGTCGGCCCTGGCAGGCAGCGCCTCCGCACCGTCCATCGCGGCCAGCGGCGACACCAACACCGGCATCTACTTCCCCGCCGCCGACGAAATTGCGATTACGACCGGCGGCACGGAGCGGCTGCGCGTGGGCAGTGGTGGAAATGTCGGCATTGGCACCTCCAGTTCAGGTTATCCGCTGCAAGTAGTTGGGGGAAACGTGGGCCTGACGGCCTACAGCGACACCACCCCAATGTGGCTGCGTATCGAGCGGTATCGCGGCACGAGTAGTGCGCCCACGGCAGTCGCAAGTGGTGACCACACAGGATTTATCGTGTTCCGCGCGTATGGCGGCACCAACATGCGGAACGTCGCAGGCATTCTGCCAAGCGTCACGTCATTTGTCTCCGATACAGAGATGACGACCCATATGGCATTCTGGGTCACCAATGCCAGCTCGTCATATGCCGAGCGTATGCGCCTTACTGGCTCAGGGAATCTGGCCATTGGGGCAACGGCGCGAGTGGTGCTGGATGGGACTGCCGGGACTGGGGACACATACATTACCGAATCCTCAGCCAATGTTATGGGCCTCGTAACAGGAGGCACCACGGCGCTCTCCTTGGCCGCGACTGCTGCCACGCTGGGCATGGCGGGGTCGGCCACGGTGCCGGCACTCACCACGACTGGTGACTCGAATACCGGCATCTACTTCCCGACAGCCGATACGGTGGCGGTCACCACTGGAGGCACGGAACGTCTCCGTGTGGATAGCAGCGGAAACGTCGGGATTGGCACGACATCCCCTGGGGCTGCGTTGGACATTGCGCGTGACACGACGGCGATTGCCCGTACTTCGCGGTTCAGCACGGATGCCACTGGCGCTTTCCTTACACTGCGAAAAGCCCGTGGGACGCAAGCCTCTCCAACAGTCATTGCGGTAAATGACGATATTGGCAACCTGTCGTTTACGGGATATGGCGGCACAACGCACCGCGAGCTTGTGCGGCTGACTGCGACAGCGACACGGGTGGTCTCCGATACCGACATGGGTGCGGAGCTGACGATTGCCACCTGTCTGAGTGGGACAGGCGCGTTCCCCAGAATGAAATTCATGGACAGCGGATCCGTTGCCCTGCAATCAAGCAGGTGGATATGGATGGACATGAATCCCAGTACGGGAGTGGTCGGCGCGCAAGCGGGTCTGTATGAGCTCAGTGGCAGTATCAGCGTCTGGACGGGAGGCGCTTCGAGCTTTATTGTTGCTGGCAGCGGTATTGGGATTCCAGCAACTAGACGTATCTATCTTGATGGGACCGCGCTGACTGGCGACACCTACATCACAGAAGCCGCAGCCAATAGCATGAGCTTGGTGGTGGGCGGCACGACCTCGCTCTCCTTGAGTAGCGCGGGTGTGCGGGTGGGCGTAGTTGGTAGCGCTGGTACCCCGCCATTCTCTGTTGTTGGTGACCCCAACACGGGCATTTACTTTCCGGCAGCCGACATTGTCGCTGTTGCGACAAACGGCACAGAACGCCTGCGTGTTGACTCCAGCGGCAACGTCGGCATCAACGTCAGCACCTTCGGCACCAGCGCCGCCGGAGTTTTGGCCCTCAAGAATGGCACGAAGCCCACCACTGGTCCAGCGGACACCATCCAGATTTACAGCGTGGACCGCAGCGCTGGCAACACCATTCCCGCCGTCTACACGGAAGGCACCGGGGTGTCCGATGCTGGCATCACCAACACCACCGTCACGCACAAGATTGCCATTGAAGTCAATGGCACGGTCTACTACCTGTTGGCCACCACCAACGCCACCTAACATAAGGAGACTCCTATGGCCCTGACTGGAACGCTTGTGAACGCGGCGGCGCAATTCCGCGCCGATGGCACCACGCTGAACTACACCATCAATATCGAAGACGACACCTTGGGTGTGCTGGGCAGCCGGGGCTACACGGTGGACGATCCTGCCGTCGTGGCCAACGTGCTGGCCTACGTAAGCCAGATGCTGCTGATGATTGAGGCACAGACCGGGATTCCGGTGAGCCTGCCCACACCCCCACCGGACGTTGAGTAATGGAGGACCCCATGCACAAACTCGTAGAACTCGTCTTCAGTGGCGCCGCCACGGTCATTGCCCCGGTCCTGACCGGTGTGGTCATCAAGCTCTTCCAGAAGCTGCGCCTGAACGTCAACGCGGCCAAGCGCGAAGAAATTGAGGCCATCGTCACCAAGGTCCTCTATGAGGTGGAAGAGTGGGCCGCCGAGCGCCTCAAAGCCAAGCTGCCCGTGAACTCCGGCCAGAAGCTGTCCCGCGCCGTGACCCAGATTGTGGACAAGGTGCCCGGCATCAACGAGGCCCAGGCCGAGATGCTGGTGCGCCAGATGCTGCCCCTGCTCTTCCTGGGCGCATCGTCCAAGCTGAAGTTCCCCTTCAACGTTCCGACAAAGGACTAGGCTGCGGCGATGGGCGACGTCACCCCCTCGTTCTTGCTCGCGTCGATTGCGGCGCTGGTTGCGCTGGTCGCGTGGGCCGTGCGAGTTGAGGCCCGGGTGATGGCGCACAGCGAAAAGCACGCCCAGACCGAAGAGAAGCTGAAGGACATCAAGGCCGAGACCTTGCGCGTCATTGACGAGGTCCGCGCCGACATGCGCTACATCCGCCAGCGCCTCGATGAGATTGCGAAGGACCGCCATGCTGACAGCTGAGCAGCAGCAGGCGATTGCCAGCGCCATCATCGAGCGCGAGGGCGGGCTGAGTGACCATCCCCAGGACCCCGGTGGGCTGACCAAGTGGGGTATCAGCCGCCGGGCCTATCCGTTTCTGGACATTGAGCGCCTCACCCGCGCCCAGGCCCAGGCCCTCTACGTCAAGGACTACATCCGGGCCTACAAGCTCCACGAGCTGTCCAACGTGACCAACGCCGAAATCTTGGCCGACGCCTTCGTCAACGGCTTTCCGGTCAAGCGGCTCCAGCGCCTCCTGCGCGTGACGCCGGACGGTGTCATTGGGCCCCAGACGCTCCAGGCTATGGACGCCGCGTCGGCCAAGCAGCTCCTCGACTGGCGGCTGGACTGGTATGTGCAGCTGGCCGGACATCCCTTCCTGGCCGGCTGGGTGAACCGTTTGAGAAAGTTGGGCCTCTAATGCGACAACCCGATTACAAGACCGCCAACCGACAGATGGGCTTTGTGCCGGGCATGAAGCCGCCCCGCTCCACACAGCAGAACACCGCGCCGATGGGGCTGGGCCAGCCCGCCGGGCAGCCCATGCCCGCGCAGCCAGCCGCGCCCATGCCGCCCTCGCCCAACATGATGGGCGGTCCCGGAGCGCCACCGCCCCCGGGCCCCCAAGGTCCACCGCCCATGGGTCCCCCGCCCCCACAGGGGCCACCGCCTCCGCCGCCGGGGCCGCCCCGCGCCGATCTGGAACGCCAGCTGTGGTCCAGCCGAAATAGTCGCAACCCCGTGGCGGTGCTGGCGGACGCCTATCAAAAGGTCTTGAATCAGCCGCCAGATTATGATACGATTGACCAACTGCTGAGACAGCGCGGAGTCGATGATGCCCTCCGCCTCCTGTTGGCCAACGACCCGCAATCCCTCCTGCGGGGCACCGTCGCCCAGCCCGCCTCCTACATGCGCCGCGCCATCCTCGGAGGCCAATAATGGCCGAACGCGAAGACTTCCAAGACCCCTACCAGACGGCGCCCGGGCAGAATACGCCGGGGCAGCCGGCCTATGGGAATCAGAATCAAACCAATCAGCAGCAGCAAGCGGCCTACGAGCAGGTGCGGGCCGCCTACAAGCGCTTCCTGGGGCGCGAGCCCTCGGACAGTGAAGTCGAATCGCACCTCTCGGGCCGCTACGACCCGGCCTCGGTGCAGCGAGCCATCAGCACCGTCCAATACAGCCAAGAGGCGGAATCTCGCCGCCAGTCCCAAGCGCAGACGCCTGCGCCCGGACAAACGTCGCCACCGCCCCAAGCGCCAGGAGCCTCGCCGTTCACCCGTGAGCAGCGGGACCAGCTGACCTGGGGCAACGTCGGGCGCATGGAAGGCTTTCAGGTTGGCAGTGACTACGGCGGCGACACCAAGGCCCGCAACTCGGTCAAGAACACCTTCGGGCGCATTGCCAGCCGGTATCCGGCCACGCCCCAAGGGCTGCGCCAAGCCATGGAGGACCCCGAGTTCAAGCGGGCCTTCCCCAACGCCCGGCTGATTGACCACCCCAAGGGTGACAAGATTGACTTCGGCGGCGTCCTCTCGGACTTCGAGTCGGGCACGCCCGTGGGCGTCGTGGATGTAGGCCGTAGCTTTTCGGGCGCGGACCAGACCGAGCAGACCGCGTGGGTCTGGCAGCCCGAAACCACCTCCTCCGCCTCCTACAACCGCACGCAGGACGCCATCATGCGGCGCAATACCCCTGGCGTGCAAACGGGCCAAGAAGGCCCCGGATATCGGGCCGCTGAGGCGGTTGTGCCCGGTGGCCGTGACTTGACCGCGTTTGACGACTACCTGTCGTATCTGCGCGACATGCTGGCGAATGCTGGGCCGCAAGGCCCGTTCCGGTAAGGAGCCCCATGGCGTATACACAAGAACAAGCGGTTGGTCAGCTGCGTAGCTGGGCGAAGCAACAGTACAACTACGACCTGAACGACGCGCAAATTGGCCGGATTGCACAGGGCATTGGCTATAGCGGCGGCACCGTCGATGAGAACCAGCTCAATCGTGCAAAGCAGTGGGCCCAGCAAAACGCCCAGCAACTGACGGGTGGCCAACCGGCACAACCCCAAGCCCCCAAGCCTGCCGCGCAGCAGACTAGCAATAGCTATGGGCAGCCGCAGCCGCAGCCGCAGGCGCCGCAGCCACAACAGCAGCAGCAGCAGCAACAACCACGGCAACCTGCGCAGTCGTCCATCTACAACAATGGACAGGCGCAAGTCTACGCATCGCAGCCCTCGCAGCCCTCGCCGCAACCGTCGCAGCAGTCTGCGCAGCCCACGCCACGGCTACAAATGTTTTCGGCGCCAAACGACGCGGATCGTCAGCGGTTTGAGCAGGAACGCCAACGGTTTGAACAGGAACGTGCGCAATGGCAGTCGTCGTATGGTCAACCGTCTCAGCCCATGTCCGCTGAGGACCGGCAGGCGATTGATAGCTATAAGGCGCTGCAAGCAAGCCTGGAAAAAATCAGGGCGGACGACGCGCAGCAATCTATGGGCCGTCCGTTTTCAATGGAAGCGAACAAGCGCTCGGTAGCGCTTGCAGACGAACATAGCGAGCAGTTGGGAGCTGCGCAGGCAAAAATGACGCCAGCGCAGCGGCAAATGCTCATGAACGAATATCGGAACGCGCCGCAAAATCAGTTTGCGCTACAGGCACAGGCGATGCCGCAAGCGGCGATGCCGCAGGCGCAACAGGCGCAAGCGGCACCCACGTCTGCACAAAGTGTCGGCGCATTCCAGTCGTGGGCGCAGTCGTCGTTTGGGCGCCAAGCCACTCCGCAGGAACTCCAGCAGATTGCGCAGCAGGTGGGCATCACCGATCCCAACAACATCACGCCACAGCAATTCCAAAACGCGCAACGCTACGCGCAAAACTGGGCCCAGTCGCAGCAGCCGCAACCCCAGCAGTCCCAACAGCCGCAGCCGCAGGCACCTCAAGCGCAGCCGCAGCAGCAGCCGCAGCCATTCGCGCCGCAACCGCAGCCATCGCCGCAGCCCCAACAGCCCCAGCAGCCGCAACAGCAAGCCCCGACGGGCCCCATGAGCGGCCCCCAAGCGCGTGATATGTTCAACCAGTGGTCGCAGTCTACCTTTGGGATGGTGGCGAACGACGCGCAGATAACAGAATTGCTGCGACGCGCTGGTATCAGCAACCCCAATACCATTACGCCTGAACAGTATGCGCGGTTGCAGCAGGAAGCCACCACATGGCGGGGCCAACAGCAACAGCTGGATGCCAGTAAGCAGGCGCCCGCCACGCCACCACCCCCGTCACCGGCGCCTCCGCCGCGCACGCCGCAACCGGCTCCGGGCACGGGCGGGTCTGGCGCGTTTTCACTGCCGACCCCGGGCGCAGGCGGATGGACACCGGAGCAAGCGGCGGATGCGTTCCAGTCGCGGTCTGGGCGTGCGCCCACGCAGCAGGACATTCAGCGGTTTATGACGGCGTCGGGCTGGGACGGTAAAGGCAACATTTCGGCAGACCAGTGGAATAAAGGGATGAGCGTGCTGCAAGGGTTCTTGCAGGGCGAGGGGAATATGGGCACGCTGCCGCTGCCCACGAACATCCCGAAAATGCCGGAAGAATTGCAGTCATTCGCCACCAGCGTGCAGCAGGGGCGGAATCTGTTTGACCCCTACCAGCAGGCGCAGGGCCAGCAAGCGCTGGCGGACCGCACGCAACAGACGCTGATGGCGCAGATGCAGCAACAGCGCTTCCAGGCACCGGCCATGCAATACGACCCGGCGAACGCCTTTGCCGGCATGTCCCGGATTGCCCGGCAGCTGGAACGCGGGTTCACTGGCCAAGTGGGCACGATGGGCGATTTCCAAGCCCCCGAACAGGGGCCGGGGATTGACGCCGCTGGCCAGCAGGACTTCATCGATCAACTGGCGCAGGCCCAAGCCCCGGGCACCGACCAGCAGGGCTTTGCCAGCTACATGGACATGATCAACCGGCTGGCCAGCCAGCAGGGGCCGACGCAGAACGCCGCCGGCGCTGAGGCGCTGAACCGGCTGGGCCAGATGAACCTGGGCGCCTTCACGCTGCCTCAGGCACAGGACCGCGTAGACGCTGACCGGCAGAACGCGTTCATCGATCAGATTGCAAATCAACGTGGCCCGCAGAGGGACCAAAACGCCGCCGCTCGGGCCCGCAAAGGACAGCAGACGCTGCAAAACATGGGCCTGCAGACCTTCACCGGTCCACAGAGCCAGGCGCCCTCGCTGCAAGCGCAGCGCGACCTGTCCCAGCAACTGGGCCAACAGCCGGGCCTGACCCCGACGACCGGGCTGGCCGACCAGCAACAGCGCATTCTCGACCAGCTGGAGCAGGCCCAAGGGCCCACACCCACGACGAGCCTGGCCGAGCAGCAGCAGCGCCAGATTGCCACCATGGAGGGCATCCGTGGCGGCCCCTTCAAAGCCCAAGGCGGCGACCTGCTGAAACAGACGGCGGCGCGTGCCGGCAACGTGCTCAAGGGCGACCCCCTGGCCGGCACGTTCCAAGCGCCGTCCGGCAGCCCGCTGCCCGACTTTGCGCAGCAGCAGGCGACCATCAAACAGCTGAGCCAGGGACGCGGACCCCAGACGGATGCCAGCCTGGCTGCCCAACAACGGGAACTTATTACCCAACTGCAAAACACGCAGGGCCCCAACGTGGACCAGAAGCTGGCCGCGCAGCAGCGTCAGGCCATCACTGCCATGCAGAGGATGCAGGCCGGCACGTTCCAGGAACGCGGCGGGGCAGGTTTGTCCAGTGCCAGCAATGCGCTCAACCAGATGGTACAGGGCGGTCCCGTGTCTGGCGCGTTTGCGCTGCCCGACTTTGGCACGTTTTTGGCACAACAGCGCCAAGGGCTGAGCCGCGTGGCCGGTGTGGACGCCGGTGCCTTCCAAGCGCAAGGTGGTGCGCTGACCGGGCAGGCAGGGGCCCAGGCGTCACAACTGATGGCCGCAGGCCCGCTGGCCGGTCAGTTCCAGGCCCAAGGCGGTGCCGCCATGAGCAGCGCCGGCAGCCGTCTCAACCAGTTGGCTGGCGCGGGTCCGGTTGTGGGCGGGTTCGCCGCGCCAAACACATCTGCGCTGCAAGCGCAGCAGCAACAAGGACTGAATCGCTTGGGCGATGTGCAGGCGGGCCAGTTCCAAGCCCAGGGCGGTGCGCTCACCGCACAGGCCGGCGCACAGGCGTCGCAGCTCATGGAGGCCGGTCCGTTGGCTGGGCCGTTCCAGGCGCAGGGCGGAGAGGCACTGGCCCGCACAGGCCGCCAGGTGGCCGGGCTGCAAGCGGCAGGGCCGCTGGCGGGCACGCTGCAACGCGAAGGCGGCGCCCTCATGGGCACGGCTGCCGCCACGGCGCAGCAGCTGGCGCAAGCCGGGCCGTTGGCGGGCACGTTCCAAGGTCCGAATCAAGCACTGACGCAGCAACTCTCTCAGCAGGCGCAGCAAGTCGCCATGGGCACGCCAGTTACAGGCGCGTTCCAAGCTCCGAATACGGTAGCCGAAGCCGAGCGCAACCGCCTTATGACGCAGGTGGCCGGACAGCCCGACGTGTTTGGCACGCGGGAAAAGGCGCAGATGGCCGAGCAGCAAAAGGAACAGCTGCTGCGCCAGCAACGTCAAGCCGAAGAGCGCCTGTCCCAGATGACGGCGCAGCGCGGGTTGAGCAGCCGGGGCGGCGCGGAACTGGCCGGGCAGCTGGGACTCCAGCAGGAGCTCGCCAGCGGCGTGCTGGCCGGGCAGCGTGACATTGCGCTGCGAGCTGCCGAAGCCAATCAGCAGTCGCGCATGGCGGCGCTGGGGGCCACGACGGCAGCCCAGCAGGCCAACCTCGGCATGGCGACATCCGCCTATCAGACCGCCCTGCAAGGCCAGCAGGCCAATCAGCAAGCACGGCTGGCTGGGCTCCAGACGGCTGCCGACATTGCCAATCAGCAGTTCGGACAGGGCACCCAAGCGTTCCAAACCAACCTGCAAGCGGCAGAAGCGAACCGGGCTGCTCAAGAGCGTGCGGCAACTGCGGCAGCGCAAATTGGCGGCCAGCAGTTTGGACAAGGGTTGCAGGAATACCAGGCCAATCTGGCTGGAGCGCAGGCCAATCGGACCGCGCAGCTTGACGCAGCGCGGCTGGGACAAGCCCAAGCCGGCCAGGAGTTCCAGCAGGGCGTCACCGGATTCCAAACGGGCCTGCAAGGGGCCCAGGCCAACCGGGCGGCTCAGATGGATGCGGCTCGACTGGCGGCGTCCATGGGCGGCCAGCAATTCCAGGAAGGCCTGGCCGGATTCCAGGCGGGGCTTGAAGGGCAACGCCTTAATATGGCCGCTGCCGAGGCGCTACGCAGTGGTGCCACTGCGACCGAGGCACAGCGCTTCGGGCAAAGTCTCCAAGGGTATCAGGCCAACGCGCAGGCCGCACAGACCAATCAAGCTGCCGCACTGGCTGCCGCACAGGCCCAAGCCGCATTCGGGGGCCAAGAATTCCAACAGGGGCTGGCGGGCTATCAG
>Ga0129333_10005025_pt1 | contig 12391 bp, 17 predicted proteins | sample CPB6_08_DNA_FD_94474 | JGI IMG/M metagenome (GOLD analysis project Ga0129333, IMG submission 94474) | Freshwater to marine salinity gradient microbial communities from Chesapeake Bay, USA - CPBay_Sum_0.6_0.8_DNA | ecosystem: Environmental > Aquatic > Marine > Coastal | place: USA: Chesapeake... | reverse complement strand
CCACAAGAGGATGACTGCTGTGGGTCTACCCACCCGGCACCGGGGCGGAAGCAATCCTTTACCCTGGACACAGAAGTGGATCGCTGGTGCCGAAGTCCAAGTGGCACCACAAGAGACCGAAATATCCAGTTACGTGATTGGCGGTACCAAACAGGATGTCACAGAGAATACCTTGACTGGACTGAGTCTGTGATGCCCATTCGACAGATCTGGCAGTCTACAACCGAAAATGGTCAGCCACCAAGACCATTTGAGGATTGGTTAAGCTCACTATCTGACGTAGAACAAGCCACCTATCAGGCTGCAAAACAGCGCCAACATGCCTATCGACAGCAGGCTATAGATCGAGGAGACATGATTATTGACAATGCAGGTGCTTACATCTGGCGCGATCCGGAAACAGCCAAGCACGGCAAACCTCAGGATGATGTATGGGCAAAATATCATGCGCGTTATCATTTTGAATGTGGTATCAAAACAATTTGTATCGAGGAAGAAACCCAATGTTGACCGTTTATGGCAAGACCGTTTGCCCGTACTGTGTGCAAGCCAAAAATTTTTTACGGGCAAAAAATATAGATTTTCATGAGATCAATATCGATCAAGATGCAGAGGCACGCGAATTCATCATGAGCCAAGGACATCGTACAGTACCACAAATTTACATGGACGGTCGATTGTTTGTGGAAGGTGGATGGCAAGGTATCAGTCGAATGACCACAGAAGACATACAACTAGAAATCGAGATCAGAAACGGAAGAGCACTGGGAACCATATGAACATACCAATAGAAAAAGACCATATCTACAGCTTCAAGTTGACCACGGGTGAAGAAATAGTGGCCAAGGTAATTGACCATCAGACTGGTGAAACATTTGTAGAGATCGAACATCCGATCTTGGCTGTGTTGGGACCACAAGGTCTGCAGCTCATGCCCGGCCTGTTCAGCGCAGATCTTGGCCAAAAAGTACAACTAAATATCAACAATTGCGTGTGCATAGCTGAAACTCGCGATGATGTGCGTGGATCTTGGATCGAAGCCACTACCGGAATCAGAACGGTTACTAAAAAAATATTAACAGGATGATTGATTATGCCAGCTGCGGCCCGAGTTGGAGACCCTGATACCGGTGGCGGTGTGGTACTAGCCGGTGCTGCCACGGTGTTCGTCAACAACATCCCCATGGCCGTCATTGGCAAACCAGTGTCCGGGCATGGCAAAGGACCGCATGCGGGACCATCTACCCAGCAGGGCAGCGGCACAGTGTTCGTGGAAAACATCCCAGCACACTATGTGGGAGCTTCGGACACCTGTGGGCATGTGCGGGCCAGCGGCAGCAGTGATACTTTTGTGGGGACCTAGATGGGCACGCTGTCCAGTGTGATGACCATTGCCGGTGCCGGGCTCTATGCCAATCCTCCAGCAGATGTGGGCACGGCCATCGTGGCCAATACTGATCTAGGCAATGCCTATAATTCTTATCTGTCACAAACAGTGATCAGCAAATTTGTCAGCGTGACTACGTTGGCCAATACCTTGATCGGTCCTGGTAGTGCCAACATACAGGCCAGCACTTACAACACCCTATTCACCATCAGTGCCAGTAATTTTCCTGGACTGACTGATGTTCCATCGGTTGGCAACACCGCTGCCAATCTAGTGGCCAACAGTTACAGTAGCACGGCAAAACTGGTCACTGACATTTTGTCTTTCAATACCGCAGTGATCCTTGGCACCGGTGATCTGTCAAAATTCTGCCAGGCGTTTATGACCTCTCAAGGATATATCAGCCAGGCCAACAGCACCTTGAACAGTGTGCGCAACAGCCAAGTGCTGGACAGCACATTCAATCCAGCCACTGGCGGTATGGATACTTTGAGCACAGGATCACTCAATCAAGTGACCAGTGATTTCGCCAGCACCAGCGCAGATTTTTCATTATTGGGCAATCTCATAAATCTCGCCAATCTTGAAGATCTTGGCCTGCCAGGTGAACTATTGGCCCAAATTGGACGTACCTCGGGCGGCGAGGTCGTGGCCGTGAGTGATTTGCTTTTGGCTGCAGGCATACCAGCTGCCAAGGTACGTGATCTCAGCCGCGGAAACAACACCTTGACTGCAACAGAGGAAAAGACCGCGTACACGGCGATGTTGGCTGTGACTGGATCGGCCCTAGAACAGGTTTTGTTGCTGTTGAGAGTACGCACGCCCAACATCATAAACATGGCGCAGTTGCTGAACCCCAAACTGTTGTTACCTACCAGTTGGCCTGATCTCCTGTGTCCCTCGGGGACTGGTCTAGAACCAGTGTACTTGACTGATGGATCAGTCAATAGCAATCTCCGTGTGGTCTTGCTCAATCCCGCGATCACTCTCTATACCGGAGTGAATAACACTAACAGTCTAGAGATATTGGAAAAGATCATACCGGCCGATCAGGCCTTGGCCAACAAGGCCTTGGCACGCAGCCTCAGTCAAATCAAGAATGTAGCCAATTCGCAACTGCCAGCCATCAGTGCTGCCATGGCCGTGTTACAGACCAACAGCGATCTAGGGGCTGTGTCTGCCCTGACTTCGCCAGTGCCCCAGTCGGTCCAAACTCTTTACCAATCGGTCTTGGCTGAAGGATCGGGCGAGGGTGGTGAGATTTTGCTGACTGATATCATAGGTACACCCACCGGCCGGACAGTGACTCAATCTTTTGATACCATGATAGAAGTTTTTGGTAACATAGCTGGCAACACCGTGAATTTGGTCGCCTGTTATGATAACATGCTGGCGGTACTGAACAACACGTATGGAGACTCTCCCACTATCATTCCTTCCGGCCCCGGCGCCGGCACCTACACCGATTTTGATGATGCATTCGTGACTGGGCTGATTCCTGCTGCCAACTCTATCGTGAGCACTTTGGTCAGTACCGACAGCGATGCAGTGACTATCGCAAACGAAGCTTGGGGCAATATCATATCTGATCAGGCCCGCCAGCGTAACAATCAGATCGCAGCCGAGATTGACTTTGCTAACCTAACCGCAAACAGCCACTCGGCTGTCATGAGTTTTACCAACAATCTTCACGGCTATGGACTTGATGTAAAACCGGGTGGAGCCAACTATTATCTGGTGTCAGTGGCCAACACAGCCAGCCTCAGCGGCCAGAGCGTGGTGGCCAGTCTGCGAGAAGGTCGCAACATCCAGGCTCTGCAGGCCGCGGGCATACAGTTGGATACCCAGCTGAGCGACCGATAATCAAAAGTAAGTGCACACTAACCTAGCGGTTGACCAAAAAACACCAGGCGTGCTATAGTTCTTACAAATTAGTAGGAGCAGATATGACCACAACTACTGGCAGTAAGTATGAAGGCACGATCGACTATAGCGATGCCAAATTTAATGGAGCAGAATTGTCAGCCGATTGGATCCGTGATCTCGAAAGTTCGGACAGTCGTATCCACAAAGAACGAGTGATAGAAAAGGCCTTGATGGCGGCCAAATTGGGTTCATCTTCAGCCCAGGCTTTCCTGTTCAATTGCTACCAGGCCTACAATCCTTTTTATGTGTTTGGAGTACGGCAAGTGCCCGAAACCACCGCACTGGTAGACCGTGCCAATCCATGGCCAAAATTTTGGGCCCTGCTGGAAAGTCTACGCACTCGCTCGGTCACGGGTGGTCGAGCGCGTGAAGCGATCGAATCCTTGAGCCAAGAATTTGATTCGGACAACTGGAATCGAGTCTGTGCCCGGGTGATCCGCAAGGATCTGCGCTGTGGGATATCAGAGAAGACCATAAACAAAGTGGTTGGTCGTACCGACTGGGCCATCCCGGTGTTCTCCTGCCAATTGGCCCAGGATTCGGGCGGAAATCCCAACAAAATGACCGGCGCCAAACGGCTGGAAGTCAAACTGGATGGTGTGCGAGTGCTGGCAGTATGCTATGCTACAAGCCGGACCGTGAATCTATTCAGCCGTAACGGCAAAGCCTTTGAAAATTTCTTGCATATCGAACGACAGTTACAGCCGCACATTCGGCGCATGAGTCAATTGATGTTTGGTAACGATCATACCGACTTTGTGCTTGATGGTGAAGTCACTGGGCAGAGCTTCCAACAACTCATGCGTCAGGCACAGCGCAAAAAAGATGCGGATGCCAGCGACAGCCAATATTTTGTATTTGATGTCATGCCACGGGAGGATTTTTATCGTGGATTCTGGAACGCCCAACAGCACAAAAGAATAGCCAAACTTGAAAAAATACGCACGCTCTTGAAGGATCAAACGCCTGCGGTGCATGTGATGCCTGGTATAGATGTTGATTTGGACACCGCACAAGGCCAGAGCCAACTGCAAGAATTCGCACAGGCCGCAGTGCGCCAGGGGTATGAAGGGATCATGATCAAAGAACCCGGTGCGCCATACGAATGCAAGCGTAGCAGTTTTTGGTTGAAGTGGAAACCCACCATCACGGTAGACCTCGAGATAGTGGGATTTGAACAAGGCACCGGTCGTAATGCCAATCGATTGGGTGCTATAGTGTGTGAAGGAGAAGATGATGGCCGTAGAATTACTGTTAATGTCGGTAGTGGTTTTAGCGATAGCGATCGTGATCAGTATTGGTCACATCGGGATCGATTACTTGGGTCTGTGGTCGAAGTCCAAGCTGACGCGGTCACGCAAAACCAAGACGGATCATACAGCCTGAGATTCCCCAGGTTCTTGCGTTTCCGCGGGTTTGAATCAGGTGAAAAACTCTAGATAAGTACCAGAATCCATGCATGGACCATCAGCGATGCTGCGGGAGAACGCAGACAATGCACCACTCGGCCCAGGCCCCTCGCTGCCATGACCAGTAAATAATCTTGGAGGATTGTATGTTATATCGAGGATTGCTTTTTGTAACAGGTTTCGTGATGGGAACTGCGGCGTTCACCCAATCAGTTACGGCCGTTGTCGTTGGAGCGGTATTGACCATTCTGACCTATGCGGCCACCCAATATGAAACTTAAGATTTATTGGCGCACATTAAATCCGGTTCTACTGGTGGCATTGGCATTGCTAGCCCTTCCGTGCATGATAGTGTGGGGTTTGGCTAAAAATCCCAAGGAGTTTTGGCGAAGTTGGCGTGCTGCCCGTAAAATTTATTGACCAGAAACCGCCTCCGGGCGGTTTTTCCATGTTATAATACCATGGCAGTGAATGGGTGATAGAGCCTTTGGTTGGAAGGAACCCGGGATATCCGTCCGTGGACAAGGACTATGTAAGTGCTCGTAGGTGAGGCACCACTGGGCATGATCAGCCGCCAAGAGATCATGCCAAAACCGAAGCGTAAGTGCTTGCGCACCACTGCACTCGGGAGTATGCCAGCAGTGCGGCAGGTGTAAAGCAGGTAATACCAACTGTGTCAGACCGGAGATCTCTAAATTTTATGTCAACGCAATCTGATCCTCTTAAAGTAACGACCCAGGAACTGCACCGTTTTTGGTTTGCAATCGCCACTACCGATCAGTGGTATGCGATCATGCGCGAATGTCGCACCTGGTTCGGTCCCAACTGGCGAGGCATGAGCAAGGTCAAACGCAAACTCAGTCAGAGCAAATACCATCCCAACAAGGCAGTCACAGTACCAGTATGGTTCGAGGTACCAGATCCACGTTTTGCCACCTGGGTATCAGTAAAGATGAGCATACAAGTGCAAGGTGATTCCAAATACCAGGCCGCTAAATACTAGATCATGTTTTTAACCTATCTCATGCTAGCGGTCGCGTTGTCACTAAGCATGGTGGCCGCTTTTTACAGCATTATTGGTCTTGCAGCAATATTTGCCGCTGCTGTGGTGCCTATCGTGATCATGGGCTCGATCCTGGAGGTGGCCAAGCTCACTGTCACAGTATGGTTGCACGAATACTGGCGCGAATGCCGTCTGGCCATGAAGGCCTATCTGGTGCCGGCTGTGGCGGTGCTGATGTTGATCACCAGCATGGGCATATTTGGTTTCCTGAGCAAGGCGCATCTTGACCAAGCAGTGCCTGCAGGAGACATATCGGCCCAGGTAACCATATTTGATGATAAGATCAAGACCCAGCGCGACAACATAGAAGCGGCTCGAGCGGCCTTGCGGCAACTGGATGCGGCCGTAGATCAGACCATGGGGCGTTCTAACGATGAACGTGGCGCTGAACGCGACGTGCAGATCCGTCGCAGCCAGCAGGCCGAGCGCACGCGTCTACAAACCGATATCCAACGTGCGCAAACTGAAATCACTCGATTGCAAGAACAACGAGCACCCATAGCCGCACAAGCTCGCAAGGTCGAAGCCGAAGTGGGCCCGATCAAGTATATCGCAGCCTTGATCTATGGCGACAATCCCGATGCCAATCTGTTAGAAAAAGCCGTGCGCTGGGTGATCATCATATTGGTGTTGGTGTTTGATCCTCTCGCAGTCATGATGTTGCTGGCCGCTACCGAAAGCTACAAGTGGGAACGCGAGAGACGACAAAACGCAGATGGCACCGTGCTGACTCGAGAACAACCCCAGACAGCGCGCGAGCGGCTGATGGAATGGCGAGACCGAATAACTCAATGGAGGAAACCCAATGATACCCCTGTGGATGATGATGGAACTGCTGCCAAGAGTGTGGCTGATGAACCTCCAGGACCTGATGTGGATGTCAAACCCCCTGCTCCGGTGGTGGGACAGCCTCCGGCCGAACCGTTAGTGCCCTACCAGATCATAGGCGATGCCGATCCCGAAGAACCATCCCCCAAAGTTGCACCGGTGGCACCAATTGAACCCGATGTCAAGCCCGTGGATGATCTTGACAGAGTTGATATTGCAGAACAAGATGATGAAGATCCCAATGACTCCATGGTTATCCGCCAGGCCAAGAGACTCTGGAAACAAGACAATCCGGGTATGACCCTGAAAGAGCAGCGCCGATTGCTGGCGCGAGGCATGCTTGACCATGAACCATGGCTGGATTATCTAGATGACCCGCGCATACAACGCGAATGCCATTTTGGGGAGTCATTGCCTGCTCAAGCATACAGGGGCGACATGTTCTTGGTGACATCGGTCATGCCCACAGCTTTGTTCAAACACACCGGTGATAAATGGATCGCGATAGATAAAACTTTCACTGATCAGTATGCTTTCAACGACCAATATATCGACTATCTCATCGCACAATTGGCCAAAGGTGCCTACGATGCTGATCTCTTGACCGAGGCCGAGCGTGGTCAGATTGAACTGAAACTGAACCGGGAGGTCTGATGCAAGATTCCGCAGTTGAATCTTGCAGTTTCTGCGGCAAACACAAGGACGCAGTACAAAAGCTCATAGTCAGTGAGTCAGTCGCTATCTGTAATGAGTGTGTGGACCTTTGCCAAGACCTCCTGCGCGATCAACAGGCCGAGTCAAAACCCGATCACGACATCCGCGATCCACAAGCGATCAAACTGTTTCTTGATCAATATGTAGTGGGACAATCCCGCGCCAAAATTGCTTTGGCAGTGGCTGTGGTCAATCATTACAAACGTCTACGTCGATCAAAAGACGATCCCGAAATCGCCAAGGCCAATATCTTGATGTTGGGTCCAACTGGATCTGGCAAAACTCTATTGGCTCGGTCGGTAGCACGTTATCTAGATGTGCCATTCGCCATCGCTGATGCCACTAGCATAACCGAAGCTGGATATGTTGGAGATGATGTAGAAACTTTAATCTCGCGTCTCTATGCCGCAGCCGATTATGATCTTGACAAATGCCAGCGTGGTATTATATTTGTGGATGAGATTGACAAAATCAGCCGTCGGAGTGAATCTCCTAGCGTCACACGCGATGTATCGGGCGAAGGCGTGCAACAGGCGCTGTTGAAAATAGTAGAAGGTACTGTTTGTCGTGTGACCCCACAGGGCGTGCGCAAACATCCAGCCGGCGAAATGATAGAAGTAGATACCACGAATATTTTATTCATAGCCGGTGGCGCATTTGTGGGCTTGGACAGTATCATATCAAGACGAGAACGCGGCACCAACATTGGATTTGCTACCCCAGTACCACAAAAAAAGGCCAGTGATCTCAGCCGAGTGCTGGCAGATGATCTAGTGAAATTTGGCATGATACCAGAATTCGTGGGACGTTTTCCAGTCACAGTCACTCTTGACGACTTGACGGCCCAAGACCTCATGGCCATACTGACCACAGTGAAAGACAATCTACAACAACAGTATCAGTGGCTCATGTCCCAGGACGAGATACAGTTACACTTCCAACCAGTCGCTCTCGAAGCCATGGTTGATCGTGCCCTGATTTCGGGCACGGGCGCCCGAGCTCTCCATAGCGAGATGGAGCGGGTCATGATGCCCCACATGTATGCCGCGCGTGAATACGTGCGCCGCGGAATCAAAGACATAGAGATTGATCTCGCGGCAATAAATAATCCTACCACTCTATAAGGAACCCAATGCGTTTGTACGGAAGATCAGTGATCGTCAGCGATGGCAATGTGGACAAAGCCATGCGCAAATTCAAGAAAAAAATCGCCAACAGCGGACTCTTGGTAGAATTGCGCGAGCGCGAGACCTATACCAAACCCACCACGCGTCGCAAGACAGCCCGCAGTCTAGCCAAAAAACGCTGGCAACGCTATCTGGAAAGCCAGCAATTGCCTCCACGGCAGTACTAGTGTGTACATCCGATTTGATATCGATCAACCCGGTGAATTCTATCAAATCAAAACAGACATAGAGCATTGGGCACAGGTGCGAGGCCTATCCATAACACAAAAAACCATCTGGAAAAAAAACAACCAACATCATAGAGTGTGTCTGCCCCAAAATGCAGATTACACTCTATTCGTGCTGACTTGGCCCGAATCCGCGGCCACCTACAGCATAATCAATCCATAAAATATTGACATTTTGTCACAGTTGCTGTATAAATACACTTGTGGTGCCGATGTTTGGGCCACGCTTAGTCAACTTGCTTAATGAAAGGAGAATGACATGACTAAAATCACCAGTTTTGACCTTACCCCGTTTTACCGCAACACCGTGGGCATGGATCGATTGTTTGACCGTATCGTCAATCAGATCGATGCCGCAGCAGCCACTGGCAACTATCCCCCGTATGATATCGTGCGCTTGGCAGACGATCGCTATGAGATCCGTGTGGCAGCAGCCGGTTTCCGTCAGGGTGAAATTGAAGTAGAATTCCACGAAGGACGATTGACCATCACTGGCAATCACGATCTCGAGGCTCGCGCCGAAGTGGACTATCTGCATCATGGCATCAGCAATCGCAACTGGGTACGCCAGTTTACCCTAGCGGACTATGTTGAAGTCAAATCCGCGATCATGACCGATGGCATCTTGACTGTGCAGCTGGAGCGACAGGTTCCTGAAGCACTCAAGCCCAAAAAGATTGAAATCGCTTACAACTCCGCAGTTTGACATTAAATACAGCATGGGACCCAGTCCCATGCTGTGATCTAGGAACCAACATGCCGCAATCTGATAGCCATACCAGCACTGCCACAAGAACTCGGATAGATGTGAAAGAACCACCCATGTTCCGGGTGATTTACATCAACGATGATACCACATCAGTTGACTTCGTGATAGCCAGTCTGGTTGAACATTTTGATTACACTGCCGATTCCGCTGAAAAGATCACACTTGACATCCATGAAGCAGGAGCTGCAGTAGTGGCGATTCTTCCTTACGAGATAGCAGAACAAAAAGGCATAGAGATCACCATGGCTGCTCGCGCTCAAGGATATCCTTTACAGATCAAACTCGAACCCAATACATGAATATCCTGTTAGAACCAGACATCACAGAAGAAATCAAAGAAAAGTATCTACTGTTAGAACTTGACAGTTTTAGGGTGGCCGAAAGCTCGCAGCCGATCCGAGCCTATTGCCTGGTGGAATTTATACAACCAGACGACATGGTCACCATCAGTCAGTGGGTGGACCTGCATGCCAATCTCATGCCGGAGTACCGCAAGCAAAATTGGAACTATGTCGAGCAAGCGATTGAACATCTCATGGGACGTTGGAACAGTCAATTGGACAGCTTCTATCAAGACATATTGGCCCGCGTGAAAGACATGCGCGAGCAAACACTAGATGAAGCCTGGGACGGGGTGATTGATCGCCGTTGAACCACATGTGGTGCCCTGGAGCCTAGGTACGATACCTGTTTGGTGGAACAGCCAACATCGAGATTTGGCCTACCAGCACGAACCTTTCAACAACACCAAAGACGTTGACACCTGGCGTGAGTTAGGGTTCACACAAAAGAGATTCACGGGCGACATGTACGACATGCGTTCGATCGAGCCGGAATGGATCTCCCCTTTCCGCCAATACTTTGACATGCAACACTTTAGTTGGAGTGCGTATCGCATGCGTCCCGGTGATGTCATACCCGAACACAGTGATACCTATCAACGGTTCTGCGAGATCCATCACATTCAGGACATCAATCTCGTGCAGAGATATGTGGTATTCCTGGAGGACTGGGCCAGCGGGCACTATTTTGAAATCGACCGGCAACCGCTCACGCAATGGGTCGCGGGTTCTTGGGTGGGCTGGCGCGGTGGCATACAGCATCTGGCCGCCAACATGGGTTCAAGCGATAGATATACCCTGCAGCTGACCGGCATCGTAAATACTGGGACGGAGATATCATGACAGAAAATACTCATCCCTACAGCGAAACCATTGTTGCTAAGGCCAAATCTGGGCAGGTGCCCGGTGTGTTCTATGTAGACCCAGATATCATAACAAAGTATGTAGACAGCGCCGTACAGATCATGGTGCGGGACAGTCTCACTGCGCTCATGAACGATCAAGAGTGGTTGCAAAAAATACACGGTATAGTCACAGTGGATGTGGCCAATCGCTTGACCGATCGCCTGAGCGGATCTTTTGATCTCAATGGGCTCATAGCTGAAAATCTTGACGGCGCGCTCGAACGCTATCGATCCCGCATCAAAGAAAATTTCTCCACCAACGGCATCCGAGATGATGCCACCCAGTGCGAATTGGTAATTTCTGATGGCGCAGTGGTGGCCCAGTCAGGTTTGGCCTGCAAAGAGCTCTTAGTCGAGCAGACCGTGACCACGCAAGATCTGCGCGTGACCAACCTGTCGGTCCTGGGATCAGTCAATACAGATTGCGTGGCCTGGCACGATCTAGCAGACAATATCGCCCGTGCAGCTGAACAGCGTCTGGGAGAAACCTGGAAACAGGATCTGGTGCAACAGGTCACGCAGTTGGCGCGAGTCCAGGGCATTAACTTTGATCAAGTGACCATACGCGGTGCACCCTTGGTGGAAGGTAGCAAGCTCAGTGCCAACATCACCGACAGTAGCCTGCAGCGAGTGGGCCTGTTGCGCGATCTCGCTGTGGATGGCGCCGCGCATCTGTCTCGCACGGTCCATGTGGCCAACAATAGAGTGGGTATCAATACCGAATCGCCCGACATGGCCTTGACCATATGGGATGAAGAAATATCTCTATCGGTTGGCAAGATCAAACAGGACCGTGCCTGGATTGGATCCAATCGGCAGCAGGCACTTGACATCGGGGTCAACCGCAAACGTAGCATATCAATCGAATCAGATGGTCTAGTGGTCGTGGACCGCATCCGAGTAGATCGTTGGCAGATATCATTCGGCAATGCTGTACCCAATCATAGCGGCACCCGTGGAGACATTGTGTTCAATCATGATCCCAAACCGGGACAACCATGGGCCTGGCAGTGCCTTGGCGCTTTCCGATGGCAGGCCATCGGTGAAAAATGAGAGTCAACATCGTCTATGCGTCCCAGTACGTGCCACCGGCCGATCTAGACAGCGATCTTTTGAAATCGATAGGCAGCACCTGGGGATCATGGCGCACCTGGCGAGACTGCCTGACTGACAATGTCATCTGCAATGATCTCGGCCATGCACGAGAGTTGCTGAAGAGAAATCTGCAGACCAGTTGCAACCTCTACGTAGCAGAAAAATTTTATGCCAAGTTGGGTCGGCCCAGTGGTCTCAACTACTATCAAGGCAATTTCGAAGGTGACGCTTTGGATATTGAAGATGTGATCGCCATGCACTTGGTGTCAACCAACTGCGATCTGGTGTTGCTGTTGGGATTTAATCTAGCCAATCCCGGAACCAGCAGTGATCGTTTGGTACTGCGCCAAATGAAAAACAGGTTTGGCCTGCTGCGAAGCTGCATAGCTCAAAATACCGATGTACAGTGGGTGCTAGTGGATCACACCAATGCCCCCGACAAAGCATTTTCGGATTTGATCAATCTCACTTGCGACACTCGAGAGAATGTGCTAAAATTACTGGTATGACCAGTCGAATTGGCTTCTGTTGCAAATGGCT